>ENA-OSJC01000052-OSJC01000052.1-marine-metagenome-genome-assembly--contig:-NODE-52-length-111413-cov-6.246659_pt1 | contig 111413 bp, 90 predicted proteins | sample MGYA00237885_ERZ534234 | MGnify/ENA primary metagenome ERZ534234 (study PRJEB26413, sample SAMN06343907) | marine metagenome | isolation source: coastal waters | place: Atlantic Ocean: West Antarctic...
CGTAGATACGCTCATAGTTGGTGTTTTTAATTAGCCACCTGCCATCCACTTTTAGATAGCGATCCCAGTAGAGTGCGGTGCCATGGGTTTTGACATTATGGTTGAGAATCCACATATTGTCTGCGAGATACCAAAGAGCCGTTGCCTCGGTGTCGCTTAAGATTTGGATCTCCGGGTGGTGTGCGTTGTGCTGCCCTACGGCTTCGGTGGTGAAAGACTTCCCGATGTTGGCGACGTACTCATGCTTACCTTGAAGTTTCCACTCGTAGTTTCCACCGCGAAAATGCACGCTGACGTCGTCGTGAAACAGCGTGGCTAATTCTTCGAGGTTTGCGGTGTCCACACAGCGGAAGTAGGCGTGCTTAAGCTGCTTAATAGCCTCAATATCCATGAGCCGTTGAATATCGCTACGCAGTTCTTCAATGCCGCCTGCGCTGGCGTTTAACGGCAGACCACCGGTTATTCCCATATTCTTTTTATTGAGTACCTGACGTTCGCTCATTCTGTATTCCTCTTTAAATAAGGCAGATGGACCCATTATGGACTGGTCAGCCGATTATAGGCGCTAGCAGGCATATTGTGACATCTTCACAGTCAGCCCCCCTGTGATTGTACTGCCTAGGCCCATCCACTAGAATGCCGTCCCCTCCTGTGGTCGTATAACAAGACTACCTTCACCGATTGGTCCAGTTATTTGATCCAGTTCCTTGCCCTGTCATTCGGGTGGGCGCTTTCTGTTGACGAGAAATACAGATGTTTGAGATTCAGCCGAGCAAAATCGCGAGCGCGAAAAATGATCTCCTGTCCGGGTTAACCGTGGCTTTGGCGCTGGTGCCAGAAGCCGTGGCGTTTGCCTTTGTAGCCGGTGTGCAGCCACTGGTTGGCCTGTACGCCGCGTTTATGGTGGGTTTAATCACCGCTTGTCTCGGCGGGCGGCCAGGTATGATTTCGGGTGCTACCGGTGCGCTTGCCGTAGTAATGGTAGCGCTGGTGGCTGATCACGGCGTGGAGTATCTGTTCGCGACGGTGGTGATGATGGGCGTGCTGCAAATTAGTGCTGGGGTCCTGAAGCTGGGAAAATTCATCCGCATGGTGCCTTACCCCGTTATGCTTGGCTTTGTGAACGGTTTGGCGATCGTAATTTTTCTGGCGCAGCTTGGGCAGTTCGGCGTGGCCGGAGAACCGGGTTGGTTGCATGATACGTTTATGCAGGGGTCTATTCTTGATGTGTCTTGGATAGAGGGTTCGCAACTGCATATCTTGCTGGGGCTGGTCGTGCTGACGATGGCGATTATTCATTTTCTGCCACGATTTACGCGGGCTTTGCCGTCGTCGCTGGTGGCGATCTTGGTAGTCAGCGGATTAGTGTTCGGGTTGGACTTGGAAACTCGAGTGGTCGGCGATGTGGCTTCAATAAAAGGCGGGCTGCCCAGCTTTCACATACCCTCGGTACCTTTTAGCTTCGATACATTAATCATTATTTTTCCTTATGCGCTTATTCTTGCGTCGATTGGCTTGATTGAGTCGTTGCTGACGCTGCGCCTGGTGGATGAAATCACCGAAACTAGAGGTCGCGGAAACAAGGAGTGTGTTGCGCAGGGTATCGCCAATACTGCGACGGGTCTGTTTGGTGGTATGGGCGGTTGCGCCATGATTGGCCAAAGCATGATTAACGTGAACTCGGGTGGCCGTGGCCGTCTCTCAGGCATTACTGCCGCATTAAGTTTGCTGCTTTTTATTCTGGTTGGGTCTTCGCTGATTGAAAAAATTCCACTGGCTGCGCTGATAGGCGTGATGTTCATTGTGGTGATAGGCACTTTTGAGTGGAGTAGTTTCCGTGTGATACGCAAAGTGCCGCGCAGCGACGCGCTGGTCTTGCTATTGGTTTCAGCCGTTACGGTGGCCACCGATCTTGCGATTGCAGTGGTCGTGGGGGTGATTGTTTCTGCGCTGGTTTTTGCTTGGGAGCATGCCAAGCACATTCTGGTGGAAGCACGCGAAGACCATAAGGGTTCAACGGTTTACGCGGTGACCGGCCCGCTATTCTTTGGATCGGTGACCTCTTTTTTAGAGCGTTTTGATCCGTCTAAAGACAAAGATGATGTGGTTATCGATTTCGCGCGGTCACGGGTAGCGGACCACTCTGGCCTTGAGGCTATAGACACGCTTGCTGAGCGCTATCTTAGCGTCGGCAAGACGCTGCATCTGGTGCACCTGAGCGAGGAGTGTCGCAAATTACTGCGCAGGGCGGGTAGCCTCGTGGAAGTCAACGTGATTGAAGACCCCAAATACTTCGTCGCGGATGACATTCTCGGTTGATCCCCCCGTGGCGTTTTCGGGTCTATCAACGCCAGGCTTGTCTTGCGAGACTCTATTGGCTGTTAAATATTAAAGTACTCAGCAGTCTGGTCCAGCGCCTTGCTGAGCGTATCTACTAGACAGCCTATTTTATTGTGAATGCAGATTAATAGTGGCGCGGCGTTATTCCGAGGCGCCGTCTGCTAATCAGGCCTATTAGCGCTATGCGAAGATAAGGCCTAAAGTGGTGTTTTCACGCCGGTATAATTGCATGGATATTAGGAGATCCCCGTGAGTGTTGATAGAGACAGCTCTGTACCCTTGGCAGATGATTCTGCCTACGCCAATGTTTTCAGTTTTATGGGGTTGCCGCTTAGCCGTGACATTGATCAACACGCTCTGGACGTCGTCGTTATGGGCATCCCCTATGATTTGGCCACGAGTGGTCGTGCCGGCGCACGCAACGGGCCCAATGGTATTCGTCAGGCCAGCGCTCACTTGCGCTGGGAGGAGCGACGCTGGCCTTGGGGCTTTCAGCTGGCCAGTCGTCTGCGCGCGATAGACTATGGCGATATACGATTTTCTGCAGGCGATAGTGCTGACATGCTGTTACAGGTTGAGGCACACGCAGCGCGCATTACCGGCGCGGGGAAAACGTTGGTTAGCTTGGGAGGCGATCACTTTGTCACGTTAGCACTGCTGCGCGGCCATGTCGCTGCGCACGGGAAGGTGGCATTGATCCATTTTGACGCCCATACCGACACCTATGCTTCGCATGAAAAATACGATCACGGGAGTATGTTCTATCGAGCACCGCAGGAGGGACTTATCGACCCTTCTCAGTCTATCCAGATTGGCATACGTACCGAGTATGATTACGCCGACCATACATATCAGGTGATTAGCGCCGACCAGGCTAATGAACAGTCGGCGCAAACGATTGTCGACGCGATCAAGGCTAGGGTCGGTGATACGCCGGCTTACCTCAGTTTTGATATCGACTGCTTAGACCCGGCTTTTGCGCCGGGCACAGGTACGCCGGTCGTTGGTGGGCTCAGTACTTCCAGGGCATTGCAGGTTTTGCGCGGTATTGCAGATCTGAATATTGTGGGTTTTGACGTTGTTGAAGTAGCGCCGGCCTACGATCATGCAGAGGTTACTGCCCTAGCGGGCGCCTCGCTGGCGTTGGAATTCCTTTACATGAAAGCCAGTCGCGGCTGACACGACACAGCGGAATAGGCAGGTTTTAACAATGGCAAAGCAGACAAAATGGCAGGCGCTGAATTGGCAGGATCCATTCTTGCTAGACGAGCAGCTCACAGAGCAACAGCGCATGGTGCGCGATACCGCACGTCAGTACGCGCAAGAAAAGTTGCTGCCCCGGGTGCGGGAGGCTTTTCGTAATGAGCAGACCGATCTAGCTATTTTTCGTGAAATGGGCGCGTTGGGACTGTTGGGCGCTACCATTGACGGCTATGGCTGCCCTGGCGTGGACTACACGTCCTATGGCCTTATCGCCCGAGAAGTGGAGCGGATAGATTCCGGTTACCGATCCATGATGAGCGTCCAGTCCTCATTAGTGATGTATCCTATTTATGCTTATGGCAGCGAGGCACAGCGAGAGAAATATCTTCCAAAACTTGCCACCGGTGAGTGGGTTGGTTGTTTTGGTTTGACTGAACCGGACCATGGCTCTGACCCCAGCGGCATGGTGACGCGGGCCAGAAGTGTCGACAGCGGTTACCAGATCAGCGGCGCAAAGATGTGGATTACCAACAGTCCGATTGCTGATGTTTTTGTCATTTGGGCAAAAACGGACGATGATAAAATTCGCGGGTTTATTCTGGAACGGGATATGGCCGGGCTTAGTGCGCCGACGATAGAAGGGAAGCTTGCCCTGCGCACTTCCGTCACGGGAGAAATTATTATGCAGGACGTGTTCGTATCTGAGGCGCAATTGCTGCCGGATGTTGAGGGTCTCAAGGGCCCCTTTGGGTGTCTTAATAACGCACGCTATGGAATCAGCTGGGGCGCCATCGGCGCCGCCGAAACCTGCTGGCACACCGCGCGGGACTATACCCTGTCGCGCATTCAGTTCGGCCGTCCGCTGGCGGCGAACCAACTGGTGCAGTTAAAACTGGCGGATATGCAGACTGAAATTAGTCTCGCATTACAGGGTTGTTTTCGCGCAGGACAGTTGATGGATGCCGGACAAGTCGCGCCAGAGCTGATCTCCCTGATCAAGCGCAACTCCTGTGGAAAATCTCTCGCCATTGCCCGCCAGGCGCGGGACATGCTCGGGGGCAACGGCATCTCTGATGAGTACCCCATAATGCGACACATGGTCAACCTTGAGGTGGTCAATACGTATGAAGGCACACAGGATATTCATGCATTGATACTCGGGCGTACGCAGACAGATATACCGGCATTTTAACGCTGACCTCTCACACTCTTCTCGAAAACGGGCTCCGACAGTTTTTTGAGATGGCCAGTGCGACCTTGTAAGGCGTGTTGGCGGCGGTGCTGCTTCACCCGGCTAGAACGGTAATCCTGCATCAATGTTGTGGTTAGAGTCCGCCGGAGTCGGCATACCTTCGGTGTGGACTATGCCATTGAGCTCCTGTTGGATTGACAAGACGTTATCAGGAGCCGCAAAAAACTGGGAATACCACTTGCGCCCGATACGGAACGGACCGTCAGTTTTCATCTGCATAATTTTCAGTGCTGGCTTTTTGTTTTGCCACACATTGAAGTCTGCACCAAACGCTTCTAGTGCTCCCGCCTGAGCTTGCTTGGCCGTCTCTCGATCTTCCTCTGTGGCTTGCGCGGCGCTGCCCTTGAACAGACAGCCGTGAAAACATTTTGTGAGACCGTCATCCACAGGTGTATTGGCAATCAATTCGAAGATGACGTTGCCGGAAAACACCTGTTTGGAGAGTAATATTCCGGGGCCGGTGTACCAAGTGGTGGTGTAAAGGTAAGTCTCGTACAGCTGCATTGGGCCGCCTTGTCGCTGTACGTAGATGTGATCAATGAATTCGTTCTCAAAGTATTCGCTTGGAGCGCCATGGGTGGGTCCGAGGTGGCGAACATCAGCCATGTTATCCAGGATTTCTTGGGTGTGTATTTCTAACTCACCCAAGTGGTCAAGCTCCCAGCGCACCCACTGCGGGTCATCCCACTCCGGTAACGACGGGGCATCGTAATCTGGTGCACGGCCATCTGCGTCATACCAAGCCATGATGCAGCCCATGTTATCCACCACTGGGTAGGAACGGATAGAAGCTGATTTTGGGCAGGGGCCATCGTGGTATGGGATGTCATCAACATCGCCTTCTGAGTTGTAGCGCCAGCCGTGATAGGGGCAGCGAATGGAGTCACCCTCTATCTGCTCGCCGTTTTTTACAATCATGGCGCTGGTGCTCGCGGTTAGGTGTGTGCCCATGTGGGAACAATAGGCGTCCAGTAACACCGGCTTGCCACTTTCTCCACGATACAACGCTAGATCCTGACCGAAATAACGCACGGCCATAGGACCCTTATCCAGCTCCTTGCTCTCTGCCACGATGAACCAGCCCCTGGGAAAGGTATTGGGGCCCAGATTGTAGTCAGCTGCCGTTGCCATGATGTCACCTTACTTCTTTATAACAATATACAAGTATAGACTGCGTGAGCGCTTCTGCTACCCCCTGTTTGAGGCATAAGGCGAAGGAAAGCTCCGTGGCTTAACTATTCAACTTATGATGGGCAGTGGATGTCGTCACTGCGGGCTTTATTTCGAGGACGTGTCGTCTCAAGTCAATGTCGGTGATAGCCCAAGCTGCCGCGACATAGGCCTTCACTAACGGCACCGCGGTTAGGTAAATATTTGCTCAAATCTGTGGGCGAGTTTCCCAAATCACAGATCGCGAGGAGATTCTTTCATTAGACACACACGATGGAGCTTAGGTCTTTCACTAGAAAGGTAGGCAGCCTGATTTCGAGCAGATAGCGAGATTGAAGAAAGGAAGCCAGTGTGGCGCGGGTCAAGCCCATAAAAGATGGAACCTGCTGGAATTTAGAGCTGAGTACTAAAGGTCAGCACATACAAAGGGCCTTTAATATCAAGCTTGCCAATCGTTTTATTGAAGTCCAACTCAGTGGACATGTAGCGAATTCCGAAGCCGATGTGCTGGTCCTGCCGGATACTAAAATCAATACCTGCCCGCACGTAATAGCCAACGTTAATGTCGGAACTGTCGGTTTCCTCGAAAACCGCTGTGTCGGCTGGCGTCGGCTGTGGTGGACTGGATGTGCTGCTTTCATTGTTCACATCGTGTGAGCCGTACATAACCATCGGGCCAGCGGCGGCATATGTCGTGATGCGATCACTCACTCGTCCACGCACATAGCCGCCGAGGTGAATCTCAGCCAGAAACAGGGAGCTGTCTGCTTCCAGCACCACGGTGCCACCACTGCCATTGGTCGAGCTGCCGGACAATCTGGTGTCATCTGTTTTCCATGAAACACTTGCGCCGGGGTTAAGGCCCCAGTGCAGCCAACCCTTGGCGAATGTGTACTCGGCCTCGAGGCCGCCGCTGGGGAGAGAGCTGAAATCAATATCCACCGTGCCCTGCGACTCTCCCTCCCCATTGGTGGTTTGATCATCCAGCTCTAGAATACCAACGTAAATCTGAAGCAAAGGTGCCGAGTCTTTGGGTGCTTCGGCCCGCGCAGCGGTTATGTGAAGTGCAAAAAACAGTGCACTGCAGACTATGGGGAATCTAGGCTTCACGGGTGTCAAGTATCCTGTGTCTATTACGTTCGACTACTGGCCAACATCCATTTGCGTAGCCTATTAGAATCCCCATAGGGCGTTAATTTCCCAAAGGAATTCAGCAACACAATGGACACTGCTTCGCCATCGATATTGGTACTCATTACCAGACAGCGTCCTGCTTCATTAATATAGCCTGTTTTACTCAGTTCAATCTTCCAGTTTTCATTTTTCAGCAGTCGGTTGGTGTTATTGAACGTTAGGGGGCCTCTGCTGGCATAAGGTTCTACATCACGATGAAGGGTCGTGGTTGACTCTGTGATCGTGGGATAACGCTGGGCGGCGACCAGCATTCTAGCTAGGTCGCTGGCAGTCGATACGTTGTCCGCGTTTAGCCCTGCAGGGTCTGCGAACTGGCTGTTGTGCATGCCAAGACTGGCAGCTTTGTCGTTCATTGCTGCCACAAAGCTTTCAAGTCCTCCGGGGTAGGTTCTACCCAGGGCAGCAGCGGCTCGGTTTTCCGATGACATCAGCGCAAGTAGCAGCAGTTCGCGGCGCTGCAGAGTCGCTCCGACAGTCAAGCGCGAACCCGTCATACGAATGAAGTCGCGATCTTGAGTGTCGATGACGATGTCTTCGTCAAGGTTTAAGCCGGCGTCCAGTATTACCATAGCGGTCATTAGTTTGGTGATGGAGGCGATGGGTCTAACCGTATCTATGTCTTTCCCGTAGATCAGGTTGCCACGCGAGTCAAGCACGATAACAGACGCTGAACGCAGTTCAGGGTTACCTTTGAGGGCAGAAAACTTTGAGCTGTTCGCCGTTAAAGGCCCGGTAAAAAAAAGGATTAATACAAAGCAGATCACCTTCGTGATTCTCATCGCTCACCACTCCTGCTGATTCCGTTAACGCTGTTATTTCTTTTTCCTACTAAAGCAGAGTCGATGTGTTTTTTCGCCTCTCTGCAGCATCGAAATTATGCCTTAGATGATGGCGAATCTCCACTTTGCATTCGCTTGTTGATGTTGCGTTAACCGGGTTCTGACTCCGCTCCAGCCTCTACTCTGAGGAGGCCGCGAAAGGTGCGGGTGGCCGAAGTGTCTCCCGAAAGTACGCGGTAGACATCGCGAAAAATGGGCGTGTCTACTTTGTATTGTTCGGCCAACGCGAGCACGGCCGGCGCGCTCTTCACGCCTTCTGCCACCATTACCATCTCGCTGACAATCTCCTCCATGTTTCGGCCTATGCCCAGTTGAATACCCACATGGCGGTTGCGACTCTGGGGGCTGGTACAGGTGGCGATCATGTCACCCATCCCGGCCAGTCCGGCAAAGGTCTCGGGCTGACCGCCCATTGCTACGCCGAGCCGGGTCACTTCGGCCAGACCCCGGGTGATCAGGCCAGCGCGGGTATTGTCACCTGCGCCTTGTCCATCGCCCATGCCCACGGCAATTGCGATAATATTCTTCAAGACGCCACCGAGCTCACAGCCGATCACATCGGTATTGGTGTAAATTCGAAACAAACCACTTTTAAAGACCGTTTGTAGCTCTTGCACAATAATTTCATCTTCCATCGCGATCACACTGGCAGCGGCTTGCCCGGCTATAATTTCCTGCGCCAGATTTGGTCCGCTAAGAACGCCCACAGGGTGCCCTGGCAGAACTTCGGCAATGATTTCCGTCATGCGCATACGACTATCTAGCTCTAACCCTTTGGTGAGGCTAATTACAGGTACCCAGGCTCGTATATGTTTTTTGACTTCAACTAATACTTGGCGAAAATTTTGTGAGGGTATACCCATCACGATGACATCGGCACCGCTTACTGCTTTACCCAAATCAGTGGTAGCGAAAAGCTTGTCTGGCAGAGTCGCTCCAGGCAAAAAAACTTCGTTGGTATGCTGAGTGTTGATCTCTGCCACCGTTGCCGGGTTGCGAGCCCACAAAGTGATGGGTGCATTGCGAGCGACCAATGACGCCACTGTTGTACCCCAAGACCCGCCACCCAAAACCGTGACATTTAGATTGGTCATTGCCTGCTCTCCTGCAAATGTATGCGTTTTTATTGATACATGTTAACTGCCGCGACTGGCCACCCCGATCGCACGGATCAGGTTTAGTCGGCGCAGCAGGTCGCGTAACTGGTGTGACTGCTTAAGTCGTCTTTCCGTGAGCATCGGTTCTCCGGCATCAGTGAGCCCCCGGCTTTGTAACATTTTGAAGCCATTGTTGAACAGCAGTTTACCAATTGATGCCTCACTGCTGATTCGGCGTTGCAGATAAGCCTGACGACCCAGTTTTAGCGCATCCGTCACACACGCCTGTTCCACCAGCGTCTCTGAATAAGCCATACGCGCCGCTAGAGCGGCGACAATGGAGTAGGCCTCTGTGAAAATAAGCAGCGTGGCATGAGAGACCAGCGGTGTCATCCGGTTAAGTAGTTGGCCGACCGCAGATGCGCCCTCGCTGAGTAGCGTTTGCCAGTCCTTGTCATAGCGGCTCAATTCCTCGCGTATCTGTTGATGAAATGCCTCGGTGGGGGCATAAAAAAATTCAAACTTGAACAAGTCTCGCAACTGATCCACCTCGGTCCAAAATACAGTTAAAGCATCAGGCCCTTCGTTTTCGCTGGCTTTTAAAAGCGCCAGCTCGATAATAGCTTTATTGACAAAAAAATGGATGACCGTGTTGCGATAATAGCTTGCGACAGTGTGTTGATTTAGGCCGATGCCGTATACAATTTCGGGTCCTTCGTCATATTGCGTCACAATGCCTTCATCTAGCATGATGCCCAGCAAGCTTTGGATATGGTCTGCGAAGGTGAGGCTAAAATCCTTTGAGACATGCATGTCTCTGGCGTTGGCCCAACGCAGCAGCGCGGTCAGATCGGCCACCACTTCGTCCTCTGTGAGTGCTTTGGGTGCGGCGCCGAGTAAGCTCATTGTCGCCAGAGATGGAAAGGTAATAGCGGTGACGTGATTGGCCTCGACTGCGACTTCGAAGGCGATCTTCGATAGGGCCAGGCGGTCATCGGGGTCTGGCGCCCTATCCAGTACAACGGGCTGTCCGATGTCGACATAGATCTTACCCATCGGCCGAGCTAGGCTGCGAAGATAACCGATAAGCCAGCGCAGAGATTCGGCACCCTTGCCGTGGCTTGTTTGTTCGGTAGCGTACTCCTCAACATCTCTGATCAAGTCGTAGCTGATCGATACCGGAATGATGTGAATATCTCTGGCATCAGTCGCGTCACAGGCTTCCAGTACATACTTAAGCAACCCATATCGCGGTGGCATTAATTTCCCTAGGCGGGATCGTGTTCCTTCAAAAGCCCAATTCATGGGGAAGCGTTTACCCATAAGATAGCCTACGTAGTGGCGTAGGGTGATTTTGTATAATTCGTTATCCCGAAAGCTGCGCCGAATAAAAATGGCGCCGGATCGGTGCAGTAAAAACCCGAGTCCTGGGAAGTTCAGGTTTGCACCACCAAAAATGTGGGGCATGGGAAAATCGTTGTCGTAAAGTAGCTTGGGCAGAACCATTCCGTCGAGGTAGGTCTTGTGTGTCCACAGTAGCATCGAAGGATATTCGCGGACGATTTGGCGTAGTTTCTCCACAGCCTCTTGATCGCAGACAATCTCCGCTTCGTACCCTAGGCTAAGGCAAAAATTATTGAATTTCGCATAAACGTCTAGCCAGAACATACTGGGCCTAGACACCATCTCATTCAGATAGCCCTTAGCCTCTTTCACTAGCTGTGCCTTCGCGATGCCCGAGTCCACAGAGAGCTTGTCCAGTGCATCGTTGTAACTGCTGCTGGCCATCAGGTTAGCGCTGACGTGGCGCGGCACTTTATAGCGGCCACCTTGCAGGCGACGTTCGGCTAGGTCAAGCACTACCGAGGCTTGGCGCGCAACGAAGTCAGCAAAGTTTCGTTGCGTATCGTTGTTATCCAGTTTGTGATGTAGCTCAAAGCGCGCGTGCAAATTCGCGACTGAGTCAGGCTTCCCACTCAGCAGGTGCATTCTTTGTGGCGCCGTTTTAAGAATCTTGCGGCCGCGCCGGGGGCTGGGGTGTCGGGGGTCGCCAAATATTAGGTCGCGTAGTCGGGGTCCTGAATGAATGGATTCCTGTGACGGCAACCATGCGACACGCAGAGGGGCGACCATGGTGTCGACCGGCAGTGTTAGTGCGTTGACCAGCAACACACTGTCTATGCTGCGATGATCGTCGCTCAGATCGATGCAAACGGTTCGCGGAGCAATACTCGCCGGTTGCCTGTGATGATCTATCCATTCTTTCAGGAGATCCTGCTCGAAGCGGTTACAGGTATCGAGTATGAATAGCACCTGCGAGTGATCCTCGTCTGGCCACGGACTATGCTGCTGGTATTTCTTTGTTGTATTCATCCATCCAGCCTACTTCTCTAATATATTTATTGTTTTTTGACGGTCTGTTTTTGTACGGCCTTCACCTTCACCTTTGCTTTAGATTTAGGCTTGGGCTTGGGCTTGGGCTTGGGCTTGGGTTTCAGTTTTGGTTGGGTCTTATTAGTGAGTGCGCTAAGCCCTGTTTGTTCTGACTGCCCTAATGCTCGAGCGAACATATTGCGCACTTCACGGACATGGTCGTCGATTGTCTCCACCGACCATTGATCGGTATCAACCGGCGGCAATGCTTCTACTTTGACGGTCGCAGAGCGGAGGACGAAGTCACCCTTGGGCGCGACATCCCCCGAGTTATAAATGACGATAGGTATAATCGGTACCCCGGCTTGCATTGCTAGATGAAAAGCGCCTTTTTTGAAGGATGCCATGGTAGGAGAAACACTGCGGGTACCCTCCGGCGCTATTACAACCGACTTCCCTTCGTTGCGTATCACATCAATCAGCGGTTTCATCGTATTGATCGCACTCTTGCCGTCGGCGCGGTCTATAAAAACCAATCCGCCTAGCTCCAGTATCGTGCCCAGAACCGGTGTCTCTTTTTTAATTTCCTTTTTGCCTACTCCGGCGATATCGCGACGCAATAACTTAGCGATGATAATGACATCTGCCTTACTCTGGTGATTGAACACAAAAACGGCGGGTCGGTGAGACCACAGGTGCTCTTCTCCTGTTACGTCTAAATCCATTCCGACGAGAGCGCTGGCTGTATCGGCAAACAGGGAGAAAGAAAAATTTTGCGATTCGCGTCTGGACCCCGTCAGTGCATAGACCGGCAGGCCGGCTATAAAGCTGGTTATTAGTGAAGTGGTGGCAGCGATAGAGCGAATAAACTGTGTCAGGGTAGGGCGCCCGCGGCTGCCAAATTTTGTAACTGGCCATTGCTGTCCCCGTGCGATTCGCTCCAGCCTGTCGCTGGGGTTCAGCGCTCGCGGATGTCCCACTCTCTCAAGCAATAATAGATCATCCGTGCTGTCTGAGTAGAAAAAACTGTTGTCTAGGTCAGCGCGAAACTGGCTCGCTAGAGATTCTGCCGCGTCGACTTTACCCTGCCCAAAACAGGCAGGGCTGACAACACCGCCTGTGAACGTGCCATTTTCAACTTCCAGACGTGTGCACAGCACATGATCAATGCCCAAGTCTGCTGCTGCGTTCTCTACCTGATATGGTGTGGCGGACGAGATGATAGCTACAGTGTGCCCTTTGGCCTGATGTGCTTTTACGAGTGCGCGGGATTCAGGGTAGATGAGGCGGGCGATCTGTTTGGTATAGAGATGCCTTCCCACCTCGCGGTAAGCCTCCTCCTCAATGCCGCGCATAAACTGGGCGGTAACCGCCATCATACCCGAAAATCCCATATTGCCGAGTCCAAAATTGGTCATGGCCCGCATCAATGTGATCAATTGAGTCACGGATAGATCGCCGCGCTTGAGCTGTTCGCGGATAAACGCTGTGGCTGAATAACCGGCGATGAGAGTACCATCGAAATCAAAGATGGCGACTACGCCCGAACCGCTGGGTGCGTTTTCGATATCGTTTAAAAGCTGTTTTATGCCACTCATCAGACTTCCTTGTTTAAGCATGAAAGCATAGCGTATTTTCAATATAAGCAGCAGCACCAAACGCGCCAGAAATAACCATTTGGCATTTATCTATATTCTGAGATAACTATTAGTTATTTCTAGGGCGCTTTGCGAAACAGGAGTGTCATGCGATCAGACTCGCCAATGGCAACCATTGCTTCGCGCTGCGCGTCGTCGTTATTGCCGCGCAACGAAGGGGGCAATCGCCAGACGCTATCCTCGCCAGAAGGTTGGTCCAGTGGGTTTGCATTGATCTCGCTCTGCGCGACCAGCGCAAAGCCGGCTTCTGCAAACATGGCAATGACTGCCGCCTCATTGAGGTAGCCCTTGTTACCGTCGGCCCATTCTTCGCTGGCTGTTGCCGGTGCACGATGCTGTACGACGCCGACCAGCCCGTCCTTTTTTAACATCGCGTGGGTCGCTGTAAGCGCTTGTGAGCTTGTGCCTGCTTTCTGTTGAAAGCGATTGAGGTTGTGTAGGGCGCGTATCAGCAGCACCCGATCTACGGTGCCTTCCACCTCAGGGGGGACGGTATCGAAAGTGAAGCCCTGTGCTGTGATGCCGTTGTCAGTGAAGGTTGCGACTTTGGCTGTGAAATTGTCGGTAGCGGCAATGCGTTGTGCGATCCACTCGGGGGAGGCATAGCTGAGCATGGGCCATAGACTGTCAGGATAGTTCACGCCATACAACGTGCCATCTTGCCCCAGATAGTTTGCCAGTATGCGGGTATACCAGCCCCCGCCAGGTAGGGCTTCGGCTACCGTCATGCCTGGCTTAACTTGAAAAAAGGTCAGGGTTTCTAACGGTTGGCGCGCATCATCGCGGACTGTGTCCTCATCGCTGCGCGACGCTAACACCGCGTTCAGGGTGTCGGTTTCAGTCACGGCGTAAGCTGTCTGAATCAGACCTGCCAGCGCAAGGCTTAGCAGCAATAGACACGTTCGCAGGAAAGGCATAGGAATTTCCTTTTACAGTGAGTGTTCAATAGCAGTAACTGTCAGGTGGACTGGCGCCATCGTAAAGCAATAATTGCTAATGCTCGATAGTCTCAAGCGAATGCAAACTAAAGCAGAAGCGTGAGAGCGCCTGACACCAAACGACCGCAAGGGAGCCGCTGTATATTGCAATATCCGAGCGAGCTTACTCAGCTTTTACGAATCCTCCTGATGCCCACTAGCGATAACAAACCAGCCATTATACCAAGTAGCCACAGAGGGCCTATGGGGACGGGTGTAGCTGCTGGTGCTGGCGCTGGTGTTGGCGGTGCTGGAGCAACCGTCACCGCGCCAGAAGCACCAGCACTGCTACCCACGTCATTGACGGCTTTTAGCCTAATAGAATAAGTCTGGCCATTTTCCAGCCCGGTTATTGAGATGGGGCTAGCAGCAACAGCGGGGTTTAAGGCAGTGAAGTCCCCGCCGTCAAGGCTGTATTGATAGTTGGTGATGGGCGAACCGTTGTCTAGGCCTGCACTAAATGTGATGACTACCTGCTCGTCACCTGGCGTAGCTAATAGGCCTGTTGGTGCTGCAGGAGTCGGAAGGTTGCCACTGGTCATTACCCGGTCCTGGCCACTTGCAGAAACCGCAACGAAAACTCCGTTGCCATAGGTGACCGAGTACCAGCTGTTGTCTGCAGCGGAAGTCCGTCTGGTCCAGTCGATGCCGTTAGGGCTGGTCATTACTCGGTCGTCGCTGCCGTCCAAAGCGACAGCAACAAAAAGCCCGGTGCCATGCGTGACCGAGCGCCATTGTTTGTTGACGGCGGAGGTTCGTTCGGTCCAGTCGATGCCGTTAGGGCTGGTCATTACCTGTTTCTTCACGTTGCCTTGAGCGACAGCAACGAAAAGTTCAGCCTCCTCGCCATAGGTGACGGAAGTCCATACATTGTCGTTGGCAGAAGTTCGTCCGGTCCAGTCGATGCCGTTAGGGCTGGACATTACTTGATTACCCGTGCCACTAGCAGCAACAGCAACGAAAACCCCGTTGCCATAGGTGACCGAGTACCAACTGCTGTCGGCAGCGGAGGTTCGACTGATCCAGTTTTCGCCATTGGTGCTGGTCATTACCCGATTCCCGGAGCCGCTAGAGGCGACAGCAACGAAACGCCCATTGCCATAGGTGACTGAACGCCAGGTGTTTGCAGCGGAGGCGGGGGTGGTTCGACTGGTCCAGTTGATGCCATCAGTGCTGGACATTACTTGATTACCCGGGCTGTTTGCAGCAACAGCAACGAAGACCCCGTTGCCGTAGGTGACCGCGAACCACCGGCTGACGGAGGCAGAGGTCTGCTGGGTCCAGGTTGCCCCATTAAAGCTGGTCATTACCCCGCTATTATTGCCGACAGCAACGAAACGCCCATTGCCATAGGTGACCGAAAGCCACGGTTCGCTGGGGGAGGGTTGACTGGCCCAGTCCACACCTGCTTCGCCGGCTTGGGCCGAGAGCGGAACGATGATGGCCAGAACGAAGCCGATGGTTATGGCAAATATGTCCCACTTTGGAGCTACTGAAGTCAAGTTCATTAGTGTATTTTGTCTATAAAAAAATACGTCCGTCATAATAACAGGGTCACCGTTGGCGTCAACGCGCAGCGCGTGTGCTGCCGGCTTGCGTGTTCTGTGGGTTGCGCGAATGGCTGAATCAGCTCTAACGAGGTGGTGGTGCATGACTCCGTGCGGCTAACATCCTGAATAGACGCAGAGCCGTACTTCACTCGCAACTATTGAACAGAGCTTATACTGCCGCGCAGCGAGGTGGCAATCGCTAGACGCTATCTGCGCCAGAAGATTTTTCCATTGGGTTGGCATTGATTCCATTCTGTGCAGCCATCTGAAAGCCCGCTTTTGCAAAACATGTCATTAGATTGACCGATTCCGACATGCCTGCTACTGAGTGGGCTGGTAAGATATGGGGAACTCAGTCCACCGAAAGGAGAAATAACTATGAGTAAAGTACTCATTACTGGAGCAACGGGCTTCATTGGTAATCACGTAACCCGGCTGTGCCTTGAAAGAGGTGATGATGTGCGGGTTATGGTTATGCCTGGGGAAGACCGCTCCCCGCTGCAAGGCATGGATGTGGAATTCGTGGAAGGTAATCTGCTGGATCCTGAGTCGTTAGTCCGAGCAGTGCAGGGTGTGCAGCAGCTCTATCACCTTGCGGCGTTATTTGCGATCTGGACTAAGGATCCAGACCTACACTTTAAAATTAATGTGGACGGCGCGCGTTCTATGATGCAAGCGGCCAAGGCCGCTGGCGTTGAAAAAATCGTGTTCACCAGCAGTGTCGCAGCGATCGGCATTGTCGGTAATGGCGGATTTGCGACAGAGGAAACAGTTTTTAATGGCTGGCCTTGGGCCAGCGAGTATATTTTATCCAAATTTATTAGCCATCAGATGGTAAAGGGGATGGTCAGTGACGGACTCCCAGTCACCATGGTGATGCCGGGTCTGCCGTTTGGCCCCGGGGATCGCATGCCGACGCCGACCGGCACCATGATCTTGCGCACGTTGGAAGGAAAAATGAAAAATTACTGGGACGGCGGAGTGTGTGCGGTGGATGTGCGTGATGTGGCCGCCGGCCATGTCCTAGCCATGGAGAAGGGACGTATTGGTGAATCCTATATACTAGCCAACAAAGACGGAAATATGCCAAATAAAGAGCTTCTAATGATGATAGGGAAGATTGCTGGCGTGTCCAATGTGGCGAAAACCGAGGTGTCTGGTAACGTGATGTTGCGTGTGGCGAAACTTTCTGAGCTCTGGTCAAAGATTAGCGGCCGTGCGCCGATAACGACCTACAAGAATACCCGTTATGTCCTGCAGCACGGCTATGTTGACCCCGCCAAGGCGGTGCAGGAGTTGGGTCTGCCCCAGACGCCCATTGAAACCGCAGTGACGGATTCAGTGAAGTGGTTCCGCGATAATGGCTACGCCTGAGCGTCACCTTTGCAAGAGCCCTTTAACCGGCCTTGGATAGGTATTCAGCGCAAATGGCCTGCCCGAGCTCGCCGGTAAGCTGGGCGCTACTGCCGGACGTCAATTCGATCTGGCGTGCCCACTGGCAGTAACGGAACAAGGGGTAATCACGGTCCACGCCGGTGCCCCCATGACAATGCTGCGATGCTTGACTGACCCGGTGCGTCACGTTTCCGCACCAGATTTTCGCAATGTGTACGGCGTCTTTAGCGGGGTGACTCTCGTTGATCAGCGATGCCGCCTGCTGCGTCACTAGACGCAGACACTCCACGTCGATGTAGCAGTCTGCCACTCGATGGCTGACGGCTTGGAACGTCGCGATTGGACGACCGAACTGCTCACGTTCCGACGTGTACTGGCCGGTTATACGCATCATCTTGTCGCATAAACCCACCGCCATAGCAGCCAGTGCCGTACGCGTCGCTAAGTGCGCCCAATCCATAGCCGCTAACGCTTCGCTGCCGATTGCGACGATGTCCTGTGTGGGTACCTGCACCTTTGTCATGACCAGCTCATGGCGCGTCTCACCGGTGGTGACTATTTGCGCGTTCAGAGTGACGCCAGAGGCATGTGGATCGACCAGAGCCACCACGATGCCTTCTTCCGTTTGGGCAGACAACAGAATACGCGCGGCTGACGATGCTTGGCTGACGCAGATCTTGGTGCCGCTGATGGAGTAGCCGCCCTCCATTTTTTGCGCCGAGCAAGAAGGTGCTGTGGGGTCGTCGTTATTGTATTCCTCCAGCGCTGCGGTGATAAGAGTCGCGCCGCTGGCAATTCCCGGAAGCCATTGGTCTTTTTGGGTATCGCTCGCAAAGCGCCGCAAGGTGCCGGCAGCGGATACGAGTACCGGAATGACCGGCACGGGGGCTACAGTGCGGCCCACCTCCTCGCACAGCGTTGTCAGGCTGTAAAACCCCAACCCAGTGCCGCCCTGATCTTCTGCGATATCCAGCCCTAACAGGCCTGCCTTTGCCAGCGCCTGCCAGAGTCCAGTATCGAAGCTCTCCTGACGCTGCTCAAGGGCCTTGAGTTTATCAACATCAGTAAAATCTCCTAGGATCTGCTGGGCAAGTTGCTGAGCGCTTTGTTGTTCTTCAGAAATAGTGAAATTCACGGTCTCGTCCTCCTAGCGTGTGCGGGGCATCCACAGCCCCGCCATTGCAATAATGTCTCTTTGCACTTCGTTGGCGCCGCCACCAAACGTGAGGACGGCCCCCACCCGCCAACGAAACTCGATTTTCCCTCTGAGCACGGCTCCGGGAGAGTTCGTCGCAATGGTACCCGCCTGTCCCATGACCTCCAGCAGTAGCCGATACAATTCCACAAAAAACTCACTGCTATAGACCTTTGCCACCGAGGCATCGGCCATATTGAGAGGGCCCTGGTCCATCGTCCAGACCTGCTTCCAGCAGATCAATTTGACCACTTCCAGTCCGCTTTTTACTGTCGCTAGGTTATGCTGAACCCAAGGTTGCTCAATGAGTTTGCCTCCTTTGGGTGCAGCGGTCTGGGCAGCCCACTCGCAGACGCCTTGGTAAAGTGAATCCACTTGGCCATGCGTAAACAAGGACAGGCGCTCGATATTGAGTTGGCCAGTAATCAGCTTCCAGCCAGCATTGACATCACCGACGCGGTATTTGTCGGGTATTCTGACGTCGCTGTAGTATGTGGCGTTGGTGCGGACACCCAGGGTGTTGACCGGCGTCAGTGAGAACCCCTCGATATTCGTGGGTACCAGAAACATGGTGAGGCCTTTGTGCTTCTTAGTCGCGTCCGGGTCAGTGCGTGCGGCGAGCCACACGTAGTCAGCGAAATTCGCCAGACTTGTCCACATTTTCTGGCCATTGATGATCCAGTCATCGCCGTCGCGCTCTGCTTTGGTCGTGAGGCTGGCGAGGTCAGTTCCTGCGTTGGGCTCGGAATATCCTATCGCGATAACGACCTTGCCTTGTTTTACCCCGCCGACCACTTCCTCGCAGACCTCGGCGCTGGCATTGGCGGCAATCACCGGCGTTGTGGACTCTGTCGTCAGAAAGGGGTAAGCAAAACCTGAGCGCACGACTTCATCGGTAAATATATATTGCTCGATGTGTGATAGTTCTTTGCCGCCAAGTTCCTTTGACCAGCTCAGACCGATCCAGCCATCGGTGCCCATACGCGCATACTGCTTGCGAAACTCCGGGCCGCCGCCTTCCTTGAACTCAGGGATTTTGATTTCCTCAAGAAGCTCCGGCGTCATGACGGTCTTCATGTATTCACGCACCTCCAGTTGGAGAGCCTTCTGCTGAGCGGTCAACTCAATATTCATAGTTTTGGTCCTCTGCCACGTATTTTGGAAGCAGTCGCTGCTTCATTTCTTTTAATTTGTTTATCATTAGTGCAGGGCTCATTGTTGCTGAACTGCCGCGACTAAATGCTTTTGTTGATCTCTATCGCCGGTCTCTACCGTGCACATCCAAGTATCTGCTAGGCCGCCATAGCGCGCATTCAAAAGTGCTGGCACCTGCTCGATCTCTTCGCTGACTAGTGCAAAGGTGTCCAGGATGTCATCGGTAATGAGCGCGCCTAATTCTTGCCACCGGCCCTCACGTGTCAGTCGATTAGCTTCAGTTTGCAGTTCGCCCCAGCCGTGTACTTCCAGCACAGGTTTATAGGCCGGCGTCGAAGCATAGAACCCCAGCTGGCCCCTTACCGCTGTTTTAGACTGCTCAAAGGCTTCCTCTGTGTTTCCAGTCACGACCATAACCGGCACGCTAATGTTGAATTCTTGTCTTGTGCGCCCGGACTTTTTCAGGCCGCGCTGGACGGCCGGAAGTGTAACCTCATGCAAATATTGTAAGGTGGTAAAGCCATGTGCGATGACTCCGTTGGCGACTTCTGCTGCCACCTCTGTCATTAGCGGGCCGACGGCGGCAAGATTTATGCCCGGAGCACCGTAGGTCGTGCGTGAAGGTGTAAACATCGGGGTCATCAGATTATGTTGATAGAATTCGCCGTTGAAATCGAGCTTTTCACCGGTTTCCCAGCAAGCCCAGATTGCTTGCATAGCCTGAATAAACTCTCGCATCCGCGCTGCGGGCTTCGACCAAGGCATGGAGAAACGACGTGTAATGTGGGGCTTGATCTGTGAGCCCAGACCCACAGTGAAACGGCCTTTGGAGTACTGATTTAAGTCCCAAGCGAGATTAGCCATCACCATTGGGTTGCGAGCAAAAGCCACGCTGATAGAGGTTGTCAGTGCAATAGTCTTGCTGTGCTCTGCCGCTAACACCAGCGGAAAAAAAGGATCGCTGTTAATTTCCGCAGAAAAAGCAGCATCGTAGCCGCGCTGTTCCAACTCAGCTATTGCCAATGGTGCCATGTCAAGGTCGGGGCCCAACATTCCGCTGACGTTCACCTACGTTACTCCTGATCAATACACATGTAGTGTACGCCACATGAAGGTTGGATAAATTGTCCACTCGTGCCGCTTTAAGTGATAAAAGCGATCATCGAACATTCTACCTACTTTTTTTAGCGCAAAACGGCCGTCCTATTACACGGTTGAGCTAATTCGATTTGGCCCTTATACTGCGCATCCTTTATAAGACTGTTGCCTAGTCAGCAAACAGCGACCTTGACATGGCAATGACCGCCGCCGAGGGTGTTTACGAGGGGAAAAATAGGGCCTTAGCTCAGTTGGTTAGAGCACCTGCATGACATGCAGGGGGTCGGCGGTTCGAGTCCGCCAGGCCCTACCAAGTTCCTACCACGGGGAATTAGCAAAACAGCACCGCCATTACCGGGCCATGCGATTGGTTTTTTATGCCCAAAGTCATCGCGTCACAATAAGACTCAAAATCGCTGTTATCCGCTGGAGGGTAGTTCTTTTTTAAAGCTCTCCAAATCGCTCTGCTTAGCCTGAAACATCAACCAAAAGAATCCGCCGAAACCCGCTAGGGCAGAAGCCAAAAGAATACCGGTTTTGGCCATGAGCAGATCCTCGGGTGAGTTGCTAAAGCCCAGATCAGCTATAAAAATTGACATAGTGAAGCCAATGCCGCCCAGTAGGCCCACCCCTACGACATGCTTCATATTCATGCCATCGGGCAACTCCGCCCAGCCCATTTTGACCGTAAGCCAGGTGAAACCTGCAATACCCAAGGGTTTACCTAGCAGTAATCCGGCTAAAACCCCCAGTGCAATGGGGTGTTGGAGGTACTGCCCAAAACTGGAAAAATCTACTGGAATACCGGCGTTGGCGAGCGCAAATATCGGTATCACAAGATAGGCGACCGGTAGATGCAGGCTATGCTCTAAGCGCTGTGCGGGCGCTTGTACCAGGCGCACGCCATCGTCTAGAGAGGCTACCAGAGCGCGGAAGCGATTGTTGTGAATGATGTCAGCATTGTCTGTGATGGCTTTCTTCATTTGGACCGTCGTGTCTTTCACACGGTTGATGAAGAGCTCCGGCTCGAATTTGGGACGAATGGGTATGACAAAGGCCACCACGATCCCCGCGATGGTAGCGTGTATGCCACTGGCTAGCATTGCAATCCAGAGCAGAGCACCGATGGCAGCGTAAGGCAGCGGGCGACGGATTCCACCCATATTTAACGCAATCAGGAGGACTGTGACGCCTCCTGCGCAGGCGAGTGCGAGCATGTCGATGCGCTCAGTATAAAACACCGCAATCACCGCGACCGCACCCAGGTCATCGACGATAGCCAATGCGATGAGGAAGGTAATTAGATTTTTCGGGATGCGTGCTCCGAGTAAACTCAGGGCCCCGATGGCAAAGGCGATATCGGTCGCCATAGGAATGCCCCAGCCGCTGATACCGGGGGTGTTTGCGGTAACGGCGACGTAAAACAGAGCGGGAATGACCATGCCGCCGATAGCGGCCATGATGGGCAAAAGGGCCTGCTTGGGTGACGACAGCTCCCCCACCATAAGCTCACGTTTCAATTCCAGACCCATGATGAAGAAAAATGCAGCCATCAGTAGTTCATTGATCCAGTGATGAATCGATAATGAAAAGGCCAGGCTGCCCATGCTAACGCCGATCTCGGTGTGCAATAAATGCTCGTATCGGGCATGCAGCGGCCCGTTTGCTATCACCAGCGCCACCACAGCGCAAATCATCAATAACACACCGCTGGTAGTCTGGCGGTGAATAAACTCCTCCAGCGGCGTCAGTATGCGATCGAAGGATTTTTCCCAGGGGGCGTTATAGATTCCCTTATTAGCGGCCATGATGAGAACGCCTTTTTGTAGGGGTGGTTTGAGTCACGACAGGGCGGGTCATAACGCTTTCAGGAATGGGCCATCCACACATAATCGGCGTCCGTCAGGTGTGGCGCAGGCACCGCAAATGCCGACGCCGCACTTGGTGAGGTAGTCGATGGCGCTGAAAATCTGCTCTTGCCCGCAAAACTCACGCTGCACTGCAACTGCTGCATGCACCATTGGCTTCGGGCCGCAGTTGTAAAAGACCAGTTGTTTAAGCTCCTGTGGTGACATCACCTGCAGCCGCTCACGCAATAACTCGGTCACCACTCCGTGGTAACCCGCGCTGCCGTCGTCCGTGGCAACGTGTACCTTGGCAACCTGACGACACTCGTCCAGGTAGTACAGACGCTCGGCGCTGCGCGCCCCTGTGAACACTTCGGCGTTACCGAAATCTCGCGCCAGCTGATACACAGCCGCTAGACCAGTACCGCCGGCCACCGCCATAATCTTTGCGTCTTCGGGTGGCGCTGCCGGAATGCCGTGTGGCCCACGTATGTATGCCTCGGTGCCCGGTGGCAGGTCCATGAGTGCGTGAGTGAACTCACCCACATCAATAACGGCCAGCGTGAAAGGGTCGTCGGTGAGCGCTGAGAACGGCTTTTCACCCACCCCAGGTACCCACAAAAAGACAAATTCTCCCGCTTGAATATTGATCTTGCGGTCGAACGTTAGGACGCAGATGTCCTCACAAATCCGCTTATTTTCAACCAGAATCACGGGGCGGAAGTTCATATCGATGTCGTAGCGAATATGCGATTCGGCGCGATTACTGCCTGTATTGAAGTCGTTGCTGAGCGCCGTAAAGTAATCGCTAACTTCGTCTGTAGTCATCCCAGTGAGTGATGACCCCACGCCAACGATAGACGCCCCTGCGTCGAAGTAAGCACGCACATCGGCGGCACTGCTGACGCCGCCGCAGCCTATTATCGGGCAGTCTGTTACCGCGGCGATATCACTCACGCATTGCAGGCCAATGGGTAACACCCCTTTGCCTGACATGCCACCCGCACCGTTGCTCAGTACTGGGTATCCATGTGATGACGTATACCCCGGGCCTGCAGTGTTAATGGCGCATAAGCCATCGGCTCCGCCGGCGATAGCGGCGTTGGCAATCTTCGCGATGTCAGGTGTATTTGGAGTGAGTTTGGGAATAACTGGAATATTGACCACCGCTTTAACAGCAGCGGTGATTTGTCGCACTAGTTCCGGATCCTGACCCATGGCCATGCCATAGCCTTTGGCATGGGGACAAGACAAGTTTAGCTCCAGACCGTCCGACACGGGCGCCATGATCTTTGCCACGGCGACGAAATCTTCGATGCTGCCGCCGAAAATTGAGGTCAGTAGGAAGCGGTCCCTAGGAATCTTCAGTGCGGATAATAATTCCAGCGACTTGTGCGCTCCCGGGTTAGTCAGGCCTACTGCGTTGACGAAGCAACCTGGTGCGTACTGGCTGTATATGGGCTCTCGATTACCCTCGCGTTGCTCTAGGCCGATGCTTTTGGTGGTCACTACACCGACCGCGGGCAAATGATCAAAAATATACTGAATGATGGGTGTTGCGGTGGTGACGATGCCTGAGGGAATAGTGAAGGGCCCGGACAGTGTTTTACCAAAAAATTCTATGTTCAAGATAGAGGGCTCACGCGTCGATGGGGTCAGCGACTTAACAGTGGGGTCATTATACGGGTTTAGTGGTTCATAAACGACCTTGACGTTGCCAGTATCGAGCACCGCTGCATAGAAAACACCTCATGTGCCGCAAAACGTTTGCGTTACCACCTCGTCCGGCTTCGGTGGTGTCGCAAACAGCGCCAGTGCTTTACGGTACTCATAAGGATTTTCGAGAGTATCCACTAATTGGTCAAATGTGGCCAGATCACCGCGTTCAGTGGCTGCGAGGATCGCCGCTTCCACCAGGTGATTGCGAGGGATGAAGACAGGGTTGGTGCAATACATCGACGCTTGCCGGTCGGAACGGGACGTCGATTCCTGTGCCAGTCGCGTATGCCAGCGCTCTAGCCACGGCTGCATAATTTCAGGGAATTCAAACAGCTCGGCTACACTGCCCTCTGCTTCGGCCCCCTCATCGGCCAGATCTGCTAGCCGGCGGAAGGTCAACGTAAAGTCTAGACTGTGCTCTGCCATCAGTTGCCAAAGATCCTCCACCAGCCCTGTGTCTTGGCCGCTAATGGCCTGTAAGCCCAGCTTGCGCGACATACCCTCGGTATTGGCCTGAAGGAACTGGTCTGGAAAAGCGTTGATGGCAGTTTGAGCTAGCTCCACTGCGCGCTCCTGCTCGTTATCTAGAATCGGCAGCAGTGCTTGGGCAAGAACAGACAGGTTCCAATGCGCGATCGCTGGTTGCTGGCGGTAGGCATAGCGTCCGGCATGGTCAATGGAGCTGAACACCTGGTCCGGGTTGAATTGGTCCATGAATGCGCAGGGGCCATAGTCAATAGTTTCGCCGCACACGAGGATGTTGTCGGTATTCATCACGCCGTGAATAAAACCCAGTAATTGCCAGTGAGCTATCAATTGCGCCTGTTGCGAGATGATGCCTTCGAGCATCGCCAATATTGGGTTGTCACTGTTTCTGGCATCAGGGTAGTGGCGCTCGATGACGTGATCGGAGAGTAGTTTTAGTGAGTCAATATCGCGTCGTGCCGCAAAATATTGGAAAGAGCCAATGCGGATATGGCTGCTGGCCACCCTCGCCAGAACGGCCCCAGGAAGGAGGCTGTCCCGCTGCACCTTGTCTCCTGTTGTCACCGCAGCCAGCGCCCGGGTAGTCGGAACGCCGAGTCGATGCATCGCTTCACTAACGACATATTCGCGCAGCACTGGACCGATTGGAGAGCGGCCGTCGCCACCGCGGGAGTAGGGCGTGCGGCCTGAACCTTTCAGTTGCAGGTCAAAGCGGCGGCCCTCGACAGACAACACCTCGCCCAGCAAAATAGCGCGGCCATCTCCCAGCTGCGGGTTGTAGCCACCAAACTGATGTCCAGCGTAAACACTGGCAAGCGGCTCAGATCCGGAGGGTACGGTATTACCCGCGATGACCTGTGTGCCCGCCTCTGAATCCAGCCAGTTGACGTCGATCCCCAATTGCTCTGCCAGTTGACGGTTTACCCGAATGGGTCCGGGCGCAGCGACAGGCACGGGGGTCTGGCGGGCGTAAAACTGCTCGGGGAGACGTGCATAGCTATTATCGAAGGTGATAGGGCCCATTCGCGGGACTCCTCAGGATTGGTTACGATGGTCTGCCCACAGCGATTTGGGTCGCGTGACGGCCTAGATTTCTCAAGGGCGTGAGCATAAACCATGCTGCAACGTCTGGATACAGTCGGCACTATCGGGCTTATGCTGCTTGACGGCAACACTTTGCGGTGGCTTGATATAAGCCAATAATACGCGGTTCACAAGAGGAAATATTCAATGGCAAAATCAGCTTGGAACACTCTGATTCGAAATGCACTAGTGTTTGACGGCACCGGTGCCGAGCCTCGTGAAATAGACATTGCTATTGAGGGCGGGCGTATCGCTGCCTGCGGCAGCAACCTACCCTCGGGTGAAGCTGACAATATTATAGAGGCGCAAGGGCAGTGGCTAATGCCAGGCTTGCTGGATATTCACACCCATCTTGATCTAGAGGTTGACCTTGAACCGGGTCTGCCAGAGGTTGTCAGGCATGGAACGACCACGGTCTTAGTAGGCAATTGCAGTCTGGGCACCTGTTTCGGTAGTCAGCAGACCGACGATCAAAATCCTATTGTTGATTGTTTTACTCGGGTCGAAAATATCCCCAAGTCAGTGCTGAGGCAATGTGTTGATGCCGTGCAATGGGATAATACCGAAGACTACCTGGATCATTTTGAGAACATTCCTCTGGGACCCAATATCGGTGCTTTTATTCCTCATTCGATGCTCAGAATAGAAGTGATGGGGCTCAAAGACAGTATAAGCCGCGAGCCCACCGAGGCCGAGTTGACGCGCATGGAGGCGCTGCTAGAACAGGGCATGAAACAGGGTTATGTGGGCATGAGTACTGACGGATTACCCTTCCATTATTTAGCCAGTGAGCCTCACACGGCTCAGCGTATTCCTACTCAGTTCGCCACGTTTGGGGAAATGAAGCGTCTGCTCAAGGTGCTGCGTAAATATGACCGGGTATGGCAGACGACGCCTATTATTGAAAATCGCGCAAAAGCGTTTCTCTACTTTATGTTGACCAGCGGACGGTTATTCGGCAAAACGTTGAAGACCTCGGCATTGTCAGTGATGGAATTTGTGTTGATGCCTAAAGCGCACAGAACCTTTCTCGGATTTGCGGCGCTAATGAATAGTCGTTTGATGCAGGGCAATATTCACTTCCAGGCGCTGGGTACTAATTTCCGTGTCTGGTCCGATGGCATAGTCTCGCCCTTATATGAAGAGCTTGGGTCTACCTGTGAATTAATTGCCAAGGAATACGATGATGTCGAAGGGCGTATGGCGCTGCTTAATGACCCAGATTTTGCGCTGCGCTTCCGCGAGGACTGGCACCACGGTCGTCGCGGGCGCAATCTGGCGCATTTTAAGACGAAGCTTGGCGCTCCGGACAATCTAGTGATTCGTGATCTGTACCTGATGATTTTTGATGGCGCTCCCGTTGCAGATTGGGACGGGGAGAGCATGCAGGCAGTGTATGATCGCTTGGAGCGTTGGCAGCAAGGCGCTCAGGCAGAGGCGCGGTCAGACGAGGAGCGCGCGGCCTTTGAGTTATTCCCGCGGCCTATTCGCGATGACGCAGACTTCATGCTGCATATGTTGCGGACTTACGACAAAGCATTTCGTTTCTGGGTCGACGTGGGCAATGCGGGCAACAAAGCGACACTGGAGCTTCTCAAGTACAAGCATGCGATGCCAGGCTTTAACGATTCCGGTGCGCATATCACCAACATGGCGTTCTTCGATGCGAACCTAATGTCACTAAAATTGGCGCAAGCGGAGTCTTTGCAAACGGTCAGTATGATGGTCAGGCGATTGACGCGCGAGCCAGCGGCGTTTTTTGGTCTGGATGTCGGCAGTCTCGATATTGGTGCGCAGGCAGATATTGTTTTACTGGATCCGCAAGCGCTTGAGGCCTGGGACTCCAACGACACTCGCGTACTTGAGTATCGTGAGCTGTTCCAGCACAACCAAATGTTCAATCGATCTGAGGGTGTGGTGAAGACAGTATTGATTCACGGTGAGCCGGTCTGGCAGGATGGGCAGGCGACCAGCGCCCTAGGTGGTCAGCGGTTGGGGCGAGCGTTGCGCGCCGCCTGATCCTGCGCCGCGTCAACGATGTCTAAGGTGGCGTATCAACCATATGAGGATACCAATGCCCGCGAATACGCCGAAAATGAGTAATTCGTATTGTTTGACATTGCCGAGCATGGATTCCAACGCATAGCCGAAAAAATAGCCCACACTGGCGACGACGGTGGCCCACGCTAGTGTGCCGATCATACTCAGCAGGAAGAACCGCATGGGGGATACGCCTGCAACCCCAAGTAAAAACGGTGTCACTGTGCGTACGCCATAAATAAAACTGAATCCTAGGATCAGCCAGATTTGATGTTTTTCTGCCATCGCAAATACTTTCGCAGACTTCGCTTGCCAAGCGGGTCGTTTGGCAAGCAACTGCTCACCTTTGCTGCGGCCTATGTGGAAATACAGTTGATGCCCCGAGAAAGCTCCCAGGAATGCGCACACAATAACCCAGGGTAGCTGCAGAAACCCACGGTGTGCGGCTAACCCCCCAAGGACAAGAATTGTTTCACCCTCAAGGAACGTGCCAACGCCGATCGCTAGATAACCGTAATTAGATACCAGTTCTTGCAGGGACATTCTTCAGTTATCCGGTGAGGATCTGTAATAGGACCCGTAGTGTCCATTCGGTTATAAATGTGCTTCTCATGGGCAAATGACACATGACTTACAGTTTCTTTGCACGCTCGAAGATTGCGGTTCCACTCCGAGCGCTATTGATCATCAGCTCGTTTTGTTTAAACGGCCTGATAGTGCTTGTCGTTGCGGCCTTCATATAAACTCCCTATATTATTTGCGTGGCGATTTTATTCATATATTATAGCCGCTAGAAAAATTTTGCGTGAGCACTTTTCCTGCCTCGGCCGCCTGCCTCCACTATAGGGCTTTCTAGCCTACCCATACAGACCAGAGTGAGCACCTGCGCGTGTCGTTGTGCCCTCCTGATCGGCGATATAAAGACCTTTGAGCAGGGTGTACACTTTTTTGTCGACTGGCAATACATTGTTATCGTTATCAGGGCAGTACACGTACACTAGGGTGCGACAAAATAGCGTGACCCCCTTTCTGATTAACCGAAGGTCTAGCGGAGACGGCTCATGAGAAAATCGACAGTAGCTGTTATTCTTTCAGGATGTGTATTTCCAGGGGCAGGCCACTTCTATCTGAGACGCTGGCGTTTTGGTATTGTGCTGATGGGCGTGGCGGCAAGTGCTACTTACTATATCCTCTCTGTCAGCTTAAGCATCGCCTTGGAGTTGAGTGCGGAAATCCAGAGCGGCATAATCCCTGTAGATATCAACACTGTAACGAGTCTTGTGTCCGAGCAGTTAAGCGCTGCTGCGCAGAGCGTAAATTTGGCAAAGACGCTGTTGCTTGCGTGCTGGGTCATTGGCGTGGTTAGCGTCTATTGGCAGGGTCGTGCTCTGGAGAAATCCCATACAATGGCACCGCTCTCTTAGATGCTTGAAACAACGTCGGCATCTGATGTGATTAGTGATCAATGAACGCAAAAAGCGTCCATAAGGTGATCGGGATTGTACTGGCAATACCCCTCGTTGCGTGGTCTTTGACAGGCATCGTGTTTTTGGTCAAACCTGGGTACGACGGTGCCTACCAGTTATTAAGTGTTAAGACGTATCCGTTGGAGCATGCATTCAAGATTGGCCCGAGTCGTGAATGGCACGAGGCGCGGTTGTTGAGGACAGTTCTTGGCTACCACCTTTTGGCGGGCGACAAGGCTAATTCGATACATCTTGATCCGGTCAATATGCAGTTGAAAGAGGCGCCATCAGCCGCTGATATAAAACGACTGGTCGAAGATGCAATAGGCGTAAATTCCGAACGCTATGGCGAGCTGGTAAATGTCTCCGGAAATAAAGCGAAGACGTCGACAGGCGTTGAGATAACACTGGACTGGCGCACTTTGTCTCTTGCGCAGTCGGGCCGCGACACCGCGTTGATCGATAATCTTTACAAGGTCCACTATCTACAGTGGCTAGGTCGCCCTCTCCCCGACACCATTTTTGGCGTATTAGGCATCATTCTTTTGTTGTCTCTAACCGCTCTTGGGCTTGTTGGCTTCGTTGGGTCTAAAAGAAAATAGATGTTGTATTACAGGCACGACCGCTGTTGCCCCGGCGGGGTGTTGGTGCGCTATATGCCAATGATGTCAGCGGTATCTTAAGCCAGCTAAGGCCGCGATAATAGACGGCTAACTAGGCTGCGGGCAATGGTCTTCGATGTGTCATCAGCCTCGATAAAAAGGAGAAATCTGTGATCAAGCAACCCGGGATCCATCTGACGATCGCCAATACTATTATTGATCTGGTTCAGGGTGATATTAAAGAGCACCTCCCAGTAACGTGCATACCGCTGAGGGGCGACATTTTAGGACTTGGCACGACTACCAGCATAGATAATGGTGAACTGATCTTTATCTATGATGAGGCCGAAGCAGAAACGGCTATTTTCAAGTGTCATGCCAACACTGGCGCGATACACAAGGTGTGCGCCGGTGATGGCAGTGATCATTTCCCCTATGTGTGCTTTAGTTCTGACGCTACCGACAGCGGTTGCTCTATCGATTTACCGTCATTGAATTCGCAAGCCGACTGGCGCCTCGCTGATTGGGTTGCGGCGGCTATCGATAGCCTCGATAAACCCGCTGAGGTATACGGTGTTAGAGCGAGGTGTCAGTGGGATGACCTCGTTATTACTGTAGCGTCCAAACTTTGCCTAAACCAAGCCAGCCGCAACAACAGCGGGGCCGCAGCAGGACTTGGTTCTTCTATCTATGATTCGTTGCAGCATTATCTACTGTCAGACAATCCCTCCACCGAAATGGAAGAGAAAATTCAGTATCTTGGTGACTCACTCGAGTGGGATTGCTGCGGCTTTTTTGATACTCAGCCGGAGAAAGGTCGAGTAACGGTAGCGCATGCCGGTGCGAATTTGCATATTCACGGAGTGAGCCTCGATCACCGTTATGGTGGACATCTGCATCATGAGCACAGTCGTACTCGCGTCTTGCGCGTCGATGAATTAGTGATTTATCCAATTGAAAGCATTGACCAGTTAGGTTCAGATTTGGCAATCACTGAGATCGACTTTGACGCAGGCACGTTGCGTTTTAAGGTGTCCAACGGTGGCGCCATGGATGTCAGCGACATCGGCATTGATGTGGTTTCAGATAATCGTTATAGCGAACGTCAGTACTTAAGGTTACCTTGGCTTGCAGCTGGGGAGAGTGAAATTTTCACTATTGTTTTGTCGCTCGCACTCGGCCCTCATCAGATTCTGGTCGCAGTGGACCCAACCGGTGACATTATCGAGCGAGAGGAAGATCGGGAAAACAATCGAGTTGTTATCGACTGTGTTGTTAATTAAAAGGTTTCAGTTGGCAAACACCATGGGCACCCACCAAAATTCATTTTAGGAAATTACGTTTAGGTGTTTTCCTCGACGTAGAATCAGGGCTACCTTGATGGGTTATCGTGCCGCTAGACGGCCGCCGCGAGGTAACTTGACGGGTGGGTGGCTTGTTTGGCATCGAGCCCATGATGGCGCGATTTTTGATGGTGGTGAAACCCAGGTTCAGAGGTGAGAAAACGTGCGCGTAGCGCTCTTCGCCGACTATTGCGTCGTCCTTAAATGCGTGCGAGGAACGATGCCACGCGCTAGATTCGTGGCGTGGCCTTAGGAGAATGCTGCTCAGTCATTCGCTGCGCTGTGGATCTCAAATAATACGTCATCAACGGCGACCTGTTGACCTTTTAAGACAAGGACTTCGGTGACCTCGCCTGCTACGTCGGCCGCAATCTCATAATGCATCTTCATTGCCTCCAGTATCGCTAAGGTTTGGCCTATTTCAACCTGGTCTCCGGCTGTGACACGCACTTCTAATAACAATCCATGCATGGGGGCTACGATTCTGCCGCTGCCGACGATAGCATCCTGTGCTCCCGCTAGAGGGATCTGGTCACAGTAGGTCGCAGCGCGGCCATTGATGGAGAGATACAATTTGCCTTCGTGCGGAGAGAAGTGTCGCACCAGATGCTGCACACCGTCGATAGTAACTTGTGCCGTGTCCTCTAACACCGTCAAGAGTTCGATCACCGCTGTGCTATCGGCATCGAACACGCGATAGCGGTTACTCCCCAGCGGGGTAATAGAAAGGTCGTGGACCTGCGCGCCGTGAATATACTGTTTACGCGACACTAGTGCGCTGGCGCTGGCCCAGTCTCGCAACTGCGGCGCGACAAGAATGCTGCTGCTATACAGCGTCTGGTGTTGGCGAGTGAGTTCGAGAACTGCGGCCACCGCACTGTCGGTGAAAGTAGGTTGTGGGTCGGTAAGTTCATCTTCGGCAAACTCTTCAGTGATAAACGCGGTCGTGGCTTGTCCCAACGCAAAACAGTCCTTCTCTAAGCAGGCTACTAGGAAGTCACGGTTGTGGCGTGTGCCAAATAACACGGTTTTGTTAAGCGCCTCTATCAGTCGCAGGCGGGCAATCTCCCGATTTGGACCGCTAGCGATAATCTTGGCTACCATAGGGTCGTAGAAGGGTGAGATTTCTTGGCCGCTGCAGATCCCGCTATCCACCCGCACGCCCACGCCGGTGGGCGGTGACCACAGATCGACAGGCCCGGAGGTGGGCAGAAAATCTTGTGTGGGATCTTCGGTGTATAGCCTCACTTCGATGGCATGACCGGTCAGCGTGACCTCGTCTTGGGTAAATCCAAGCGGCTCACCCTGAGCCACTTGCAGCTGCAATGCGACAAGATCTAGGCCTGTAATCAGCTCGGTGACCGGGTGCTCTACCTGCAGACGGGTATTCATTTCTAGAAAATAAAACGTCCCTAATTCATCCAGTAAAAATTCGACTGTGCCTGCGCCGCGATAGTCTATGCTTTGCGCTGCGGCAACCGCAGCGGCGCCCATCTCACCCCGTAACGCGTCAGTCATCACGGGACAGGGAGCCTCCTCGACGACTTTTTGATGCCGGCGCTGGACCGAACAATCGCGCTCGCCGAGGTGCACGAGGGTGCCGTGGCTGTCGCCAAATACCTGTATTTCTACATGCCGTGGACGAATGATGGCTTTCTCCAAGATCAGCTCGTCACTGCCGAAGGCGGAGGATGCCTCTGCCCGCGCCAGCTTTATGGCGTTGGCCAGCTCATTGCTTTTATGTACGATACGCATGCCGCGGCCGCCGCCACCGGCAGCAGCTTTTACCATCAGGGGCAATGTGATTTTCGCACCTTCGCTGAGCAAGGTTGCATCGCTCTGGTCTTCGCCTTCATAGCCAGGCACGCAGCGCACACCGGCTGCAATCATCCGGCGTTTTGCCTCTGCCTTGTTGCCCATAAGGTGAATCGCATCCGGCGTTGGGCCGATAAAGACGAGGCCGGCGCCCTCACAGGCTTTGGCAAATTCAGCGTTTTCACTGAGAAAGCCGTAGCCTGGATGAATCGCTTCAGCACCGCTGGCTTTTGCCGCCGCCAAAATTTTCTCTTGTACTAGGTAGGACTCGTTTACCGGACTAGGCCCGATGTGTACGGCGGTGTCGGCCATTTGTACATGAGGTGCCTTGGCGTCAGCATCAGAGTATACAGCGACCGTGCGATAGCCCTGGGCCTTAGCGGTACGAATCACACGGCAGGCAATTTCCCCGCGATTCGCGACCAGGATGCTGGTGAATTTTTTCATCGTGTTCTCCGCCACTTACTCGTTTGCCCATTTAGGTCTGCGCTTCTCGACAAAAGCAGTGACACCCTCGCGCCCTTCTTCACTGAGCATGCAGGAGGCAAATCCGCGCGATGCGAAATCTAATGCCTCAGAGCGTGGGCGTCGAGTGGCCTCGAATACGATACTCTTGGTAACCGCGTTGGCTCCGGGTGCGCACAGGGCTATCTGCCCGAGTACTTCTGCGCATTTAGCATCCATGTCCGCTGCGTCATCCGCCAAGATATGGCCAATGCCGTATCGAACAGCCTCCGCACCCGTGAACCGCGCACCAGTCAACATCAAACGTCGCGCTTGAGTGAGGCCGATACGCTCTGTTACAAAAGGCGCAATTTGCGCCGGAGGAATGCCGAGACTGGTTTCTGAAAGTCGGAACTTGGCATCGCGTGTAACGATGGTGACATCGCCGATACAGCACAGCCCCAATCCGCCGCCAATGGCAGCCCCTTCCACCAGCATGATGACAGTCTGTGGCTGTTCGTTAAGCTTTATCATTAGGTCGCCGAAAAATCGGTTGCCGCGCGCCACATCTTCCGCGTTTGGCTCGACGTCCTGCAGGCCAGATTTGAATCCTTTGATGTCTGCGCCGGCGCAAAAAATCCCACCTTTACCCCGAATAATCAGCGTACGCAGTGAGGCGTCTTGCGCCGCGACATCCAGCACCGCGTGAAGCTCGCTAATCATTTCTCTGGACAGCGAATTTTTAGCTTCAGGCCGATTGAACCAGATGTTCAGTACGCTGCCTTGGGGTTCTAAAATAAGGTCTTTCGTCTCAGGTAGGTCTGTCATTTTTGGTATCTCCAAATATTTTGATTACATACGCGCTATGCCAAAGCTGTTTGGCCGTACGATGCGATGACGAGTTTCCCATACGGTTTCCAGTAGGAAGCCGAGCGTTTTCCGTGTATCGCGCGGATCTATCATGCCGTCGTCCAACATGTGGCCAGACGTATAGTAAGCGCTGGACTGGCTGTCGAAGATATTCGCGAGGTAGGTCTCTTGCTTTGATAATGCCGCCTCATCTACGGTCTGCCCCATTGCAGTGGCCTTACTGCGCGCCACTTCCGACATGGTCTTTGCCGCTTGTTCGCCGCCCATAACGCCAGTGTGTGCGTTGGGAAAGGTGTATAAGAAATCGGGTTCGAAGTGCCGCCCGCACATACCGTAGTTGCCAGCCCCGAAGCTGGCTCCTGTCATCATGGTGATGCGTGGAACCTCTAGATTACGCACAGCCTGAATCATCTTCGAACCGTGTTTAATCATGCCGGCGCGCTCTGATTTGGTGCCTACAATATAGCCAGTCGTGTTCTGGAGAAACAGCACGGGAATATTGGACTGGTCACACAATTGCAGGAACTGTGTTGCCTTGGTGGCGCCCTCAGGGTCGATTGGCCCGTTGTTTCCGAGGATGCCGCAGGGCAGGCCATAGATATCTGCCTGAATGCAAACGGTAGCGGGACCATACCGAGATTTAAAGTCCATAAAATCTGAGCCGTCAACGATCCGTGCCACGAGTTCACGCACGTCATAGGGGTTGCGATAATCACAGGGAATGACACCTGCTAGTTCATCGCTGTCGTATAGCGGTTCGCGATAACTGCGCCGTTTGGGTGAGGCGCAGTCCTTGTTCCACTGCAGCCGGTGCATCAGTTCTCGGCACATCTGTACCGCCTGTCCGTCATTCTCTGCGAGGTACTCCGCAAGACCTGAAACGGAGGCGTGCATCTCTGCGCCACCCAACTCTTCTTCGGTTGCGATTTCACCTGTCGCAGCTTTTAGCAGAGGAGGACCGGCGAGAAAAGCGCGACCATTATTCTTAACCGCAATGACGTAGTCACTGAGACCGGGCATGTAAGCCCCACCTGCAGTGGAAGAGCCATGGAGAATGGAGATAACAGGAATGCCTGCCTTGCTTAGCTTGGCTAAATTGCCAAATAGCAGCCCCCCCTGGGAAAACCCCTCCACGGTGTAGTTAAGGAGGTCTCCTCCCGCGCTTTCAACTAGGTGCACAAAGGGAAGCTTTTGTTGCAAGGCGATTTCTTCGCAGCGGCGCACGCGGTAACCGCCAGCCGTTGTTAGGGTGCCCGCTTGAATACCACTATCATCGACTACGACCATGCAGCGTATACCGGTGATAAAACCGATGCCCGAAATAATAGTGGAGCCGGCAATTGATTTATCCGGGTCATCACTGTCTAGCAGGTAGCCCGCCAGGTTGCCGACCGTTAGGAACGGCATGCCGGGGTCTAGTAGCCGCGCCAAACGCTCACGGGGTGTTAATTGACCACGCGCCTCGAAGCGAGGTTTACGCTTTTCGGAAATCATTGCGCCGCGCGCATTGAGCTCCTGCAGCTTGCTGATGTGTGTGAGCATTTCGCTGCGATTTTTGGCGTAGCCTTCAGAGTTGACGTTTATTTTTGAATTAAAAATACTCATGAGAGTGTCTCTGCAATGGCGATTGGTACAGCTATCGGACAGGACAGTAGCAACTGCGCATAACCTTTACCCTGTGGGTCGTTACGTATACTGCACACCCCCCCACCTCCAAGCACACCGTGCAAAAGGAAGTTGATTGCATTGGAAGCAGGCAGTATGTAACGCTCAACGCTTCCTTTTTTCGAGTCGCTGAGAAAGTGTGCAAAGCGCTTGCGTACTATGGCCTCCGTCAGCGCGGCGCAGATGTAAGGCAGGTATTCATGCTTGCGCGCTATGATGCCAATATTCGCTTTATCGCCTTTGTCACCACTACGACCCCAGGCCAGCGCAATAAGTGGAACCTTGACCATCTGCATACTTTTATCAGCGGTAGGCGTTTTTGGGCGAGGAATGGTTTTAGGGTTTAGCGTTTCACCGAAGACTTCATCACAGGAGACGACCTCGTCGCCCAGCAGTATCTGCACCTGCACCTGCACCTTTGGCACGGTGTAGGAAAAAAGTCGGACCACCGGCGATGGGCTAGGGCGACTGCCAGCGAAGCCCGAGAGACCCGGCGGTGTTGCCAGTCCAAGCCCCACCGCTTCTTTCAGAAAAACACCGATACCCGTAATGTCCGGATGTTTCACGGCAATTTTCATTACGATCTCACGACTTCTTTTCACTTTACTGAATGCGCCGTAATGGGTCTCAGTGCCTAACAACTCTATGCTGGTCTCACTAAAGTCAGATAAACCTAGGTTCCCGAAGGTTCTGCGTGCTGCCTCGAATATGGCTTCACCGAGTGCGTGCGCCTTTTTATTGGCATCAATGCCATAAAAAGTCATATAGGTGCCGCCGCGAAATTCATCGGCGTAGGTTGCACTGACCTTGTAGGTATCAGGGGCCATTCGACCCTTTGCACCGGAGACGTGTACACGGTTCTCACCCGCCTGCTTGATCCGTGCCGTTGAAAAGTCGCAGACTACATCGGGCAGCATGTAGGCTTGCGGGTCACCGATCTCGTACAGCATTTGTTCGCTCACTGTACCGACTGAGACAAGACCGCCTGTATGCTCAGGCTTGGTACAGGAAAAACTGCCGTCAGAGGAAATTTCTGCGACGGGATAGCCCATATTCGACAGGCCTTGCACCTGTTCCCAGTCCGTAAAGTTACCACCGGTGGCCTGCGGGCCACATTCCAATATATGGCCTGCCAGAGAGCCCATGGCAAGTTGGTCGAGGTCATGACGACCCCAGCCAAAGGCATGGATGCAGGCACCCAATGTGACGGCGCTATCAACGCAGCGGCCGGTCACGACAATATCGGCGCCTAGTGTAAGAGCACGGGCTATCGGAAACGCGCCCAGATACGCATTGATGCTCAATACTTTTTCACTCGGAGGGAAGGCAGTGCCGGAAAACATTTCGGTGATGCCAGATGCTTGCATTGATTCTTTATGGCTCACCAGGTCATCACCGATCACGCAGGCGACCGTGAGGTCCAGCCCTTGTTCAGCGATCGCCTGACGCAGCGCGTGTGCGCAAGCCTCCGGATTGACACCGCCCGCATTGGAGACTACCTTGATGCCGCGTTCGGCAATTACGGACAGGTTGGGCTTCATGGCTGTGCTGATAAAGTCTGATGCGTAGCCTTTGCGCTCATCTTTGGCCCTCGCTCTGGCCATGATGGACATGGTGATTTCAGCAAGATAGTCGTAAACGATGTAATCGAGGCCCACAACGCTTAACAACTGAGGAGTGGCTCGAGCCGCGTCACCCCAGAAGCCACTGGCGCCGCCAATACGCAATACCGTGTCTGTCATATCATAGATCCTTTCTAGGCGTGCATAGCACAATATGGTACTTGATCAGCTAGTTCAGCACATGGGATTGGATGACATCTGCGTGGGGCTTTGCGCCAACTACTGCAGCGTTATCTACTCATGCCATTGGCGGTTATTACACCCTAGATCTCTTGTGTCTCTCGGCCGAGCGTGACTGAGCGCAGTAGCGTGACCAACGCCAACAGCGTAAGAATAGCAGCGACAAAAAAAGGCGCACCTGGAAAATAAACAGGAGCTTCACTAGAGCTGAAGTAGGCAAAGAGTTGGGTCATGACCGGCGGACTGAGGATGGCCACTAGCCCGCTCATGCTGCCAATCGCGCCCTGCAGTTCACCCTGTGCGTTGGCAGGGATTCGCGCTGACATAATGCTTTGTACGGATGGCGCTACAAATCCCTGCAGCGCGCTTATCGCTATTACTGGGTACATCATCCATCCATAAGGTACAAAGGCATAGCCTATGAAGCTCACGGCCGTTGCGATTAATCCAACAACGGCGGTTTTGGTAGGACCCCATCTAGGCAGAACTAAGCGGATAAGGTAGGCCTGCACGAAGATCATGGCTACGCCGATAGCGCTTAATGAAAAACCAATGTCGCGGGGTGACCACCCAAATTTTTCAATCGTAAAAAAGGCCCACACGCTGGGGAGTGCAAAGTGGCCCAGTTGGTAAAAGAAATAGACCAGCACTAGTGAAATCACCACTGGGTATTGTCTTAGCTGATTAATAGCCGCCAGCGGGTGGGCGCGCGACAGTTGAAAGGACCGACGGTCAGCGTGTTTCAGCGACTCCGGTAATACAAAATAACCGTAGATAACATTAAGGAAGGTTAAGCCGGCTGCTGCGTAAAAAGGTGTTCGGGCACCGTATTCCCCTAAAAACCCACCGATAGCAGGACCCAGAATAAACCCAGCACCAAAGGCCGCTCCTAACAACGCAAAGTATTGAGCGCGTTTATGGGCGGGGAAGGTGTCTGCCACATAGGCATTAGCAGTCCCATAGGTAGAGGCAGACACGCCGCCAATAATGCGACCCACAAAAAGCCAGAATAGTGTTGGCGCCCAGCCCATTAGCAGATAGTTAAACCCCATTGCCAGTAGTGAGCACAGCAACACAGGGCGACGCCCAAAACGGTCCGACAGATTGCCCAGTACTGGGGAGGCAATGAACTGCATGCTCGCAAACGCAAACATTAACAAGCCGCCGGTGCGCGCGGCGTTGGTCAGCGAGCCCCCAGAGATGTCTATAATGAGATGCGGGACAACCGGCATAATGATGCCAAGTCCGATGGCATCCAGCAGTACCGTGAAAAAAATAAAAGCAAATGCTAACCGTGGTCGCATGGGGACTCCGAAGGGGCCCACAGACTACCACGCGGTTTTGATTACATTCAAATTAGCCGTATCAAATGATCGTGAGGGTGCCTCATTGCTGGCGCTCGTGCGTCCTTCACGAGCGCAGGTTATAATGGCGCTTCGAAGAGCGTCGATTCATCTACATTATGGATAAAGAGGAGGTATGACAGTGGCTGTCCGTTGGGTAATGCCACAGTATAAGCAATTGGCTATACTCGTTTGGTCTCTTCTGCGGTATTGCCTCTTTATCAATCTATGTTTTACCGCTGTTTGGGAATACACTGGGGTGCAATATTGTTATCGACAGGCGATGTACGGCTCTTCGCTCGTTAAAAATTTGAGAATTTTTTTCGCATATGGCTTTAGTAAGCACACACACTGACACCGTTAATGGCGCCGATAATATTGTTGGTCCGTTTACACAGATGAGCCAGACAGTTGCGAACTTTGTCTGGAACACTGCGGCCACCAATATTCCACAAGACCTTGAGTGGGAGATCGTATTATTGACGTTGGCTATCGCGGGCCTAATCTGGCTCCTCCGCGGCGGTCACGGATCAAAGGGTGGCGATGGTCGAGTACGAAAAGCCGGTCTACTTCAGTTCCTATTACCCAAAGATATCTATACCCATGCGTCTGCTCGGGTGGATGTTTGGCTGTGGGTGACAGAACGAATGTTTTACCCATTTTGGGCGATAGCATTGCTGGCAACGGTTGGCCCTGCGACGGAACAGTCGGTCATCAGCCTCCTGAAGTGGCTGTTTGGTAGCTCCCCGGAATTACATTCCAATCTTGCATGGATGTTGCTTTACAGCTTGGTAACGCTGCTATGCTACGACTTTGTTTTCTTTGTTACGCACTATGCCATGCACAAGGTTCCGGCTTTATGGGCGCTACATAAGATTCACCATTCCGCGGAAGTGCTGACCCCGTTGACACGGTATCGCGAGCATTTTATCGACGGGCCGATCTGGGTTACTGGTGGCGCAATCAGTTACGGATTAGCAGCCGGGATATTCGGCTTTCTGTTTAAAGGTGGTATTACTGAAGCCACCTTGCTTAATCTGGGTTTTTTCGCCGTGCTATTTGGCTTCAATGGATCATTTCGTCATTACCATGTGCAGTTCCATTATCCAGTATGGCTGTCAAAATGGCTGCAAAGCCCAGTCATGCACCACATTCACCATAGCTACTTGCAACAGCACCGCGATAAGAATCTGGCCGTATTCACCAGTATCTGGGACCGAATGTTCGGCACTTTGTATATTCCAGAGGTGGATGAATACACGCCTTGGGGTCTAGGTCCAGAGTCTCAATCGCAGCATGAAACCTTTTGGCAAAATACGACCGGGCCTTTTCGTGACTGGTACAAAATGCTGACGCCCCGTACTTTAAGCGACCACCGTTCTGAAAGAGAGCAGTTGTAAAATAAGTGTAACAAAGGACGTCGCTTTATCCGCTAACCTTTTGGCTGACGATAGCAAGCCACGGCTGCGCTGCACACGGCATTCCTGCTGGGCGATAATAATGGTCGATAACGTTAAAGCCGCCAACTTCCAGATATCTGCTGGTGTCTTCAAACTCCATAAAATGGCCGTAACGTTCGCCAGAGAACTCTTCACTACTCCCGCGGGGATTAGACGAAAATAGGATTCCGCCGGATCGCAGAGCACGATGTAATTGCAACAAGACACGCGCAAACTCCTGCCGTGGGATATGAAATAAAGAGGCATTTGCGAAGACGCCATCAAACTTTTCCTCGGGCAGGTCAAGCTCGAGGAACGATTGATGTAGAACGGGGCATCCGGTGTTTTTCTGCGCCATTGCACAAAAAGCGAAGCTCCCATCAAGCCCAACGGCTCGGTGGCCAAGCGATTTAAAATAGGCGAGGTCTCTGCCGGGACCACAGCCAAAATCTAAAATATCCAGTTGCTGCCTCGGTGTAAAGTGAGCTAAAAAACGCTCATAGTTTTGGCTTACATCGTGATCTTTTGTCCCCTCCCAGAACGACCATGCATTATCCTCATAATGCGCTATCGTGGTGCTCACAACTTCTGCCATTTTTTTATCGGTTAACGGTTCTGACATAATGGCTTCTCTCAGGTGATTAGGACAGGCAAGGCGCTAATGTTTATGCCGCGATGTTAACGGGCGTTTACGACGGGTAGTATCTCGAACAAGGTCACCTCACCTCGACTGCCCAGGCGCATCACGGGGCCCCACGTTCCCGTGCCTGGTGAGACATATAGTCGCGTCAGACCTTCTTGAAAAAGGCCAACGGTTTTCTCAAAGACTCGGCGTACTACAAAGTTAAACGGCACTATCTGTCCGTTATGAGTGTGGCCAGAAATCATTAGATCTACGCCGGCTTCGGCTGCGGCCCTGAGTCCACGAGGGCGATGATAGAGAAGGAGTACAAACCGATTTGAATCGATATTCAGTGTTGCCAATTCTCGCTCAACCTGCAGCGGATTATCGGCATCATCGACTCCAATTAATTGGACTTCGCCCTGAGTGGCGGTGCGCGACCGCAGAACAGTGACTCCGAGTCGCTTAAGGCGCTCCAGAATGGCGTCAAGATCCTCATAGCGCTCGTGATTGCCTATGCTAAAATAAATAGGCACGGCACAGGTGCGTAAGGCGGACAACGAATGCTCGCTAATCGCCGGAGCATCGATGAAATCGCCAGTGATACATAGAAAATCGATATCTAGGCTATTCACCTGATCCATCACACGACGGAGGAAAGCGCTACTGCGAGAGCCAATATGCACATCTGTGATCTGTGCGAACCGCAGAGTAGACTTCAACTTCGTGCTGGTCAGTTTGATCTCAACCACTGAAGGCGAGTAAGCGTTCAGTATGCTATAGGCAGTGAGCGCAGCAGCGATACCAATCAACGTGTGCGCAGCGGCAGAGGCGGTGATCCAGTTAAGGGCCACCGGAAGTTCTGCTGCGACCAGTATGCACAGTAATAACGGACTGATGCCCAGCCACAAATCCGCAGCACGCCGAAGCCAAAATATCGGACCATTGTTTGCGCGACGTAGGTACAGCTTCGCCACTATCTGGCTAAAGAATAGGGGCACGAAGACGAGTGCAGTTTGAATGCTGTCCATATCCAGCCACTGGCACAGCCGTAAAATGGGATAGGCAAACAGCGGAATCTGCAGTAATAGCGCGACCGCTATAAGTTGATGGCGTCTTTTCATCCGACAATTATGCCTTTCTGCATGCTGACGATCCTGGAGGCTTTTTTCATTTGCGTCATCAGCATAGGTGCCAGCGAACGCTCTCTTATGCGGGTTAACCGTGCAAAACTAGCCTACAGTAATGTTGAACCAGTCATGGCTTTAATCAGTATAATTGAGCACAAGATCATTTGCAGCGCTTAATAAGCCTAGGCCCGCATTTCTGCTCGGCTGGGCAGCAGGAGACACTCTTTTCGTCGCAGTCGTTTATTGCCCTCTCACACAGTGGGAGCGCCACTCGGGTTAGAAGGCATGCAATAAAAGCTGGACCGCGGCTGCTATGTTGAACGTGCCGACAATAACTGCCTTGTCTGGCCCTACCCAGAAGGGAGGTCAGGTCAGGTCGGGGGTGGTTTGGTAAAATAGCGATGGAGGATACAGCAATGAGAGCAGAGGATGAAATTCAAGGACATAAGCGTATGGGAACGTTCATGCAGGCGCTGGCATGGCTGGCGTTAATTGCTCTGGGTATCGTGTTTTTTACTGATGTCCTCGAAAAACAGTACAATCCAAATCAAAAGCTTCAAACACGACATTCGGATACTGGGGCGCGAGAAGTGGTGCTGCAGCGCAACAAATTCGGACACTATGTAACAAGTGGAGAGATTAACGGCAAGCCCGTTACATTTATGCTTGATACGGGTGCTACTGGAGTAGCAATTCCCGAAGATATAGCGTCATATCTTGGAATACAGCGGGGCCGAGCCTTTCCCACTCAGACCGCCAATGGCAGAGCTGTAAGCTATGCTGCGAATCTAGATCGCGTCAGCGTGGGCGCAATCGAGTTACAAAATGTACGCGCCGCAATTGCTCCGGGCCTGCAGACAGAAGAAATACTCCTTGGGATGTCTTTTTTAAAGCACATTGAATTCTCACAGAAAGGCAACACACTGATACTTAGGCAATAACTTTCACCGGTAAACTAGCGCAATTTCGGCAAAGGGACATTGCGATATTATTATCACTGGTGAATTCATCAGCGCACACCTTTCATCAACCCGCATGCACCGTTTAGCGTGCGACAAATAACCCACAGGCATTTTTATCTGATTTGCGGGTACAATACCGTTGATAGTTCTGAGCTTGAATTGATGAAACTCGAAGCCGCAGGTGATTGCAACACAAAAACGGAGCTATACCGATGACAGGCTCACGTGCCGTTTTCGCGCATAAGGCGATGCCAAATACTCGTGCAGATGAGCGCATTTCTTCTCAGGAAGCGGCAGCTGATACGGTTGTTGTTCTCGATTTTGAGACCACGGGATTATCTCCGGGTGATGGTGATCGTGGTATAGAAATCGGTGCAATTAAAATTGAGCAGGGTCAGATAACAGGACGCTTTCAAGAATTGATGTATCCGGGGAGACGAATTAGTAACTTTATCGAATCGCATACCGGCATTACCAATGAAATGCTTGATAAGGCGCGGCCCTGCGGCGCTGTCATGCGTGACTTTGCCGAATTTATAGCGGGTTTTAATTTGGTTGCGCATAATGCGTCTTTTGATAAGCGTTTTTTAGATGCCGAATTCTCGCGGATCTCTATCGGCTATTCAGGGAGATTTTCTTGCTCCATGCTTGCCGCGAGGCGGCTGTGTCAGCAGTCTCCGAACCATCAGTTGGCTTCATTGGTCGCTCATCTTAATATCCCAATGGATGGAGCCTTTCATCGAGCGCTATATGATTCAGAAATGACAACCAAGCTGTGGTTAGTTATGTTGAATAATATTAAGGAACAATATGGGTTGTCGGCAGTACCCTTTCATCTTATGCAGAAGTTGACCAAGACTCCCCGACACGCGGTTCATGCGTTATTAGAAGACTGCTGCTGACGGGGCCAGCTATACCACATTATTGGCGGGCGCTAGTAACGCTAACAGCGCCAAGTCAGGCCCTCGTTCAACTTCGCTTTTTATTGCTTGGATACAGACGTGATCTGCGCCAGCGTCCCAATGGGCCTGAACGCGGTTCCTGACGGCCCCTTCATCTCCCCAAGCGACGATGGCGTCGACTAATTTGTCACTGCCGCCATCTTCAAAGTCGGTTTCTTCAAAGCCAAATTGCTTTAAGTTATTTTTATAGTTTTCCAGTCCATTATAAGTGGCGATATGAGATCTTGCGATCGCTCTAGCTTTGTCTGCATCGGTCTCCAGTAACACCATCTGTTCTGGACAGAGCCATGCATTGTCCCCCAAAATATTTCTTGCCCAGGCAGTGTGGGCCGGTGTGACAAAATAGGGGTGGGCGCCATTGACCTTCTCGGCACTGAGCTTCAACATATTCTGGCGTAATGCGCCCAGCAGGATAGGGGCCTGTTCTTTTGCCTGTGAACCCATGTAAAGTGCGTTTTCCATTGAGCCCAAATAGTTTCGCATCGTGGTCACCGGCTTCTTGTATTCATGCCCCCGAATATCCGCGACTAGTGGAGCATGGGATACACCTAGCCCAAGTATGAAGCGCTCCGGAGCAAGCTCAGACACCGTTTTATGAATGGCATTCATCGCCATGGGGTCGCGAGCGTAGATATTGGCAATGCCCGTAGCAAAAATTAATTTCTGGGTATTAGCAGCCATATAACTAATGATTGAAAAGGGGTCTCGTCCTACCGCCTCAGGTATCCACAGTGCCGAGTAGCCCCAGGCCTCCAACTGCTGTGCGAACGCTACAGCCTCTGAGGCGGTCATATCGTCTATAAAAGACCATACGCCGAGTTTTCCGAGTTTTATCGCCATGGGTATTATTCCTATACTGTCTTTCAGAGAGCATAATCTAGCAGGTTAAAGTAGTCGGCGCAGTCGGAATTACAATTGGCGCTACCATCGTGATCAATAGGCTGAGAAACTAGTCTGCTGAATGAGGAGTAAAACAATGTTGGAAAAAATGGAAGCCGTGCTATTTGATTTTGGCGGAGTCTTCACGGATTCGCCCTTTCATGCGGTACATGAGTTTGGAAAGGAGTTGGGTGTTGAGCCAGGAGAGATTACCCGCATTGTATTCGGTTCCTATGAGCACGATGGCGAGCATCCTTGGCATCAGCTTGAGCGTGGCGAGATCAGCCTTGAAGATGCTCGCAATCAGATTCTGGAGTTGGGCCAAACGCACGACCTAGAGATAGATATCTATAAGTTGTTTACCCGTATGGCGGGTAATAACGCCGGCGCAGATCAAAGGCAGCCCTTAGTCGAGCGGGTGAGATCTCTGCGGCAAGAGGGCTATACCACGGGCATCATTACTAACAATGTAAAAGAATTTGGTGATGGCTGGCGCGGACTCATCCCGATTGACGAATTATTCAATTTTGTGGTTGACTCCAGCAGCGTGGGTATACGTAAGCCAGACCCTCGTATTTTCAAGCTTGCGCTGGAGCAGTTGGGCGACATTGCTCCGGGGAAAGTCGTTTTCCTAGACGACTATCAGGCCAATGTAGATGCGGCACGAGATCTTGGGTTCCAGTCTATTTTAGTTGGCGCCGATGTGCTGACAACGATTAATGAGTTGGACACGTTGTTGGCGCGCCATCAGTCATAACGCGTTGAGCCCTATCGTTCAAACAGCGCTATCGCCTCGCTATGTCCACTGTGCGGAAACATATCGACTGCTGCTGCTTTGGTCAGACGAAATCCGGCACCGCAGAGGACTCGAGCATCACGCATCAGCGTTGCGGGGTGGCACGATATATACACCATACGTTTTACTTTCGAACGAGCCAGAGTTTCACAGACCGACTTCGCGCCCGCGCGGGGCGGATCTATAATGGCAATATCGGCTTTGGGTAGGACCACTGTATCCGTCAGGAGGTTGAGCTTTTGCGTGCTGATATTCTCTATTCCATTGCGTTTTGCGTTGGTTTCGACGCGCAAGACCATATCACTATTACCTTCGATAGCATGGACGATTTTAGTGCGCCGAGCAAAAGGCAAACTAAAATTGCCTATTCCCGAAAACAGATCAAGAGCGATTTCATCTGAGTTAGGCTTTAGCCAGGTTAAAGCAAGAGAGACCAGTGCCGCATTAACGCCCCAGTGGGTTTGCGTGAAATCGCCGGGCAGATAGGCTAGCTGCAATGCATCAGTCTCAGCAGCATCGTCTTCGATTACCGGGTGCAGCCGAAGCGTTAATTCACCCTCTTCATAGAGTTCTTGTGAGTGCCTTAGCGGTTCCCCGCCATCATCGCTGTAAGGTGCATCACTGCGTAAAGCCTTTTTCGCAGTTAGTCGGACACGCATAGCAATGACGGGTTTTAAGAGGACCGCTGTGCGTAGGGCAGACAGAATTTTCTCGCCAGGATTCGCGGCGAAGTAAAAGCACAAACCTAGTTGGTCGTTACTGTCCGCATCGATCTCAATTTCTCGAAGGCCTTGCAACTTAGGCACCCCGAACAAGATTTTTGGCAGCGCCTGTAATAGCGTATTGACGGCCGTATTGGCGACCACGCAGTGCTGCAGGTTGACTGCGTCATGTGACCCGCGCTGACGAAAACCAAGCGAATATGTTTGGTCAGCATTGCGCGTCACAAGTAGGCGAACACGGTGACGGAAACCATTCGAGCAACTGGTTATAGGCGGAGCAAGTATGAGGCGCGGTGCAATCTGCAGCAGTATCGTTAGCAGAGCATCCTGTTTGTGCTGCTGCGTAGCAGCCGGTGACCAGTGTTGTAAGGTGCACCCACCACACTTATCATAAATAGGGCATTGGGGCAGAACGCGCAGCGCAGACGGCGCACAGTCTAGTTGCAACCCAATCATATTGGCTGTGTCATAGTCCCGCTTCACGGCGGTGCACTGCACCCGCACGTGCTCTCCTATTAAAGCGCCACTAACAAAGACAATCTTTCCCTGACGACTGGCTATACCGCGGCCCTCCTGGCTCATTCGTTCGATGACTACCGTGTCTTTGCCCCATAAGCCAACCTGCCGTCGCTGGGTGTGCGACCTCGGGAAGCGTTTGCGTGTTGGTCGAGGTTTAGTCACTGGTTAAATCCTGAGGGACAAAAATAGGCCTGTACCCTGACTTCTCTACCGTGCTGCACAGATCTGGGCAAGGTAGCGGGCAAAAGACGCTTTTGGGCAATAATTTATTGTGCGAGCCGCACCTGCAGGTGTTCATCCCCAAAGACGATGATGTCGCCGTGCACCATCTTTCTCCTCTTGCGGGTCTCTACCTCTCCGTTTACTTTTACCTGGCCATCGCTAATCACTAATTTTGCTTGGCCTCCACTGGCTACTATGCCTTCGAACTTTAAAATTTTGAAAAGCTCAACAGGCTCTTTACTGATGTCGACTTGTCGCATTGATAAACCCTTTGTGTTTAGTCTCGCAAATTATTCAGTGCGTAGCGAAAAAACGTTGCAGGTGGCGAGTCCATTTTTGGGCTAGCTTTACCGCTATATTGTAGCTTGAATTTGGGGATGGCCGTCGCCTTTTACGACAATTTAAGACATTAGTCAGTCTAACGTCGGATTTTAGTAGCCTCTGTGCCGGCGGTAGTCTCGTTATCCCCGCTACTTTTGAAGATCGATCCTGTGTCTCGCGTGTGAAGCTGGGCTACAATGATTACTGTGACACTACTGGAAATTGACGGCGTGAAAGGTTTTCCTTGTATTTTGGCCTGCACATTATTGCTCTTTACTGTGCACGCAGTGCCGGACGAGACTAGCGTTGTGCTGGCTAATGTGTCGGAGGCGACTGATGTTTCTTCTGAAAACCCCACCATCAAAATTTACAAATACAGGAATCCGTCGGGGGTGCAATCATATTCTGACCGCGCGCCCATGGGCGTCGCGTATGAGATGGTTCAATTTTCCTGCTTCGCCTGCAGTCCGCACTCTAAAGTCGACTGGTTTAATACGCCGCTTCAATTACGGTCATTTGAGGCTGCGATCAATATCGCCGCGGAAAAACATCGAGTAGATCCGGCGTTGATTAGAGCTGTTATCCATGCTGAGTCCGCCTTCAAACCGGGGGCTAGGTCAAGAAAGGGCGCGCTCGGCTTAATGCAATTGATGCCCGATACGGCAAAAGATATGGGTGTCGCGAATCCCCTGGTGCCGGAAGATAATATTCAGGGAGGTGTTCGATACCTTGCCTGGCTACTTGAAGAAAATAGTGGGAACGTCATGTTGGCCACTGCTGCCTACAACGCGGGTCCAGGTGCTGTAAAGCGTCACAACGGAATTCCGCCTTATGAAGAAACTCAGATCTACGTTAAGAGGGTCAAAATCCTGCATGATCGCTATAAAAAGGCGTTGACCAAGACTTTTTCTGGCCATTGGGTCTCTCAGGATGACTTAATACGGCGGTAATATAAAATACTGAGGAGGACGACCAGGGCTGCCGCGCTAGTTGATAGCGAAGTCTGTTGTAGTTCGCCTACATACGGGACTCTGAAAGACTCAAGTATTCCTTTTGCGCCATCATGCAGAATGAGGAAGAGTAGACCGATCTGACCATTGAAACTGCGTTTAGTGTCGAACCACATGAGGAAAATGCCAACGCCAAGTGATGCGCCCATGAAAAGGAAGTGCAGTGGTAATACTGGATTACTGGGGTGCGAAGAGTGATCAAGCAAGCCTTGCTGAAGCTGCACATACCAGACCTGACTGCCCGGTTCATAACTGAGGCAGTAAATCGCCGTGCACTCGGGCCCCGTGCAGCAACCGTTCATAAAACAACTGAACCTTACCAGCACGAGACAGAGGCATGCGGTGATGGCCAGTACATCGAGGAAACGAGCCAGCGGCAAACTGGGCAAAAGCCATCGTTTTAGTAGTGGGCCCATAATAATCATGCCCAGTACCGCCCCCGGATAACGCAGTCCTCCGCGCAATTCACTGGAAATTGGCTCGAACACTTCCCAATCTCGCACGTACAGTGAAAATAATTTTGCGCCCAACAGGGCAAAAACGCCCATTGCAGCCAGAAGGAGAGCCACCCGGGTTGCCTTAATATTGTCGTTACGAAGATACAGTATAAAGAAAAGAGTACCAAAAATCGCGATAGGAGAAAGCAGTATGCTCAGAGCGTCTAGACCGAAAATTCCGTGGGGGTACATAGTTAAAATCCAGCTTCAGTGACGGTGAAAGGATCGCGGTTGATTGCACCGCGTATTGGGTGTCGAGCGAAGTATCAGAAGCTATGAATAAATAAGCATAATTCTATTGTTCACACTACTACAGAACAACACTGCGGTAGAAAACCAATGTAGAGAAATTTTCACCAAAGCGCGATAAAGGAAGAAAGGTGTCTAAAGGTGCTTGAAGATTTTTAGCTCTGTGCTTATGGCGGGATGATAGCGCCACTATTTTTGCATTGAGCTAGTGCAGGTACTCATCAAAGCGTGAAAGGTATGATGAGTACAGCTCTATTTCTTGTGCCCTGTCTAATCCAAAATCTTCAGATGAGTATGTATGTTCACCGTGCAGGTGCCTTGGACGTCGTTTGAGATAGTTACGCATTTGACTTTCTGCCTGCCAGCTTAACTGCATTTCAAAATTTTCATACAGACTCGCGATGACAGAAATCGGATCTGAACATAGGGCGTTAAAACTCACATCAAAGACTTGTCGGGCACTTAAAGCGCTGCGGTCCAACATTCCCATACTCGCAATCTTTGAGAAATGTTGCATCTCGTGTTGACCAATAGCGAGCGGATTAATGGCGTTACTGAAGCCGCTCCGCAGCGTACATACGAGGCTTGAGAATGAGGTGATTGCGTCAAGAGGTTTACGATGAGTCCATATGATTGCAGCGTCCGGATATTGCGCGACCAAATATTTTAGATAAGCGAGGTGAGCGGGAGCCTTCATAACCCAGTGTTCAGCACCAAAGTCGACTTGTAGGTGCTGAAGAAAGTTGGTGTGCCACCGGTAGGATGCGGTCATGTCCTGGCTTAGCGCCCAGCTCCTATATTTCGGAATGTTATACATATAGCCAAACTGTTCACTTATGAAATGAGACGCGAGGATGTAAACACACTCCTGCGGAAGTTCCGCGCCAATGGCGTGGATTGCCCTGAATCCCGGAGACAGTTTTTCAGCTAAGGCCAGTTGCCGGTTTACACTCCGAATTCGTTTATCGCTATTATAAGATGCTTCTTTGGGTGGTGGAATCGGTCTTGTAACTTCCCAGCTGGCTGGTGACCTAAAAGAGGGGTCCTGCGCAATGAGTTCATAAAGTATCGTGGTACCGGTTCGTGGCAGCCCTGTAATAAAAAGTGGTCGCTCTATACTCTGTCGTGTTACCTGTGGTCGTCGGCCGCGAAAATCTACCAGTTGCAGCCGTACGCAAAGAGAATCCAGTAAATTGAAATAGGATGCTATCTGTCCGATTTGCGACAGCTGCGCCTGTTCATTTAATTCCCCTGTGAGTATTTCCAGCCCATCTCTAAATGACGGATCACCGAAGTCGTTGAGCCCGGTTTTTTTTTGCGCCTGCTTGATGAGGCGGTCTGTATTTAATTCCGGTTTGGTGTAGCCAGCTGCTTTGAGCTGTTCGCCAATACGATTTATTAGTTTGATATAGGCGGGCTGATCAGCGGTAGAGTATTTTGCGTTCACATTCAGCGCCTTATGGGCCCAAGGTATGCCATCGATGACTGAGAGTCATTCGCTGGAATTGGATATAGGATTGACATTGGAGTGGGCTAGCCTAGAACACGGGCCGCATGTTCTGACGTGACTTTTAATCTGTTGATTTAAATTAGAGAGTCTCAAATTTTGACAGGTAAGTCCATGCTAAATGCCGTGCTGTTGAGACAGAGCTGTTACTGTCGCACGGTCATGCATTTTTCAGTGTTCATTAGTTGACTGCCCATGATTTGCAGGTGATGTAGTAAAGTGCGCAATGTCGTTTATAGGCGCTTCAAAGTCACTAATGCTTATTGTCAGATGCCTGCTCAGGCCCGGGAGGAGACCGCGGGTCTTCGTCGTCTATCACGCCAACAACGACGGTTCCGATATACCAAACCCAGACGAGCATCAACACGTGCAAAACATCATTTTCTGAAAACCAGAAGCCTTTAGACCACAGCGTTTGTGTATAACCGAGTAGCAGATAGGCGTAATAGACGATATTAGTAGTGAACATAATGGCCCAAGCTATCAGCAAAGCTTTGTCTTTATCAGATTTATTATTGACATAGCGCCAGCCGTTAATAATGAAACAGGCAGCGAGAGCCGGGGTGGAGAACAGCACCAACATCTCAAAAGAAATCATAAACCTGTTCGGTAGGAATGCGCCAGCGGCTGCCACGCAGTAATAAATGACCGTATTAACAAGGGCATACATAAGTAACAGCCGCCGGGTTTGGCCTCTTGTGCATGCGTAAGCAACACCCGCCAGCATGGCATTCACACTTGCGACCTGCAGCGCTAGATACGCGATCTCCCACCAGCTGGTCCATGTGCAAAATGCTCGCTCAGTACATTTTAGTTCGAAACCAAATGCCTGATAGCTGGTGCCGGCTGATATCGCAGCAATGCCCCCTAGCGTCATTGCGACACACCACCAGCGTCTGGATTTCTGTCCGTTATCGACTCGCCAAAATCGCCACCCCACCCACAACCACATGAGGCCGAGGAAATAGATCAATATTGTTGATGAGGGTTGACTGAGAGTGACGCCACTTGAAAAGAGCTCCACACACGGCATGCTCTCGCACCATTGGGTTGGCGTCGTAGTTGGCTGCCACAGTAGTGAGTCGATCCTGCCGCATCCGGTGAACATGATTGGACTCAGGACGCCGAGCGCTAACTTGCTCATACCCTATCCCTGAATTTTGCCCACTGCAAAGGTATTTGCGATGGCCTATAGCGCTCAAAAATATTATTGCAAGGCATTCGAGCGCGAATACCTGTCCATAACAAGGCCTGTGCGGTATGCAGCATATCAGTTCACCGGGTTAATCCATATTGGCGACGACCAGGCGCGCTCCCGAATGGTCGCAGGGACATGGGCAGGCGGTGTTTGGCCCAATCGCAGGGCATCGTAGGTAGACCAACGGCAGGTGGGGTTCTGAAGAGCACGCACGTAGTAAAAAGCATTCTGATTAGGGTGATAGTCAGGATCCTGCCAGGCTACCGCCATCTGAGCGGCACCTGTATTACCCAGGCCTTCACAATTAGCAAGGTTAACAGAAGCGCCATTGTCGGCGCAGCGTAGGGTGGAGGTGTCAATTTTCAGCCCGTTAGAACAGCTAATGTCGCGCACTTTTTCTTGGGTATTACCCTCGTCGTCTATCCAGCCCTTGATTATTTGAAGGCTCTGCAGTGGGGCGCTCATCAAGTCTGCTGACGCCCAGACGAAGAATGTGGGGCTGTTCGTTTGCGTTGTATCTGGCGTCAAAACGCCACCCATGGGTACTCCGCCACGGGCGGCTAGAGCGATGGCATCTGGCTTGTCGCTAATATCTTCATCAAAGCCCCAGCCGGCAAAAAAGCGTAAGGTTATACGTGGCCCCGAAGTGGCATAGGCCTCGCGGCGCTGCATACCATTAAAAATCGCATCACGCGTATTTTCTTCCGCCCATACCCCCGTGAGTCCGCCGGCTGTGTGGAACTGCAGGATAGATTCGAAGGGCTTGCGGCCGGGCCATTCAGTGATGCGGCGAGTAGCCGGTGAGGAAGCGGCTGCAACTTTGCCGACAAAATCCCACTCTTCCACGTCACCGGGGCTGGCATTGTGGGTGTCGGTGGACCCGATTAGTCCGAAGGCAAAAGGGTTAAACCCCATCTGTGTTTGCATTTGAAGGCCAATTTTCAACCCTTGACGGGCGAAGCTGGTAGTAAATGCGCACCCACTTTCCTGTCCAGGTTCACACGGCTCTAATATTTGACCGAAGCCACATTCCTCGTCTGTCGCCCCAACACCCAGTGCACACTCTGAGGAGCCCTTGACCTGATAGACCTCGGCGAGCGGTTCGCGTCGCTGCCGCAGCCGCCAGGCTTCCTCGTCGTATGTCTCGCCATCCCAAGTATTTTCACTGTAGAAAAGTCCCCATCCTTTATTCATGTTGTGTGGAATGGTGAGAAACTCGCAATCGCCGCTGCAGTCCTTTTCTAGTACCTCCCATAATGCTATGGCGTTGCCAACATCAAAGTAGGACGTGGCGTGCTTCGGAAGCCCAGTGCCATTAAAAATAACATTACGGTGGTGTTTGCCTGAATTGGGAAGGGGCGGCGAGTACTCATACGCTGAAAATACAGTGAGGATGCCGGGCTGGTTATATTTATCCGCTAAATCCTTGTATTGCGACCAATCACTATTACTGTCGCGGTAGCAGCGCTGAAGATCTGCTTCATCCAGCGTGCATATTGGAAAATTAGCCTGAGTTGGATGATTGCGAACGCTGTTGCGGTAGACTCCCGCCGCTTCCTCGCTAGTGGGTGTTTCTGTGGGTTCATTAGCAACCGCCTTTAACAAGAGGAATGTCACGACATTGGGTGTTTCCATTAGCCAGCAGTTCAGGTTCTCTTTCAGCGATAGATCAGCATCATTGCAACGCGTCCTCAAACCAAAACTCTCTGCATGATCTGTGATCGCCACAAAGTCCAGCGGCCTTGATAGCTGCATAAGTTCGCCTCCGGCACTGCGCAGGCTGTTGCCTTTCGCAAACCGGTAAGCATCTTCAATGGTCAGCGTTGTGCCAAACAATACCGCGTCAAAGCTTTCCACGGTATGGACATGCAGATCCCCCCAGTAGACATTTTTGAGTGAGTTGTAAGGTTGCTTAATATGGGGTTGCGGCGCTGGAACGATAACACGACTGTCATCCTGCAGAGCGTAATCTGCTGGCGCGGTGGAAACCGAAGTGGCGCGATGAAGCGCGTAGACTTCGTCACCCCCGGCCATCCACAATGCACATGCCGACAGTATAATCACTACTAACACGCCCAATATAATCTTTTTCAACATGCCTTTATCCAATTTTCTTATCTTTTTTTAAGGTTATATTGGCCGCATTACTTATCGCGACGCGAGTGTTTAATTATGGTTCAAAAATCAACATGATATAGGCAAAAAATAACAGAATATGTACCGCGCCCTGCAGAATGTTGGTTCGCGCGCTGCTGAATGTTGTCATGCTAACCATGAGAGTCACAATGAGTAAAACTGTTTGCGCATTAGGTAGTCCTAAAATGACATGTTGATCTGTTATGAGGCTAATGATCAGAACGGCAGGAATTGTTAGGCTGATTGTCGCGAGCACGGAGCCAAGCAATATATTAACGGCCCGCTGTAAGTTATTTTGCATCGCTGCGCGAATGCCACTCATTGCCTCGGGTGCAAGTATGAGTGATGCAACAAAGAATCCGCCCAGCGCCATGGGTGCGCCTAAAACGCCAATGCTATAGTCCACAGGTTGTGCAATCTTCTCTGCGAGTAGAATGACTGACAGAAGATATCCTAGCAATAGCACTATATGGCCCTTCATAGAATAAACCATTGGCTGATGAAGCGTGCTTTCACTGACCGATTGTTGAGCGCTATCTAACCCCATTACAAAATAACTCTGATGGCGTCTAGTCTGAATTAGAAGGAAAGCCAGATAAAGACCTAGCGACATAAAAATCAGGAAAGCCGCCTGAAAATTTGAAAGACTTTGGTCTGAAGTGGACGTTGTGAAATCGGGCAGTATTAGCCCGAATCCCGCTAACGGGATAATGACCACGAGATATGCATTGGCGCCTTGCAGATTGTACTGCTGCTCGTGAAAGCGCAGTGCACCTAGCAGCAAAGACAGGCCTACCAAGCCATTGACTACGATCATCACCACGGCAAACATGGTGTCACGAGCAAATTCTAGGTTGGCGTTTCCCGACAGCATGACGTTGGCAATCATGGTGACCTCTATGGTTGTCACTGCAACTGTCAAAATCAGCGTACCGTAGGGCTCGCCTAGCTTACCTGCCAGAATTTCGGCATGTCGGACCGCTCCAATCGATGCAAACAGGATTACTCCAAAGAGCCAGAGCGAAATTCCCGCAAACCACAGCGGGTCTCCTAGCATGGTCATCCACTGATCCCCATACAGCAGAAATAGAATAGCGCTAAAAACACTTACTAAGAGTGTTCGTTCTCTTCGCAGCATAAAAATTAACTTTGCAATTATGATTGTAGGGTAACTCTATATCCTCTAGAGCTCACTGTCATTTTTGTTTAGGATTATGTCTCTGATCATACATAACGCCTAGTCACCGTGCGCAGTTATGGGTATTCTTCGAATGCCCGTTTCCAGTCATCCTTAGGAGCCTGATAATAATGTTGTTGATAGCCCGATATGCATTACTGAGCATACTGATCTTATTCGGTGTTAGTGCGCAGGCAAAAAACAATATCTTCGGGCCGCCTGACAGTGACGGCCCTGTCGTTGTCGATATTGGCTTTTATCTCGGCAATATTAACTTCATTAGTGAAGCCGACGAAACCTTCCACTTTGAGGGTGTGCTCAGTATGCGTTGGAAGGATCCAAGATTGGCATTTGACCCCGCAGTGACGGGTTATGATGACCTTTATTACCAAGGGTATTTCCAGTTCAATGAGGTATTTGCAGGCTGGTGGCCTCAAGTTTTTCTAGTCAATGAGGCTGGAGGGTTCGACCAACAGGGAGTGGTGGTGCGGGTAGAGCCCGATGGCAGTATGCATTACACCGAAGAAATCGAAGGTGTGGCAAAGTCTCGTTTTAATTTGGCGCGCTATCCCTTTGACCGACAACAGTTGGCTGCCACCTTTGAGGTGTTGGGATTTGACAGTCAGCAGGTGGTGTTGCGTGTAGACCCCGCGACCAGTGGCATATGGGACGACGATCACCATAAGGTTAAAGTACCGCAGTGGAATCCCCCCAAGTTATCCAGCTCAATATTGGAGTATAGGTCGAGTTACCTAGATGATAGCGATAGCCGGGTGAACGCGTTCAGAGTTCAGATCGACGTTGAGCGCAACGCTTTTTACACCCTGCGGCTGGTTGGGCTGCCCGTCATTATCTTCGTCATGCTGTCTTGGTCAGTGTTTTGGATGGATCGATCGTCAGTGGGCGAGCGGATGGATATTTCCTTTATGGGTATTCTGACTGTGGTTGCCTATCAGATCATGTTCACCGGGAGTCTGCCAAAAATATCGTATCTCACCGTTTTGGGCTCATTCATGATGATTAGTTTTTTGACGATGTGTGCCAGCGTTGTTGTCAATCTTCGGGTGTGGAAACTGGACAGTCGCGGGTTGGTCGAACAGGGCAATAGACTGGACCGGCGCGCCCGTTATCTTTTCCCGATAGTTTATTTTGTCTCGTTTTTCCTTGCGGGCGGAGGCCTCTACTGGGCGGGCTAGTTTTTGCCGCTAGAGGCTTTCTATTGCGTGTGCTTGCGAGTGTCTTAGTTGATGCCAGTCTTGCCATGGGGTATTCCATTGCAGGGCCCCAGACGTGAGTTTTTGACCGGGTCGGTACGGTTGCGGCTTGACGCGAAGATGCACGCAGGCATTCTTTCGAAAATTGCGCTATCTTATTGCGACACCTCGCTAAAGAAGATGAAACTGCTATGTACGACATGGTTATTCGTAATGGAACGCTCATAGACGGTAGTGGCGCACCGAGTCAGGACAGCGACGTCGCGATAACCGCGGGGTGTATTGTTGCGGTCGGTAAAGGGCTCGGGCCTGCTGTAAGGGAGATTGACGCTGCGGGCTCGTTGGTCACGCCTGGGTGGGTAGATATTCACACGCACTATGATGGTCAGGTCACCTGGGATCCCATGTTCTCTCCCTCAAGCTGGAATGGCGTGACCACGGTGGTTATGGGCAATTGTGGCGTCGGTTTTGCGCCTGTCGAGCCTGGTAAAGAAGACTATTTAATACAACTTATGGAGGGTGTTGAGGATATACCGGGGGCCGCACTCGCTGAGGGTATCGACTGGAAGTGGGAAACATTTCCACAGTATCTGGATGTTATCGAAAGTATACCCCACGCTATTGATTTCGCCGCGCAGGTTCCTCATGGCGCTGTGCGCACCTATGTTATGGGTGATCGAGGAGCGAATAATGAGAAGGCCAGCGCAGAGGAAGTCTCTGCCATGGCTGCCATTGTTAAAGAAGGGCTAGAGGCCGGCGCCCTTGGGTTTTCCACTACACGCACGATTTTGCACCGGGCAAAAGATGGAGAGCTCGCGCCGGGAACCACCGCAGACCGTGAGGAAGTGATCGGCATTGGACGCGCTTTAGGTGAGGTGGGCTACGGTGTGCTAGAAGTGGCTAGCGACCTGGATCCGGAAGAAGAAGAGCTGGCGTGGATGAGCCAAATTGGTCAGGAAACGGGCCGGCCGGTGACGTTTGCCTGTTTGCAAAATAACGGTGACCCTCATCAGTGGCAACGCTTGCTCGCCGCGGTTGATGAGGATCGAGCCGCCGGTGGTACGCTGACACCACAGGTAGCGCAGCGCCCTGCTGGTGTGTTGTTCAGTCTTGAGAGCTCCGGACATCCCTTTATCCTGCATGATGCCTATCAAAAAGTCGCAGAGTTGCCGCTGGCGGCACGAGTGGCGGCGTTACGAGAGCCTGATTTGCGGCGAGAGATACTCGATAACCCCCCAGATCTTGCAGGTTTGCCTGAAGTCTTCACGCAGACGCTGAGCGCATGGGGCAATATGTTCCCTCTCGGCGACCCTATTGACTATGAGCCAGGCCCGGACAAGAGCGTTCTGGCTCAAGCAAAACTGTACGGATGCAACCCGGCCGAGTTTGCTTACGATGCTATGCTGGAGCGCGAGGGTAAAGGGATTCTGTATATGCCACTGTTGGGCTACTCCAATGGTGACTTTGAGGCGCTGCGGGAAATGATGCTGCACCCAAACGCGATTTTTGGTCTGTCCGATGGTGGTGCGCATTGTGGCCTAATTTGCGATGCCAGCATGCCAACCTACCTGCTAACCCATTGGGCCCGCGATAGGACACGGGGAGCGCGTATTCCTATTGAGCAACTTATCCACAATCAAACCCAACGCACCGCGAATTTCTACGGTATGCATGATCGAGGATTAATCGCGCCAGGCATGAAGGCCGATATTAACGTGATCGATTACGAGGGCCTGACTATCCACCCTCCAGAAATGGTATATGACTTACCCGCTAATGCGCGGAGGTTGGTGCAGCGGGTTGATGGGTACAGGCTTACGATTTGCAATGGTGAGATCATCCGTGAAGACGGCCATGATACGGGTGCTATGCCGGGCAAGCTGGTAAGAGGGCCACAGCCACAGCCACAGCCACAGCCCGCGGCCTGACGTTGGCGGGCCAATTGCATGGACTGCTGCCTTGGTGGAGGTGAGTGGTGCTCACTGTTGCACGTCTAATATAATCTGCTAACCATATGAGTTTATTGTAAAAATAGAAACTTTCCAAACCTGAGGCATTATAGTGTACAATGCGCGCGGATTTGCACCTACCGCAGTAGTGGGCTTGGCATATTCGACAACCAGCCCAACTGCGCGACCCAAACCAACAAACCATCAGGACATACTACATGCTTACAGCCTCAAAACTGGAAAAGATAATTGAACTTGAAGACAGTCTCAGAGCTCAATACCAAGATCAACTGGATGCAAAATCCGCCGAGATTGAGCTCGGAGTAAAAAAACAGCAGGAACAGAAAGTCGTCATTGAAAAACAATTGGCGCAGCTGACCGCAACCTCTGCCGCAGCAACGACAAGCAAGCGCACAGAGCAACTTAACCGCGAACTAAACCATCGTTGTGAAAAATTGGATGACGAAGTCGTTACGCAGAAGAAGCGCATCAAGGGTTTGCAAAAAGATCTTTCTGAAGATCGTGCGGAGATCAAGGCCTTGAAACAATACGATGCTGCAGCGATGAAAAAGAATTTAGACGCTAGCAAAAAGAAACTTGCTGAGAAAACAACAGCGAATGAAATGCTGCAAAAATCGTCGAGTAAAGCCAAGGCCGAAAACGTCAAGCTACAGCAAAAGATCACTGAACTAGAAGCGCGATTGGCAGTGCTGGAACCCGAGGAGGCTAACGAGGACGATAAAGAAGACGATAAGCAAGAGTCAGCTGCGGCTTAGGTCGCCCTGAAGGCTTAGTACATTAGTTGAGACCGTTTGTTTGTGACTTGTGCAGGTCAACACCAGCGGCCTAAGTTTAAAACGTGTCCTCTGGCTCGTTTGCCATCGCCGCTTGATCTATGTGCCTTGTGTGTTAAAAGGGATATCCGGTTATTTCACGAATAGAGCCGTATAGAGGGCTGAGCCGGTCATACATTTTTAGATAGACCTCTTTATACAGTTGATCATAAAGACGTACGTTTTCTTCAATCGGGATAAAGCGGTCGCCTTCATGCGTCATATGATTTAGCGCAGATTCATAGTTCGGATAAAGCCCGACGCCGACTGCGGCGTTTATGGCTGCCCCAAGTCCCGAAGTCTCATAGGTATGTGGTCGTTCGACGGTCAGACCAAATATGTCTGCGGTAATTTGCATAGCCTCATCACTCTGTGAGCCGCCTCCGGAGACTTTTAATGTGGTGATGTTGTGTCCGCTGCGTTTCTCCAAGCGCTCTTTGCCTTCTCGCAATGCATAAGCAATCCCTTCAATAATAGCGCGATAAATATGGGCGCGAGTGTGCACGTCCCCGAATCCGATTATGGCACCTTTAGCATCTGGGCCGGGTATGCGCACGCCTGGCGACCAATAAGGCTGCACCAAAAGACCCATTGCTCCAGCAGGAACTTCTCTAAGTAGGTCATCGAACAGAGACTCAGGCTCAACACCCGTCTGCGCAGCAATGCGTTGCTCGCGTAAACCAAATTCACGTTTAAACCAGTTCACCATCCAGTATCCGCGCTGCACAATAGTCTCGGTGTTATAGGCATTGGGCATCGCAGCGGGGTAGGCAGGGACGTTTTTTATCGCTTCGGTATAGCGGACATTGGTACTGTTATAAGTCGCAGTTGTACCGTAGCTGAGGCTGCCGGTGTCGGGTGTGAGGCACCCCGAGGCAAGCACTTCGCAGGCTTTATCAGCGCCGGCCGAGATGAGGGCCAGCCCCTCAGGGATGCCCGTTAGGCGCGCGGCCTCTGCACTGATGACCCCAAGAGGCGCTCCAGCAGGGACTAGATCAGGCAGTTGCTCACGTTTAATAGGAAGCGCTCGCCACTTCCAGTCGAGCGCCCCTGCCCACTGATGCCGCTTGAAATCGAAGGGAAGATAACCCACTTGGCTCGCGACCGAATCAACATACTTTCCTGTCAGTTTGTAGGTTAGGTAGCCTGAGAGGAGTAGGTACTTAGCCGTTTTCTCCCAAATTTCCGGCTGCTTATTTTTAATCCAATTAGCCTCAGCCTGGCTGCTAAAAAACCTCACCGCCTCCTTTTCTCCCGCCAGAGTAAGGAGGATGTTCCACAGCCCCATCGGAGGTAAATCGTTCTCCAGTCTTTGGTCGAGCCAGACGATAGCTGGGCGCAGGGGGTTCCCATCAGAGTCGAGATTAATAACGGTTGCCCGCTGCGTGGTCAGAGCTACAGACTTGATGGCGCTTTTCGGAAAATCGAGTTGTGGCCATAGCGCACAACAGGCCTTGCAAAGGTTGGCCCAAAAATAATTCGCATCCTGCTCAGCCCAACCGGGTTGATTAGAATAATACGGTTCGATCTCGACCTTGCTTTTCGCAACCAGTTTTCCTTCGAGATCGAAAACGAGGGCCCGAACACTTTGCGTGCCATTATCTATCGCCAGTACATACTCTTTATTATTGCTCATGCAGTTGCTCTTTTTGGCCAACTATTATGCGCGCGGGAGGTAATATCGTGTTCTCCAGATCTCCTGATAGCGCGCCAGTTCATTTTTCCAAACCTCGGCATTCCAGTCTAGTTCCTGCGCGCAAATTTTCTCAATAGCAGGGAATAGGCTTTCCCCTCCGCTTTTCAATATCGAGCCTAGTCGGGTACGACGCAGCATCAAGTCATCCAGGTGTACCACCGATTCATTACGTGCGGCCCACCGACATTCAGCGAGGCAGAACGCCGTATTTTCTATCGGCAAACGTTCTGCATCGCTAGCTTCAGCGATCAGGGCCTTGGCGTGCTTCCCGTAGCGGCCGATCAACCTTCTAGCCCATTGTTTGTCTTCTATGTTGAGTTCGTTCGTTGTAATCCCCGGTGCCTTGAAAATGCTATCATCGCTTTCCAGCACTGCTTTTTTGCCAAGAGTCTCTGCCGCCGCCGCGATGGCATCGAGTGCGATCAAGCGAAAGGTGGTGAGCTTGCCCCCACTGACCGTTACAAGACCGTTATCATTCCAAACTGCGTGGTCTCGTCTTTCCTTTGAAGGATCTCTTGCGTCATCAGATCCTATTACGGGCCGGACCCCTGACCAGGTTGAAATAATGTCGTCTCGAGACAGGCTATGCTGCGGGAAAAGTGCAGCTACTGCTTCCAGCAGATACTCTAGTTCTTGTTTGCTGATAACCGGTTCTTCATCCAAATCTTCGCTGTGGTCGAGATCAGTAGTGCCTACTACGGTGGTGCCTTCCCATGGGAATATAAACACCGGACGTTTATCTACAGGGTGGAAAAGCGTTAGCGCGTCGTCTATCGGGAGCTTCGCCATCGGAAGCACAAGGTGACTGCCACGCAGGGGCCGAATGCGTTTTTCCGAGTTAACTTCATTTCGCAGTCGGTCTGCCCAGGCTCCGGTCGCGTTAACGACCGACTTACACTGTATCTCAACGTGCTCTGCACTATGGATATTTTTGATGACTACGCCGGTGACGCGTCCCTCTGTCTTGAGTAACGATTCAACTTTCATATAGTTGACCGCAACGCCCCCAGCTTCTGTGGCATCCTGAAGCACGCGCAGTACTAACCTCGCATCGTCTGTCACGGTGTCTGTGTAATACATGGCTCCTTTGAGTCCGTGGCTGTTGATGCCAGAAAACTGCTGCTGGATTGAGTCTTTGTTGAAGTATCGGTGGTTTTTGATACCCGCTAGCCAGTCATAGAGAGCCAGTAACATGCTGAACACAAACCGACCGGGAAACTGACCTTTTTTAAGTGTGAAAAAATACCCCATGCGGTCGATGAGTCCGGGTACTTCTTGCAGTAGCCGTTCCCGTTCACGAAGGGAGTCTTTGGTTAGTTTGATATCTCCGTGACTGATATAGCGCAAGCCGCCATGAACCATTTTTGAAGACCGACTGGATGTGCCCGAGGCAAAATCTTGTTGCTCTACCAGCAAGGCTTTAATCCCTCGCCGGGCAGCTTCGCGAAGAACACCGGCACCTATAATGCCGCCACCGACAATGACCATGTCCCAGCTAGAATCACCCTGCTGGAGCGTCTTCCAAAGTGCCTGTCGATCAGTAAAAGTGGTACTTTGCACGCTCATTGTTCAGCCTCTGTGTCGTCAAATATTATTGAGGGAACTAACTTACCCGGATTCATTTGTTGCTGTGGATCAAACAGTTCTACCAGAGTCTGAATTGCCTCAATGCCCAACTCGCCCTTTTCTGCGGATAGATATTTTGCATGATCTTTGCCTACCCCGTGTTGATGGCTAATAGTGCCACCAAAGCGGACAATGGCTTCAGCACCCGCCGCTTTCAGTTTTTCCCATCGAGCCAAGGTTGTTTCATAGTTGCTGCCGCAGCGAAATATATACGTTGTATAAATACTAGAACCCTGCCCATAGAAATGAGAGAGATGCGTGAAGGCATGCACAGCCTCCCCCTCGTCTGAAAGAGCGTTGGTGATATCAGCCTGAATGCCTGCCGCCGCCTCGGGAACTCTCGCCCAATCGATAGCGGTCTCCATCGTGTCAACGGCATAGCCGGAGTCCCACAAACCATGACGTAAATAAGGCGAGCGAAAACGGCTGTGCTCCCATTTTTTCCCTAGCGCAGGGCCGGCGCCTACACCGCCATGACGCTTGGCAATTTGGCGGGTAAGCTTCAGCGCTGACTGGCATTGGCCTTTGGACCCGGTGACACCAAACGTAAACATAACCTTATCTTCACCGGCTCCACGTAGACTAAGAAATTTCTCCAGTACTGCAATGACCTGGGCTCCCCCCGCCAGCCTCAGCTGCGTGAAAGTTTCGATCTGATTGCTCAGGCGCATCATGGAAAGTTGCATTTTACTCTGGACGATTTCACGCACTGCGGCCAGTCCAGCCTCCCAATTAGGGAAAAACAACACGTGAAAGGTTTCTTGGTCGGGTAGAGGCGTTACGCGCGCCTTGACCTCGGTAATGATACCCATGCGCCCCTCTGTCCCAAGGAAAAATTCACGCACATCGGGCCCGGCTGATGAAGCAGGAATCGTGGGAATATCCAAAGTGCCCTTTAGCGTTTCGATGCGGCCTCCGGCGAACATTTGCTCAATACGGCCATACCGCAATGACTGCTGCCCACTGGAACGGCTGGCGACCCAGCCCCCAATAGTGGAAAGCTCCCAAGACTGCGGGTAGTGCCCCAACGTATAGCCTTGGGATTTTAGCTGCGTCTCCACATGCGGCCCGATAGTGCCCGCCCCAAAGGTCGCAATTTGACTCTCCTTGTCTAGGCTCATCAGTTGATCCATGCGCGTCATATCGATGGTCAGCACTGGGCGGCCGTCTTTCTCCGGATTGATATGGCCGACTACCGATGTGCCACCGCCGTAAGCGATAATGTCAATCTGCTGTTCATTCGCCAGTTGCAGTAAGGATCGAACCTCTTCAGTGCTGCACGGAAACGCAACTGCATCGGGGAAAACACCCACCGCGCCACTCCGTAATGCAAGCCAATCGGGTAGGCTCTGACCACGGGCGTGACGCAATCGGTCGTCTGCATCTAAGCTATAGAGTTCGCTCGGGGGAAGACGCGAAAGGGGCACAGTGGCCAGAACGTCCTCCAAGCTTGCATCCGGAAGAGGCTTGGATTCCCCGATTAGACCTTCTAAAAAACGCAGGGCCGTAGCACTCAATTCATAATCGAGCGCATTTTTGTCGTCGCCCCAGCCATTCCATCTCTTCATTTTGGACACCTGATACTGTTATTGGCCAAAAGACCCTCCACTGTTGGACAGGTCCTGTACCTGTCTGCGTGACCTTTCCCAGCAAAGCACTGCGAACGCAGATTTTAAACGTTTGTCTGATGATTTAGTAGAAAGTTCTGCGTTAAAAGGAGTGTGTTCATTATGCTTTCGGGAATAAGCCGCTTATGCAGCCCAAAGACATCGGATAAGCGGATTTGAGTCTGAGTGAGTCGATAGCTCGCTGTTGCGGGCGTTGTGTTTCTGATGTCTCGGCTATAGGATCGTTTATTAAATGTGCATCGTCTATTGATGGATATCGGCGCCACGGCTATTCTAAGTGGTCAACAATAAAGATTTTAAAGAGGTAGGTGCATGTACGATGAGCTAAGAAATGTCTGGGATGAATTGACGGCCGCCGGACAATTGTTTGAGATCGAGACCCTAGAAGTGCGCGGCTCTCCCGTGCGCAGCTATAAACATGCGCCTGCGGCTTTACGTGACATCTGGCTGGGGACTGCTGCTTACCAGGATCGGGAATATCTCGTCTTTCAGGACGAACGCTATACCTACGCGCAGGCTCATGAAATAACCGCCTCTATCGCAAACTGGCTCTCGCTTCAGGGTGTGCAGCCCGGTGACCGAGTGGCCATTGCTATGCGAAATTATCCCGAGTGGATGCTAGCCTATTGGGCCGTTGTATCAATGGGTGCAGTTGTCGTTGGCATGAATGCATGGTGGGTGCCGAAGGAAATGCACTACGCTTTAAAAGACTCGACGCCCAAGGTGATGATCTGCGATGAAGAGCGTCTTTTGCGGTTCGAAGAGATCCGCGGGGACTTTCAGAATTTGATTGTTTGTGGCGTGCGTTTGCACAATGGCGTGCCCGATAATGTGGTGGACTGGCGTGAGGTCGTTAATACTGCGAGCGTGCTTCCCGAGGTGTCTATCGACCCGGATGATGATGCTTGCGTGTTTTACACTTCTGGAACGACGGGCACTCCCAAGGGGGCTCAACTGACGCACCGCGGCTGTGTGTCAAATTTGATGAACATCGGTTTTAGTCGTGCTTTGCAGTCCACTGCTCTTGCCAAGGCGGGTGTCGAAGCAAAAGGCGCAACGGAGCCAGACCAGGTCAATATAGCGTTAGTTGCTACTCCTTTATTTCACGTCACTGGCAATAACTGTGTGGCGCAAGGGATAGCCGCCACCGGCGGCAAATTAATACACATGTACAAGTGGGATGCTGGCGAAGCACTGCGGATTATCGAGGAGGAAAAGGTGACAACCTTCAGCGCCGTACCCATGATGTCGCGCGAAATGATGCTTCACCCCGATTTTGCCACCAGGGATACATCCAGTCTTAAAAGTATGGGCGGCGGTGGGGCCGCAGTGCAGCCTGATCTGACGCGTAAAATGAATAAAATAATGAAAAATGCGGCGCCAAGTGCCGGCTACGGTATGACCGAAACGTGTGGCATTATTTCAGTCTTATCGGACGTTTATCTGGTCGATCGTCCTGAAAGTGTTGGCCGTGCGTTGCCGACCTTTGAAGCCAAGTGTGTCAACGGCGTTGGCGATACTGTTGCCGCCGGCGAGACTGGGGAACTCTGGGTGCGAGGTGCGTGCGTCATCAAAGGCTACCTTAATCGACCAGAGGCCACAGCACAGGAGATAACGGATGGCTGGCTTCACACCGGTGATGTGGCGTATATGGATGGAGATCAGTTCATTTACCTTGTGGACCGCGCCAAGGAGATGGTGCTTCGAGGCGGTGAAAATGTCTATTGTGCGGAAGTAGAAAGTGCACTCTTCGAGCACGAGTCTGTCGCCGAGTGCGTCGTATTTGGTGTTGAAGACGAGCGCCTGGGTGAGGAAGTTGCGGCGGCCATTTATTTAAAGCAACTTGGTTCTGCCGATACGGAGGCCCTTCGCGCGTATCTCAGGGAGAAACTCTCGTCTTATAAAATACCTCGCTATATATGGCTGGTGGATGCGCCGCTACCGCGCAACGCCAACGGAAAATTCGTAAAACGAGAAGTCCGTGATTTACTTGATCTGGCTGATGCACAGTAGCTCCAAAAATCAAGTCCCCACTTAAAGTTAGAGGCAATACACGTCATGAGCAATATCAACATGAAAGATGACCCCCGTATCGATCCGCGCATCAAGGCTTTGATGGGCGGCATGTCGTTGCCTCCGGGTTCGAACGCTGATAGCCGCCAGGAAATGCTTGAGCGGGCCAACAGCCCCCAGGCACTAGAGATGGCCGAGGGGCTTAGGGGTTTTATGGAGCTTTGTGATACTCCGGAGATTGCGCCTTCTGAAGGGCTAGAAATCAGCACACTGGAATTTAGTTCTGTACCCGACCAGAACAAAATCTTGATTCAGTTCATCCGACCTAAGTCGGAAGAGCGTCTTCCTTGTGTTTTCTATATTCACGGTGGTGGCATGCAGGCGATGTCATGTTTTGATGGTAACTATCGGGCGTGGGGCAAGATTATTGCTGCACAGGGAATCGCTGTAGCCATGGTGGATTTCCGTAATGCTCTGACTCCATCCTCCGCGGAAGAAGTGGCACCCTATCCCGCGGGACTGAATGACTGCGTTGCGGGTTTAAAATGGTTGTCCGGACAGTCCGAGGCACTGGGTATAGATGCTTCCAGAATTATTGTCGCCGGTGAGAGCGGTGGTGGAAACCTAACACTGGCGACCGGAATGCGACTGAAGCGTGAGGGTGCGCTTGGTCTCATTCAAGGACTTTATGCGTTGTGCCCCTATATCGCAGGAGTTTGGCCGCTGCCTGAAAATCCATCATCGACTGAGAATAATGGCTTGCTACTAGATCTACATAACAATAATGGTGCAATGGCATATGGCATTAAAGAACTGGAAAATCGTAACCCCCTAGCATGGCCCGGCTTTGCACAGGACGATGATGTGGTTGGGTTGCCCCCGATTGTCATTAGTGTGAACGAATGCGACCCGCTGCGTGACGAGGGGATCAATTTTTACCGGTTACTGCTAAAAAACGGCGTTAACGCCCGTTGCCGACAGGTGATGGGAACTATTCATGGCACAGAAATATTTCCGATGTGCTGTCCGGACATCAGTCGGGATACCGCCCGTGACCTCGCCGCATTCTGTCGCGGTGACTAAGCATTTGGTTTGCTCTGGTAGTGGCCAAGTTTTAGCCACTACCGTCGTCCGTCGTCCGCCGTTGGGAGAAGGTTGCGCTCACGACGGCCGATTTTTTCGCGCCTTGTTGGTCAGGCATTGCTTCCTATAAATACCGGAATGTATTGCCGACCCTTGGAAGCGCCTTGTCTCGTTTATAGGTCAATAAAAAGGTTTTTCGCCTGCACCGGTTTCTGAATTATCTTTAGATCGAGCAGTTGATCGCCCAGCGTTTGCCAGCGTGCTAATGACATTTCGCCGATGTCTGTGGTGGTGTCAGTTTTTATTAATAATTGTTGCGCTCGTGCGCTGTGCTCAAAGGTGTCCGACGACATTGCCTTATTAAGCGCCTGCATTGCACTATTGGTGTCTTCCGGTCTTTCCAGATAGTCATTCCAACCACGGCGCACGGCCGCGACCATACCTTTTACTTCGGCTGGCGATGCGTCCCAGCGATCACGGCTAGTCACTAACACCGTCGTGTAGGGGTTGTAGCCGCTATCGGCAACTAGAAACGTGTTGATCTTGAGTCCTGCTGCCAACGCGGTTAGCGGCTCACTGCTGATAAAGCATTGCTGTGAAACCTTGACGTCGTTTTGAAAGCTGCCGATGCCCCCGAGATACGGTGCTGTAAACGCCTTGATAGGTGCGTACTCCTTTTTCAAATATGCACTGTAAGGCAGGCCGGCCTGCCACAATAAAACTCCATCGCTATGCAGAATGTCTTTGATCGATTTAAAGTCGCGCTCGGCGTGCGTCATAATGGCCTGTGGACTAATCTGAAAGGTCGCAAATAAAGCAACAATATTAGTGGCACCGCGTGCATGTGCGATCACGACTTCATCCGCTGAAACAATCGCATAATCAACCTTCCCGGCAGCCAGCATTTGAATCGTTGGTGTGCCAGAACCTCCCTCGATGATGTTCACATCAAGGGTGTTGTCTTGATAATAGCCATGCAGCTGCGCAGCGTAGAAGCCTCCGAACTGCGGTTCAGGCTTCCAGTTCAATGCCAGAACCAGAGGCTCTGCCGACGCTGTCTGTTGCGCTAGCAACTGCGTGCCCCAAGCAATGGCCAACAAAAGCACTAATAATCTACGCATTATTGGTTCCTTAGGTAAGGCCTGTGCCGAAATAGCAGGCCGGTAATTAAATTGATTGTATAAACTAGCGACAGTGCTAGGGCGCTCGACATGAATACGCCGCTGAATACCAAGTCGACTCGCTGCTGAGTGCGGGCCGCGTCAATCAGGCTCCCTAGTCCGCCGCCGGCGATAAATTCTCCGACAATGGCACCGACCACGGCGAGCCCAGCAGATATTTTTATGCCGGTAATGATATAGGGTATCGCGGAAGGTATTTGCAGTTTGAAAACTAGCTGCCAGCGTGATGGCTTATACAGCCGAAATAATTCTTTTAACTGGGGATCGGTCTCTTGCAGTCCAGTTAGCGTGTTGGCGAGAATTGGAAACAGCGACACGATGAACGCTGATGCATTGACGGTCGGCTGGCCATAACCGAACCAGATTACTAACAGAGGGGCAATGGCAATGATTGGTACGGTTTGAAAGAAAATGCAAAAAGGCAATATCGCGCGCCGTGCAATCGGAATGGAAAAAAAGATCAGTGCCGACGTTACGCCAATGATTAAACTCAATCCTAGGCCCCAAAGAATTGATTGTGCGGTGCTCAATGTCGCCACGAAAATATCGGGCCACAGCTCTAGCGTGGTATAAAAAATCTGCAAGGGGGAGGGTAGCAGATAGGATGCCACCCACCCCTGCACCACGATCAATTGCCAAATCGATAACAGCCCAGCGAGGAAAATCCACGCCGGAAGTTTATCTGCTATCCACAGTCTTGTTATGGTGATCATAGCTTCGACTGACCTGCATCAGCTTTTTTCATACTGTCTTCCATTTCACTAAATAGACTCGAATATTCGCTCACTATTGCATTAAACGCGGGTGTCAATTTTACCGACTGATTGCGCTCGCTGAAGGGAAGTGAGCGAATGTCTCTGGCGGCTCCTCTATTATCCAGCAATAAAATTCGATCGCTAATATAGACGGCCTCGGAGATTGAGTGGGTAACAAAGACATATTGCAGCTGCAGGCGAGCTTTGAATTCGAGCAATAAGTCTTGCATGTGAAAGCGAGTTCGCTCGTCGAGTGCGGCAAATGGTTCGTCAAGAAGAATCATTTTCGGTTGAGTGATCAGTGCACGTGCCAGCGCAACGCGCATTTGCATGCCGCCGCTGAGTTGATCCGGAAAATGTTCAAGACGATCGCTAAGTCCGATATTTTGCAGTAATTCGATCGCACGATGACGCGCAGCGGGGTTGTTTTGCGCGGTTAATTCGAGAGGTAAAAGTACATTCTCTAAGCAGGTTCGCCACGGCACCAAACGGGGTTCCTGAAACACATAACTCATTTCTGCGTCTAGCGCTGGATCCATTTTTATCGTGCCACGACTGGGTTTTTCAAGCCCCATCAGCAGACGCAGCAGCGTGGTTTTGCCGCAGCCTGAAGGCCCAAGCAGGCATAAACATTCGTCGCTATCAACGGTAAATGATAATCCGGCAAACAACGCTTGCGCATTGCTAGAGAAAGATTTTTCCAGTTGTTGAACTTCAATTGATGGCATGTGATGCGCGCCGCTTATGGGGTTTGCGATAACTGCATTCAATTCTCTGCCAGAATCATGGCACAATCAATAGTGGACTGATATCAGGCGGTTGTCCTGTTTCGTTGCGTGCCGTCAATCACCGTTATCGGCATGATTGACTTATGCGGCAGATTTCTTTTGAGGTTTTTGCTTTATAAGGGCCGCGGCTGGTTGTCTGCTTCGCTGTTTAGCCGGTTCATGGTGACTACCCTTGCGTCGCGTCGTCTTACTGCGTGGGGACTGTTTTTTTGTCGCAGTACGCAGCCAGTAGGCTTCATCCTTTTCGAAAGAGCGGAGGATGCCATCCAAGGTGCGACCAATACGAGTCGTGAGACTGACGACCGGAATCTTGGGCCAAGTAGCTCTCTCTCCCGCTTTAATCAAATCTGACATTTCTTCTTCAGGCATCATTTTCAACAGTTTGCCGAGGCCCGAGAGGCCGTATCCGGGGAATATATTGATATCGCCGGTAAACTGCTGATCCAGCAGTGAATTGATAACATTCATGCCAGTGCCCATTTGTGGGCCCACCTTGCCATAACGTTGAAAGAAATCGAGATAGCCTCGCACGATCTGTTTGGTGGCTGCCACCGAGGCATCTGATACGATTTTGCGCAGCCCGGGTTTCATGTTGGATTCTCTGCCCAGCCCTGGCATGACCTGAGAGACAATGAAATGATTCACCGCGTACATGCGGGCGAGGCGCTTCGCCGGTAGGTCCTGAGAAAAAGAGCCGTCTATCCAGCGCCGCGATGGCAGGTAGGGCTTGATATTCCCGTCTGCGTTGCGTGCCTCCAATTGCACTGGTTGAAATACGCCAGGCAATGCCGTGGAAGCCAGTACTGCTGAACGCAGTGTCACATTAGGGGACGCAATATGGTTTAGCAGGCGCGAGGTCTGGCGCGGTTCAGCAGGCGAAACCGAGATATTGATGCTGCGCCCCGTTCTCTCATACGCTTCCTTAAACGTCATGTCCGGGATCAACTTGGCCATCTCCCGTTTGATTACGCGCATGTCAATTTTTTCACTCATGCCAAAGCCGATGCTGATGCTATCGTTGTTTTCAGTGAGCGCGCGCGCGAGTGTATTGTTGTTGAATAGCGCCAGAAACTCCTCGTCACTGCGGGAGCCAACGATAGCGGCAACGAATGCCCCAGCGCTGGCACCGGAAATCACTACTGGACACAATTTCTGCTCAATGAGTGCCTTCAAAACGCCAAAATGAAAATACCCGAGAGTGCCGCCACCGCTAAGCATAAGTGCAGAGCGGCCATAGCAATGACTGGCGCCCTGGAAAAATTCGAGACGATCCGCCCAAGGAATGCCCTTGAAAGACCGTGGTGAAAAATATTCAAGTGCATCGCAGATTTCGTCGATATAGTCCTTGATAAGACGTTTAGTGCCGGTTCTGGCCTTCTGGTACAGCTTTGCATTGCCCATTCCGCCCATGTTGCCGTGTATGCCTTCGCTCAGGGCGAACAGTAGGCCATCATCGTTTCCCGCTTTGCTCAAACTGCGGAGCCGTTGCAAGCGTGTGTTTATACTGGCGGCGTCGTACAGGGAGGACTCATCTTTCTCGCGCCAGACAGTACCGCCGCTCTGACGGTCATAATCCTCCGCTAGCCCCAGCCATTCGTCGAAGGTGTTAGCCTTTAAGACTGACTGGTCAAACTTCTTGGCCATTTTGCTTTTCTGCATATCTTTTGTGCTAGCCATTGATTGCATCAACCTGGTTGCTGTTGTGGGGGATGGGCGAGCCCGATTGGTCGATTTAAGGCGACTACTTCAGCCTGCATTACGGACCATAATGCATCATATCCTGACTGTATTGGATACGCTAGTGAGCGGAGGATATCGCGATTCCTGCAGCTGTCATTGCGCTGTGCAGCAGACTATTTTTATAGTTCCAAGAGTATACTTACACTGCTGACGGAAAAAAACGATAACGGGTAGCAGGGAGGTTTTTAGCGGCTGACCTCAGGCAACACTAGTGTTAATTCCTAGCATGGCTTTATTGCCAGCGTTAACGGCTATGCTTCATACTCTGTGCGGAATTTTTGTTATTTCGAGGATACCCTCCCGACATGGCCCAATCTATCGCCAGTTGTCTGGCAAAAGAACTTTCAGTTCACGAAAAACAAATTGTCGCCGCGGTGGCTTTGCTCGATGAAGGCGCTACCGTGCCGTTTATATCTCGCTACCGCAAGGAGGTCACGGGTGGCTTAGATGATACCCAAATGCGGCAGCTGGAAGAGCGCTTACGCTATTTGCGTGAGATGGGACAGCGTCGGCAGACGATTATCGGGAGTATTTCCGAGCAAGGGAAGTTGACGCCAGAACTTGAGGGTGCGATTCGTTTGGCGGATACAAAAAGCCGACTGGAAGATTTATACCTGCCTTACAAGACCAAACGTCGAACCAAGGCAACGGTGGCGCGCGAGGCAGGTTTGGAAGTACTAGCAGAGGCTCTATTATTTGATCCAAGCCTCGATCCTCATGTTATCGCTGTAGATTATCTCAATTCGGCTGCTGGATTTTCCGATGCAAAGGCGGCGCTCGATGGTGCTAAACAAATTCTTATGGAGCGTTTTGCAGAAAATGCTGATCTGCTGGCGCGTCTGCGTGATTTTCTGCAGTCTGAGAGCCTGCTAGCCTCGCGGGTGGTAGCAGGTAAGGAACAGCAAGGTGCCAAGTTTAGCGATTATTTTGAGCACACTGAGGCTTTTCGAACCACTCCGTCCCACCGCGCTCTGGCGATGTTTCGGGGGCGCAAGGAAGGCGTAGTGACGCTTGATTTGCGCATGGCGGTCGATGAAACGTCTGGCGATGCCCACCCTTGCGAGGCAATGGTTGCCTCACATTGGAAAATACAGAGTCAGCAACGGCCCGCTGATAAATGGCTGGTAGAGGTAGTCCGTTGGACATGGCGGGTTAAGCTATTCACGCATTTGCAGTCAGATCTACTCACGCAGCTGCGTGAGCGCGCTGAGCAAGACGCCATCAATGTATTTGGCAGTAACCTAAAGGATCTATTACTCGCCGCACCAGCCGGACCAAAAGCGGCTATTGGGCTGGATCCGGGCCTGCGGACGGGCGTAAAAATGGCGGTAGTCGACGCCACGGGAAAAGTGCTGGATCATGGTGCAATATTCCCCACGCCACCTCAAAATAAGATCCGGGAAGCCGCTGCGACACTGCTGGAAATGATTGAAAAATACGATATCAAGTTAATTAGTATCGGTAATGGTACCGGTAGCCGAGAGACTGATCGTTTTGTCGGTGAAGTCCTTGCCGGACGACCCGATTTGCCTGTGCGCAAGGTCATGGTTAACGAAGCTGGAGCGTCTATTTATTCCGCGTCCGAGTTCGCAGCGCGTGAGTTTCCCGATCTGGATGTCACTATTCGTGGGGCGGTTTCGATTGCGCGACGTCTGCAGGACCCCCTCGCGGAGCTGGTAAAAATCGATCCGCAGTCTATTGGTGTCGGCCAGTATCAGCACGACGTTAGTCAGGTGCAGCTCGGACGTCAGCTCAACGCCGTGGTGGAAGATTGTGTTAATGCCGTCGGCGTTGACCTGAACACCGCGTCGGCACCACTGCTGACCCGGGTGTCGGGGTTAAGTCAGCGCATCGCAGACAATATCGTCACCTTGCGCGATGCCGAGGGGAAATTTTCGGATCGTAAATCACTGCTGAGAGTGAGTGGAATGGGTCAAAAAACCTATCAGCTCGCGGCAGGTTTTTTGCGTGTAATGAATGGTGACGACCCACTTGATGCTTCAGCGGTACACCCTGAGTCCTACGCTGTCGTGGAAAAAATTGCCACAGCTTGTAAAAGGTCGGTGCGCAGTATTATTAGCGACACTAGTTTTCTACAGTCTATTGACGCGTCTGATTACGTGTCGGAGGATTTTGGCCTACCTACGGTTACAGATATTCTTAAAGAGCTAGATAAACCCGGTCGGGACCCGCGGCCTGAGTTTAAGACCGCCAAGCTACAAGATGGTGTAGAAAAGATGTCCGACCTGCAGGTGGATATGATTCTGGAAGGGACTGTGACCAATGTGACTAGCTTTGGGGCTTTTGTCGATATCGGCGTGCATCAGGATGGCTTGGTGCACATATCTGCGATGTCAGAAAAATTTATTAAGGATCCGCGGGATGCAGCTAAGGCCGGTGATATCGTCAAGGTAAAAGTCATGACGATCGATATGCCGCGGCAGCGGATAGGGCTTAGTATGCGACTGACCGATAGTACTGAAGCGCAGTCGAAAATCGGAGCCAGCGATCATCAGCGCCGCAGGAAGTCGTCTGAACATTCGTCTCGTACGGGCAGTGCCAAGCCGGCATCACAGCAAAAAACATCTAACAAGCCTGATGGTGCATTTGCCGCGGCTTTCGCCAAGGCTAAAAAAAGGGATTGATCGTTATCGGTCACGGCCTAATGGTTACTTGTGATTGGTAGCGGTATGACTTGATCTGACGTTTCTCATCTAGGTTGAAGAGGTGATTGACCGTGTGATGTAAATCGTCAAGGCAATTGTGTGTGATGCGTTCATAGTGCTGTATGAACCGTTGCAGGGCATCATCATTCATTGGGCTTCCGGCCTTTTCTGGGGGAAGTGAGGCAGCAAGTTTACGTTCCTGTTCACGACGCCAGTTGAAAACACAATCAAACGATGGTGCTCGCAGCATGATCCATTGATCAAAAAGAGGATAGAGTGGAAGAAAATGACGAGTTAAAAACGCATTGTAGTAGTTGCGCCATAGAACAAGGGGGTCTTCGCCCCGTTCAAGATCATTTATGGGTTCAGCCAGGGTATCGGTAGATTCCGGCTTCGCTCCTAGGCACCATCCTTCCAGTAATATGCATTGAACGGGCGTCTCAAAACGGTCCCAGTCTGATAGGGGGCGTCGGTCATCAGTGGCTTTATCAAAGCGTGGAATTGCAATCGGTTTGCTAGAACGGGTGTCGAGTAATTGCGCCAAGGTTAGCCGCAGAAGACTCATATCGTGTGTGCCGGGCACGCCCCGCGTCGCAAGCAACGGATGAACCGATGCTGCAAGAGTTTGCCTTTCGCGGTGGGTCAGATAAAAGTCATCCAGTGACAATGCGACGGTGTTCAGGCCCTGTTCCTCAGTTAATGAGGTACATAAATAATCAGCAGCGGTCGTTTTCCCCGATCCCTGACAGCCATTGAGTGCAACTAATATCGGTCGATTCGTCTGGCGTTGGAGTCTCTCAAGATCACGTGCCACAGGGGTGAGCCACTGCAGCGCAGTCTCCAGATAACCCATATCCAGCTGGTTCCGCTCCAAGAAGGCGCGTTGCCAATCTGGTATGCGGGACAGCTCCGACCTGAAGGTCAATGTTCATCTTCCATTTTAATATTGAATCGGCTTATTAAAGAGTTGGCAGGCGTTATAAACGTCTATCTGGGCCATATCAGGTCCCTGTGGCGGGATTAGCGCACGGCTAGGTGCGCGAAGTCCAGCCCATCAGGCACCGATATAAGCGCTCTTGCAAACACTGTGCCACAGCGGCAATGTCAGTTCTACAAACTGTCAGGAAAACAGCCGGATATTTGAGAGAGTCACCCTACTAGCACTAGAAGGGTATGTCGCCGTCGTCAAAATCATGTGAGGTAACATTGGAAGGTACTGGCGATTCGCTCTCATTAGGAAAGGTGCTCTCCTCTAAGCTGCTTGCGATCTTCCATCCCTGAAGATTATTGAAATATCGCCCGTTGTACTCCCTGCCACGGATGTCAAAAGTGACTGTCACTGTCTGCCCTGTCTGCAGAGAATCAAGAAGGTTCACCTTATCTTGAACGAACTCGATATTGATTTCCTGTGGATATTTCCCGTCCTCAACGATGACCACCATCTCTCGCTTAGTGAAGCCACTGTCAAATGTTTTCGCCTCCTGAATGAGTTTGATCTTCCCCGTCAAATCATATGCCATGCCATTGTCCCTCTCTGTTACCCATTAAGCCTTCGTGCTACTAGCGCCCACAGTCTAACGCCCTTCCCGCAGAATGAAAGTCGGATTAAGCTGATGCAAGGTTGCACAGAGCATCCGGATATGACTAAATTTCTGGTAAGCTAATGCTAAACGCAAACCGCGTAGGAAATGAGCCTTTGGAAGATGATGCGCCGAGCAATACACTCCCCCCTTGCCTCTATTTAATACATGATGCTGGGCTCGAGGCAGAGATCATTGAGCAGTTGTCCCAGTTGGCAGACATTACCTTTATATCGTGGGCGGAACGGGACAATCCCCCTGCGCTCGCGCGGGTACTGTTGTATCTCGGTGATGAGGCGATTCGTGATCTGGCCTTGCAGGCACTAGAGCAAGAGTGGGCGGTTGGCATTTTGCCGCACCCAGAGGCGTCTAGGGCCATGTCGGCAATGGGCGTCAAGGGTGAGGTGTTGGCCGTGTTTTGCCATTACCTCAATGCGCCGGTCATAGGTGCCGACGCTCTGACGTGTAACGGTGAGCTGGTTTTTTCTTCGGTGGTGATAGGCCGAGTTCTCGCACTGCGCCCTCGCGACATCAACCGTCCTCAGACGTCTTGGAGTACGCTGACAGGCGCTCTCAAGGGCCTGAGTAAGTTAAGGCTCAGCCCGTACAAAATCACCACGGGTAAGGACAGGGTAATTCATTTAGCGGCTCTAGGTATGGTTGCCCTAGGGCAAACTCAAAGTGCTCTGGTGGAGCGCGCATTCACCGAGGAGCTAGGCATTGCTGACGGGCGCGTTGCGCTTGTGGTGCTCGCTCCGCGGAGTATTCTCAGCTATTTGTGGTTTTTACTGCGTCTGCTTTGGCCGCAAAAGATAAGCCTGACGCAATTGCCAGCCTCCCTCAGTTTGATCCGGACCGACCGGCTGCATATCAGTGCCCCCGAGGGAGCAGAATACATTATTGACGGTAAGCCTGTGCATGCCGCGGATATTGAGTTGCAGGTGCAGGAAGGGCGTTTGCGTCTGCTGCCGGGGCCGGCACTATTGCTGGGGCATGAAGAGCAGCAAGTTGTTGACAAGGAAACCGTGCGCCTCAATCACACGCCAGTGGAAGAGGGTGCACGCGCCTTAGTAGATGTGCATTTACCGTTGTTCAGTCATGCTACGGAGGATGAGTATCGTGAACTGTTTGTCTCACTTCGAGACAACGCGAAGGCGACACACGCCTTTCAGGTACTGATGGTTTTGAGTGTGTTGCTGGCGCTGGCAGGTATGTATGCGAACTCGGCCCCTGTTATTATCGGCGCAATGATATTAGCCCCGCTGATGTTGCCTATTGTCTCTTTGGCTATGGGCCTAGCGCGCACTGACTCTAACTTGATCCGTAGTTCACTGCGCACTCTCTCGATTGGAATACTGTGGGGTCTTGGCTGCGCCGTGTTCGTGGCGTGGGCAATGCCGCTAGACGTACCGACGGCCGAAATGACGGCGCGCATGTCGCCGACTTTAATGGATTTGTTTGTGGCAGTAATTTCGGGTGTTGCAGGAGCTTATGCCTATGCTAAAGAGGAAGTGGCCAAAAGTTTGGCGGGCGTTGCGATCGCCGTCGCGTTAGTGCCTCCGCTCAGTGTGGCAGGGATTGGGCTTGGTTGGGGTGATTGGAATATGGCCAGCGGGGCACTGTTATTGCTGATAACCAACCTGGTGGGTATTGCGCTGGCGGCCAGTGCTACCTTTCTAGTGCTGGGGTTTGCGCCATTCCGGCGCGCACGTGCCGGCATAGGGATCTCCCTGCTAATCATGCTGGTGATCAGTGCTCCCCTGACCCTTTCGTTCTATAGCCTAGTACAGAAAGACCGTATTGTGGAGCATGTGCCCACAGGGGAGATAACATTGTCTAACGTAACCGTGAATATTAGTGGCGTCGATGTTGCTTTGAGTCAGCAGCCGCATTTGGTGACGCTGGTGCTGAGCGCTGACCGCCTACTGAGAACCGCTGATGTTGAAGAGCTGAAGGAGGTTATTAGTGACCGAGTGGGAGAACCTATTCTGTTAGAGGTGCAGTCAAATATTCGACGCTGAACTGAGCTGAGCATCGCAGAATGTCACGTCACTGTGAGCCTGCACAGATTTTGTCGCAGCATTGCCTCGTCAGGCTCCCAAGTCGTTCGCAGATGAATAGAATAAGACTGATCTTCGTTTCTGGTGCGGCACATGTTTTCGTAGTGGCAGAGACGAAATTTGCGATAGAATTGTAATCCACTGCTGCGCACTGTGCGTAATAATAGAAAAATAAACTTACTAGTTAATCGAGGAAAACTATGAAATTTGCTTATCATCCGACAATGTGTCCCCCCGATCAGTATCTCGCCTTGGCCAAGGCTGCCGAGGCCATTGGCTTTGACACATTTACGTTTCCCGATAGTATTTGCTACCCACAGGAAGGTTCTGACGTCTACCCTTACAATGACGATGGTACTCGCGATTTTCTTGATGGCGTGCCATTTCTCGAGCCGTTTGTTGCGATCCCTTACCTTGCAGCCGCAACCGACAAAATCCGCTTTACAACGTCAGTGATTAAACTCGCCATTCGTCAACCGGTGATCGTTGCGAAACAGCTTTCTAGCCTCGGCGTGTTAATTGGAGATCGTTTCGGGTTTGGTGTGGGCATCAGTCCATGGCCAGAGGATTTTCTCGCATCCCAGATACCTTGGGAAAAAAGAGGAAAGCGCATGGATGAGATGATGGAGATCGTTAATGGGTTGATGACGGGTGAATATTTTGGCTATGACGGCGAGATTTTTCAAATGGACGCTATCAAGCTTTGTCCGGTGCCCGATCACCACATTCCACTTTTAGTGGGTGGCCATGCGAAGCCGGCATTGCGCCGAGCCGCTAGACTGGGTGACGGTTGGATTTCTGCTGGATCTTCTTTGGAACAACTTACACAGATGATTAACCAGATCGAAGAATTTCGAAAAGAGTGTGGAAGAGATAATATTCCGTATGAGTACCACGCTATGACAGAAGCCGCTTACACCGTCGAAGGATTGGAAAGTCTAGAAAAAGCCGGTGTAACAGAAGTCATTATTGCCTTCCGTAATCCCTACGACGGCAAACCCGATACGCAGACATTGGAAGAGAAGATTGGCATGCTTCAGTGGTATTCAGAAAATGTCATAGAGCCTTATCGTAAGTAATCATTTTTCGCGGCGCCATTGGTGCGCCTTTTCCAAGGCGGGCATAACAATGAAGACTAAAGTTGAGATATCAATGGCCCGGTTACTACCATCGCTATTTTTTGCAACGATGCTTTCTGGGTGCCTTGGCATGCCAACTTCTGTTAAGCCCGTTCAAGGGTTTGATCTCAATCGTTATCTCGGTACGTGGTACGAAATTGCACGATTGGATCATGCCTTTGAAAAGGGGCTCGACAACGTGACGGCAGTGTATTCAATGCGTGATGATGGCGGCGTAAAGGTCGTCAATAAAGGATTTTTGTCCAAGGACAATGCCTACAAAGAGGCAGAGGGTAAGGCGTACCTCGTCAGCGATAGCGATGAAGGATATCTGAAGGTCAGTTTTTTCGGACCTTTTTACGCCTCATATGTGATTTTCGAGCTGGATCAGGAGGATTACCAGTACGCTTTCGTGTCCGGTCCTGACACTTCATTTCTTTGGCTGCTATCGAGAACGCCAACGGTAGAGCAGGGTCTGGTGGACCACTTCATCGCAACATCAGCTCGCCTAGGGTTTGATACCGGAAAGCTTATTTTTCCAATCCAGAAGTAAACGCTTCAGATGTGGTGGTAAAAATAACTTTGGCCTCGACTCTAAAGGGGTATTGCGTCGTTCTTAGACGGTGCGTACCGTTCATATTCATTTTGCGCACTGATTGAGAAATGGAGAATATTTCTTTGGATGTCGACATCTCTTCTGACAGTCAGTGCAACATAGCTTGCAATGGTCAATAGAGCATGACAACCCCACTGTGGGCGCCAGACTCTGAGCAAATAAGGGTCGCCAGAATCACTCGCTTCATTTCGCAAATTAACGATCGTCATGGGCTCACTTTAGACAGTAACTACTTCAGTCTTCAGGAGTGGGCGATTGCCAATCCGCGCCACTTCTGGAAAGGGGTGTGGGACTTTTGTGAAGTAATGGCGAGTCGATGTGGCGACTCAGTATTGGAGGAAGCGGGAAAATTTCCAGGAGCCCAGTGGTTTCCGCAAGCACGCCTCAATGTTGCTGAAAACTTGTTACGCTACCGAGACGAACGAATCGCTCTCGTGTCCCTGCGAGAAAATGGCGAACGACGCGAAATATCTTATGCTAATCTCTACCTTCGCGTTGCTAAGCTTGCGTCCAGTTTGCGTGTTCAGGGCGTTGTTTCCGGTGACCGGGTTGCCGCCTTTATACCTAACATCGAAGAGGCGGTTGTCGCGATGTTGGCCACAACCAGCATTGGAGCGGTGTGGTCATCCTGCTCACCTGATTTTGGTGTTAATGGCGCCATCGACCGTCTTGGCCAGATCCAACCAAAGATACTCTTTGCAGCTGACGGCTATCACTACAACGATAAGGCCTGTGATTCGCTACAGCGCGTCTCTGTCATCGTGGAGAGTATCGCTAGTATTGCGGTGACAGTGATCATTCCTCTATTGAGTCCAAAACCAGACTTAAAACTTATTCGCAATGCCATACTGTTTGAGGATTATCTGGATGACGCGGCCACTGCAGTGGAGTTTGCGCAACTTCCCTTCGACCACCCGCTTTATATTATGTATTCCTCGGGCACAACCGGACCTCCCAAATGCATTCTGCATGGCGCAGGCGGTTCTCTGTTGCAGCATTTAAAAGAGCATCAGCTGCTGGTTGATCTCAGGCGCGAGGATGTTTTTTTCTACTTTACCACCTGTGGCTGGATGATGTGGAACTGGCTTGTTTCAGGTCTTGCCAGTGGCGCCACACTGGTTTTATATGACGGTTCACCTTTTGCTGGTGGTGGTCTGTTTCTGCTCGACGCTATTGATGGGGAGCAGATCAGTATTTTTGGCACCAGTGCAACATTTATAGCCGCTTTGCTCAAGGCGGGTCACAAGCCACGCGAGACTCATAATCTGAATTCTCTCAACACCATACTGTCAACTGGATCTCCGCTGTCTGACGAGTGTTTCGAGTATGTCTACAGGGACGTCAAGCAGACTGTTCGCCTTTCCAGTATGTCGGGCGGCACCGATATTCTGTCATGCTTTGTGGGTGGCTGCGCGATTCTACCTGTGTACGCGGGTGAGATTCAGGCTCCCGGGTTGGGCATGTCAGTTGAGATCTGGGACGACGACGGCCAACCCGTTACGCAGCGCAAAGGGGAATTGGTTTGCACGGCGCCATTTCCAAGTTGTCCGATAGGATTCTGGAATGATGATGGTAGTAAGTTTCACGCAGCGTACTTCGACCGCTGGCCGGATGTTTGGGCGCAGGGCGATTATGGTGAAGTCACTCAGAACAGCGGCTTTATTATTCATGGCCGTTCTGATGCGGTGCTTAATCCGGGTGGCGTGCGTATCGGCACATCAGAAATTTATCGTCAGCTAGACGCTATTGCAGAGGTGCTCGACAGTATTGTGATCGGTCAGGAATGGCGGGATGATGTTAGGGTAGTGCTGTTTGTTACGTTGCAACAAGGGCTTAGGCTGGACGATGGGCTTTGTGCAAAGATACGGGCCTCAATTAGAGAAAATACCACTCCTCGTCATGTGCCAGAAAAAATCCTGCAGGTAACGGATATTCCGCGAACGCGCAGTGGTAAAATTGTCGAATTAGCAGTGCGTAATGTCGTTCACGGGATAAAGGTTTCCAATATTAATGCGTTAGAAAATCCCGATGCCCTAGACCTCTTTCGCGATCTACCCGCGCTCAGAAGATGACGTTTGAAAACCGGACGTTAATGGTTCAGGGTCAAAAGTAATATGCATGGACTTGATGCTATTCACAAAATAATCACGCACGAACTCGACTGGCTGTGCAAACCTTGGATTTTTAAGTCGCGGTATCAGCTCTTCAAACATCACCTGCATCTCTAGCCTCGACATATGCGCGCCAATGCAGAAGTGCTCCCCATTGCCAAAAGCACGGTGCTGACTAGTGAGTTCGGGGTTTCTTTTGAAGCGCTCTACATCGAATGCCGCAGGGTTTTCAAAAACATCAGGGTCATGGTTTATTGCCTGCCAATTGATCACCATTTTATCGCCTTCCTTCAGCTGCTGACCCTGAATTTCAATATCCTGCATCACGGTCCGACGCATCTGAACAAATGCAGGGTTATAGCGCAGGGCTTCCTCTACGGCGAAGGGCACCAGTGATGGATCATCAACCAGTTTCTGTAATTGGTCGGGGTTTTCCATTAGCAGGCGCATGCAGTGAGCAATAACAGAGCGTGTACTTTCATTCCCCGCGGCAATGAGCATTAAGAAGAATACTTGAAACTCTTCGGGAGTGAGCTTTTCATCGTTGACGCTGCCATCGAGCAGTGCGCCAACGATATCCGTTAATTTATGGGTTTTGTGTTTTTCCGCCAGCGAAGCGGCGTATGCATAAACTTCTATCGCTGCTGCTTGCGAGGCCATAGCCCCATCGGCGCCACTCATATCTTCGTCTTCAGTAAAGATCATGGTGTTGGTCCAGTCGAAAAAACGTTTCTTGTCCTCCATAGGAATACCACACAAGGACATAATCGCGATCAGTGGTAACTCTGCAGCAACATCGATGACGAATTCACAGTTCCCTTTAGCGGCAATTCTATCAATGGTTGCTTTAGCCACTTCCCGAAATCTTTCTTCATAACCTTGCACCGCTTTGGGTGTGAAAGCATTGCGTACGATGCGGCGATATTTGACATGTTCCGGCGGGTCCATATTGACCAGCATGAGCCTCGACATCGCACGCTCTTCCTCGGGCATTTCTTTTGGTAAAATGGTTTTGGCCTGGCTTGAAAACAGCAGAGGGTTTTTGCACACGTAATCTGCAATGTCGCGTTTCAACACCGCCCAGTAAGGAATATTTGTAATCGGGTCTTGAATATAGGCCAGTCCTCCTGACTGCTCCCGCACTTGAGCAAACAGCTCATGGTGGCTGCCGTCGACATAGATATCAGGATCCAAAATATTGCTAAAGGGACATTGTTGAGTGATAAATTTCTACCTTGTTTGTAGGGGGCTTGGCTGTGAGAGTAGGCATAACCGTAGGGGTTATCTTTTAAATCTAACCCACAAAATAGCATATACAACTCTTTAGTTATGCGTTTTTAGTATAAAAAATTCCGTGTAGGCAATCAGGGCGTGCAGGCATGACGGTCGCCGTATCCTTAAATGCGTTCACTGCGGGGCGGCAGCAAGGTCCTCTCGCAGCGTTCGCGCCGCCAGAAAGAAGTGACAGGCCGACCAGAACATGATCGGCGGCAATAGATACAACATCGCATAGCGGAGTGACTCTATTCCAAGGCTTGGTTCGAGGTAGTCACTGAACATGCCGATGCTCCAGGGCCCTAGCCCTAGACCGATAATATTAATGATGAGAAATAGGATGGCGGAAGACAGTGCGCGCATGCGCAATCCGACCAAGCCATGTGTAGTTGCAATGGTGTTGCCAAGGTAAACATTAAATAGTATGCCCGGAATAATGCCCATCATTAGTGACGTGTAAGCCCCTGCAACGACGTATGTCGAGATGGTGAATGGCACACAAATGATGCCCGCTAAGGCTGGGAGCCACATATACCAGCGTTTGTCGCGCGGGGCCAGTCGATCAGCCAGCAGTGCACCGCAAAAGACCCCGACCGCGCCCCCGAGACCGATTGTGAGCGCGAGCCAGGTGCCGAGTTCGCCCGTGGACATTCCGTGGGATCGGATCATAAAGGACGCGATCCAGTTACTGATGGAGTAGCCTGCAAAAGCATTTAACGCTGCCCCCATTGCCATATGTCTAAATGAACGTCGACTCCATAGTACCGAGACGACCTCCATCATGGGGACCGGGGTATCAACGACCTGGCGATGCTCGACGAGCCCTCGAATGGGCTCGGCAATGCTCATGCGCACCACAATGGCAAGCAAAATTCCGGGTGCTCCGACAATCATGAATGCAACACGCCAGCCAAAATACTCATTAAGCCATCCCCCGGCAAGAAAGCCGAACAGGATTCCGATACTGACGCCCATAGAATAAAAACCAATGGCACTGGCGCGTTCGGTGGCAGGGAAAATATCTGAGATCATGGAATGGGAGGGCGGGCTGCCGCCAGCTTCGCCGATGCCGACGCCGATGCGAACCAACAACAGTTGCGTATAATTTGCGACCACTCCGCTGAGAGCGGTCATAAAGCTCCACACAAACAGCGACAATGCAACGATGTTACGCCGATTGCCACGGTCGGCCCATCGTGCAATAGGAATACCGGCAATCACATAAAAGGCGGCGAAGGCGAAACCGGTCAGAAGCCCTAATTGGCTATCCGAGAGATCAAGATCCGCCTTCACAGACTCTTGAAGTATTGCCAGCAGCTGCCGATCAATAAAGTTGAAGCTGTAGACAACCGTCAGCAGAACCAGAGCGTAATAAGCGCTTCTCTTAGACGCGTATGGGTTCTCTATTGTTTCCTGGTCCTGCATAAGCAAAGGTTCCTGGGCTTAATCGCCGGCCAACATGCAAGGGCATCCTTGCAACAACGGGTGGATCGGCCAGCATCGTTCTTATAGTGTTATGTTCCAGTCTGCGGCGTTATTATATTGCTGCACTGAAGCACGCCTGTGTCCGGCTGAGTCCATTATGTAATCTGCCGAAACCGCATTCTTAGTCTAGTGCGATGACTGTCCGATAAAAAGGAATAAAACCGCTAACGGCAGTCAAAGTTTAACATTGTGAAGAATATTAAGGGTCTTTGCGATATGCCGTGGTTGGCGCTAAACGTTGCCGTTGAATAAAGCGCAAACTCTAGGCGATAGATTTGCGCGTGCGCTCTGCCGCTACCCTATGAATTCCACCAGGGCCGATCCGTGAATGAGCGAAAGTCCATCTCGTGGGTCCAAGTTGACCGATGCTGCTGTGCAAGGTGCAGGTAAGTGTCGGCGATTCTGGCGGGCAACATCAACCCGTCGTGCTCCATGCCGCGGCTTTCGCGCAGGGCCTGAAAGCGTTCCGGCCCCAGCATTTTCCCAAGTGTGTCGGGCGCATCGACCGCGCCATCTAGGAGGATATGCGCGACATGGATACCCTTTGGTCCAAACTCGGCATTCAGTGACTGACACAACATGCGGCGCCCGCCCATTGCCGCAGCGTGGGCATGCTGGCCGGAGTTGCCGCGAACGGCGGCTGTTGCAGAGGTGATGAGAAGGGTGCCTTTGCCACGTTTTTCCATGAGTGGGCACACGGTTGAAGCGAGCCGAAACAAGCTCAGCGTAGCGAGGCGCCAGCACAACTCGAATGCCTTGTGGGAGGTATCTCGCAGCGCGCGGTCACCGATTTGGGCGCCAAGATTGAACACGACCACCTCAATGGGGCCTATATTCTTCTCTGTAGCGGTGATCATATCCTCAAGCGTGTGTTCTTCTGTGGCATTGATTAGGCAGCCAGAAGCGTCTCCGCCGTCGGCTTTTATGTCCGCAACCGATGCATCAAGGCCTTCAGCGTCACTGCGGCGACACAATACGGCGTGATATCCTTCAGCGGCAAACCGTTTGCCTACCGTTCCCCCGATACCGGCGCCGGCACCCACAACCAGACATACTGGCTTCATCGCACGTACTCCTTGTTAAAGCCGGGCCCACGTTTGGCCCAGACGTCTTCTGGTTTCAATAGCCGCCCATCTGATGATCGCACTGCCAGCGGCTGAATCGCATTTCCAGAGATGCGATCAACAAAGCCCATTCTTTCACCGTCAGGATGTGGCTGATATTTTTCACCCCACTGGAACAACGATAGTAGTAAAGGCTGCAGATCCCAGCCTTTGTCTGTCAATTGATACGCCATGCGACCGGTTTTCCCTGGGGCCTTCACTAAAATACCCTCTGTGGTGAGCCTTGTCAGTCGTTGCGTGAGTATGTTCCTGGCGATGCCGAGGTTCTTCTGAATGTCATCGAATCGACGAATGCCAAAGGCAACATCACGGATAATGAGAAGACTCCAGCGCTCACCAACAATCTCTAGCGACTGTGCTAAGGAGCAGTTCATGTCTTTAAAGGACGTATGCTTCATCGTCGCCAGCTTTTCTTTTTAAGTTTTATAATAAAACTTTAAATTAACATAATAAGTTTCATCAAGCAACTATAAAGCGAAGCCTCCCTCAGCGCCTTTAGGTTAATGACATAGTGCCATCTGCAAAGAATGAAGGCGTCAAACTTAAGTAAAAGCGTTGGATCTTTTAACTCTTGCGCGCCTAGACCCGCTGCTGCATGATTATTCACTGCAACAATATAAAGAGATATGTATGACATTATTTCAATCTACGCCGCTGGGTATCGTCGGAGCAATGACGTGCTTACTGACGCTGCCGTTTTTGAGTGGCTGCAGCAATTCCTCTGATGATGACCAGTATCGCCCGCCAGAAGACAACCTCATGATGAATCAATTGCAGTATCTTGGTACACATAATAGTTACCACTTACGTATACGTGAGGATATTTTTGACCTGTTGCTCGTTTACATTCCGGACGAAGCTCCAACGCTTCAGTATGCGCACATTCCCCTCGCTGAGCAGTTTGCCACGCAAGGTATCCGCCAGATAGAGCTTGACGTTTTTCATGACCCAGAGGGTGGTCTCTACGCAGACCACCAGGCGCTCACACTCTTTGAAGAAGACCCCGCCTCGGGTATCCCTGCGCTGAGTAAACCGGGGTTAAAGGTGCTGCATGTGCAGGAAGTCGATTATGAAACGACTTGCTATCTGTTTGTCAGTTGCCTGCAGGAGATAAAAGAATGGTCTGATGCGAACCCAGAGCATTTGCCGATAATGGTCTTGGTTGAAGCAAAGGATGAGGCGATACCGGACCCACTCAACCTCGGTTTTGCTATTCCGCTTCCGTTTGGCTCTAGCGCACTGGATACCATCGATGCTGAAATTCGCAGCGTATTCCCAGACCAACAGTTAATTTTGCCAGATACTGTTCGAGCGGGCGCCGCCACACTTGAACTTGCCGTGCTGACGGACGGCTGGCCACTTTTGTCCGAGTCGCGCGGCAAAATTCTATTCGCACTGGATAATGGCGGTGAAATACTTGAACTGTATATTGCCGGCCATCCTTCGCTTGAAAACCGTGTGCTGTTTACCAATTCTCCCCCTGGCACGCCTGAGGCCGCGTTCATAAAGTGGAATGATCCACAGCGCGAGCTAGGTGCGATAGCAGACCTTGTGTTGCAAGGTTATATGGTGCGCACCCGCGCCGATGCTGACACTGTTCAAGCCCGCTCGGGTGACACGACACGTCGTGAGGCAGCACTTGCCAGTGGTGCGCATTGGATTAGCACCGATTATCCGGTGCCTGATCCGACTTTCAGCACATACCGGGTGACAATACCTGGAGACTTAATTGCCCGGTGTAATCCGGTCAGCGGCGGTGGCTGTACTGCTGAGGCACTGATACCCTAATCTGGCAAGTTTTACCATGAGCATTGTGCGCGCAATAGTCAACCTGCAGGCGGTGTCGCTTCCGGTCCAGCGATCCTCATCGCCTTTTGGTAGGCGGGCCTCGCTGTCACACGCTGCACGTAAGCGAGGGTATTGGGAAGCGCATCATCGATCTGCCGAGCCCCCAGCATGCCAAGCGATGTTAGATTAAACATCGACATAATATCGGCGCAGGTAAAGCGGTTGCCGCCGAGGTAATCCGATGCTTTCAGACGCTGCTCCAGCGCATTATAAATCCCATCCTCTCGACGTTGAGTTGTTGTACTCATAGGATTATCTTCGCCCGGCTGCGAGCCCCCCGCCTGAAATGCCAGTTTCATGAAAAGAACGGACTGCAGATTATTATTAAACTGCATCCAGAACAGATATTGCGCGTAGTCAGGATCACCGGGTAATACAGACAAAGCCCCTCCACCATATTGTTGAGATATGTACTCAACAATGGCAGTCGACTCTGCCATTACAAGGTTATCATCACTAATGATGGGTGCCGTGCCTACAGGATGAAGCGCCCGATATTCCTCTGGGGCAAGGAAATCCTCACCGCGATTATACCACTTCAATTCATACGGAAGGCTAAGCTCTTCCATAAGCCAAACGACTCGATCCGACTGCGAAACGCCAAGGTGGTGTATAGTAATCATAGCGGTGTCCTTCACAAATTGTGTATGGTAGCGTGGCTCGGACATGCAGCAATATCTACTTTGTTGATACTGCCTGCCTGGAAAACCGCACTGCGGCCATGATTGTAACCAAGATATTGAAGACTGCCAATGAGATGCTAGCCAGCAGACCGGTCAAGGGAGACGGCACGTGCGACGCCTAGACGGGCTGATGCTTTAATGCAAACGGGTTAATCGGAGCCGTTGCTAATGCTGCTTCTCTCTAGGCGTCAAATAGACGGGCAATCCGTCGCGCGGTTTGGATATTGGAGACTGTTGTACTGCCATCGTATAGTTGTCAGGCACTGACCAATGGAACTGACGCAGCATCTCAAACATCACCACCTTGATCTGCATGATGGCAAAATGTAGCCCGATACACATATGCGCACCGCCACTGAAAGGAACCCAGCAGTAAGGGTGATTCTTGTGCTCCGCGCGATCCGCACTAAAGCGTAAAGGATCAAATTTTAGCGGCTCAGACCAGTATTCTTCCATGTAGTGTGTGTGAATTGGGTAGGTTGCCACCATGGCCCCGGCAGGAATTCTCAACCCCTCAAACTCAAATGACTTCAGGCTGTACTTGGGCAGAGTTGACAGCGGCGGATACATACGTAGTGCCTCTTTCATGACCCAGTCAGTCAACTCCAATTTCTCAAGATCTTCATGCTGCAGCTGCTCTATGCCAAGACTCTGCACCTCCTCCAGAAGACGGTCTTGCCACTCTGGGTGCTTTGCGAGGGCATAGGTCATGCTTGTTAGTGTACTAGTAGTGGTGTCATGAGCTGCCATCATCAGGAAGTTCATGTGGTCAATAACTTCCTCATCCGTATATTGATTTCCCTCCTCGTCCGTCGCCTGGCACAGTAGCGAAAACATATCCGAACCATTACCCGTTCGCTTTGCGGGCAGCAGGCGCTGAAAATACTCGCACATATACTTGCGCGCACGAATACCTTTCCACAGTATTGTGCCTGGGATAGCTAACGGAATTCTCGGCATAGAAGCGGCAACAGTTTCTTCAAACGCCTTGTTCAGTCGCGCCGCCTCATGGCCCAGATCCATGCCAAGAAATATGGTAGCCGCAAGATCCAGCGTCATTTCTTTGAATGTTGGGAAGGCAAGCAGAGCATGTTCAGGGTGTACCGGCCAGTTAGCGACGGCCTCATGCACCTGCGGTCCCATTTCATGCAGATAACGGTGTAACGCTTTATTCTTGAACCCTGCCTGCATCAGACGACGATGATAACGATGATCATCGCCATCTCTGAGCATCAGTCCGTTAGGGAAGACGCGGCCGATAATTTGATCCCAAGCTTCCTTATTTGAAAATACTTGATCATTATTAATCAGTGCAAGGCGGTGCGCATCAGCGCCATAAAGATTTACAAATGTTATACGAAAAAACTTTTGCATAACCGCATTGCCGAAACGCTCTTGCAACTCCTGTGCGTGCAGCAATGGATTGACGTAGCTCTTTCGAATCAAGCGAAGCGTCTCTAAGAAACTAATCTTGATTGGTTTTAGTTCTTGGCTGGTACTTTCATGCGTCATAACGTCTGCCATGCCAAATTTTAGTAGGCGAATTTTTTAGTCTTTCAATAGTAGCAAACTGTTTCTGACCGTTTGTGTGTGGCAAGCAACCAATGTATACAAATAGCCGACATTAACAAGCTGTACTTTCACAGCTTCAATCGTCCTGTTCCGTTAAACGTCTTGGGTGGCACAGAGCGTTAGCCGGGGGCGGTGAAGCCGTTGCTTAGCCAAACCGTTGCCGAGGTGCTTGCGGTTTGTACTAATTGGCCCTTTTCCCTTTTCCCTTTTCGCTGCTAGCCTTGTAAAAATGCTGATTAAGAGTGAAGGCCGGCCAACGAAACGCTATGCTCTGTTCTGTTCTGTTGGAATGCACAAAGTCTGTGAACGGTTTTGGTGCCAGCGGATGAAACGGATGATTAAAATGGAGTACCACCACATCTACGTGCAAACCCCTCTGTTGCAAACCGCCGCATGAACGTAATTTTCGATCTCGACGGTACGCTAATTGATAGCGCGCCAGACATACAATCCGCGGCCTCCACGGTCCTCGAGAGTCTCGGGAAGAAGGGTTTGACGCTCGACGAAACTCGGAAATTCATTGGAGAAGGTTCGACAGTATTTGTCAGGCGGATGATGAGCGTGCGCGGTATCAAGGATACGCCACAGACTCGCACGGCACTTCATGAAGACTTTATCGCCCAGTATGCAATTTCAGTTGATAAAGCAGTTTTCTATCCCGGTGTGATTGCCTCTCTTACCCTACTCAAAGCGGATGGCCACAGGCTGGGGCTGTGCACCAATAAGCCAGAGTTGCCTGCTCGTGCGGTAATACGGCATATGGGAATAGCGTCGTTTTTTGACGCGGTGATGGCTGCGGGTATGATGGATAGTTGTAAGCCCCATCCTGCCATGCTACTCAAAACCATTGAGGATCTGGGTGCGGGCCCTAGTTTGTATGTTGGCGACAGTGAAGTCGACGCAGAAACAGCGGTACGCGCAGAAGTGCCGCTAGCACTTTTTTCATCCGGCTACCGCAAAACACCGGTGAATGAGATTCAGCATGACTGGGTATTCAGCGATTTCGCTATGCTGCCGGCTATTGTGGCCGAAGCAAACCGGAAAGCGCCAACCTAGATTAGCGCCCGCATAATTGATGTTTGTGATGCAGCAGGGTTCTTAGTTAAAAACCTTTTATCTGAGCATATCGATTTCGGTGGTAGGCCTGATTGCCATAGCTGGATTCTAGTACCCGCGCTCTTTTTAGATACAGCCCCGCATTAAACTCATCGGTCATTCCGATTCCACCGTGAATCTGAATCAATTCATTGGACATGTCATGCAGAAAATCGCCGACCTTACATTTTGCCAATGAGCTCATTTCGTCGATGTTGTCATCATTGTTATCAATAGACTGAAGGGCCGCCTCCACGCAAGATCTGGCCAGTTCCTTCTGACTATAAAAACCCGCAGCGCGGTGGCCAAGCGCTTGAAATGAACCTATCACCTGACCAAACTGTACGCGGGTTTTGAGATACTCAAGAGTCATCTCAAACGCTTGCGAACCAGTGCCTAACATCTCCGCGGCAATACCGGCACGTGCGCGGTCGAGAATAGCTTCCAACAGTGCATGCCCCTCTCCCACGGTTCCAAGTACGGCACCCACTGTGACCTTCACCTGACTAAATTCGATATTGGCATAGCCACGACTGTCGACGGTGTTGAGTTTTGTCCGCTTAATGCCTTCGGCGTCTGCAGGGACCACGAACAAGGTAATACCCTCTGGACTGCCTGCCTTACCATCGGTTCTGGCGGCCACAATATATGACGTTGCAGACATTCCTTCACAAACGAAGGTTTTACTGCCGCTTAAGGTGAAGCCATCGGCGTTAGAATCTGCGGTTAAGTCGATATTTTTTGGGGCATGTCGAGGGCCTTCTTCGAGTGCTAGAGTCACAATTTCGCTGCCATCCGCGATGCCTGGGAGTAGCATTTTTTTCTGGCTTTCAGAGCCACCCAGCAAAATTGCTGACGCCCCGACTAACGCAGATGCGAACAGGGGTGACGCACTTAACTGACGTCCAGCCTGTTCCAGTATCAGCCCAAAGGTTAGGTAGCCAAGATCAGAGCCGCCATAAGCCTCCGGAATGATGATGCCGGCCCATCCCATGCTGACCATTTCGCTCCAGATCTGTGGTGAAAATTCAACATCGCTTTCGCCATCCCTGACGTTACGAAATTCTTGTACAGAAGCGTGTTTTATAACCCAGGATTGGGCCTGATGTTGGATCATTGATTGTTCTTCGGTAAGTGCAGCCATGGACTTAACCCTTCTGAGTTGTTTCTGGCAATCCCAGAATATTTTTCGAAATAATGTTTTTTTGCACTTCGTAAGAACCGCCGTAAATAGACATCGCTTTTACGCCTAGCCACATTCGTACATTGCCAAGTTCATCTTGACTATATTCGTCGCCTTCCCAGCCTAGGCCCTGCGTACCCATTAATTCCATTAGAAGTTCAGTGCGTGTTTGAGCAACGTCAGTAGCCGAGTTCTTAAGAATTGATGCTACCGCGGTGACTTCCACATTTCCTTTAGCCTCGGCCATTATCCTGCGAATAGTCAGTTTGTGCGCCTGTTCATCCATCAAGTGGTTGGCTAGGCGTAAACGCAGGTCTGTATCCTCTAGGGTGCCATGTTCATCAGTGCCAACGTAGCGTTTGGCAATATCGCCTAAACATTCTCCACCTGTTGCGGGCCCACCTTCACCTGTTTGACTCTGGCGCTCGTGCTGCAGCAGCCGTTTGCCCAGACTCCAGCCATCATTTAAATCGCCGAGCAATTCGTTCTTTTCTGCTTTAGCGTTATCGAAGAACATTTCACAGAAGGGCGAGTCGCCTGAAATTAGTTTAACCGGCCTTGTTTTAACGCCAGCTTGGTCCATGGGGAACATGATGAAGCTGATGCCGCTGCGCTTTTTCGCTTTGGGATCAGTTCGAACCAGCGCGCCACACCATTGGGCTATATCGGCACCGGACGTCCAGACTTTTTGCCCATTGATAAGCCAATGATCGCCCTTATCCTCCGCTTTTGTCGTCAGTGAAGCCAAGTCTGAACCCGCTCCCGGTTCGGAGTAACCCAAGCACCAAAATATTTCACCACTGGCCATCTTTGGGAGGTGGCGTAGTTTTTGCGCCTCGGTTCCATATTCAAGAATAGTGGGTCCTACCATCGTCACGCCCATGCCGGCCAGCATTGGAATTGGATTAAATGCGCCTATTTCGTCCATTTCTTCATTGATAATCTGGACATGCTTCTGACTTAATCCGGCACCACCGTATTCAGCAGGCCAGGTTGCAATGCCCCAACCTTGCGCAGCCAAAGTTTTACGCCAGGTGTCGCTGTCTTCTGCAAGCCTGCCTGACACATTTTTCCCGAGGCCTATTTCAGAAGCCTTGCCATTCAATGACTTGGGAAAATTTCCTTCTAACCAGGCGCTCACTTCTTGTCGAAATTCATCAAGTTTAAGTTTGTTCTCAGTCATCTTTTGTCTCTCGGTTAATATACTAGGCCTTTTCACATTATTGGCCAGAACGGGAAGATCTCATAGTATAAGCTTATTTGGATTGCATTCAGGGTAGACAGCAGCAGTGTTTCTTATTTTAAATAGTTGATCCGAGCATGACAAGCAATCTTCTAGCCTGTATATCTCTATATGTGATTGGATGAATCTAGCCTCAGGGCAACAGGGGTTGTCAGTATGCGCTCGGCGCAAGGGCCTGTTCCGTGAGTCACAGTAGAGAAATGAGGCCTAACGCTATGAAGGAATTTGAAATAAAAGGGACGGTCATGCCCGGTTTTGAGTCAGTTAAATGGCTCTATGAACACAATATGCGGACACTGGCTGAAAAAAGCACACAGCTGTGTATCTATTACGGAGAGGTGAGAGTCGTAGACCTCTGGGCGTCGGTACTGGACGACGCTGATTTCTCTGCGGACTCCCTTGTGAATGTCTTCAGCAGCGGTAAGAGTCTTGAAGCCATCGCGATAGCGGCTCTCGCAGGCCAGGGATTGATTACTTATGGCGCAAGGATCACTGACTACTGGCCAGAGTTCGGTGCGAATGGCAAGGGAGAGCTGACAGTGGCTGAACTGATGCGCCATGAAGCTGGGTTAGCGGTATTTAAAATGTCCATAGAGCCACAAGATCTGCTTACCGAAAATATAAAGCAAAATAGGGTGGGGCGTATTATTGAGGCCCATGGCCAGACATACCCTCGCGGCGGGGCACGAAAGAGAGAGTATCACGCGGTTACAAGAGGCTGGATTGTGAATGAACTCTTTCGTCGCGTAGACCCAAAAGGGCGAACTATTGGTGAATTCCTCCGTGAAGATATTAGTGTTCCGTTGGCCGCAGATGCTTTTATCGGTCTCAGGCAGGAAGATCTGACGCGAGTTAAAAAGGTAGCACTGCTGGGACTCCGTTTTCAGTTTTTAGAAAGTTTAAAACCGAAGTTCCTGAAAAGGCGAATGGAATTTAATGTATTTCAAATTCTTGGTAAATTGATAAGACTGATTCCCGCGATAAGAAGATCATCCATTCGCGGCGCACCACCTCCATTTAAAGGTATGAGAGGTGTTGCCTTTTTCAATGAGCCGGCCGTCGCAACCGGTGAAACCCCATCTGCCAATGCTAACTGTTCCGCTCGAGGCTTGGCAAAAATAGCCGCCATGATGGCGGCAGGCGGGACGTGGGAAGGGAAGCAATATCTTGAGGAGCAGGGCTGCAGGGCCATGCATGAAAATCCGCATGAAGCCGATATGGGGTTTGCTATCACGCGGTTCACACAGGGCGGTGTAGCGCTGTTTTCTCCCGTATCCCAAAATAGCACCAAGGTTGAGAAAGCGCTTAACACAGGAAGGGAAGGCTTTTATGGCTGGATGGGGCTTGGTGGGTCCCTGTTTCAATGGCATCCACACCATAAGATTGGCTTTGGCTATGTGCCTACTTCACTGAACGTATTGGATTTCGTGAATGAAAGAGGCAAGGCTTATCAGGCCGAGGTACTGCGCTGTATAGAAAATATGAAAAACGAATGAGCCTAAGCACGTCTAGATAGTTAAGTGGCACGCATGTCATCCTGCTTGGCCTGATCTGACTTATCCTACCGTGCACGCCCGAGCGCGCTGCTAATCGAGCGCGGAAGCACTGAGATATTTAGGGCTATGGCTCGATTAGGCCTTTCTGCGACGGGAACGTCGGCTCGGTGGAGTCTCATCGCCTTCACTGTCTTTTTCTTTTTGAGGCTGCTCTCCTTTCGCTGTTTTTGAGAGACGACTTACCGCGATTAAATCAAGCGTTTCTAGATCGCTCAATTTTTTTGCATTTTTTTCCAAGGTATCCAGCTCCGCAAAGCTGTACACGTCGTTCCTAAGCTTCTCTAGCCTGTTCATAAAATGCTCCTATGCCTGCCTGACCAGCTATCTAAGGCAGGGTAACGTATTGTTCTTCGAAATGAAAAACTTTAGGCTTCTGTGCGCCTAAGAGGGAAAGCTCAGTTAAAGTCTATGACATGATTAACGCTCTTGCAGTCTTTTCTACCGTCAAGCGCCCATTCCTATTATCGTCGCCCGCTAGCAGCACGGCTATTTCCTCTGGCTTTTCCCGCACTGTTACCGCGATTGCCTGAGTTATTTCGACCGTCACCACTGCGACCGGCACCGTTGCGGCCGCCACCACTGCGACCGCCACCGTTGCGAATTGCCTCAGCCTTGATAAGCGGATCCACATCGTAACCTGGGAGGTTGATCTTTTCGATTTGTAAACCCAGAACTTTTTCGATGTCACGAAGTAACTTTAATTCGTCAACGCACACTAGGGATATGGCGTGACCCTTTTGGCCCGCGCGCGCGGTTCGCCCGATACGATGAACATAATCTTCAGGTACATTGGGGAGTTCAAAGTTCACCACGTGAGGCAGTTTTTCTATATCAATGCCACGGGCTGCAATGTCGGTTGCAACCAACACTCTGATGCTACCTGCCTTAAAGTCGGCAAGCGCTTTGGTTCGAGCTCCCTGCGATTTGTTGCCGTGGATTGCCGCTGAAGTAATGCCGTCGTCGCCGAGCTGTTCTGCCAGTTTATTCGCGCTGTGCTTAGTTCGCGTGAAAACAAGAACCTGTTGCCAGTCTTCTTCGCCTATTTTATGCGAGAGTAACTCACGCTTTCGCTTCTTGTCGACCGGATAAACAATTTGGCTTACTAGCTCGACCGCGGTGTTCTCGGGCGTGACTTGTATCTGTGCGGGTTGTTTTAAAAACTCGGAGGCCAGACTCCGGATTTCCTTAGAGAAGGTTGCAGAGAACAATAAGGTCTGGCGCTGTTTGGGAATAATATTCAGCAGTTTGCGAATATCGCGAATAAACCCCATGTCGAGCATACGATCGGCCTCGTCTAGAATCAGTATCTCTATTTTGGATAGATCGATACTGCGTTGCCCGACGTGATCCAGCAAGCGACCGGGTGTGGCGACAACGATATCCACCCCCTTGATAAGTTTTTGTTTTTGCGGATTTATGCTCACGCCTCCAAAAATGACAGCGGAGCGAAAGGGCAGATACTGTCCGTAGTCTCGGACACTCTCATGCACTTGGGCCGCCAGCTCTCGGGTAGGCGTGAGGACTAATACCTTGGGATAGGGTTTTTGACCGCTACGGTGAGATAGCTGCAACATTTGCAACACGGGTAGCGTAAAGCCTGCAGTTTTGCCGGTGCCAGTTTGCGCGCCAGCAAGTACATCTTTGCCTTCCAGCACCAGAGGTATAGCCTGCTCTTGAATGGGAGTCGCTTCATCGTAGCCCTGTTTCTCTACGGCCTGCAGAAGTTCAGCCGAAAGGCCGAGATCTTTAAATAGCATGGATAGTTTATTCCTGATTTATTGCTGATGAGATCAACCGGATACCTGAGCTTTCCAGTGTTATCCGACGTTGCTTATAGAGCGCGCCAATCGCCTGCTTAAACATCTTTTTGCTGACCCTAAAAGTGGCGTAAATTTCCGGGGGAGGACTCTTATCTGTGAGACCGATAAAGCCGTCATTTTTTTCCAGTGATGCAAGGATAGCGCTGGAGACTATGTCCATCTTGTTTGTACTGAAGCCGGGCTGGTCCAAAGTCAAATCGACCTTTCCATCGCCACGTATTTGCTTGATATAGCCATCGATTACAAGGCCTTTGCGGACTTTCTGGTAGAGTTCATTGCTGTACAGAAGGCCCCAGCATGTGTGATTGATAATAGCTTTAAATCCCAGCTCCGTTTTATCGCCAATGATCAGACTGACTTTGTCCCCTTGCTGAAGTCCTTGAGAGTCATCCGAAATCCAGTAGTCGATGCGTGTTGAACCCGCGAGCCGCCCCTGGTTGTCGAGATAAACCCTGGCCAACGTGTGGGCTCCTTTGGTAAGTGCATACTGTTGTTCAGCAAAGGGTATGAACAGATCTTTGGGTAGGCCCCAGTTCGCGAATGCCCCCAATTCGTTTGCCTCTACGACCTCGAGCCAGGCTACCTGGCCCAAGCTTGCGGCGGGACGTAGCGTCGTCGGTACTGCGTCACTCTCAGCGTCGAGGTAAATAAAGACCTCTAAGTCATCACCGGGGGCGACGCCTTGAGGGCACTGCTGCAACGACAGAGGAAGACGCCCCCATTGATCGCCCTCTAGAATGGCGGCATGAGCACCAACCTCCAGTACTTTAAGGTGATTCAACTGACCAATGTGGAGCATTAAAAGTGTACCTGAATAGAGAGCACTGCGCGCTTTTGCACGCGGAGCATTATGGCCGCCTCCCGTCACTATTAACGCCGCATACGCTTGCGATGATGAGGAGGAGGTGGAAATCTACTGGAAAGGCTGACACCCTTTCGGCTAATACCGTTAGACGATTCGTCATTTTGTTAGGTAGATTTAGGCGCGATAATTATACACTGATCGATTGCTAATTCCAGTTAACTGACTTCCACCCTCGATGCACTGTAATAATTATCTGAGCAGTCAACACGTACGGTATTGATAACGATAGAAGCAATGGCCTATTTACGCGCTGCCGGTGCAAACGGTCTAGCCTGTTGTGGTCTTTATCTCAAAGGTCGCGGAACGGTCTAACAACATGAGCAGTGGATAGCCTAGCGGCATTGCACGTGTGTGCGTGTTGACGATCTGACATGCAGGGGATAGTCGTTGGTGAGTTATACTAATTTACTGAAAATGATTGCTGACGTGGCAGTTGCGGAGTCGGTTGAAAGTGATCGTCATGATAAAAAATGTAATATAAAGCTTATTATTGGCCATTAAGGCTGTTGTCGCATAGCCTGTGTTATGTCATTTAAGACGCGCACTGCACGTTGATTTTAGGATTGGGAGATAGACGATGGATCAAGATATTTTGGCAAGGATAGACCGACTGGAGTCTTTGGACGACATTCGACAACTCGTGGCTAAGTACTCACTGTCGTTGGATATGCGCGATTTGGACGCACATGTGAACTTGTTCGCTGAGGATATTCGGGTCAGTCGCGAGCTGACGGGGCGTGCTCATCTTAAACGCTGGCTTGACGACACCCTGCGCCTCCAATTTACCGGCACATCGCACCATATTGGCAATCACGTGATTGAGTTTGATGACCCTGACCATGCGCATGGTGTTGTGTATTCTAAGAACGAGCATGAGACGGATAAAGAATGGGTGATCATGCAAATGTTATACTGGGACAATTACGACCGCATTGAGGGTCGCTGGTATTTTCGCCGTCGATTACCGTGTTACTGGTACGCTACCGATCTGAACAAGCCGCCGTTGGGCGATAACAAAATGCGCTGGCCCGACCGAGAGCCATACGCTGGCGCCTACCATGATCTGTGGCCGTCTTGGCAGGATTTTTGGACGAACCCCCCAGATGCCGAAGCGCCTGAGATTGCAGCCCCGGCGCCGCTGGAAGAGTTTTTGCATACCATGCGTGGGGGTGCCAGTGAACCTAAAATTCGTGTGCGTTAGACGCTTGATGCAGGAGTCGAATTAGCGGACCGAACCGCCACCATCCACTGACAAAATTTGTCCGGTGATAAATGAAGCTCGCTCACTGGACAAGAAGCTTACCGCCTCTGCAATTTCCTCAGGCGCTCCCAGACGATTCATTACGGATTTTTTCTTGAGCCCCTCTGCCTTATCGGGCTGCTCTTCAAAGTATTTTTCTAGGCCCGGGGTGAGAACAACGCCAGGAGACACCGCATTAATACGAATGCCCTTGGCGCCGTATTCCGCAGCGGCGCTTTTCGTGAGGATATTGACCCCGCCTTTAGCGGCCGCATAGGCAGTATTAAACGCCTGGCCTCGCAATGAAGCATTGGAAGAGATGTTGACGATTGCGCCGCCACCATTCTCTAGCATTGCGGAAATTTCGTGTTTCATGCACAGCCAGGTGTTCGTCAGACACATCTCGAGGGTCTGATCGAAGATGCTGTGTTCGTACTTGTGTATTGGGCCGCTACCGCGACTCACCGCCGCGCTGTTACAGGCGATGTCGAGACGGCCATAAGTGCTAATCACAAAGTCGACGGTGGTTTTGACGGACTCTTCCTTACTCATGTCGCCGTAGATGAAGCTTGCCGAGCCCCCCGCATTTGTAATCAGGTCCACTGTTTTCTGCCCCATTTCCTCATTGAAGTCGGCCACCACAACTTTGGCACCTTCGCGAGCAAACGAAAGAGCAATGGCGCGCCCAATGCCCTGGCCAGAGCCTGTGACTAAACCAATTTTGTTGCTGAGTGTCGACATGGCTAGCTCCCGTGTGTCGCTGTTGTGCCTGTGGGCGTGTTTTCACGAAGCGCAATCAAGAGCATGGGCACGACTAGGAGCGATGCCATCAGTCCGGCCCAAATGCCCTTGAAGATCGCATAATATTCAGGGCTCATGGTTTGCACACCAAACAGATAGAGTCCAGTGAGGGTTAGCGGGGCGATGATCACCAGTCCTATCAGGCCTAGTAGCACGGCGCTTTTTAGTGTGTTGGCGGGGAAACGATCAGCCAGAGACTGCATAAGAGACGATGCCCCGAGGTTGATCGGCTGCAACTTCCCCTTGCTAAGCTTACTGCGTTGCAGCGGAATGACGATACACCCCACGATGAACGGTAGCAGGAATGCGGTCGCCAACACATCGGTGACAAAGGAGTGATCGCCACTCCACTGTAGATTGCCCCCGCCTCTCATCAATAGCCAGGCACTAAGTCCATTAAATAGCGTGTTCGATCCACCGCAAACCAATACTTCATGTCGAAGATGCTCATTACCACTGTGTGCACTACTCATCTTGCAACCTCACAATTACGACATTGTATTATTGCTAAAGACCTCATGGTATGTCTAGGGGCTAGCTAGCACAGGACCTAAACGATCAGTTTATTACACCTATTCGATTAGGCCGCTCTAGAGTAGCAGGGGGAGGACAAAATCGGATGAATATTGTGTTCGCCTATTGGAAGCCGCGTCTCTCGAAACGGTGCGTTTGAGTTATGACATTGAGATAGCAGAGGCTGAGACGACACTGATGCCCGAAGACTGGGACAGGTTCAGGTACGACTGCCGAATGTGCCTCGGGTCTGTTGGTCTGGCATGCGCTCTGTGGTTGGCTGATCGGTCAAGCCCTGACCTCTGCAGAGCTTCTTGGATCTGCTGAACCCAGTTCCTTCGTGCGCACTTTCAAAAATTGGGCAGGGTATACACCAAAGGCCTGCAAGGACATGATTGAGGCACTAGGCGGCGCGCGATCCCCACGGCTGTTCTGAAACGCCCAGCATTAGAGCTCCATCTGCTGTACCAGTTTGCGTGCATCCAAGATGGCGCCATCAATATAGCCAACCTTACGGCAATCGCCGGTCTGGTGAATACGAGCGCCGCTCTTCGCCAGCTCATTTAATAGGCTGTCATCCGGCTGCGCCCCCATTGCAATGATGACCTGCGTACACTTCTTCGTCTGCACCTCTCCGTCTAGTGAGAATCTAATCATGTGTGCTCCGATCTCCAGATCGCCCACCGATTTATGCAGCTCTGCGCCGTCTTCTTGGAGTTGATGGAGCACCCGCGCTCGCCTTACTATCGACAGTTCAGCGCCGAATGATGGGCCGGGTTCGAGTACAACCACTTTTCGATTACGTTCAATCAAAAATTCTGCAAGCTCCAGTCCCACCAGACCTCCGCCGATCACAACAACCTCACGCCCGATGGGCATCCACAGCTTGCTGAAAAAGCGCATCAGGCGGACATTACGAAACAGCTGACAGAGACGTCCTGCATTCACCAGCAGCCGCTGAGGCCCCGACAACTTTGCTATTGCAGTCGGGCTATTGCCGAATAAAATTCCACGCAGCTGGTCTCCATCGAAAACATGGTGCTGCTCTTTGCCAACGATTTCAGGCGCAACCCGTTTCGCACCCGTGGCGAGAATGATGTGGTCGGGATTAAGGGTGTCGATGTTTTCACGGTTGGCCGTAATGCCTAGCTGAACCGCGATAGGCAGTGCGCGAACTGCGTTTACAAGATAATGCACAAGCCGCTCGTTTGGTTCGTAAGCGAGTGCTGCAATCCGCGCTGTGCCACCCAAGTCTGCCTCCTTCTCCCACAGACTGACCTGATGACCTTTTTCGGACAGCAACCGAGCTGATTCCATGCCGCCTGGCCCGCCACCGATCACCAGTATCTGCTGAGGAGAGCTGGTCCGTGCAAGGATATCGCCCTCGTATTCTCGCCCGGTATTGTGATTAACGGCACAGCAGACAGAGCCATTAATAAAAATCTGGCTCACACAAATATAGCAATAGATGCAGGGGATAACCGACTTCTCATTTCCTGCAGCAAGTTTAGCCGGCAAGTCTGGGTCCGCAAGTAATCCTCGACCCATCGCCACGAAGTCAAAGTAGCCAGCAGCAATTCCACGGTCGCCCACGTCGGGCTCAATGCGGCCCACACCAATGACCGGAATTGAGACGGCCTTCTTGACGGCTTTCGCAAAGGGAATAAAACCGCCTGGATCATGCACCAGTGGTGCCTCAGTAAAGGCTATGGAATGCGCCACATTGCCATAGGCGCTGACATCAATGGCATCGGCCCCACTGCGTTCACATAAATATGCTGTTTCGACACAGTCCGGCAGTGTAATGCCACCTTCGACTCGAAATTCCTGCGCATCGAGGCGTACCATAATAGGAAAATCAGGCGCGGTAGCTTCACGAACGGCAGTAATGGTTTCGAGCAAAAAGCGAGCTCGATTCTCACGTGAACCGCCGTACTGGTCTGAGCGCTGATTAGTGTAGGGCGACAGAAAATTGGCCAAAAGGTAACCGTGCCCCGCATGCAGTTCGATACCATCAAATCCTGCTTGCCGAGCCCGCACCGCAGCAGATGCGAAGCCGTGAACTGTTTCCGCTATCTGTTCAGTCGTCATCTCATAGTATTGCGGGCCGACGCCATTGGGTCCTGCACCCTTGATGAAATTGCGAAGTTCGTCTTTGGTCAGCACCCTTACCATATCGCTACGCGATTTTTTTACAGCAGAAGGTACGGGGATAGGACGGCCGGCAATGGTGTCACTCTGAGATATCTTTCCGCTGTGGTTTAGCTGAGCCATAATTCTGGCGCCGTGCTGATGGACACGGCGTGTGAGTTCGCTGAGCCCAGGGATAAAAGCATCCTTTGAAAATCCAATGGTATTTGGCATGCTTGCGCCGCAGGGCCAAAGCGCGGCTGATGTCTCCAGCACGATAAGTCCAGAACCGCCTTTGGCACGAGCTTCGTAGTAACTGATGAGACGTTCTGTGGTGTGTCCATCCTCTGACGCAAAATTAGTCCCCATCGCCGCCATTACAATGCGGTTGCGCAACTGGAGCGAACCGATTTTACCGGGTGATAGTAGGTGTCCGTAACGGTGTGACATGGTCGATTCCCGGTTGCTTCAAATGCAAGAGTATTATGTTAATCCTTAAAAATAAATCTCATAGAACCCTTCGAGTCAAATATATAAAAAATTTCGGCCTCCCCTGATCTTCACAACTAGAATGCCGCTGAACAAAATAACAGTATTACTCGGGCTACAGCAATGGATACGTGCGCAACGCTCTGCTGTTAATAAACACGGAATACGCTGCGCTAGCCTAAAGGGAGACACTGTTATTAGTTGGTGTAGTAAGTTTCTTTCAGAAGGTGCTTAAGCACTTTGCCGGCAGGGTTGCGAGGCAATGCCTCCTCCACAATTGTCAGGCGAGACGGTATTTTAAAAGTGGCCAAGTTTTGCGAGGAAAAAATTTTGAGAGCCTCTTCGGTCAGTGAAGCGCCAGATTTCGGCACCACCACTACGACAAGTTGCTCACCCATTTTTTCATCTGCAATGCCAAAAGCGGCGACTTCGTGCACAGCAGGATGTTCACCCAACGCAGCTTCAATTTCAGCAGGATAAATGTTCTCTCCACCGCGAATCACCAGGTCTTTGGCTCGATCAGACAAGTATAAATAGCCTTTGGCATCAAAGTAACCAATATCCTCGCTATCAAACCAGCCATCACAGAAGCTCGTTTCGTTAGCATCAGGTCTCCTCCAGTATTCACTGATTACGGTTGGGGTCTTGATCCAGATTCGGCCTGGTTTGCCCGCCGCGACTTCGTGGCCGTTTGGGTCACAAATTTTGACTTCAACGGTGGCATGGCAAAAGCCGACGCTGCCAGGGTTATCGATGAATGCCTGACCGGTGAATGCCGTGCCAATAGAATTGGTTTCTGTCATGCCCCAGCCCGTCCCTCCATACATGTTCTGCACCTTTTCACGCATTAGAACGGCAACCTTCGCCGGCGTTGCCGAACCTCCACCGCCGAGGCTGGAAAGGCTGCTGGTGTCATGCTGGTCAAACTCGGGTGACTCGAACAGCTGTAACAACATTGATGGCGCGGCACTCAGTATGGTGATGCGCTCCTGCTCAATGAGCTGCAGAGCGGAATGGGTGTCCCATTTGTACATCATGACAATCTTCCGACCGGCGCGGAGGGCGGTAAAAAATATGGCATGCAGTCCACTTACGTGAAATAAGGGTACCGCTAGCATTTGTGATGGTGCAAATCCTTTGGAAAACATTGCGCCAATCAGCTCGGGGTTGGCCATTGCGCAGGCAGTTCCTGTGCATTCGAAATTCATAATAGCCTGGCAAAGCGCGCGATGGGTGGAGACTGCACCCTTCGGCTGTCCTGTGGTACCCGATGTATACATAATAAGTGCACGGTCTTCGCTCTCGATAGTGATATTTGGCTGCGAAGCGTTTTCGCTATCTGCGACAAAGTCTTCCAGTGTTTGACCAAACTCAATAGGTGAAGATGCACTGGAGCGGGCAATCACGGCATTAATACTCGACTCCGCAAGCCCTGCCGCCATAAGGGCATGCCGCTGTTCGTCACAAAACACAGTTTTGCATTCACTATTGCGTGCTGCGAACAATAGATCGCGACCGGTACCCCAACTGTTGATTGGCACGGCCACTGCGCCAATTGCTGTAATAGCAACGAACGCGCTGAGCCATTCGGGATAGTTGCGCATCGCAATACCCACGCGGTCACCGCGCGTTATACCATGCTTGATTTCCAAGGCATCCGCCAGTGACCATGCTTGCTGGAAAAAAGCGTTAAACGTCCAACGCTCACCCTGATAGATTAAAAATTCACTGTCGCCGTGCGCAGTCGCGGCGAAATAGACCTCTTGCAGCGTCTTTGGTGCATTTTTGTATACGGTGTAATCTACGTTGTCGATTGAGTACTGAGTGAGCTCAAAATCGCGGCCCACTTCCGTGAGTGCAGTAACCGATCTATCGTATGCCGATTTGCTATCATCCATTTTGTTCTCCTTTGGGGTATGCAGCGCTGCTCTAGTATCGATGAAGGGTTTAAATACGTTTTCTCCCAGTCTATAGAAAAGTGCGGCTGCGTGCATATCGGCATCATAACGTTAGCCTCATGTGGGAAAAGACATTTAGCAAAACGCCCCTTGGTACGCTCCAGCAGTGTTTTGACAGGCATGAGCACAGGAGGTCGATGTGCCATAATGTAAAACTGACCCTATTGGTCAACAAAAATCGACTATTTCGTTATGTTATGCCTCGCCTCTAACTGAGCACACTGAGTCTCAGATCGCTGCTAATTTTTTTAGACCAGCAAAGTCAGATCCGTCATGGTGCCAGCCTTGATCAAAGAGTCGGCAATATCGGTGACGCTGAAACGTCCCGTGCTGAGGTAGAGAGGGCGTGCCTGCCGTCGATTGAAGGCTTGATAATGGGCACCAATGTGGGCTATCTCGATATCGAAGTTAAATCCTATGAGAGTGTCGGTGAAAATATTGCTGACAAGACGGCGCTAGGCTTTTCGCCAGCGTGGACCGCGTCGGTAGCGTACACCTTCTTCTGCGTCCTTGCGAATCCTTAGCCACAGCTGGCTCGGTTGTACATTTTTTTTGAATTCAGCAAACAGCAATGATAACGACGTGTTGACGAAAAAGTTGTATGCTTTCCCCAAGCGGTCCTGATGTCTTTGCCGTTAGGATCTAATGCCACTAGGGCCACAGCAGATTCTAGCGCTAAATTGTAATTAGGCGTTCAAAAACCCGTTATCTTTGGTGGATTTAGAACACTGCTGGCTCAGTGTACAATAGGCATCGGCTCATGAGATTACCGCGTAAACATGTTAAATAAAAAAAATTTATCGTTAGAGCAGCAATTAGACAAACTTAAAGATCAGCGTAAAGGCCCTTATTTGAGCCATAACCCTGTTAGCGCCACGCAGATCTGGCAGTGGTGCTCAGCGATGGGCGATCACAACCCCCGGTACTCACCCGGAAACGATCAGGTCGCACCTCCTGCAATGATGCAGATGTGGACGATGCGGGATATCAATGACCGTTATGCGCCGGATTCGACCAATGCTCGACCGTATCACGTTTTTGATGAAATGAGCGCAATGGGCTACTCGTCTAACGTTGCTGTTAGCTACGATATCAATTTTCATCGAGATCTGCACATTAGCGAGCGTGTGAAGCATTACACGACTATTGTTAACATCAGCGATAAAAAGTCGACGGCACTTGGCGAAGGATTTTTTATTACCGAGCGGGTGGAGTATCTAACGTTTGACGAGAAATCGTTCGCAGACGCGCGGATCACTTACTTCCAGTATCAGCCAGTTGAGGCAAAGTTTGAAGCGGAGATACAGCGCCACAATGAGCCGCTGAGCGTAGGGTTACCCCCGGTCAAAGGGCAAGCCAGTGAGCAGAATGACTATACCGATATTGAAATATCTGCACTTCACGTAGGCGATCGATTACCGGAAGTTGTAATCCCCATTACCCACAGGCTCGTCGTGGGTGGTGCGCTAGCAACACAAGATTTTACTCCCGTGCATCATAATGCGTGCGTAGCGCGGGCTGCGGGAATGCCGGATATTTTCATGAATATCCTGACGACCAGTGGACTGTCTGCACGCTATCTCGGCGACTGGGCCGGTGCGAATAGTCGCTTGAAAAAGCTTCAATTTGATTTGAGGGCGCCAAACCTTCCAGGGGATGTCATGATAATGGCGGGGGAGGTCGTTGCCGTCACGGCACAACCCTCGGCGTGTTCGGTGACGGTTGCATTCACTGGAAAAAATAGTCTTGGCATGCATATATCGGGAAGCGCCATGCTGGTACTTCCAGGGGAAAAATAAAGGCCATAGGACAACCACATGATTAGATCACGCTTTGAAGGAAAGGTCGCTATTGTCACGGGCGGCAGCATGGGAATCGGTAGGAGCACAGTGCTGCAGCTGCTAGAGGAGGGTGCTCATGTCGTGACTTGCGCCCGCCGTAAGCCCAAATTGGACGAGTTGGAAGAAGCCGCGAAAAAACTGAATGGCAGCTTCACTGGCTATGAATTGGATGTGGGTGATACAGAGGCTTTCGCCAGACTCATTAATGAGACGGCACAACAGTTTGGCCGGCTGGATGTACTGGTTAACAATGCGCCATCCGTTATAGGTGGCATGGTCGTCGATCAGACCCTCGATCAGTGGCGATCGAATTTCGGCATTGGCGTTGATAGTGTCTTTATCGGTGTGCAGGCCGCATTGAGGATTATGATTCCTCAGGGCAGTGGCTCGATCGTCAATATCTCCTCGGTGAGTAGCCTTCGGGCAGGGATCGCTTCGGGTGGTTATGGCGCGGCCAAGGCGGCACTTAATCAATTTAGCCTATGTGCCGCTATGGAGGCGGCACCCCACAACGTGCGCATTAATGTGGTTGCCCCCGGCGCCGTTGAGACGCCGGGGCTCAATGCGGCCACTATGAAAAATGAGGCGGTGAAGAAAATAATTACTGACGCGATCCCGATGCTGCGAGCTGCTACCTCTGAAGAGGTGGCCCACGCGATCTGCTTCCTAGCGTCCGACGACGCCTCGTTTATTACCGGCGCAGTATTGCCCGTCGATGGGGGAAAAGCGCCGCAGTTATATGTGCCTGCGTTCGATATCACCAACTTAGATAATCAGGCCAAAGATCGATAGCGTTTTCGCCATTCGGCGGTGCAAGAGAGTCTATTAGCGCTCTAATATGTAATGCTTAATCGTGGTACCGTAAGCTGCGGGGTGATTCACATGGGCCGATTGTTCTATATAGTAGTGGCACTAGCGAGCCTGCAGTCGGGTTGCAGTTCGTCTGATTCTGACTCTGCGCTCTCGTCAGTGCCCGAATATGGGCTAAGCGAAAATCCTTATACGTCACTACAGCAAGTATGGGTGCCCAATGAACCGTCGGCTGAGGTACGGGCAATGATGGACGATGGCACCTTCACGGTCTACCAGCATCCTCAGTATGCAAAGAACGGCCTTGGGACTCGGTTGGAAGAGGGCGTGCCTTGGATAGAGCATCGAGAGTTGGCGCCTGATTTTTTGGTGCAGGGTACGCAGCGATCCAGCCTTGCCTATATTTTAGTGTTGGCAGATCCGCAGATTATTGATGAAGAGTCACCGATAAGAATGGATGGTTATGCCAATGTTTATCGCCCTGGCGGTCAACTCACGCCCCACGTTTTTGAAGCTACCATTCGCACCGCAAGACGCATCAGCGATACGAGTAGTCGGCCCTTTGATTTTGCTATTATCGTGGGTGATCTGACGGACACCAGTCAGAAGAATGAACTCGACTGGATGATAACGGCGCTGAACGGCGGTGTTATTGACCCCGACTCTGGCATCGATGATGACCCAATTCCCGGCCCCGGTAATGACTACAATGACCCGTTTCTCGCGATAGGCATTGAATCACCGTGGTACGCTGCGCTCGGCAATCACGATGTGTTGCATGTTGGCGGTTTTGGAGCCATTGATAGCACACTGCGAGACGCAGCACGGGGCGACCGCCTTTTTACTGGAAGCAATTTCAGCAAAGTCTGGGGGGGCTATGTGGCGGGTGATACAGCAGACCACGAGGTTGTTTTTGATGCCAGTGTGATTACGCCAGCCGATCCTGACCGTTTGCCGCTGAGCGAAACTGAGTTATTGCAAACGCTGCATGACGCAGGAGGCGCTCCTGCTGGTCATGGATTTAGCTTAGATGATATCGCTGCCCAAAAAGCCTATTACAGTGTTTATCCTGTTGCGGGAAAACCGATCAAAATGATTGTGTTGGACTCGACCGATGCAGCAGTGACCTCGCTGGGCTCTATGGGGAAAATGCAATTCTCATGGCTGCATGAGGAATTGCTGGGTGCTGCTGACAAGCGTGAATTGGTTATTGTCGTCTCCCATCACCGTCTCGAGGACTTTCACGATAAAAGTGAAGTCTCTGCCCAAAGGGTAAGAGATTTATTGGTGACCTCGGATAATGTCATTCTCCATCTCACCGGGCATGGTCATAGAGACACGAAAATGCTTCAAACGGTAAACGGCGAGGAGGGCTTTTGGGAGTTAATGACGACATCCACAATAGACTTCCCGATGCAGAGCAGAGTGTTGGAGCTGGTGGATGAACATAATGGCTATCTGTCTATTTACGTGACTAACGTTGGCCATAATTCGGCTGCGACCACTTTGGCTTCTAAGGCGCGTCAGCTGGCAGCCGGAAAGCTGGCGTTCGGCACCACCTTTTTTGATGGTGATACGGTAGCTTTTTGGGCAGAGGAGGTGAAGGCGCAGAACCTACTGTTGCGAGTCGCATTGCCCGAGGATGTCAGTCGTAATTTAGAAAATTTTTCCGATTGGCCTGACACCGTTGAATCTATTGACACCCTGTCACATTTTTGAGGCAGGGGGGGTCAGAACAAGGGAGGCAGGCTAGTGGCCTCGGCGGTGACAACCGGAGCACTTGCACTCAGCTTGTCCGCCTCGTCAATCCAGCCTCCGCCCATCGCCTTATAGATGTTAGTAGATGCTGCTAGTACGGCTGCACGCAGTTCTGTAAGTTGCAGCTCGGCAGGGAATAAATTTTGCTGAGCCTGCAGCACAGTGGAGTAGGGGACATACCCTGCATCATATTGTAATTTAGCGAGTCGCTCGTATTCGGTTAATGCAGATACGAGACGTTTCTGTGCTTCCAGCTGTTCGCCTGTTTTTAGATACGTGACCAGCGCATTATCGACATCTGCAAATGCGCGTTGTACCGCAAGCTCATAGGTTGCCAGGGCGGCCCGTTGCGCAGCTTCGGATTGCGCGACCTGACCGCTCACCGCACCGAAGGTGAAGATCGGTCCGACAATCTGGCCGGCATAGTTCCATGTACGGCTCGATCCCTTGAATAAATCAGACAGATTAGAGCTCGAGTCGCCAAAGGCTCCGGTAAGAGAAATCGTTGGAAAATAGAGCGCTTTGGCTGCACCTATTTGAGCGTTGGCGCCGATCAGTCCCTGCTCTGCTTGCAGCAGATCGGGGCGTCTTTCGAGCAATAATGAGGGTAGGCCGGCGGGAACAGCCGGGCTTACTAATTCAGAGATCGGTTTTCCGCGCGGGATTGCCCCCGGGTTGTCCCCAAGCAACACCGACAAGGCATTTTCCTGCTGGACGATCTGCGACTCGATCTGCGGAATCTGTGCTGCAGCGGTCTCATATTGAGATTTTGACTGCGCGACGGTCATTAGCGAAGTCTGCCCATACTTAAACTGAAGCTCATACAGCCTCACGGACTCTGCATAAGTCGCAAGTGTGGCCCGACTTACCGCAAGCTGTTCGTCTAGGCCACGCAGGTTGATGTAACTCGTTGCCACCGTGGACACCAGCGTTAGAATGACACCACGGCGAACTTCTTCAGTAGCCAGCATATTAGCCTGAGCCGCGTCAGACAGACTTCTTATGCGTCCCCACAAATCCAGTTCCCAACTGGCGGAAAGGAACGCCTGATAGGTCTCCAGTTTATTAGGAATACGAAGCTGCATGTCAGACAGCTGCGTGTCAGACCGTGCTGTGTCTTGCAGGCGCCGCTTTTCGCCGCTTGCACCATAACCGATCTGCGGATACAGGTCTGAACGTGTCTGGGTGACGATGCCTAGCGCCTGTTCAACATTCGCTGCAGCGATCTTCACATCGTAGTTGTTAACCAGCGCAGTGGCGATCAGTTCGTCGAGCACAGGGTCGCCAAATTGTGTCCACCAGGTAGTATTTGCCGTCTCACTGACCACCCTGGGTTCATAACGAAATTCCGTCGGTATTTCGATGTCGGGTCTTTCGTAGTCTGGAGCCAGCGTGCAACCGGACGTCACCATCAGTGCGGCCGGAACTGCCAACACGCAGGAGTATAGGCATGTTTTTTTCCCCACAGCGGCAAGAGAACGAGTCAACCATGATAGAGGGCTATTCATGTCATTCTCCGTCTCGTGGTGCTTGCGGATCGACAATTTCTTCTGAGGCCTCGCTCTCATCTGGAGTATCTGAGTCCTTATTTTTGCCCTCGCCAAAACGGTCAAAGAGGTAAAAAAGCAACGGCACGTAGAGCATTGCAAGCGTCGTTTCGCCTATCATGCCTCCGATAATACCTGTACCGATAGAATGACGCGCATTGGCGCCAGCTCCCATGGCTAAGGCCATTGGCAGACAGCCCGCCGCAAAGGCCAGCGATGTCATAATAATAGGCCGCAGACGTTGTTCCCCGGCCAGTATGGTCGCTTCCATAATCGATTTACCTTGCTTGCGGAAATCGACGGCAGCGGAGACACGCAACACCGCGTTCTTGGCGCCCAGACCAATAAGTACCAGTAGACCGATTTGAAAATAGACATCATTCTCTAGGCCACGCATCATAATCATCAGCAGTGCACCAAGAACACCAAACGGCACAGCGGACATTACTGCACCGGGTAACGTCCATGATTCATACTGTGCTGCGAGGACTAAAAACACAATAATGAGTCCGAATCCAAAGGCGAGTATTGAGGTGCTACCCGACTGTTTC
>ENA-OSJC01000054-OSJC01000054.1-marine-metagenome-genome-assembly--contig:-NODE-54-length-110506-cov-6.498800_pt1 | contig 110506 bp, 106 predicted proteins | sample MGYA00237885_ERZ534234 | MGnify/ENA primary metagenome ERZ534234 (study PRJEB26413, sample SAMN06343907) | marine metagenome | isolation source: coastal waters | place: Atlantic Ocean: West Antarctic...
AAAAATTTGTAAGCATCAGTGGTAGAGCCACTGCTCCCGGCACCTTTCCATCCGAGCTAGTCCTAGCAAGTCCATTACTAAAGACTAAGGCGAAGCAAATTACGCAATTCATATTAGAGGATGATATTACGCTGCACTTAGACATGACTGTCCCTCTTTTCAGTGGAGGGGAAAAAGATATCTCTGGCAGAGCTACTTTTGATAAAAATACGTTAAGTTTAGCTCGTACAGATATTAAATTAACGGAGGTTTCGGGAAGCTTGTTCCTCAAAAACACTCAATGGTGGACGAATGAGCTAACTGCTATTTTAGATGCTACAGAAATACACCTTAATGCTAAAAGTGGAAAGAGCACCGAGCTATATGCTGCTGAAGTGCATATCCAAGGCAATTCGACAATCGAAAAACTGATATTTAGGCTTGAAAAACATAGCCCAGGCTTCGCCAAATGGCTTACTGAAAAAAATTTCACCTCATACACTAAAGGAAATTTAGACTGGGATACGACTATAACAATACCTAAAAAGGCCTATGACAATAATGAGGAGAAGTTTAATGGCCAGTTTAAATTTAGCTCTAATTTAGTAGGTGTGAAATCAACATTGCCTATGCCGATGAAAAAATCAGCACCAAACGAAAAAGAATTTTCAGTTGACCTTAAAATAGAAGACGGAAAATTGAAAGTTGGCTTCATCGACTTCTTTGAAAACGGTGATGTGCCGACCGTCGAAACTGCAAAACACACCACACTGCACAAGGGCATTCTCTTTCGTGGAGCCTTTCATCACTTAGAAATCGATGCATGGATGAAATTTTTCAAAGGGGATAGTTCCACCAATGAAGATACTGAAAAAATCCCCTTGCTTTTTGACATACGAACTAGAGCTGCCAATCTTTTCGGCCACGATTTTAGTGATATGCGGATTAAAGGTCTGCAAATCAAAGAAGGCTGGAATATCAAGGTAGAAGGAATAGACGCCTCTGGCAATATAACTCTGCCTTCTCTCAGAAACTCCAACGTGCTCGACATTAAACTTCAGCACCTGCGTCTAATTAAAAAGAAATCGTTAACAGAAGCTGTTCCGCAGGCAAACTCCGATTTAGAACCTAATGACTTCCCTTCTCTTGCAATAGACATTGATGATTTCATGTATCACGGTATTGAGCTAGGGAAAACAAAGGTTACCGCTTCGAAGAACGAGAATGAATTGGTATTTAACACCCTAACTTCTGAGACAGAAGATGCTTTGATTGACGCTAGTGGGCGATGGGCAACTAAAGAAAGCTCCCAAACCAGTGCTTTTGAAATTACTGCCACTGGCAAATCAGCTTCTAAGTTTTTACGACAGTTCGGCTACCAAGGTAAAAACATCAAAGGAGGAGAGATCGGGTTCAGCGCGAAAGTAAATTGGGCCGGCCCTCCTTCTTCTCTTAAAATTAAAAATCTTAACGGCAGCATGCAAGTGACGTTAACTGATGGGCGCTTTAAGAATATTGACCCAGGAAGTGGCCGGATTTTTGGTCTTTTAAGTCTACAATCTTTGCCAAGACGACTGTCCTTAGATTTCAAAGACCTCTTCAAAAAAGGATTCGCTTTTGATTCTATTTCTGGAGACTTCCAAATCATAAAAGGCTACGCGCACACTGATAACCTAGTAACCGACGGTCCCTCCGCTAAAATAACTATTAGAGGGAAAACTGGCTTAGCCAGCCATGACTATGATCAAATCGCAACGGTCACTCCAGCACTTTCTGGCAGTATTCCTGTAGCAAGCGCTTTGTTTGGACCAGTCGGAATAGGGGCAGGAGCGGTATACTATATAGGGGGGAAAATGTTCAAATCTATCCCTAAGCAAATTGACAAATTCCTGACCCAAGACTATTCGATAACTGGAACGTGGGACGTACCTATCATCAAAAAAATCAAAAAGAGTAAGTAAGACTTAAATTATGTCAACGATCTGGAAGCCACATGTCGTAGTCGCTACCGTTCTGGAAGAAAACAATAAGTATTTGTTAGTAGAAGAGTCAGTAGATGCAAAAAGAGTCCTCAACCAGCCCGCTGGACACTTAGAGCCAGGAGAGTCTCTAAAAGACGCAGCAATAAGAGAGACTTTGGAAGAAACGGGGCGAGTCGTGTCCATTGATTACCTTATAGGCATCTACTTAATGTGTTCCGAGGATTTCCATAACACCTTTTTAAGGTTTTGCTTCAAAGGAAAAATTCTAAGCTATGACGAAAACCGCAAGTTAGATGATGACATTATTAGGACCCATTGGATGAGTAAGAAGAATCTCACGCAACAGCAGAAAAAACCTCGGAGTAGCTTGGTGATGAAGGCTATCCAGGATTATGAAAAGGGTAACGAATACTCCCTAACACTGCTTCATACCGATCATTATCATGTATAAGTCTTGGTTAGCCCCGTCAGATTCTCGCTCGCCGGATCAGATACATGTAGTTGTTGCTATGTCGGGCGGGGTCGACTCTTCGGTGGCGGCGTTGATACTTAAGGAAGCTGGTTTCAACTGCTCGGCTCTTTTTATGAAAAATTGGGATGAGATGGAAGACCAGGGAACGTGTCAATGGGAGGAGGATGTTGCAGATGCACTCCAGGTCTGCGATATGCTGGAAATCCCTCTCAATACTGTCGATTTGTCAAAAGACTATTGGGATTTAGTATTCAAAGACTTACTGGACGGCTATAAATTAGGGCGAACGCCCAACCCAGACGTTTTGTGTAATCGGGAAATTAAGTTTAAGGCATTTGCGGATGAAGCTTTTCGACTGGGAGGTGACTTCATCGCAACAGGTCACTACGTGCAAAGTATATTTAATGGTCAAAAAAAATTACTCCTAAGAGGGAATGACCCTCAAAAAGATCAAAGCTATTTTCTCCATACGCTGGATCAAGAACAACTAAAAAAAGCACTCTTCCCGGTTGGTCACCTCAGGAAAGAACAAGTCAGAGAGCTTGCAAAAAAAGCTGGTATAACGGTACATGACAAAAAAGACAGCACGGGAATCTGTTTTATCGGCGAAAGGGATTTCAGACAATTCCTTTCAAAATATATTCCCTCAGAAGAAGGACACATAATCGATACTGCCGGGAATAGAATAGGTCTACATCAGGGAGCTGCGCTTTATACCATAGGACAGCGTAAAGGTCTGGGTATTGGAGGTGTTAAAAATGCAACAGACGAGCCGTGGTTCGTGGTAGAAAAAAACCTCGCAAAGAACGAACTTACTGTCGCTCAAGGCACATCTAATCCCGCCTTGCTTGGAGACCGGCTGACGCTATCTGAGATATCCTGGATCAACCAAGACAATGGCGAATATCCTAAATCTCTATCCGCAAAAATCCGATATCGACAACCCGACCAAAAATGTCTTGTGTCGAAGAGAGATGGTCACGGATATGACGTGTCTTTCGACCAGAAGCAACGCTCAATCGCCCCAGGACAGTCAATAGTTTTTTACGAAAAGGATGTCTGCTTAGGTGGAGGAATAATAGAAATCTCTGAATAATCAGCCGTCGCACTACACATCAGCCTCGTTTTTGAAGATAATGCTTCCGCAAATCTACGCAATTTATAATATCAGCCAATAGGGAATACAATGAAAAACTCATTTAATGCCAGTAAAGAACTTTCAGTAGGCGAAAAAACCTACCAAATTTTCAGCTGCAAGCGCCTCGCCGATCAGTATCCCATAGACAAATTGCCATTTGCACACAAAATTCTCTTAGAAAACCTTTTGCGTTTCGAGGATGGAGTCAATGTCACCAGAAGTGATATTGAGGCTGTCGCTAATTGGAATCCAACTGCAGAGCCGAGTCAAGAGATTGCTTTCACCCCGGCTAGAGTTCTAATGCAAGATTTCACCGGCGTGCCTTGTGTTGTCGACTTGGCTGCCATGCGAGATGCCATGATAGCCATGGGAGGAGATCCTAAGAAAATCAACCCTCTGTCGCCAGCAGAACTAGTTATTGACCACTCTGTTCAAGTTGATCACTTCGGCACGCAAAGCGCGGCGGAAAAAAATGCCAAAATTGAGTTCGATAGGAATAAAGAACGATATGGTTTCCTTCGCTGGGGGCAAAATGCATTCTCTAACTTCTCAGTAGTCCCGCCTGATACTGGTATCGTTCACCAAGTCAACCTCGAGTTTTTAGCGAGGACGGTATTTGAAAACACTGTAAATGGAGTACTTCAAGCATATCCGGATACCGTTGTTGGTACCGACTCACACACAACAATGATTAACGGTTTGGGTGTTCTCGGATGGGGTGTTGGAGGCATTGAGGCTGAGGCGGCAATGCTCGGGCAACCGATAACCATGCTGATCCCGCAGGTAGTGGGCTTCAAACTAGAAGGAAACCTTCCGGAAGGTGCTACTGCGACTGACTTGGTGCTAAAGGTCGTTGAAATGCTCAGGCAGAAAGGGGTAGTTGGGAAATTTGTAGAATTTTATGGCTCAGGGCTAAATAGTTTGCCTTTAGCTGACCGTGCAACATTAGCAAATATGGCCCCTGAATATGGCGCTACCTGCGGGCTATTCCCCATCGATATCGAAACCATCGCTTACCTCAAACTCTCGGGGCGAAGTTCAGACCAAGTAGCTTTAGTGGAAGCTTATGCAAAAGAGACAGGTATGTGGCGCGATGCCTCGAGTCCAGAAGCTACGTACTCAGATTCACTTACACTGAATATGAATTCGATTAAGCCAAGCTTAGCGGGCCCTAAAAGACCACAAGATAGAATTGACCTCGACTCAGCTCACACTGTCTTCCAAAGTGCCTTGATTGAGGCGACAAAAGATAGAACCTCAGGTGGGTCTTCGACTGCTGAGATAAATGGATCGAAAGCTGAAATAAAAGATGGTGCTGTGGTTATTGCAGCCATCACTTCATGTACAAACACTTCAAACCCTTCAGTTATGGTTGGAGCAGGATTACTTGCGAAAAAAGCTAATGAACTAGGACTAAAAGTACAACCTTGGGTGAAAACAAGCTTAGGGCCGGGCTCTCTAGTTGTGACTGACTATCTTAATAAAGCTGGCCTCACAGAGCACTTGAATGCTTTGGGGTTTCACACTGTGGGCTATGGTTGTACAACCTGTATTGGTAATTCAGGTCCCATTCCTGAACCAGTCAGCACCGCAATCAAGGATGGCGATGTAATCGCGTGTTCAGTACTTTCAGGAAACCGGAATTTTGAGGGACGTGTGCACGCTGAAGTGAAAATGAATTTCTTGGCGTCTCCCCCTTTAGTTGTGGCCTATGCCATAGCAGGTAGAATGGATATCGACATCATGAGTGCTCCTCTAGGCGAAACACCAGAGGGAAACTCTGTATATTTAAAAGACATATGGCCTAGCTCTGCCGAGATCCAGCAAGCTGTTACTTCGACGATCGACTCCGAAATGTTTAAAAACAGTTACGCGAATGTATTCTCAGGAGATGCCCGATGGGCGGGCATTGATGTTAGTGAATCAAGTCTATATGAGTGGGACGATACCTCTACTTATGTCAAAAACCCTCCTTACTTCAAAGACATGCCAAAAGAACCAAAAGAATTAAAACAAATAGAGGGCGCTCGGGTTTTACTGAAGCTCGGGGATTCAATAACAACCGACCATATATCGCCTGCAGGGAACATAAAAGCCGATAGTCCGGCAGGAAAATACCTAATTGACAACGGAGTAACATCGAAAGATTTTAATTCTTATGGGTCCCGTCGTGGAAACCATGAAGTCATGATGCGAGGAACGTTCGCCAACATTAGACTACGAAATCAACTAGCCCCGGGAACTGAGGGTGGCTGGACAAGACACCAACCTAGCGACACCGAAATGTCAGTTTATGATGCTGCGATGCGATATCAAAAGGAAAACACACCCCTGATAGTTCTGGGCGGAAAAGAATATGGCACTGGGTCGTCACGAGATTGGGCTGCTAAAGGGACTTCGTTACTGGGTGTGAGTGCGGTAATTACCGAAAGTTTCGAAAGAATTCATCGCTCTAATCTAGTAGGAATGGGAGTGCTTCCACTAAACTTTAAGAATGGGCAAAATAGTGAATCTTTAGGATTGACAGGACTAGAAACCTATACGGTAGAAGGTTTTTCACAGGGCGTTAAAGAAGTGGTAATCGTTGCGGAAGCAAACGACGGAACGGTAACTCGATTCCCGTGTGACGTAAGAATTGACACTCCAAAAGAGTGGCAATACTACCAACATGGTGGCATCTTGCAGTTTGTTTTGCGGGAGCTAGCTGCCTAAACTCGATGAGAACGTCCTAAAAGGGAAAACAAACTGGCGAGAGATTAAGGAAGGTCCAAGCGCTGTAGGCGCACTGACAATGATTAAGCGCTGGTGACAACTAAGGAAAATATAAAGGATCTATTTTAATGATACAGCAAACAATGTCGTCGGCACTTGCTAAAAACTTTCTGGGTAACTCGCCAGACTGGTATAAGAAGACAATAATAGGGTTCTTGATTTTCAATCCAGTAGTGCTTTTTACATTAGGCCCATTTATAGCTGGTTGGTTGCTCATCATAGAATTTATATTCTGCTTAGCTATGGCCTTAAAGTGTTACCCTCTCCAGCCAGGGGGACTATTGGCGATACAGGCCGTCATACTTGGGATGACTTCTCCGGAAAGCGTTTACAATGAAACCGTCCAGAATTTTCCCGTTATTATGCTACTAATGTTCATGGTTGCTGGGATCTACTTCCTGAAAGACCTTCTATTGTTCGGTTTTACAAAAATACTACTGAAAGTAGAATCGAAAACTAAACTCTCATTTCTCTTCTGTTTCGTGGCTGCGGTACTTTCCGCTTTCCTAGATGCCCTCACCGTCACTGCAGTAATCATAACTGTAGCTCAGGGGTTTTATCTGGTGTATCACAAGGTCGCTTCTGGAAAAGAATACCATCATGAGCATGATGTGAGTGGCGACGCGGAAATAAAGGACTCCCATAGACAAGATCTGCACGATTTTCGGGCATTTCTATGTAGCTTAATGATGCATGCAGCGATAGGTACTGCTCTGGGGGGCGTTTGTACGCTAGTCGGAGAACCTCAAAATCTATTAATAGCGAAAATTGCTGGGTGGGAATTCGGCGAGTTCTTTATGAGAATGGCGCCAGTATCAATGCCCGTTTTAGTAACAGGTCTTCTCACTTGTATTATTCTTGAAAAGACCAAAGTTTTTGGTTTTGGAGGCTCCTTACCAACGGAGGTGAAATCAATTCTACAGGACTACGATTCTCATCAAACCGACAGGCGCACCCAACAGGACATCGCTAAACTTTGGGTTCAAGGAGGAGCTGCCCTTTTTCTATGTGTCGCTCTGGGATTCCACTTAGCAGAAGTTGGCGTTATCGGACTGGCAGTAATCGTTATCGCAACTGCTTTAAATGGGGTAACCGAAGAACACCAAATTGGTCACGCTTTTGAGGAAGCTCTTCCTTTTACTTCTTTACTCGTAGTTTTCTTCGCCATCGTAGCCGTAATCCACGATCAGCATTTGTTTTCTCCCATCATAGGTTGGGTATTGACACTAGAAGGGACAACTCAGACCTCTGCTTTCTATTTAGCTAATGGCTTGCTGTCGATGATAAGTGACAATGTATTTGTTGCGACAGTCTACATAACTGAGGTTAAAGATGCGCTTGATGCAGGAAAAATAACGAGAGAACAATTCGACTTGCTTGCTATTGCTATCAATACAGGAACTAATATCCCGAGTGTCGCGACACCAAACGGCCAAGCCGCGTTCCTTTTCCTGTTGACCTCTGCGATCGCACCCCTTATTAGGCTTTCTTATGGGAAAATGGTCTGGATGGCGCTCCCTTATACTTTCACTATGTCGATAGCAGGTCTGCTATCGGTCATATATCTTTTATAAAATAGTAGTAGGCGTATAGACCGCAAAAAGGAAATTTGATGAACTTATCAGAAGTAATTCAGAGTACAAATACTTGTAGGTTTTACCAGGAAAAGCCAGTCGCCGATGAGGACATAGCAGTTACTTTAGATGCTGCTAGATTCGGTCCAAGCGGAGGCAATCGACAACCTGTTAGCTTTATTGTAATCAAAGACAATGAAATGAAAAAACGGATGCAAGCGCTCTACTTGCCATTCTGGGAAACGTATATTCAAGCAATCGACGAAGGCATGGTACGACTAGGTTCTAAAGATAAGGGAATAGTCGATTCGGCGGACCACTTTGCTCGGCATTTAGCGGAAATTCCAGTATTTGTTGTTGTTTGTGCGCAACTGGCGGACTGTCACGCGACAGATACAGACTTGGATAGACTGAGTATTGTTGGAGGTGCATCTATCTACCCTGCCGTTCAAAATGTGTTGCTGAAAGCGCGAAGTATTGGTCTTGGGACTGCATTGACGACTCTGCTTTGTCATGTTGAACCTCAAATCAAAAAACTACTCAATATTCCTGAAGACATATCAACTGCCGCTATGATCACCATGGGCTGGCCGGCTAAAAAATTCCCTAAGAAACTTCTAAGGCGACCTTTATCAGAAATAGCATGGGCAGAGAAATATGGGGCGCCTTTAAGCACTGGAACTATTATAAAAAAATAAGCTGTAAATCATTTAAAAATCTATAACCCAATGGTGTTGGCTTAACCCATCGATCTTCACGTTGTAGAAAGTTCTTAGAATATGCGCTATCAAGGCATTCAAAAAAATGCGCCTGCAAATTCAATTTAGGAATATTGGCTAGCAAAGTATCAATACAGAATCCATTCTTTAATCTCAATGCATTTATCATATACTCGCCGACCAATTGTTCTTCGGCGATGAACCGGTCTGTGTGAATCTTCTTATTTGATAAAGCTGATTGCATATAACGATCTGGGTTTTTTATTTTCTCTGTGCGAACCACACCTTCACTGCCCGCTCGTTTCCCATGCGCGCCGGCTCCGATTCCAACATAATCTCCAAAGTTCCAATAATTTAAGTTATGCCGGGATTCCCTACCCTGCTTGCTATAAGCAGAAATTTCATACTGGAAGAACCCTGCCTCAGTAAGCAAAATTTGACCGGCTTCATATTCGTCACAAATCTCATCATGAGACGGCAGCATAGGTGGCTTCTTCGCAAAGGCAGTATTTTCTTCGATAGTCAGCTGATACCAAGAAATATGTTGAGGATTAAATGATATCGCCTGTGATAGATCTTTCAGAGTTCGAGAGCTATCCTCCGAAGGTAAGCCAAACATAAGATCAATGTTCATATTGTCGAAGCCCGCACCAACTGCGGCATCTAGAGCATCACAAGCATCACAAGCATTATGGGCTCGTCCCAAAGCAGTTAAGCAAGCATTACTAAAACTTTGAATGCCTATAGAAATACGATTTACACCCGCTGTTCTATAATTTTTAAAACGGCTTGCATCAGCGCTACCTGGGTTTGCTTCCAAAGTGATCTCGACGTCATCTGAGAGGGTTAAACGATTACTAATTCCATCTAGGAGAGAATTAATAGCATCTCCAGAGAATAAACTAGGCGTCCCACCGCCTATGAAAATACTGGAAATAGACTCTACCGATTGAACGGAACACTCCCGATCCAAATCTTTCATCAATGCCTTAACGTACATTTTCTCGGCAATAGTGTCCTTCGCTTGATATGAGTTAAAATCACAATATGGGCATTTGTTAGTGCACCAGGGCAAATGAACATAGAGTCCGCTCAAAACTTATACCAGATCACAATCGGTACCCGCTTGTAGATCATCAAGGAAAGTTTTCATCGCTTGGCCTCTATGGCTAACTTGGTTTTTAATTTCAGACGGTAGTTGAGCGGCAGAACATTTATAGCTAGGAACGTAAAAGAGTGGGTCATAGCCGAACCCATTTTCTCCTTTCGGAGTCTCAAGCACTTCACCTTTCCATGTTTTGCTAACTATGTATGGTGTTGGATCATCTTTTGATTTCAGCAACACCAATACGCAGATAAAAAAGCAAATACGTTCCGATCCGACAGCACCACTCAGAGAAGAAAGAAGTTTCTCTATATTTTCCGCGTCCGAAGAACCTTCACCTGCGTAACGGGACGAAAATATTCCCGGAGCACCGCCCAAAGACGGCACACATAATCCCGAATCATCTGCCAATGTTGGCATTCCTGTTTTGTCACACACGTATCTGGCTTTCAACAAGCTGTTTTCCACAAAAGTGAGCCCTGTCTCTGCAGGAGTCTCTAAACCGAACTCAGCCTGAGTTCTGACTTCAATCTTAGATAATGATAAAAGCTTTTTAAACTCATCCACTTTCCCTGAGTTACCGGTCGCTATAACGAGCTCTTTTTTTTTCAACGCCGAGAAGCTGCTTGCAGCTCAAGGAGATCTTTGATCCCACTAGCCGCCAAGTCGAGCATCGCATCCATCTCGTCACGTCTAAATGCATGTCCCTCAGCTGTCCCTTGCACTTCAACAAAATGTCCTGCGTCATTCATCACAACATTCATATCTGTTTCTGCATTCGAATCTTCAGCATAATCTAAGTCAACAACTGGTAATCCTTCAAAAATACCAACGGACACCGAGGCGATAGAACCATGAATGGGGTTTTTCTTCAGTTTTCGGGATGCGAGTAGGCTATCTATGGCATCTGAGAGAGCGACAAATGCACCGGTTATTGACGCTGTACGAGTGCCTCCGTCTGCCTGTAAAACGTCACAGTCTAAGGTGATAGTCATTTCTCCTAGCGCATGCAAATCGACAACCGAGCGTAGTGAACGTCCGATAAGTCTCTGGATCTCCATAGTCCGCCCACTTTGTTTCCCAGCGCTCGCCTCTCGACGCATTCGCGAATCAGTAGAACGTGGCAACATCCCATACTCCGCTGTTATCCACCCGGAGCCTGTCCCTTTCAAAAAAGACGGCACTCGCCTTTCCACACTGGCGTTACAAAGTACTTTGGTGTTCCCGAACTCGACTAGGACAGAACCCTCCGCATGGCACGTATAATTGCGAGTAAAAACGACTTCTCGCATTTCATTGGCCGCGCGGCCACTAGGTCTTGTAGTCATAGTGAATCTCTCTAATTTTGTAAAACTCTATTATAGCTTCAGGTTTAAGGTAACGGTGGCTATTATATCTAATAAAAACGGGATCTTTGTAATCCCACCACATAAACGACGAATGCAGTTGTGCACAGCATGAAAACTGCAGGGAGAAAACCTTTTGACGAATAGTATGACGTCTTTCGCTAGGACAGACTTTGAAAACGCTGATATATGTGGCTCATGGGAGATCAAATCTGTAAACCATCGATTCTGTGATATAGCTATTCGTGTGCCAGAAGATCACCGAACCATTGAAAACAAGGTGCGAGAAAGTATTGGCACTATAGTAAAAAGAGGAAAAATAGATTGTACTTTAAGACTTTCTCTATTGAAGGGGGGCACTGAGACCACTCATATTAATGAAAATGCTGCAAAATCTCTTATATCCGCCATGGAGCGGGTGTGTACACTAATGACCACGCCCTCTCAAAATGTAAGTCCCTTAGAGATACTCGCATGGCCTGGAGTCGTAAACGACGTCGAGCCCCTAACGAATAGTATAGCCTCTTACCTTTTGACTAATTTCGAACGGACCTTAGAACAATTCACGATCAGTCGCGCAAACGAGGGGCAAAAGCTTGAATCTATTATAAAAAAACAACTTACTAAGATGGTAGCTCAAGTATCTTATATAGAAGAGAGAATCCCAGATATAATAAAATCTATGACTAAACGTCACGAGGCTAGGCTCTCGGAGCTAGGCAAAGAACTTGATCACGGTCGAGTAGAACAAGAGAGCGCAATACTAATCAGTAAGCTTGATATTAAGGAAGAGGTAGATAGACTCTCTATACATATTGAAGAGACCAGCTCTGTATTCGACCGCCAAGAGCCCATAGGAAGGAGACTGGATTTCTTAATGCAAGAATTAAATAGAGAAGCCAACACGATAGGTTCGAAATCGGTGCATGTGGATACAACTGGTGCATCCATAGAACTTAAGGTTCTCATAGAACAAGTCAGGGAACAGGTACAAAATGTCGAGTAGTCAAAGCTCCTCCTTTGGTAAGCTATTTGTGGTATCTGCACCGTCAGGTGCCGGGAAAACCAGCATTATAAAAAAAATCATCGACGATAAAAATCATGTGAGAATGTCAATATCACATACTACCCGTCAGCCACGGGCAGGAGAGATTGATGGTGTTGACTACCATTTTATAAGTAATGAGACTTTCCTGAAAATGTCGAGAAACTCTGATTTCCTAGAAGAAGCCAAGGTATTTGATAACCTTTATGGCACTTCGAAAGCCGAAGTTCAAAAAACCTTAACAGCGGGTTTAGATGTCATTCTTGAAATAGACTGGCAAGGAGCTCGACTAATAAAGCAATCTGAATTTGACGTTAGCTCGGTGTTTATCCTCCCACCGTCACTAGAAGAATTGAATATAAGGTTGCAAAAAAGAGGGGATAAGAAAGAAACTGTCACCCGCAGAATGCGTGACGCAATCAACGAAATGTCCCACTATCACGAATATGATTATCTAATTGTCAATGAAGACTTTTCAAAAGCATGCCTGCAATTAACCTCTATTATATGCGCTCAGAAATTACACAATTCCATCCAAAAAACACGTTTAGAAAAACTTCTGGCCGAACTCGTACCCAAATAGGCTATGTTTGCTATAATAGTGGGCAATATTGTATCAATAACCCTATTTTAGGATAATGGAATTATGGCACGCGTAACCGTTGAAGATTGCTTACCTGCTGTTGAGAATCGATTTGACTTGGTCTTGGTGGCCAGTCGACGCGCCAGACAGATAGCACTAGGCTCCAAACCATTGGTGGATGAAGAGAATGATAAACCCACCGTACTCGCCTTAAGAGAAATTGCGGCGGGTGTAATGAATGCAAAAATACTCGACGAGATAGATGCGAAAGAAAAGCAGGCAGAAGAGTACGAAGCGGCATTAGAATTCGCGGAATCAAAGACTGATGAAGCCGCGCAAAGTGTCGAAAAACCTGCTGCAGGCGGAAGTTTTTAGAATACCTATATTTTAATCAGACATGACTTGGTTGAATGGATGCTTATAAAAAAACACTAATAACTGTCGTGGTTAGGCGGTGCGTCCCCCGGTGAGAAAAGAACAAGTTGACTTAATTAAATTAGAATCGCCTAACAAACGTATAGAAAGTCTCTGTCGTCTAGCACGCTCGTACCTTAGCGCAGAACAGGTGAGAGAAGTGCGTCTCGCATATAAGTTCAGCTCGTCGGCTCACGAAGGTCAAAAGAGACAGAGCGGAGAGCCTTATATACAGCACCCTCTCTCAGTCGCGCATATCTTAGCGCAAATGCATATGGACCATGAAACACTTATAGCCGCCATGCTGCATGACGTTATAGAAGACACTTCCATTGCAAAACCAATTATTCTGGAAGAGTTTGGGCCAGAAGTTGCTCATATCGTTGATGGCCTCAGCAAACTAACGCATATAGAGTTTGAGTCACAAGCAGAAGCCCAGGCTAAAAACTTTCAAAAGATGCTCCTAGCAATGGCAGACGATATAAGAGTTATTCTGGTAAAGCTTGCCGACCGACTGCATAACATGCGAACAATTAGCGCCTTAAACCCCGAAAAAAGGCGACGAATAGCAAGAGAAACACTGCAGATATACGCACCTATAGCTCAGCGGCTAGGAATGAATGCGATGCGTCTGGAGCTAGAAGAACTCGGGTTTGAATCACTTTATCCTCTTAGGCATGACGTCATTGCGAGGGTAATACAAAAAGTTAGAGGCAACCGTAAAGAAGTCGTGGCGAAGATCAGAAGTCGGATTACCCGTCGACTGCGCCAGGAAAGCTTAGTAGCACACGTCGTAGGTAGAGAGAAACACCTCTATAGCATCTACAAAAAAATGCGTGAAAAACGACTACATTTTTCAGAAGTGCGCGATGTTTATGCATTTCGAATCGTTGTTGACTCTGTAGATACGTGCTACCGAGCTCTTGGTGTGGTGCACGGCTTATATAAACCTGTTCCAGATACTTTCAAGGACTATATTGCAATCCCTAAATCAAATGGATATCAATCTCTTCACACAGTCCTGTTTGGACCCTTTGGAGCGCCACTGGAAGTTCAAATACGTACTAACGAGATGGATCAAGTTGCTGAAGTAGGCATTGCTGCCCACTGGACATATAAGATGGGAGAAACTGAATCAAAGGCGGCGCATAAGAGAGCACGGGACTGGCTTCATAGCGTCATAGAAATGCAGAGTCACACCACCGACTCTCAGGAGTTTCTTGAGAACGTTCGGGTAAATCTTTTCCCAGACGAAGTTTATGTCTTCACTCCTAAAGGAGCGATCATGAAACTTCCTAAGGGTGCCACAGCAGTAGATTTTGCTTATGCAATTCACACAGCTCTTGGTAACTCGGCGGTGGGCTGCAGGATTAACCGACGATTAGTTCCTTTGGGGACTCAACTGAACACCGGTGATAGTGTAGAAGTCCTAATATCATCTGGTTCTCAGCCCAATCCTGCGTGGCTTAACTTTGTTGTAACCGCTAAGGCACGAACCAGCATCCATCATTCTCTCAAAAACCTCCAAGCAGATGAGGCTCAAATTCTTGGCAAAAGATTGTTGAATAGAGAATTAGCCCGTTTTGGATTATCGATAGACGAGGTAGACAAAACCAATCTGCATACAGTTTTAACATCCTTTAAATTATCCGATCTAAATAGTTTATTAGTGGATATAGGCCTTGGCTCGAGACCTGCACCTATCGTAGCCAGGGCACTAGGAGGAGAAGAGAGAACCGCTCTTGAAACATCTCCTAAAAAGGACTCGAGCTTGGGTCCGCTGATTATTCATGGGACCGAAGGAATGGTAGTGACCATCCCGAAATGCTGCAGACCGATCCCAGGGGATCCGATAATTGGGCTTATTACTACAGGTAGAGGAATCGTGATTCATCATCCCTCATGTAAAAATGTTATCGAATATCGTAGCGCCCCAGATAAATGGGTTGACGTACAGTGGGCATCCGATCTAAACAGAGAATTTAGCGCAGAAATTATCCTTGATGTTGTTAACGAACGTGGCGTCCTGGCAACAATCGCAGCAAAATGTGCCGCAAAAGGGGCTAATATTGAAGGCGTGGAAATGAGTGAGCTAGATGATCAGATCTCAAAAATGAGGCTCACTATAGGAGTAAGCGACCGAAAACATTTAGCTGACATTATTCGTGTGCTGAGAAACAGTAAACCAATAGTCCGCGTCAATAGAAAACGAAAATAAATTCTATCCTCAAGGAAGACGACAATGAGTGTCTCTCATATAAAAACAAAAGAAGCGCCTGCCGCAATAGGTGCGTACTCACAGGCCACCACGCATCAAGGCGTGCTTTATGTTTCAGGTCAAATCCCTTTAGATCCGAAATCTATGAAAGTGATTAATGGTGGATTTCAAAGTCAAATAAAACAGGTGTTCGATAACATAAATGCGATCGCGATCGCTGCAAATACTACACTAGCGAACTGTATAAAACTCAATGTTTATTTGTCTGACTTGGAGAATTTCAAACATGTAAACGAAATCATGGAAGAACTATTCGTCACCCCTTATCCTGCCCGCGCCGCAATAGAGGTATCAAGACTTCCACGTGATGTCGATGTCGAGATAGATGCAATAATTGCAATTCGAGAACCAGCTTCGACTTAAGGTAATCGATGAAAGCAGAAGTAACTCTTGGGGATTCTACTGATAAGCTAAATGGCGTAGGGCAAGCATTACAGAAAAAACTCTGCAGCATAGGTGTCAAGGCAATTAGCGATATCCTTTTCCACTTGCCAATACGCTATGAAGATAGGACTAGGTTAACGCCGATACACGAAATTATACCTAGGAGAAAAGCTCTTATTGAAGGTGTAATTGAGGACTCAAGGGTGATTTTCCACGGCAGGCGCGCACTTATTTGCCGAATTTCTGATCTAACTTCCTCGATACAAATACGATTTTTTTTCTTCAATCGATCACAACAAATGAGACTCTCTAAGGGTAGCTCAGTCAGGTGCTTTGGTAGTCCTCATTTGGGGCGGCATGGGCTAGAAATGATTCACCCTGAATGCAAAGTCATCGATAATAATGAGCCACCCGAGCTCGAAAGATATCTCACTCCCATATATCCAACGACCGATGGCTTACATCAAACACGCCTGCGCTCGCTATTGAATCAAGCATTCGTCATTCTCTCTAAGACATCGAGCAAAAGAGTCACTGATCTCATCCCGAAAAATTTATTGGAACATTTAGGGCTGCCATCCCTAGTAGATTCGTTACGTCAAATTCATTATCCAGCCGCTGATGAAAACACAGCAGCTGTAATGGAAGGAACCCACCCGGCGCAACGCAGGCTTATTTTCGAAGAATTACTAGCCTACCAACTTAGCCTAAAAACACTCAGGAAGAATTCTAAAACATATCTAGCGCCAAAAACTCAAAAAAGTATGCTTCAAACGAAATTAAATGGCCTATTACCTTTCGACCTCACGGAATCGCAACTAAAAGTGATTAAAGAAATAAATCATGACTTAGAAAGTGGTATTCCAATGCTAAGGCTACTTCAAGGGGACGTGGGCTCAGGAAAAACCGTGGTAGCGGCTATGGTTATTGCAAATATAATAGATTCTGGTCACCAGGCTGCTTTCATGGCCCCCACAGAGCTTCTCGCTGAACAGCACTACCAAACCATAATGGCCTGGTTCAAGGAAATGAAGACTAAAGTCTTTCTCTTAACCTCTAAACTCACTGCGGCAAATAGAAAGAAAATACTCCTCGACATCAAAAGCTCACCTGCATCTATTGTCATTGGTACTCATGCTCTGTTCCAAAACGAGGTAACGTACAACAACCTAGGTCTTATAGTGGTAGACGAACAGCATCGATTTGGTGTCGAACAACGACTAGCACTTATGGGTAAAGGTGCAACCCAAGGCTTCCGGCCACATCAACTTATCATGACAGCAACACCAATTCCCCGAACCTTGGCAATGGCGGCATACGCAGATCTAGATATATCGACGATCAAAGGCTTACCTCCGAATAGAAAATCGATCAAAACTGCCGTAATTCCTGAGGAAAGAAGACAAGAAATAATTTTCAGAATATCAGCTGCAATAAAATCTGGAACACAAGTTTACTGGGTCTGTCCCTTGATCGCAGAATCCGAAAAAATCGATATACAATCTGCTATCGATACTGCGGAAAAACTCGCGAAGGAGTTAGCTCCCTATAAAATCGGGCTGATACACGGGAAAATGGAGTCCCTTGAAAAAGAGAAGGTCATGCGTTCTTTCTCAGAGGCCAAAAGTGACTTGTTAGTTGCGACAACAGTGATAGAGGTAGGCGTGGATGTTCCAAATGCAAGTCTGATGGTCATAGAAAATGCTGAGCGACTTGGGCTCGCGCAATTGCACCAACTAAGGGGCCGAGTAGGACGTGGGGAGAAGCAGTCAAGCTGTCTTTTAGTATACAAAAGTCCATTAACAGAAATGGCTCAGCAAAGATTAGAGGTAATCCGCGCAACCACTGACGGCTTCGAAATCGCTGACAGAGATATGCAGTTACGCGGACCTGGAGAATTACTAGGAACCCGGCAAGCCGGAGTGGCGCAATTTAAAATTGCAGACTTAACTCGGGATATTGACCTAATAGATGAGATCCAAGTAATGGCAGACAAACTTCTAGCAGAAGATCCGCACTTGGTAGAGGAACTTAAAAAAAGGTGGCTTGGGCATAAAATAGAATTCGCACGAATATAATGAAACACTCTCTAATATTCCATCTTCCAGGTAACATCCAATATTGATTAATATGATCGGCTTAAAAAAAATAAAACCTTTTATAGAACTTCTACGAATAGACCGCCCAATCGGTATTTTACTACTTCTATGGCCTACTTTGTGGGCTCTTTGGGTTGCCGGCCAAGGGCAACCTTCGTTCAAAATCGTCATCATTTTTATTTTTGGTACTTTTTTTATGCGATCTGCTGGCTGTGTAGTGAATGATTTCGCAGACAAAAAGTACGATAAAGATGTAACACGAACTCAAAAAAGACCTTTAGCCAGTGGGATCCTTAAATCACGCCACGCAATGTGGGTGTTTTTAACGCTTATCAGTTGCTCATTTTTATTAGTCTCTCAAACTAACAGGCTTACTCTGGAGCTTGCCGTCATCGGTGTCTTCTTGGCCAGCACATATCCGTATGCGAAAAGATTTACCTACCTTCCGCAAATACACCTCGGTATAGCATTTGGTTGGGCAATCCCTATGAGCTTCGCAGCGCAGATATCAGCCTTACCCCGTGAATGCTGGACTATATTCATAGTTACGATCATTTGGGCTGTCATCTATGATACTGAATATGCGATGGTTGACAGAGATGATGATCTAAAAATAGGCGTTAAATCAACAGCCATACTATTTGGTGAAGATGATCGCCTTATAATTGGCTTACTCCAAATTTTGATGATTTTTGGGCTTTTCATGATCGGAAACGCAGCGGACCTGCATCAGCAATTCTACTTATCCATAGCAATAACTGCCTTAATCTTCTGTCATCAACAACTTAAACTAAAGGAAAGAACCCGAGATGCTTATTTCAAAGCATTCAGAAGTAACAACTATGTTGGGTTGATTATTTTTATTGGGATAGGTACCAGCTATTATTTTCAACCGTAGCCATATTTTCGACTATCGAAAAAGGCAATTTTCTAGTATGGTGACGAACTTAAGACTGAAACATAGTAATTGTCGGATAAGGAGTAATAGGGTATGAATCCACTCGATACAATCAAAGGAACACTAATAGCAGGTTTTGTGCTTGCTGCTGTCTTGGCTTATGTTGCCAAATGTATTGCAGGAATGTAATTAGAGTAGAAGAATTAGATAAAAGACGAAAAAGCTAGGGAGCTAAAAAAATGGAAGAACTATTGTGGCTTGATAGAGGTATTCACATATTTTTCGGAGTATTGTGGGTTGGCCTTTTGTATTACTTTAATTTTGTTCAAGTGCCGGCAATGGCGGAAGCTGCTGCTGATAAAGATGGACCAGGGCCTGCTGCTATTGCAAAATACGTTGCTCCCCGTGCCCTACTCTATTTTAGGCATGCCGCTCTCGGTACTTGGGTAACTGGAGCTTGGTACATGATGGCTATATATGGTCATAGCGCGTGGACCTTAGGTATAGGCAAAGAAAGCTTAGCAACTACGTACATTGGAATAGGAGCATGGCTAGGAACAATTATGCTGTTCAATGTATGGGTTTTGATTTGGCCAAACCAGAAAAAAATACTTGGCATAGTGCCTGCGACAGATGATGAGAAAGCTGCTGCAAAAAGAATAGCATTTCTAGCATCTCGTTCAAATACCGCGATGTCTATACCGATGCTGATGTTCATGATGGCAGCAGGACATGGCTTACCTTTTTTCTAAAGGTGAAAAAAATAATATCTTAAGCCCAGCAAGCGCTGGGCTTTTTTTTACACTTTTAAAAACCGTATAGAATATAGCATCTTCTATATCTATCAGGTGGTACAGATAAATGATGAATACAGAACCAGATCTCAGACCATTAGCAGGCCTAAGAGTAATAGAAGTTGGACAACTGCTTGCGGGTCCTTTTACCGGAACAATTCTTGGTTACTTTGGCGCAGAAGTTATCAAAGTAGAACCTCCTGAAGTGGGCGATCCGATCAGAGGTTGGAGAGAAGTGCGAGACGGTACTTCACTATGGTGGGCAAGTCTGTCTCGTAATAAAAAATGTATCACTCTAGATCTCAAAACCCCAAAAGGACAAGAGGTACTAAAAAAACTCGCTAATACCGCTGATGTCTTCGTCGAAAATTTCAGACCCGGAACAATGGAAAAATGGGGTATAGGGCCAGACACATTCAAAGAGGAAAATCCTGGACTTATATATGCCCGGATTTCAGGTTATGGTCAAACTGGCCCAGCGGCATCCAAAGCTGGATTTGCATCTGTATGCGAGGCATTCGGGGGATTTCGTTACGTTAACGGGTTCCCTGGTGAAGTGCCTGTACGGCCAAATATTAGTATCGGAGATACACTGGCTGGTATTCATGCTGCACTCGGGGTCTTGCTAGCTTACATAGGTCGGCAAAAAAGTGGTCAAGGACAGGTTGTTGATGTAGCTATCTTTGAAGGCCTATTTAATTTATTGGAGGCCGTGATTCCTGAATATAGTGGAGCTGGCATCGTCAGAGAACCTTCTGGCACAGCAATCACTGGAATCGTTCCCACGAATACGCACCGCTGCAAAGACGGCAAGCATATCGTCATCGGTGCCAATACCAATTCGATGTTCAAACGACTGGCAAAGGCCATGGATAAGCCAGAGATGGGCGACGATTCGAGATTCGCTGAGAATGCTGATCGAGTTGTCAACCAAAAAGAGATTGAGACGATCATTAATTCATGGACCTTGCAGATAAACTCAAAAGAAGCCTTAGAGGCACTTGACGTCGCCGGTGTAGCTGCCGGACCAATTTACAGCGTAAAAGATATGTTTGAAGATGAACAGTATCGCGCGCGCGAACTGTTCCAAGAAGTATCCATAGATGGAAAGCCCCTAACTATTCCGGCGATAATACCGCGACTCTCGAGAACACCCGGGAAAACCGACTTTCCAGGATCGAAATTGGGCGCGCATAACGAGGAAGTGCTGCAAGATATACTAGGATATACAGAGCAAGAAATTGCAGATTTAAAAGCTGAGAAAATTATCTGATTGAGTCCATTCTCGACACCGTCAGAAAAACTAAAAGTGTTTTTAACAGCATTAATTAGCAAGGAATAAAAGGAGAAAAAATGAGCACCGACCCGAAAATTATAGCATTAGATATAGAGCTTCCTGATCGAGAAAGTCTCCCCGAAGATTTACAGAAGCTGTTCGCTGTTTGCGAAACGAAACTTGGTCTCATCCCTAATGTCCTAGCTGCCTATTCTCACGAACCAGAACAGCTAAGAACGTTCTCACGCTTTTATAATGAAATCATGTTCGCAAAAACTGGGTTAGAGCCACTAGAGCGGGAAATGATTGCCGTCGTTGTATCGTCGATAAACCATTGCTACTACTGCCTCACCGCTCATGGGCAAGCTGTTAGGCAGTACTCGGGAGATCCAATACTTGGTGAGCAAATGGTGATGAACTATCGTGCGGCCGACCTTCCTGATCGCCACATCGCCATGCTCGACTTTGCGGTCAAGTTGACAAAGGATAGCAGTGAAATAGTTGAGGACGATAGACAGAAACTCAGAGATGCTGGATTTGATGAGAAACAGATCTGGGATATCGCAAATGTCGCAGCTTTTTACAATATGACAAACCGTGTGGCAGCGGCTGTGGACATGCAACCAAACTGTGAATATCACTCCAAAAACAGAGAACCTTCAGCACAGTAAAATGACAGAGAAAGAGAAGACACCAGGCTAATAATGGCTCATTCGATTCTGCCAAAGCTACTTACAATTGCGATACTTCTATTCGTAGCGGGAAGGTCGATAGCATCTGATAGCTTTCCTATCGAAATTGAACAAGCACTAATACGCTATCAAATAGATCAAAAAAACGTCAGTCTGATTGTACAAGCGATTGATGAAAATGAAGCGAGATTGTCTCTCAACCCCAATACTTTGCGTAATCCGGCGTCCTTGGCGAAGCTGATCACTTCCTGGGTTGCGTTGAAACGTCTAGGCCCGTCATACAAATGGAAAACCGAATTCTATGCTGCAGGAGAAATTAAAGACGGTATTTTACATGGTGACTTAGTAGTAAAAGGATATGGAGATCCTTATCTCACCAACCAAGACCTCTGGTCGATACTAGGAAAATTAAGCCGAAGTGGGCTAAAACGTATAACGGGACAGCTGCTGTTAGACGACACATACTTTATCACTGATGAAATTGATCCTTACGCTTTTGATGGAGATGGCACGCATATATATAACAACCTGCCAAGCGCACTCACACTGAACTTTAACGCGCTGGATCTAACGTTCTCAGCACAAAAAAATAACACGCAGATAACTGCTAGTTACTGGCCGCCTATCGAAAACATTAAGTTAAATAACTCTGTTAAATTAATTAACGGGCCGTGCATAGGCAAGATGCCAAATATTAAAATAGATTCTATTACTATTGAAAACGAGATACATATAAAAGCACGCGGCGAAATGCCCTTATCGTGCAAAGAATATACCGTTTCTAGAAACCTGATGTCTCGGGAACATTACTTTTTCAAAAGCTTTAAAATGATTTGGAACCAGTGGGGAGCACAAATTGATGGAACTGTCGGTAGGACTGTCCTAGCTAAAGAGCACACTCTCTTCTATAGTCATGATTCTCGACCGCTAGCTGACATTATTACTGCTATGAATAAATGGAGTAATAATCAAATGGCAAGATCACTAATTTATACTTTGGGAGTGTCTCCCGACGGTGCACATGCCACTCGAGCAAGAGGTATCAAAGTTATTACTGAAGAGCTAGACAGCTACAATGTTCCAAAAACAGCATTAACTATTATCAACGGTTCCGGGCTTTCTAGAAATGTCCGAGCATCAGGTAATTCAATTACCCAAGTCCTACGCGCCGCCTGGAATGACAAGAATGCCAGCGAATTTGTCTCTTCTTTATCTATTGTCGGCTATGATGGCACTGCCGCAAAGCGTTCTTTAACTGACACATCACAAACTACAATGCGAGTAAAAACAGGTAGTTTAGATGACGTCTCAGCCATCGCCGGCTTCATCCATCAAGGAAATAAGGTTTTTACTGTCGTCTGCATTGTGAATTCATCTATCGTGAACGACGGAATAGGAAAGAAGTTTGAGGATGAGGTCCTAAATTGGGCTTCTAGCTTGCGCTAGTCTTCATCTTACGGATGCTCTCGACTAGAAACGATGACCCTATCTATCCTCTCAAGAATACTTACTAGAATGTCATGGCTCGTAGCAAAATTTAATCTCACATGCTGGCTACCTTCAACACCGAAGTCGGTTCCGTTCCCTAGGGCAACTCTGCCCTCCTCTAAAATATGCTTGTAGGGGTTTGAGCCCAACTTTAACGCCCGCATGTCTAGCCAAGCCAAGTAAGTCGCCTCGGGCGGATGATAAATAACCTCGGGCCATCTAGACGCCACAAATTCTGAAACTAGATCTCTGTTTTCTCGCAAAATGCCCAAAGTATTCGCCAACCATTCCTCTCCCTGAGTCCATGCAGCGTGCACGGCGGCGACACTAAGAGTGTTTGTACCACCCCTAGTATGTCCAGGAACCGAGTCAAACTGCTTGCGGAGGTTAGCGGAGCCAAAGTGGGCAAATGCCAAGCATAAACCCGCGATATTAAATGCCTTGCTGGCAGACATTAATGTCACTGTGCGTTCAGCGATCTCACTGCCAAGACTGGCGATAGGTATATGACCCGTGTCGTTCAAAACCAGGTCAGCATGTATTTCATCGGATAAGACCAGTAGATCGTTCCTACAACAAAAATCAGCTAATTCTTCCAATTCCGGTCGACTAAATGATCTCCCTGTAGGGTTATGTGGGTTGCATAACATGAAAATTCGAGTACTTTTCGTTATGGAAGATTGTAGCTGGTCGAAATCTATCCCATATCCATTAGCCCCTAGAACAAGAGGTACTGAAACCATACGACGATCAGTTTCTTCCACAGCGTGGAGGAAAGGTGGGTATATGGGTGGTTGAACAACCACTCCTTCCCCTTTTTTGGAGAAAGTCTGCAACCCTAAATACAGTCCTTGGACAACGTCGTTGATTAGTAAGACACTATCACTCTTGACATCCCAATCGAACTTTTTCTTTACCCGCTCACTGAACAACTCAGGCAAACTAGTCTGTTGCTGCCCTACTGGATAACCGTAATCTGAAGTCTCAATTCTATTAGCTAGAGCCGTCTTTATTGGTTGGGCGACTTCGAAATCCATATCTGCCACCCATGCGGGCAAAACGTCGGTTTGGTAATGGCTCCATTTAACACCCGTCTTTGAACGTAAAGTGTGTTCGTTTACATTGTAAATACCCATAGAATACAAGTGTAATGGGTAATCAGTTTTTAATCATCAGGAAACTTTAAAATGAGTGTTTTAATCACCGGGCATTCCAGCGGGCTTGGACGAGCCCTTGCAGAGAACTATCTCGAAAAAGGAAAGCAAGTGTGGGGTATATCCAGAAGGGCTCTGGATAGAAATGATCTTAACTTAGTCCAAATAGAAGCTGACTTGTCCGACTTGGCTGCTCTAAAATCAAGCCTAAATGACGCTGAAGACATCCTCGCAGAAAAAACTCAGATCGTTTTTCTTAATGCGGCGACATTAGGCCCAATAGGACCGATGAGTGAAATCACACAACAAGATATTCAAACGGTTATGAATACCAATATTTGGGGCAATAAGGTTATTCTAGATTGGCTTATAGAAAAGAAAATAGCTCCCAGACAAATTATTTTAATTTCTTCAGGTGCAGCACTATCTGCAAATTATGGCTGGGGGCCATATGCTCTTTCCAAATCCTCATTAAACATGCTGGGGAAACTTTACTCTCAGGAAATGGTGAGCACACATATTATTTCACTGGCTCCAGGTTACGTAGATACGGCAATGCAGGAGAAATTAAGAGAAGTGGATGCTAATTTATTCCCTTCAATGAAACCATTGCATGAAGCTCAGGGCACGACTTTGATGCCAAGCGCGGAGGACACCGCGAGAGAGATTATTGGTCATCTAGATGGCCTGAGAAAATATCCCACGGGGACATTTGTTGATCTTCGGCATGTCACCGAATGAAAAGTCAAACCCGGCGTTCGTAAACTTGAACAGGAGCTCCTTGCTGCATACTAAGAAGCTGGGAAGCATTTTGCTCAGCACATGCTACTTCTACAACATTAGACGAATTAAATAATGCTAAGAAGGTCCCTGGTTTAACGTTACTGTAAGTTCTTTGGAAATTTATTTCATGGCCACCGATGCTTACTACGGGATCGGAAAACTTCTGAATCTCACTCTTTTCAATATTTGTGATTAGGTTGCCGAAATGATCGGTAGTCACAACAACTCCAGACAAAACACCTCCTCTGATTTCTGGATGTTCAAGAAGAGAAGGCACGATATTATCTATCAGTGGTCCACAATTTACCTCGGTAAGAACCCTTGATGCTAAAGCTGCAGCAACAGGTGCAAAAACATCTCGACCGTGAAACGTGTCGCTCACAGTAGGTAATTGATAGTTTTTGAGCAAATCTTCGGTCATTAAGTAGACATTAGCTTCGGTTTTTTCTACAACCTCAGCCAGCAAACCGTTATCAGGGCCGAGAAAGGCATGCCCGTCTCCAAATGCAACAATTAAACTGCGGTCTGAACCAACACCCGGATCGACAACGCCAAGATGAACAGTCCCCGAAGGAAAATAATGATAACAGCGAGCAATCCAAAACCCAGCCTCTGCAGGCCAATGAACGTGTGCTTCATTAGTAAGATCAACGATACGCGCATCTAAAAATCTACTATAAATGACTCCTTTCATAGTCCCAACAAAAGGACCTCGGTGACCGAAGTCTGTAGTTAGAGTAATAATCCCATTCGCTTGGAAATCGCTCCGCATACTCTCTCCCTTAAGGATGGCGACACAGAAAGATAAAAGCTATGCATGCCTGATTATTTGTAAACTTGAGATAATTTAAAGTAACAGTTATACAATAATCACCGTGGATAATCCAAAAATAGAAAAAAAACTTGAAAAAATTTCGTGCCCGATCTGCGCAGGTAACAGTTTCAAACATTTATTTGAGAAAGCCGGTGAACCCTTTGTTCAGTGCCATAATTGCGAACTTACACTAATAAATCCTAGGCCTTCTCTAAGCGATATCACAGCAGGCTATGATGCTAGCTATAGTGCGGGCTATACAAAAAAAGCTGCTAAAAAGAAACGCCGGGCATCTCACCGTGTGAAGCGCCTTAAAAAAGAGTACGAGATTTCTGGACGATGGTTAGACGTAGGATGTTCTGCTGGATTTGTTGTCGAAGCGGCTGCATGTAATGGATTTCAAGCCTTTGGTGTAGATATTGAAAAAGCGGGAATAGAATACGGCCAAAAAACATTGCACCTGGAAAATCTCGCAGAAGGAACGCTTAGTGAGCAGGACTATCCTAGCGGACACTTTCATGCTATTTCTGCCTATGATGTTCTAGAACATGTCCCTGACTTAAATAACTTTCTAAAAGAACTGAAAAGGATCTTGCATCCTAAGGGAGTTCTAGATCTAGGTACTCCAGACATAGGGCACTGGAGAGTACCTAAAATCCTTTCACATTGGAATGAGCTCAAACCCTCAGAACATTTATACTATTTCAATAAAGGAACCTTAAACCAACTGCTAGACAAAAATGGACTACGTATAGATAAAATCAGATGGTCGATAAAGCCAAGTCTTAAGGTGACAATTACTCATCAATAGCCAACTGCTTTTCTAATCATTTCTCCAAGAAGGTGGCTCTTTAAGTAAAAAGCTATCAATCCCCTCTAAAGCTTCTCTGCTAAGACGTTTCTCTGAATGTCCTGCAATCAGTTTATCCAGTAATTTTCTATTCGTATTTTTGTCGGACAGTGCCAAAAACCCGTCCTTGCTGACAGCGCTTGTTTTCGGGCCCGTGGATAAAATTTTACAGATGATTTTATCCGCATGCTGATCTAAATTTCCAGGCTCGACCAGCTCACTAACTAAACCAATTTCTGAGGCGACTTCTCCCGAGAAATCTTCTCCAGTAAGCGCATAACGTTTAGCATGACGTATTCCAATAGCATCGATTAATTGCGGGAAAATAATATTTGCGACCATACCAAAACGCGCCTCACTAATGGAAAAAACTGATGTCGTCTCAGCTAATACAATATCGCAAGATGCTACAATACCGCAGCCGCCTCCCATACATGCTCCCTGCACTAAGGCAATAGTGACTGTCTTCAAATTATGCAGCTGCCAAAAAGTCTCAGCTGTCTTTTTTGAGACTCTCTGATTTTCAGCAGCACTACATAGGCTTACCTTCTTCAGCCATTGAATGTCTGCTCCGGCCTGAAAATGGCGACCGGCTCCTCTAATCAAAATTATCCTCACATGACTATCAAGATCTAATTTTTTTATACAATCACTAAACTGATCAAGAAAATCTTCGTTATACGCGTTATTAAAACTGGAACGATTGAACATTATCGTTGCTACTCCAGATACTGTGATATCAGTTATCGAAACCAAATTACCCATAACGTGCAACTCACTCCTTAAGTAGAACCTTTACATAAACGGGAAAACCCAGCCGATAAAAATGGAACCATGCGCAAATGTATCTCAGATAAATCGGAGCCACGGCAGGTGTCTCCAGAGAGCAAATCTATGCGACCAGTCTGTGCAAATGTCATAGTCATAGCACCAAGAAGAAAATGAAAACTCCAATAGACATCCTCCGTCTTAGCAACAGGGAACCTCACTCGTACGCGACGGATAAACTCAATCGCTACCGGATCGAACTCCGCTGACATAATCTCGCTCGTCCATCGGGGTGAGTTTGCAATCTGAGCGACTACACGAGCATAGTCTCTCCAGCCCTCACCTCCAAATAAACTTCGCCGAAGAAACGGACCAATGAAAGCCTCTATCAAATCTTCGATTTCTGCCCTATCGGAAAGCGCGTTCAAAGCTTCCATCCTCTCGTTGTTGAGGATTACAGAGCGTCGCTGAATAACAGCACGAAAAAGTCCTAACTTAGAACCAAAATGGTAATTTGGCAGAGCCAATTCTACTCCAGCAAGCTTAGTAATCATCCTCAAAGACACTCCGTCATAACCGCTTTCGGCAAACAGGGCCTCAGCTGAGTCTAAGATGCGCTGAGGCGTTGAAGCTTTGTCAGTTTTTTTATTCACAGGTGGTTGCTCTTTATTTCTAATTTACGCTATATTTGAACGTGCGTTCAAATATAGCGTAAATACATAATATTCATAGTAGGTATCTTTTTAACAGGGGAATAGCGTTGAGCTCTTATATTTGCGGTCTAGATATAGGCGGAACTTTTACAGATTGCGTGCTCATAAACGAACATGGCGATCTCACAATCGCAAAATCACCTTCCACACCATCCGATTTTGCAGTTGGTGTGTTGAATGCTATAGAAAGAGCTGCCGTAAAAATTGGCCTCTCAACCCCGGATCTTCTTGACTCAATTAACGTGTTAGCTCACGGAACTACAGTAGGAACTAACACTATAATTCAAAGACGGGGAGCTAAAGTTGGGCTCATTACGACAAAAGGCCATAACGATGTTATTCATATTATGCGAGGCTCTCGAGGGCTTGCAGGCCAAGATATCAAGTTAATTGTCCACATCCCTGAAAGCAGTAAGCCTAAACCTCTGATTCCTAAAAGATTGATTCGCGGAGTGTCTGAACGAGTCGACTGCTTTGGAAAAATTGTCGTTGAGTTAAATGAACTAGAAGTAGAAACCGCAATCAGAGAACTTCAAGATGCGGGATGCGACGCATTAGCCGTCTGCTGTCTCTGGTCTTTTCTCGAACCGAAACATGAGCAAAGGATCAAGGCCATCGCTCATGAAATAGCTCCAGAAATGTACGTTACGTGCTCTACCGATTTAGCTCCGAAATGGGGTGAGTATGAACGCACTACCGCTGTCGCTCTTAATGCATACATTGGACCTATTACTGTTGGGTACATTACTCGCTTAGATAAACAGCTAAAAGAAATGGGTTATAAACCTCCACTGCAGATAACACATTGTGCTGGAGGGACAATTACCGTGCCAAAAGCACAAGAGGCTCCTTTACTAACCCTCGATTCAGGACCTGTATCAGGAGTCACAGGCTCTGTTTTCCTAGGTGGCTTGATGGGCTACCCCAACGTAATTACCACTGATCTCGGCGGCACCTCCTTTGATGTCGGTGTGATACACAATGGCAGTCCTGTAGTCTCTTATAAAAGCACAGTTAATCAGTATGAATATTTTCTACCCAAAGTTGATGTCCAAACATTAGGTACTGGAGGTGGTAGTAAAGTTTGGATAGATCGGACAACAAATTCTCTTCGGGTAGGTCCCAATAGTGCTGGAGCGGATCCAGGACCGGTATGCTATGGGAAAGGAGGAACTACTCCGACAACGACTGACGCTGATCTTGTTCTAGGCTATCTCGACCCCAATAACTTTGCAGCAGGAACGATTAAACTGGACCATAAAGCGGCAACTGAGGCTCTACAAAAGATAGCCGATGAACTCGAAATGACACTTTTTGAGCTTGCCAGCGGCGTTGCTACTATCGCTGAATTCCAGATGGCAGATCTAATTCGTAAAGTGACCGTACAAAAAGGCCTAGACCCACGAGAATTTGTCGTGTTCGCTTTTGGTGGCGCAGGTCCTGTACATATGGGCGTCGCTGCACGGGAGCTAGGAGTTGACAAGGTCATAGTCCCACAAGGCGATACTGCCGCGGTCTGGTGCGCATTTGGAGCGGCCTCCGCAGATATTCTCCATGTTGGAGAACAAGCGAAAATTATTTCATCTCCATTCAACTTAACCGAAATCAATAAGATTCTGAACGGGTTGTCTTTGAAAGGCAGCCAACAGTTGCAGAGCGATGGTATAGAACAGGCGAAGCATCAGTTTCAATATTCATTAGACATGAGACATCGTGGCCAAATTAATGAAGTCGAAGTGTTTATAGATAGTGGGATACTCGATGAGAAAGCACTTGAGGCGTTAAGAGAGAAGTTCGTAGCTCGGTACGAACAACTATACGGCCGTGGCTCTGCAATGCATGATGCTCGACTAGAAATCGTAACGGCGAGGTGCCGCTCATCTGCTCTATCATTAAAACCTAAACTTAAAGAGTTTTCTTTAACATTAGAGCCTCTCCCCGCGGACGCCAAAACTGGGACCAGGGATATCTATTGGGCTGAAAAAAAATCTGTCGAAACAACTCCTATATTTAATGGCTATCTTTTTAAACCTGGAAACAGCGCTGAAGGGCCTTGCGTTGTCGAAACAGAAACCACGTCGATCGTTGTGCACCCTAGACAGGAAATCAGCATGGACACTTTTAGAAACTTTGTGATCAACCCCAATACCTGAGGTTCTTTCAGATGCCACGAATAAGCGAAATGACTGACGTAGACTTCAATGGAATTGAAAATCCCTACGTGCCACCGAAAATTCTGAAAATAGCCTCAAAACTAAAGCTTCATCAGACCTGGGACAAAGAAGTTGACCCGGTAACTTATGAAGTTATCCGTCATAACCTTTGGCAAATTAATGAAGAGCATGGGGCAACGATACAGCGCCTGTCGGGGTCTCCTGTCGCAATGTACGCTCTCGACTTAAACCCATCCATCCTGACTGAAGATGCAGAGTTCGTATACTTTGGCCCTTATATGCAATATATGTCTGGTGTGACAGATACCCAAGTAAAATGGACTCTGGAATACCGAAGTGAGAATCCTGGGATAAATGAAGGGGACATGTTTATAGCCAATGATCCGTGGGTAGGGGCGGCTCATCAACAAGATGTGATGCTACTTTGTCCCGTTTTTTGGGAAGGAGAGCTTTTCTGTTGGATAACAAACTGTCTTCACCAATATGACATCGGAGGGATAACTCCCGGCAGCTTCTGTCCATCTGCGGAATCAGTTTACGAAGAAGGACTAATGCTTCCACCTCTCAAGATAATTGAAAACTATGAAGTCAGAAAAGATATTGAAGCCGTATATCTAAGGTCGTCCAGAAAGCCTGATTTAGTAGCGTTAGACTTCCGAGCCCAAATTGCAGGTAACACAACTGCGCGTGATCGTATTTTAGAGCTCATCAAGCGCTATGGAGCAGCCACACTGAAAGGTGTAATGAAAAGGATTATAGACAACTCGGAAAAATCCTACTTAGATAAAATGTCACGCTTACCTGACGGAGAATGGTCTGATCGAACGTATATAGAGGCTTGCCGCCCGGGTGACAGACGAACTCATCGGGTCATGTTAGGTCTTCGTAAAGAAGGCAATAAACTTATCTTTAACAATGACGGTTCTGCACCCCAGGAAGGAGCTATGAATGCAACTTACTCGGGTTGGCGTGGTTCCGTAATGGTTGCTGTGAATGAATTACTTTGCTGGGATCAGTATTTTGCATGTGGCGGTGCTTTGCGGCACATTGAGTTTGACCCTACGCCGGGAACGCTCAATTGTGCAGACTTCCCATCGTCCGTCTCGACTGCTCCGATACAAGCTATGGAAATTTCACTATATCCCGCCTATAACGTCATCTCCAAAATGATTTACCCCGATCCGATCATGCGAAAAGATATTATGTGTATCGGCGGCACCAGCCAATGGCCTGCTACTTTATTCAGAGGGATCGATCAGTGGGGTGAAAAGTATGGCTATCTACTCATTGATCCTATTGGCGGCGCCATAGGTGCATTTACTATGGCAGATGGCATAAACACTGGTGGACAAGCAAGAACGCCTATCTGTCAATTGCCTAATGTGGAGCATACTGAACAAAATTTTCCTATCTTGTTCCTTTACCGTAAAGAGCTCAGTGACTCGGGCGGAGCAGGGAAATACAGAGGCGGACTTTCTGCTGAAAGCTGCTTCATCCCTCATAATACTGAATTCGTTACGCAGGACACTCTCTCTTCTGGCAATGCAATACCTACTTCACCTGGCCTGATGGGAGGATACCCATCAACTACTAATGCCTATACATTCGTCAAAGACAGCAATATTTTTGACTGTATGGCGTCATCACAGATGCCAAATGATACAGACGAATTGTTAGGGAATTCCGTAACGTTGCAGCTTCGGGAACAAAACTTCACCCAAGATCCTAAAGATGTGTACGCCGTCAGATGGAGTGGTGGTGGTGGATTCGGTGACCCTTTTGATAGAGCACCAGAGGATATAGAGGATGACTTGGAGTCGCTTGCTATAACCGAAAATTCTGCGGAAACACTTTACGGTGCAATCTTAGGCAAAGATGGCCATGTTGATGTTGAAAGGACACGCGAACATAGAGCCAAAATAAGGAAATCTAGAGTTACTGAAATTAAGAAATCAAATAGGAAGGGTCAGTTGTTATCTGAAAATTCGCACTCAATCAACATTATGCGAGATGACGCCGGCACCTACTGGGCTTGCGCAAAATGTGACTTCGAATTGGGTGATATCTCAGAGAACTATAAAGAACATTGCGTGACCGAGAATCAAAGCATCGCAGTCTCCAATCCTTTGATTGGCGACGAAGCTAGATTCATCGATAACGCGGTTGAATTTAGGCAATTCTATTGCTGCCAGTGCGGCTGCCTTCTAGACAACGAAATCGCAATCGCTGAAGATCCTTTGCTCCACGATTCAAGGCATCAGCTCAGTTAACGCTAATGCTTGACGCGATACTCATCGTGGCAGCCTTTGCACATCTTTACAGTAACGCCAAATTGTCGCTTCATGGCCGCCTTGTCTCCTTCACCAGCAACTATGGCCAACTTCTGAGATGCAGATGCCAAATCACTCATTCTTTTTTGAAAGTCAGGCAAGTTCTCCCATAATTCAGGCCGAGCTTCAGACTTCGCATCCTTCGTAGACACGTCAAAACCCTCAACCACCATCGGTGCCAACTGCGCTACTCGGTCTGCCAAAAAAGCAAAGCGCTCTTTATCAAACGGCACCTTCCCTTGGACCATGGCACCCATAGGCCCGATATTCCAACCTAGCGCCATCAATACACCTTGGCGATAATGAACTACATCATCAGGCTTGGGCGCGGCTTGGGCTCCTCCCAAAAAAGCTAACAAGACGCATAGAGTTACAACGACGTTCAATACTTTTTTCACTTACATCCCCTTCATAAGTTGAATCTAAAATTAACTATTACACAAATAATCGCAATACTCAGTAACAAAGTTGCAAAAGGTAGGAAAAAACCGTGCCGGATCATACTTTTATTTTTATCACTCAAATATTTATAGCCACTCAGCATCGCACCTACCAAGTGCTCGCGCTTCCAAACTCGATAAAAAAATATCGCCAAAACATGGATGATAATCAAAGCAGTCAAATTATTGAAATTCGTATGGTGTACCCATGTCAGCCAATCGCTGGTGAGCTTAGTCACATTGGCATAAAGCGGCCCTTCATTAAACAAGTCGTCATTGGCGAACAAGCCCGTGGCAAACTGCACAACCAAAAGTAAAAGAAACGCTATGACTACCCAGCCACCAATAGGGTTGTGCGTTAAGTAATGTTCTGGTTGTCTGATTTTTAGATCCAAAATAGCACGAACAACTATTCTTGGACCTCGAATAAACTCGGAGAACTTGGCAGACTGTGATCCCCAAACCCCCCAAAACAGACGAAAAAAAACAAGAATACCAATGCCGTAACCACAAAACATATGGTATTTCATCAATAGACCGCCTTCTCGCGCTGTCCACCAAGCGGACAGAATCAAAACGACTAATAACCAATGAAAGCACCTGATCCATAGGTCCCAGACGTAAACTTTCTCACTGCTCATTTGAAACCTCTGGCTTTTTCAGTATGAAAAGCATAATTAATGTGGCTATGTGCTGCAAATCAAGCTGGCTATATTGAACCATACGAAGCTGCGAAATGTTTTTCTTATTCTTCGTAAAAGTGCTATAAAAAGAGTCAAGCAATCAGAAAACCAATCTCGCATCTAAAAAGAACATTCTCGGGGACAATAATGAAAATCAAAAGACCTACTAGTGAGCAAATTGACTTAATCGCTGAGCAATTCGGGCTAAATCTTGAATTGGATGATATTGAGTCATTCAAGGCATTAATGGAGGGGCCAATAGCTTCTTACGAACGACTAGATGAGCTTTGCGAACCTAAGCCAGAAGTCAAATACCCTAGAAACCCTGGCTATCGACCTAACACTGATGAAAATCCGAATAACGCATGGTATTACAAGACATCGATAAAGGGCGCGGCTCACGGCAAGCTCAGTGGAAAAACTATTGCTATAAAAGACAACATCTGTGTCGCCGGAGTCCCGATGATGAACGGCTGTTCAGTACTCGAGGGGTATATTCCAGATATAGATGCGACAGTAGTGACAAGGATCTTAGATGCGGGAGGTGAAATAGCAGGGAAGTCTGTATGCGAAAACTTATGCTTTTCCGGTGGAAGTCACACTACTGCCGCGGGGCCAGTGACTAACCCTCATAATCCAGAACACACTACCGGTGGCTCTTCAAGCGGAAGTGCAGCGCTGGTTGCATCTGGTGGCGTTGACATGGCTATTGGCGGAGATCAAGGTGGTTCAATACGTATGCCAGCTAGCTGGTGTGGCGTGTATGGCTTAAAACCTACGCATGGGCTAGTGCCTTATACGGGCGCATTTCCGATTGAGATAACCCTTGACCATTTAGGGCCTATAACTAACAACGTAACGGACTGTGCTCTGCTACTCGAAGTTATTGCTGGGGACGATGGAATGGATCCGCGGCAACGTAATTTAAAAGTAGACAAATATACGGAAGCACTTGTCACCGACATACATGAACTCAAAATTGGCATTGTGTCTGAAGGTTTCGATTGGCAAGATCAATCCGAACAAGATGTGGATGCAGCAGTGCGCGCTGCGGCTAGTCAACTAGAAAAGCTTGGGGCTCAAGTTGAGGAAGTGTCTATCCCTATGCATAAGGACGGGATCCACATCTGGAATGCAATCGCTATTGAAGGTGCTAATTCCCTGATGATAAAAGGCAATAGTATGGGAACGAATTGGAAAGGCTATTACAACACTGGGTTGCTCGATTCATTTGCGAGAGGTCGTATTACTAGAGCGGACGATCTGTCAGAAACCACCAAACTGGTAATGTTAATGGGCCAGTATATGGATGAGCAGTACCATGGTCGCTATTATGCTAAGGCGCAAAATCTTGCCACTGCTCTCAAAGCCGCGTACGACTCAGCTTTTGAAAAATACGACCTACTATTGATGCCTACTCAACCAATGAAAGCCACAAAAATACCTGAAAAATCTTGTTCCAGAGAAGATTATGTCGCTCGTGCTTTGGAAATGGTAAATAATACAGCTCCTTTTGACGTCACCGGACACCCGGCCATAACTATTCCAGTAGGTAAGTCAAAGGGACTCCCTGTAGGTATGATGCTTATCGGGAAAAGCTTTGATGAGAGTACAATACTAAGAGCAGCTTATGCATACGAACAAGCGACAGCAATATAAAAGGACTAAATGATATGAGCGATCATGACCATAATCACGACCATGCTAATAGTCGACCATTGACCGATGTAGAGCTAAGGGTCAAAGCGTTGGAACAAGTTCTCACGGAAAAAGGCCTGGTAGATCCTGCCGCTGTCGATGCACTCATAGAAACTTATGAGACTAAAGTCGGCCCCCATAACGGCGCTCAGGTAGTGGCTCGAGCGTGGACTGATCCAGAATACAAGAAAAGACTGCTGATAAATGGGACTGAAGCTATCGCAGAGTTGGGTTATTCGGGTATACAAGGTGAAGATATGGTCGTCGTTGAAAATACTTCAAACATCCATAATGTCTTGGTCTGCACCTTATGCTCCTGTTATCCATGGCCAACCTTAGGCTTACCTCCAGTCTGGTATAAATCAGCACCATATCGGTCTCGGGTTGTCAGTCAGCCTCGCGAGGTTTTAAAAGAGTTTGGTGTAGAGTTAGATAAAAACACAGAGGTCCGAGTGTGGGATAGTACAGCTGAACTGCGTTACATGGTTTTACCAGAGCGTCCTCAAGGAACAGAGCTATTGAGTGAAAACGAACTCTCTTCCCTGGTCACTAGAGACTCGATGATAGGGGTGGAGGTGCTTAAAAAAGCCGAATCTCAAGGGGTATCAGAATGAATGGCGCACATGATCTAGGTGGCATGCATGGCTTCGGGGACGTCAACCCTGAACAGAATGAACCTGTTTTTCATGCAGAATGGGAAAAACGAGTCCTAGGCCTATTTGTTCCCGTCTCTGCTGTGGGACCATTTTGTGTTGACGAGTTTCGAGCACGTATTGAAAGAATGGGGGCAACAAACTACCTCTCAACTAGTTATTACGAGCATTGGTTACATGCGTTTGAGACGCTCGCTGTTGAGAAAGGTTGTGTAACAAAGGAAGAGTTGAAAGCTGGAAAATCTTTCACTCCCCGAGGAGAGTCTACGCCACCAGTCTTAGCCAAAGATGTACCTTACATTTCGTCTCATGGCTCTAGCGCCAGGATAGACGAGGCAATTACGCCAAAATTCAAAGTCGGCAATCTAGTCATGGTGAACAACAATCACCCAGAAAATCATACGCGCTGTCCGCGATATGCAAGAGACAAACTAGGTTCTATTGAGAAAGATAATGGGGTCTTTGTTTTCCCCGATACGGCTGCCCATGGGCAAGGAGACAACCCCCAGCATTGCTATAGCGTTCGATTCGATGCTAAAGAGTTGTGGGGAAGCGACGCCTCTGAGAAAGATTCTGTATACATAGATCTATGGGATGATTACCTTACTTTAGCCTAGAGGCCTTATTAGAAATTTCAAATCCACTCCTAACATATAAGTGTAAGCGTACTATGGAAAAATCATCTTCAGAACTTGTCGCCCTAATTGATGCCCCTCTTGATGAAAACAATGAGGTGATCTTCGCCAACCCTTGGGAAGCAAAAGCCTTTGCTTTAGTGGTCCAAATGCATCAAGAAAATCGGTATACCTGGACAGAATGGGCCAATCAACTTAGTCACGAAATTAAAGTATCAAATACCCTCAATGAAAAAGAAGAAGACTACTACCTTCTATGGCTAAAGGCCGCCGAGGAACTCGTGGTAACAAAAGGTTTGTGCGCCAAGGATGAACTATCTTCAAGAAAAGAATCATTACTGCGTACCCAGGAAGCACTGAAAGAAACAGCTGGCCATGAACACTCTACCGGATAAGAAATCAAGATTTCTGCTATAGGTCGAACATATATTGAACACTAAGCCCAATGCTCCTCCGTGTAATTTCTTCTTACTTCATGAAGTGTTGATGGAAACAAACAAAAACTTCAAAAAAATTAGCCATAAGAAAACTAACCCCACTCAAGATGATGCTGTCACCGCATCTCATAATAGCGTTACGTATATTGAATCTTTTTGGCCTTATTTGGCTCGTGAAATCGCATCTGATTCCGACAAACTAGGAATGAGCATAGTCCATCGTGAAAAAGGACGTTCTCAACGTATATCTAGTGAAGAGTTACGTAAAAATTTTATTGCGCAAAACGAAGGTGATCCCGACAAGGAACACATATCCAGACTGGCGAGCATCCTCTCATCAGCAGCAGTAATGCAGCAAGTACTCTCAGCTGCGACAACTAACTGGTCGGAAAATTTTGATGCTCCGGAATCAAAATGTCCTTTACCATTCATACTTGATTCAGAGCAATATGTATCTCTGAGAGTCCTGTTGCCGGAAAAAAATACTTCCAAAAAAATTCCACAAAGCAATGCGGCAACATTAGTAATTGGCGGGACAGCTACCGCACTTAATTTATGCTGGAATTTTCTATATCAAATGCCTATCGCTTACAAAAAAGAAACGGGGGAGATACTAGACAAGGAATCTGCAAAGGAGATCTGGTCGGATACAAGAGACCTGCTTTTCAAAATAGGCGCTGGAAGCCTGACGGCATTTGTTGCACTTGCAAGCGCTTGTTCTGCGGATACTGATGACCTTATCTGGGAAGGAGCAAGCGATCTTTCACTGGAAAAAGTTGATGGTAAATTTGTATGGAAAATGAATAAAGAAATGTACAACCGCTATACTATTATTTTAAATAAAATAAAAATCCGACAGAATGATCAATATATCGGATGTGCAGCTTTACATGCCCGTTCTGTTCCTCTTCCACTGTCGGAGCTGTGGAGCGACCAGCCAAGCAAAGACAATGATCTCTCTATTTTTTCAGAGCTACTCCGTTGGGTAACAGCAGTCGCGAACAAGCAGTACTTTGAGTATCTCTAAATTCACCGGCACCTTTTTGAAACAGACCGACCAGACTTGTCAGACCAAAGAGTGACTAGAAGCACACCGGCTAGAACGATCGCTCCACCAATCAAGATGGAGCTGCTAATAGATTCTCCTAAAAAAATGAAGGCAAAAAAGACGCCAAAAACAGGGACGAAATTTATATATATGGCGGTTTCTACGACGCCTAGCAATGCAACAGCTTCGTAGTACCATAAAAAAGCCAAAGCTGAACCAAAAAACCCTAAAAATGAAATTAGAGCCACACTCTCCAGATCTGTAAATATATCAAAAGTAACACTTGGATTATGAAAGAAAAATGGCGTCATCAACGCAACGCCTATTACTGAGGCGTAAGTAGTGACCAACAGTGGCTGATATTCATTCAGTAAGTCTCGCCCAATCACCGAGTAGATAGCCCAGGAAAGTCCTGACAGTAAAACCAGTACTTCCCCTTTACCCACCTTAAGATCTAGAAACTCACCAGGGTGCCCGTTAGTAACGACATATATCGCTCCAAAGAATCCAAGTAGCACTCCCACTACAATATTCCACCTTGGCAATCTGCGACTGAGAAAAGAATCAATCACAGTAATTTTAATAGCAATTAAAGCAAGCAAGATAGATGCCGTTGATGCAGTCACAGACTCTAGACCTTCATACATCAAACTGTTATGCAACAGAATCCCCGTCAAGCCGATGAAAAAAAACTTCAACCATAGTTTCATAGGTATTGTCAGAAATTCTCCTCTGAATTTCATGAATACTAACAATACGGCTGATGCAATTACAAAACGTCCCCCTACTACGACAATTGGGGCCTCATAACTAGCAAGAATGCGCCCTACTGTCGGAGTTGCCCCCCAGAAAGCAGCAGTTAAAAAGAGCTTGAAACGAATTGGCATTCCTAAACCTCATCCTTATAGTCATATTTCTCTCAAAGGCAAACACGATAACTTAATGCCCTAATACGCTTGAGATGGTAACCTCATGAATAGATCAAAGCGACACCCAATACATCCAGCCATAAATAGGATTGCGTCCTGAAAGAACCACCGGTTGAAATCGAAATTCAAGAGGATAGCCAAATGATAAGAACAGCTTTTGTAACAGGAGGTGCCAGCGGCATAGGAGCCGCAACGTGTCGTCTATTTGTTGAAAATGGATACCATGTCTATATTGGAGACATTCAAGAGAATGCTGGAATTGCGCTTGCGAAAGAATTAAAAAATGCAGATTTCATCAACGTTAACGTTCGGCGTGAAGAAGAGTTAGCCGCGGCCTTCACCATAATCAAAAAAAAATCTGAGCATTTGGATGTGATGGTCAACAACGCCGCAATTGTGGGAGTAATGGGGCCAATCACGACCTTGTCGGCAGAGCAATACGATCTGTCACAAGAAATAATACAACGGAGTGTATTCCTCGGCACAAAACATGCCGCCAAGATGATGGTAGAAAAGAGCTCAGGCTCAATTATCAACGTAGCTAGCATAGCAGGCATTATGGCTGGCTATTCTCCCCATACCTACGCCGCCTGTAAGGCCGCGGTAATACAGTTCACGAAATCAGTCGCTATTGAACTTGCCGAAGAAAATATTCGTGTGAATGCAGTTTGCCCAGGTGCGATCGCTACACCGATCCACACCGGAACAAACAGTGAAGTTTGGAAAGAAAGGATTAAAACTGTGAAACAAGCATCTGCAGATGAACAGCCAATCCCTAGGATGGGAGAGCCGGAAGAGATTGCTGAAGCGATACTTTGGCTAGCCTCTGAAAAATCCAGTTATGTCACCGGTCATGCACTAGCAGTAGACGGCGGTGCCACCTCCGGAAAAATATGGCGTCATCAGCCTGATTTTTTGAGACAAATGCACCCGGCTAGGAGTTAGGAAAATGGTACGGTTTGGAATTTGTGTGTTGCCTACGGATCTAATTCCTCCACCGGTGGAGCTGGCTCAAACAGTTGAGTCAAAAGGGCTAGATATGCTGTTTTTTGCCGAAAACAGTCACGTCCCCGTAGTGCATCGCAAGAATTCATACCACCGACCAGAGATGGTTCAACCATTTGCCAGGATGCACGATTCAATAACTGCGCTAGCAGCCTGTGCCGCGGTTACCTCTCGTATTCAGCTAGGCACGGGAGTCTGTCTTTTAACCGAGCGAGACCCGATCATCACCGCAAAATCTATAGCTACTCTAGATCACATTTCACAAGGCAGGGTAATTTTTGGAATTGCTGGCGGGTGGATCAAAGAAGCAATAGAGAACCATGGCTGTCCGTTCCGAGAAAGATGGGCAGTTGTTAGAGAGCGTGCATTGGCAATTCGTGCTCTTTGGCAAACCGATCCAACTGAGTTCCACGGAGATTATGTCGATTTCAAGCCGCTAACTATGATGCCAAAACCCTTCCAGAAAGGAGGTCCACCTATTTATATAGGGTCAAATTCTAGCAAAGTTCCCGCAAGAGTGGTCGACTACGCAGACGGCTGGATGCCTATCTATGAAAAATATGAGGGGGATCCTCTAGTCGATATTAAAGCTGCATGCGAAAAAGCAGGCCGAGACCCATCTGAAATAACCACCTTATTATTTGGAGCACCTAGGGATCAATCTATACTTCAAGATTATGCAACACGAGGTTGCGCAGGCTTTATTTTCTTAATCCCACCTGAGCAAAGTGGAAACTTAATACCTATTTTAGACGAGATCAAAGAACTGCGAGACGCCATTAATAAATGACATAAGCCTCTCTATTGTTCTGCTGTGTCACTAAGCCAAGACCGGATACCCTCTATCCCGTTAAATGCCCAAGAATGGGTATGATTCCAATCCATCACAATCATGGTAGGAGTGCCTTTGAAAAGTGGGATAGAGCGATACTGAGGATACTTCTCTCTAAGCCTGTCAACTGCCTCACACCAGTTACTATGAGAGCTCGTGCATACCACTGCCCTCACATCCAACCGCAACCACCAGAGTTTGGACCAATCTTTGTGATAAGAGTCCAAAAGAAGCGTAGACTCTGGGGTTTTACCGACATGCCTCAAACGTTCAAGATCCGCCGTTTTTTTTGGCTTTCCATCAATGGGTGAAAAAATCTGATTCCCGACCCTCGAAAAGACAATCGGCATAGCCTCAGCTCTCCCATCGGATCGCATGACCGCAAATCGAGCAACAGGCATTTTATCTAGTAACTCGTGAATGAGGCTGTCAGATAAATTCATATATCCCATCTCTTTGGAAAGAATTCGAGGGCCGCAGATAATCCTGTCCGAGCTGTCGCCCTCTCAATTAATTTAGTAAAATAACGCATGTGGGTTATCACAGGTTACGATGCCTTAGATAATGCCGCATAATAAACCATACCATATACTTTAAGGGGCTAGCATGATCGAACAATTTCGTCGCTTTGGTGCAGGACTGTCAAATGTAACAGAACGATGGGTACCCGACGCTTGGGTGATCTCGATGATGCTTACAGCAGTGGCAATTTTACTTTGTATCTTTGGAGCAGGTGCGACCGTAGAAGAAACTGTCCTTGCTTGGGGAGATGGAGTCTGGAGCCTCTTGGGACTGGCAATGCAGTTCACCATCGCCATGGTAGCGGCGCATGCGTGTGCCGCATCGCCCCCTATTTACCGTTTTTTTAATTGGTTGGCATCGCTTCCAAACCCATCTAAACCCGTTCAAGCTCTTGTTCTTGCCGGTATGTTTTCTCTTGTAATGGGTTACCTTAACTGGGCTGTATGCTTGGTTTCTTGCGCGCTGTTTACCCCATTTATACTTCGTCGTAATCCGAACGTGGATGTACGGCTCCTTATATGTGCCTCCTATTTAGGGATAGGTACAGTTTGGCATGGGGGCCTATCCGGCTCTGCTCCTTTGATTTTAGCTACGCCTGGTAACCCGCTAATAAATCCATCAAGTGGAGCACCTATCGTAGATCGGCTGTACCCTGTGACTGAAACCCTCTACAACAATTTTAACCTTGTTTTTATCTGCATCCTTGGAGCAGTAGCTCTAGCTACCACTTGCTTACTGCATCCTCGTTCAGGCGCCCGCACGCTTAGTGCAGAAGAAATAGAAAAAATCCTGCCCACTCCACCTATAGAAGATGGTCCTCCTAGAACTCCTGCTGAATACATCGATCAATTCAGAGGTTGGGTATTACTTGCGGTGGTCTTGTTAGCCTATCCACTCGGCTATTCGATAGTAACTAAAGGTTTCGGCACTAGCTGGACTATAAACGCATATAACATCACATTCCTAGTCATCGCATTATTATTGCATGGTAGAGCACCATCTTTTCTGCGAGCTTGTCGCAACGGTGTCGACAGCGCTTGGGGTATTGTGGTGCAGTTCCCGTTCTACGCCGGCATTTTTGGGTTAATGCAGAACACTGATCTTGGTGAGTGGCTTGGAAGCTTTTTCTCAAACATTGCCACAACAACAACTTATCCGTGGGTCGTCTACGTATACTCTGGACTCATGAATTTGTTTGTCCCTTCTGCTGGCTCTAAATGGATGATTGAAGCCCCTTTCCTGATACCGGCAGGCGAGCTCCTTAACGTTTCTGTTGTCACAACTACGCTCGCTTATGCCTACGGGGATTCTGTTACTAATCTCATACAACCGTTTTTTGCTATTCCAATATTAGCGGTAACCCGGATGCGATTTGGTGACGTTGTAGGGTATACATTTTTAGTTGCTGTTGTGTGCTTCATGGTAACTTCCGTAGCCATGTTTATGATCCCCCCACAGTGGTAGAATTCCTCACGTGCAAGCTCTTTTGTAATTATCTGTTTGCATCATAATCTAAAGCTATACAGGAAAAATCTTAAAGGACTGATGATATGTTGATAGTGATTTCTCCAGCGAAGACACTTGATTATGACTCTCCTTTGTCGTTCAAGAAATCGACTTCCGCTCATTTTCATAGTGATAGTGACAAGCTAATAAAAATACTCAAAAAGAAATCCGCCTCACAGATCAGTCATTTAATGAAAATAAGCGATAATCTTGGAGAGCTTAACTATCGTCGATATCACTCCTGGCGCTCTAAGCCCAGCCCGGAAAAGGCTAGACAAGCAGTCTTGGCTTTTATGGGCGATGTATATTCAGGGTTAGATGCTAAGTCGCTCAGTGAAAAGAACATGGTATTCGCTCAAGAGCATTTGCGTATCCTATCTGGGCTTTACGGAATACTCAGACCTTTAGATTCTATGCAACCATATCGCTTAGAAATGGGCACTCACCTCGAGACGCCTAACGGAAAAAATTTATATCAGTTCTGGGGAGAGAAACCAACGCTCACTCTCAATGAGCAAGCAAAACAGCTGCAAACCAAATACCTAGTCAACCTTGCCTCTAACGAATACTTTAAAGTGATAGACAAGAAACGACTAGAGCCGGTGATTATCGCCCCAGTATTCAAGGACCGAAAAAATGGAAATTATAAAATAATTAGCTTCTATGCAAAAAGAGCACGCGGTCTCATGGCTCGGTATATAATTCAAAACCAAATACAAAAGCCGGAAGAGCTTAAGGGCTTTTGCTCTGAAGGCTATGTTTATAACGAAACCTTGTCTAATACCGGTGATTTAGTCTTTACTCGAGAAGAGCGTTAAATAAACGGAAAAATAAGCACATCACGGCCTTAAGTTCAATGATAAACAGGAGAACCTAAATGGGGAAAATCGCCTTACTCGCCTACTTATTAGTACTAATCAGTCCGCTTTCTGCGAACGAAGACGCTGACCGTGTGCGTTTGGAGACAACTAAAGGTGACATTGAAATAATACTTTTCAAAAACAAAGCACCTATATCTGTTAAAAACTTCAAAGCCTATGTCCAGTCTGAATTTTACGATGAAACTGTTTTCCACAGAGTCATTCCTGATTTTATGATTCAAGGAGGAGGCTTTGAATCTGATCTCACTTTCAAAAAGACAGACAAGCCCATAATCAACGAGGCTGACAATGGTCTAGCCAATCAACGTGGAACTCTTGCGATGGCCAGAACCTCTAACCCACACAGTGCTACCGGGCAATTCTTTATTAATCTGAAAGACAATGCTTTCTTAAACCATACGGCCAAGAATTCTAGAGGCTGGGGATATGCTGTATTCGGACGCGTGACAAAAGGTATTGATGTCGTGGATGCGATCGCTGCAGCAAAAACAACGACTAAGAATGGAATGGAAAATGTGCCTGTAGAACAAATTATGATCACTAAAGCGTATCTTTTAACCGACTAAATCACACCTACGAAATTAAGGAAGCCTCGAAATGCCCTACGTTATTTTGACTCATGATAAGCCTGATAGCTTAGAACTTCGATTAGCGACCCGAGCCTCCCATCTGGAGTATTTAAGGCCCTTTAAAGATCAAGTATTAGCTGGAGGTGCATTCCTCACAGAAGATGGATCTCTCGCAGGCGGTGCGATGATTGTTTTCAATACAGAGAAACTCAGTGAGGCGGAAGAGTTGATCAAGAACGATCCGTATACTAAAGCCGGCTTATTCAGTCACGTCGAAGTAAAACGATGGAAAAAAGTATTTTTTGATGGGCACGAAATTTAGTAATTAACTAGAGACCCACCTTGGTTTGGCCTTTCACTGTCAGGCAATGTTCTAACGTCTTCTAATGAGAAAATGATATGTCGCTTCTTACTTTCCACGGGGTCAACCTTGCTTTTGGTGATCAAATCATTTTTCGCGAGGCCAACTTCGTCCTTGAGCCCAATGAAAGGGTCTGTGTCATCGGCCGCAATGGTGCAGGCAAGTCCACGCTATTCCGCCTAATCGCCGGAGGTCAAGAACTTGACTCAGGCGAAATAAGAAAGCGCGACAATCTTAAAATTGCACAACTAGACCAAACGCTTCCTATGCAAACAAATATCAGCGTCTTCGACTTTGTGGCAGAAGGACTGCAGGAACAAAAAGCGCTGTTGGAAAGATATGAATCTCTGACCAGTCAAGAGATAAGTAATGAAGGGATGCGCGAACTCGATAATCTGCAGCGTCAATTAGATGCTCACGGTGGCTGGGACATCAATAATCAAGTCGATAGTATAATTGACCAACTCGAGCTCCCTGCCAATAAAACGCTTAGTGAACTTTCGGGGGGGTGGAGAAGAAGAGTGGCTTTGGCTCGCACACTTGTGAGTAAGCCAGATATTTTATTACTTGACGAGCCCACAAACCACTTGGATCTTGAAGCCATTGAATGGTTGGAACTTCGAATTAAAGCTTATACCGGAAGTGTCATATTCATAACGCATGACCGCTCATTCCTGAGATCTTTAGCAACGCGTATTGTAGATATTGATCGGGGACAACTGAAAAGCTGGCCTGGAGATTACGCTCAATATGTAAGACACAAAGAACAAAGTTTAGACGAAGAAGATCGCCAAAACTCACTCTTTGATAAAAAGCTTGAGGAAGAAGAGAAATGGATTCGACAGGGAGTTAAAGCCCGAAGAACGAGGAATGAAGGAAGAGTCCGTGCTCTCGAGAAGCTCAGAAAAGAGTATACCGAGCGTATCAAACGTGAAGGGAAAGCTCGAATAATTCTCCAAGACTCTGAGAAATCTAGCAGGCGTGTCCTGCAAGGTAAAAACTTACATTACTCATATGGCGATCTGAAAATAATCGATGCGCTCTCGCTGAAAATAATGCGTGGAGACAGAGTCGGACTTATAGGAAATAACGGAGTAGGAAAAAGCACGCTAATAAAGATACTGCTTGGAGAACTTGAACCGCAAGCGGGGACTCTAAAGAAAGGAGAGAATCTTAAAATAGGGTACTTTGATCAATTAAGACAAAAGCTTGACCCTAAGTTAAGCGTCGTCGATATTGTCGGAGAAGGCAAGGAACACATTATAGTCAACGGCAAAGAACGACATGTGATCGGTTATTTGAAAGGTTTTTTGTTTTCTCCTAAAAGAGCTTTGACCCCTGTAGGGTACTTATCAGGAGGTGAGTGTAACCGTGTGATACTAGCAAAACTCCTGTCTAGAGCAACTAATCTGCTGGTTTTAGACGAACCTACTAATGATCTAGACGTAGAGACTCTGGAAGTCCTCGAACAACAACTAATAGACTACGAAGGAACTCTTATTGTTGTCAGTCATGACCGCGTCTTCTTAGACAATGTTGTAACAAGCACATTGGTTTTTGAGTCCACCGGAGAATTGAGAAGCTATCCTGGAGGGTACTCAGATTGGTATGTAAAAGGGAAGAAACTGGCCGCTACAGATACTATTGCCATAACGAAATTTTCTAAACCGGTTGCGGATGAAAACCCTGTTGTCGTACAAAAAACAATCATTTCGAAAAAGAAGCTTAGCTTTAACTTACAACGAGAATTAGAGCAACTCCCTGAAACGATCGAGTCTCTAGAAAAATTAATCTCGAATTTAGAGAATAAAATTGCATCCTCAGACTTTTATACCCAAGCATACGAAGCAGTGGAACCTACCCTTAAGGAGCTCGAAAAACACAAGTTAGATTTAGAAGCAGCAACCGGCCGATGGCTAGAGCTAGAGGCAAACTCGTAACTAATAGCTGATTAGATTATGTCCCTAATCGGCGCAATGCGGCCTTAGTTAGAAATTCATCATAGATCCTAAGATCCTGATTGACAGACCACCTCCAACCACCGGAGATTTCTGCAACCTGTTTTAGGCGCGTCATATGGTTACTTTGTACATTATGGGCATGAACATGGGTCCAGGACCAATACGGGTTAGCCCCATCCATAATTTTTTTACCCTTATTCTCATAAACAGAAAATGCACCATCAAATGATTTAAACATCTCTCCTTTTCTATCATAAGTGACCATACAAAGAGGCAGGCTAGTTCGAGCATCGAACCATACTCTCTTTTTACTGATAGGAGCGCGAGGATAGCCCGTGGGCTCTGCCTCACAGACGATGACCTCTGGGACGAGCTCAACTTTTGTGTCCCAAAACGTATCACCTTTAGGGCCACCATGTGTCTTACCTTCCCAGTTAGGGTCGCTGGAATCCCAATTTTCAGTCAAACCAGCTAAAAATGGTCCGCGCGCGATTACCTTAAAATTACCCCAGGTGAGATATGGGTCTCCTGCTGCCCAGACATCCGAAAAATACAAATTAGACCCTGGCAATAGAGGTTCAAACCTTTGACTGGTCGGAAATTTCCTAACTCTTTTGAACTGTGGGAGGTATCCATATAACTTAGGGAACTTCCTTTGGTCGTAGTCCCAAATGTTGAGAAAAGAGGTCCCTTTGAAATCTTGAGGTACCGTAAAAAGAACTGACTGATAGCGCAGTTTGTCTTCGTGTCCCGGCCAATAAGGCATTGGCTCGACGCTAATCCTTCCCGTAGGCGCAAATTCACACCAAACCAACTCATATTTATAGCCAATATGTCCATCAGAATTCTGTTCGAAGGTCTTAACCGGATAGAAAGAGACATCATGCCTACCCCACGTTAAGGTAACTGCCGCAAATAACTCCATCGCAGTTGTAGGTTCAGGAAAAGGATTCCCCCCTACCCAAGGCTGGTCACCGTTTACTACAACATTTCCATCGGCATTAAACGATGCCATTCCTTTATGACGCATGGTCGCTTCGACATATTCAACAGGACTGAGCTTGGTTATGTCCGTTGTCGCCTTCACTAATTCTAACTTCCTACCCTGTTGCTTTATTTGCATAAAACGGACCGGATCCAAAAGATCCTGGACAGTGTCTACGTTATTCGCATCGATAGTATCCCCTGGTTTTAGTCCTCCATGCGTGTATTCCTCAATCGACAATAGCTCCTCCGGATATGATGCCGAAAAATCACCATTCTCTGCAGCAGAGGACCAGACTGGGGAAAGAACGCCTGCTCCCAACACACCTTTTGCCGTCTTCTCTATAAACTTTCGCCGACTATAGTCTGGCGTATATTTCCTGATGTGCATGTGAAAGATCCCCTCGTTCTCAGTGAAGTAGCAATAACGTCCAGAAAGTTGTTCTGTACAAGGTAGTTACGTAGCAGTACAACAACTAGATCAACATATCAAACTAGCGCAAATAGAACAACCGTTCTATCTTCAGCCCAAATTTTCCCTCTACTCAGTAAAATCGATTGATTGTATTGGGGAGCTAGCTCCTTGTCCGAACGCTTTTCGGATCGTACATAGGCGTCAATGAAGCCTTAGCCTTATACAATCTATTGGCTTGTTCGATTTCAAACACTCCCGTGGATAGGAATTCGCTAGTTATTCCGTCTGAGTTCTGTAGGTAGCCCATAGAAGCGCACGCTCCCAAAGTGTGTGCATATGCTGAAGAGGCGGTGTATCCGATCCTCTCTCCATTACGCAAGATTGATTCATTATGAGAGAGTACTGGCCCATTATCCTCTAGTAAGAACTGCACCAACCGCTTGTTCACTGGCCCTCTTTCGCGCTGGGCGAGCAGTGCTTCGCGTCCAATGAAGCCTGCGGGTTTATCCCAGTCGCATGTAAACGACAGACCGCACTCAATTAGCGTATCTCTCGGGCTCATGTCGTGAGCCCACTCGCGATAAGCTTTTTCTATTCGCAAAGAATTAAGAGTGTGATAGCCGCAGTGTTTGAGCCCATACTGAGCTCCTTCTTCCACTATCTTGTCATACACCATGAGAGCCATTTCGGTTGGAATATAGAGTTCCCAGCCAAGTTCGCCAGTATATGAAATCCGCACAGCCATCGCGCTTTGATACCCGATTTCTATGGATTGCATTGTTCCAAACGGAAAGTTACTGGAGGAGAAGTCGGTAGATGAAATACTTGACATTAATGACCTCGCCTGAGGCCCTTGTATGTTTAACATCGCGTATGAACTGGTGATATCAGTGATGATGCAATGTGCGTCATCTGGTATGTGCTCATGTATCCATGCTTTGACGTGGGTCGCGGTAAATGCCGCCGTTACAATCATATATTTATCTTTTTCTATTCTAGTGATTGTTAAATCCGCTTCAACTCCACCGGTTTGATTTAAGAATTGCGTATAAACGACTGTTCCGTTTTCGACTGACATACTAGCCGTCGCGATATAATTTAGTGTCTTTTCAGCGTCTTTCCCTTGAATTAATATTTTCTGGAAAGAAGACTGGTCAAACATGCCCACGGCAGTTCTTACAGCTTGATGCTCCAGAGCATTATTATTAAACCAATTTTGCTTTCCAAAATCGTACTTATACTCCGCTTCCTCTCCGGGTAGCGCGTACCAATTCGGTCGCTCCCATCCGGCAGACTCACCAAAACAAGCCCCAACTTTCTCTAACCGTTCGTGTAAAACCGACTTTTTCATATTTCGCCCAGTTTCCCATTGACGGTTAGGCCAATGCATCTTATAGGCGATACCGAGAGACTCGGTGGTTCGATCGACTATAAATGATTTGTTGTTTTGACAAGGTTGCATCCGTCGGATATCGACATCCCAAATATCCATTGGCTGAACACCGTCGTTGATCCATTGAGCCATGACATTCCCGGCCCCGCCACCTGACAAGATCCCTAGGGAATTAAACCCACAGGCTATAAATAGCTGTTTGATATAAGGCGCCTTACCCATAAGGTAATTATGATCGGGAGTAAAAGACTCGGGGCCACAAAAAAATTGTCGAATTCCCGTATCGTTAAGAATAGGAAGGCGCTGCATTCCTGTTTCAATATGAGGCAGCATACGATCCCAGTCGGGGTCAATTTCATCAAAGCAAAAATTTTCAGGGATCCCTTCAGTGGCCCAAGGTGAGGCTACTGGTTCAAAAAAACCTAACAAAATTTTTCCCGCTTCCTCTCTCGCGTAGATGCCTCGGTCAGGATCTCTCAATATCGGAAGTTGATTGTGTACCTCTTTTATCGGTTCTGAAATCAAGTAGTAGTGTTCCGCCGCCTGTAAAGGGATATCTATTCCATTTATTAACCCGAACTCTCTTCCCCACATACCCGGGCATACCACAACCACTTCTGCTCTCATTTCGCCTTGGTCGGTAATTACGCCAACTGCTCGACCATCTTCTATGATCAGTTCTTTAACTAGCGTGTCTTCAAAAATGCGCACGCCTTGTTGTCTTGCCCCTTTTGCGAGTGCTTGTGCTACATCAGCAGGATTTACTCGGCCATCGTTAGGAAAGTAGAAACCCGCGAGCAAATCATCTACATAAGTTAGCGGAAATAGATCTTGAACTTGTTGGGGCGAAATTTCTTCACTTTCTACACCGAATGTTCGCGCCAAAGCACATCCGCGCCGCATTTCTTCTACCTTGTCTTTAGTCATAGCTAGCTGTATCGAACCACATTTAATGAATCCAGTAGCTTGCCCCGTCTCTTCTTCTAGATCTTCATATAATTTCAAAGAATATTGAGCAAGACGTGTTTGACTCTCCGTGTCACGAAGCGTCGTAACAAGTCCAGCCGCATGCCAAGTTGTGCCAGAGCTTACTTTTTTTCTTTCTAGAACAACTACGTCATCCCACCCAAGCTTAGCTAAGTGATAGGCGGTTGAACACCCTATAACACCTCCTCCAATTACAATCGCACGGGCATTTTTAGGTAGGGTTTTCTCACTCATAATTAGATAGTCTCCAGCTAGTATTCACATGGCTATGGATAAATTTATTTGCTGTGGAAATTTATCATTTTTACAGGCATTTAGACAGGTTTATCTCGACCGTGTGCTGGCTTAGTATAAGCGCCATCTATTAATAAATACCTGTTAGACTTGTGCGGACTGACTATGACATGAAGGAATAAGCATGCGCGAAAAAGATAAAAATTTTCAGGCTATTTATAAAGCAGCAGAATCCGTTTTAGATGTCATTCGATCGAATGCCCCCCAGGGGGAAATAAATTGTCAGCTCCCTCCACAAACTGTTGATGCTCTGAAAGAATCAGGCATGTTAAGCCTCTGGAGGCCGGAAAGTCTCGGTGGGCATCAATGTGATCCCGAAGCTTACGCTTTAGTAGCCGAATTAATTGCCTCTGCTGATACTTCCGCAGCTTGGACCATGCATGGTGTTGCAGCCAGCTGGTTAGTTTTAAGGAGCGCGTCTGATCAACTGGTAGATGAGATAATCGCGAGCGCTGATATCCCTGTAATTGCCGATACTTATAATAAGCCGATGCAAGGGGAAAAAGTAGATGGCGGATATCGCTTGAATGGGGACACGCCATTTGCAAGTGGTTCGAAAATTGCCGATTGGATTGCTCATACTACGTTGGTTGATGGACGGATGTTTCTTACGTTTCATCCGGCAGGAGCTCTAGAGATTAAAGAGGACTGGGATACTTTAGGCATTAGAGGAAGTGCGAGTAACACAGTGGTAGCAAAAGATGTTTTCGTGCCAGAGCATCGAGCAATAGACATTATGGGAGATGTAACACCATCCCCACGTTTCAATGGCGCTCTTTATAGGATGCCCACCGCTGTGGTGCCAGTTGGTATCGCTGCAGTCAGTTTGGGCACGATACGAACTGCTTTAGATTGCTTGAATGATATTGCTGAGAATCGTATCCCGTTCGGCGGATCAGCTACTCTTAAACACCGGGCTTTAGCGCAACTGCATTATGGACGTGCCCTGTCAACTTACCGAGCATCAAGAAGTTATATGCACGAATGTTTGAGGGATAATTTTAAAACTGCTGAACAAAACCTAGAGTTCAGTACCCAGTCTAAGGCGGATATGGTTTTAGCGGCCACTTTTGTTTTGCAGAATTGTGCAGACGCAGTTAGGGAAGTAGCAAAAGCTGCGGGCACTGCATCGATTCACAAAGGTGGTGGTATTGAAAGAGCACTTAGAGATGTAGAGGTAACTTCTCACCATGCTTTTGGTTCGGAGAGTAGATTCGCTAGCGTAGCACAAGCTTATTGGGGTCTAGATATAGATTTTCCTCTGATAGAGATCGAGTAAGGAACAGAAAGTTACATCATTAATAATAGATACTAAAAGCGAGGTAGAAAAAAATGAAAGATAAGACAGCAACGGGTTCCTGCCAGTGTGGAAAGATTCGTTATTCACTTCTCGCGCCCAGTCGTGAGTTACATCATTGTCATTGCTCAATGTGTCGAAAATCTCACGCGTCGATGTTTGGGACTTATGCAACAATAGAAAGAGAGCATTTTGTAATCGAAGAAGGAAAAGATTTTCTTTCTACTTACTTAACTACTCCTGATGTGCATCGCCACTTCTGCTCGGGCTGCGGATCACATATTTTCATAGATGTTGACTGGGAACCTAATTTAGTTTGGTTTACACCAGGCACTATTGACACGGGCCATCCAAATCATCCTCCAGAAACCGAGAGGCACATTTGGGTAGGATCTAAAAATCCTCTTTATGAGATCACCGGTGACCTTCCAAAGTACAAGGAATTTGATTAGCTTTAGTTTAGATACAAGATCGGGCATAAGCACGCTTAAAGGCCGTAGAACTCCTTAGCCCGATCTTCAGTAACGTAGCCTTCACGGACATCTTCTTCCACCGACTCCCTTAATCTCTCCAGTGGGGATCCATACCCACCACCACCCGGCGCTAACACTCTCACTCGATCGCCTGGGGTCATAGGGATGTTTGAATATTTACTTGGGCTTACTTTCCCATAACCCTCGACGGTTGTTTCCCATTTTTCAGTACCAGATTTTTTGTATAGAGTAGCCCCGAGCGCGCCTTCTTGCCCGTCTTCTAGCCCCCACGCAGAAAGTTTATGTTTGTTAGTCATTTGGCTTACCAGCATTTCTCCGGTGCAGAGCATTTGTTTGACATTGCTTAACCCTCCTCGGAATTTACCTGGCCCGCCAGAGTTCGGTCGCAAAGCATACTCTTCTACTATCCAAGGGAAGCGAGTCTCAAATACTTCCATAGGCGTATTTGCACAGTTTCCGTTGATTGAGTCAGTGGCATCATTTCCATCAGCGAACAACCGGCCACCATAACCAACATAGCTAAAGTCAAAGCCTCCATACGGCTCATCGTTAAGGGGGTCGTGACCTCCAAAAACAAAACAACCATGGGTTGTCCCTTCCGATGCCATCACACGATCAGGCACGCAATCCACCATAGCTCCAAAAATGGCACAAACTATTAAAGGATGGCTTTCAGTGTTTCCTCCTACCGAGGAGCCGGGATAATCGACATTCATCACCGTACCAGCTGGAGCTATTACTCGTATCGGTCTCAAGCAGCCGGAATTTAAAGGAATCGTTTCATCAGTCATGTGCAGGATTGCATTAAAAGCCGCTGACCAGGCAACACCGAGCGTGGCATTGATTGGCCCTTTGGCCTGTTTAGAGGAGCCCGTATAGTCGACTACAACTTCTCCACCCTGCACGTAAACAGCGACATGAATTTCATACTCTTTGTCTTCAATTCCATCATCTTCAATTGTGTCAATAAAGGTGTATTTGCCGTCTTTAAATGTTTCTAATTCTGCACGCATTCGTTTTTCAGAGTAGTCCATCAGATCTTGCACGGTCTTCTCAAAAGCTTCAGCACCATATTTTTGAATCAGGCTTTTCAGCCTTTCTTCTCCTAGATCTACAGCGCTAATTAGGGCACGCATATCTCCATAGTTGCCGCGTGGAGTACGCACATTAGCCAGCATCATTTTCCATACTTCTGGAACGTCTTCGCCTTCCTTCATAATTTTTACAGGGGGAACACGCAGTCCTTCATGGAATACTTCAGTAGCTTCACCAGGAAAGCCGCCAGGAACCATTCCGCCCACTTCTACGAAATGACCAATACAAACCGAAAATGCGACAATCTCTTTTTCGACAAAAATTGGCTTGAAAACAGTATGCTCTGGAGTATGCAACCCGCCTCTATACGGGTCATTGTGTACGATAACATCTCCTTCATTCATATCAGAAAGAGGGATTTCCTTAACCATAGAACGCACTAACAAAGGCACGCCACCTATCTGTGCAGGACAAAAATCTGCTACCGCTATTAACTCCCCGTTACGGTTGGCAAGAGCGCAAGTAAAGTCTTCGGCTTCACTAAAAATAGTCGAATAAGCTGTTTTCTGCACGTTTATTCCCATCTCCCGCGCAATAGCTATCATTGCCGATTCGACTATGTTCATGTGGATCATGTCCATCAATATATCTCCTTAGGTACTAAGTGCTTTATTGTGCTCAACTGCCTAACCAATCTCATGTAACTTTTCATGTCCGAACGGAATCTTGGGTTCTTCCACTCCATCAGCTTTCGCTGATGACCAATCTATACACCATTTAGAGCAGAATACTTCATTCGGCGCGATCTCAGATTTCAACCCGTCTGAATAAAGTAGCATTCCACAGTTCGAGCACTTGATGTATCGCTCGATATAATATCCATTGTTTGAAAATTTCATGTGTTAGCCCTTATATATTAGTTCGTTGCGATTTCCCCGATTAAAATATTTCCATAAGGATCTATTTTTACATTGTACTCGGGCCTGATTACAGTAACGGAGGCACCCTCTTCGATAATCGCCGGCCCATTAAAGTGATCGCCTGCCCTGAGTTTTGCACGAGAATATACTGCCGTGTTTAGGTACCCAGAATCAAATCTCACTTCGCGCGTATTTATTGGTTCGGCAGGGGTAATAGCTTTTTCAATTTCAGGGAGACTAGGTTTTAGAGTGACTGAGACTGCTGTTACTTTAATGCTTATCAGTTCAATAGTTTCTCCAGGGATATCAAAACCATACCGGGCCTTATGGACTGAATGAAACCGTTCCCATACTTCTGAAATTGTCAGATTGTCAAAGACATCAAATGCGATAGGCACCTCTAGTTCATGATTTTGTCCGAAATACCTCATTTCTAGGGACCGATAGACCTCAAGCGTTCCAGAGTATCCTTGAGCAGAAAGTGATTTTTCCGCTTCTTTTACAAGATCAGAGAGCACCCTGCTGGCATGCTCTTTATCGAAGGCTTTCGATGTCATTTGCGCCGTCCGCTCTAAGTCAATTCGAGCATCTGTCATAATGAATCCGAAGGCAGAAAATTGGCCGGGATAATTCGGTACGATACCACTTGAAATATTAGCCGAATGCATAACGTCAGTAATGTGAACGGGTCCAGCACCACCAAAAGCTAACAATGTAAAATCTCTCGGGTCCAAGCCTCTTTCTGTTAATACCATCCGCAGAGCGCCAACCATGTTGTTGTTAGCTATTTGAACAATACCAATAGCAGCTTCGTCAATAGTAACTTTAATTTCATCAGCTACTTTTTGCACTGCTTTGTTCGCCGCTTCAACGTCTAATCCCATTTCACCCCCAAGGAAGTTAGACGGGTTTATGCGCCCTAAAACGACGTTGGCATCGGTAACGGTCGGCTCTTCGCCGCCGCGACCGTAACATGCAGGCCCTGGTTGGGCGCCAGCACTTTGAGGTCCTACACGCAGCATTCCACCTTTATCAATCCAAGCGATAGATCCGCCGCCCGCGCCCATAGTTCGAATGTCTAACATAGGAATTTGTATGGGGATCCCAAATTCAATTTCATAACTCGTTGTGAAACTTTCCCGCGCATTGACCACTGTAGAAACGTCGGTTGAAGTGCCGCCCATATCTAGTGTTACGAGATTACTAATTCCTGACAAATTAGCGATATATTTAGCGCCAATCACACCGCCGGTGGGGCCGGACAAGCTCAAATGAATAGGGAATTGTCTTGCCGCCTGAAGTGTAATTTCACCACCGTTTGATTTTATCACAGCAATTTTTCCGATATCGCCTCTCGCTTCTACTCGGTCCTGAAGCAATTGAAGGTTTCGGGACACGATAGGCTTAATGTAGGCATCGGCTATAGTCGTCGACGATCTTTCATGCTCTTTCCATTTAGGCAGAAGATCGTATGAGATGGATACAGGTTTGCTCGGACATTCGGTTTCAAAAATAGCTTTCAGCTGGCGTTCATGTTCGGGGAAAATATACGAGCACAACAGACATATTGCGATTGACTCAATTTCAGGATCTGAGTTTATTTTTTTCGCTACTTCACGAGCTTGCGATTCATTCAGCGGCTTATAGATACCCTCTCTAGGAGTTACTCTTTCATCTATCTCATAACAGTCGCGTCTTTTAACAAGCGGCTTGGATTTAATCCATGTAATGTCGTAGTGGCTTTTACGTTTTCCTCTTTGTATAAATGGAACATCCTTAAACCCTTGTGTAGTAACAAACGCCACCTTCGCGCCCTTTCTTTCAAGGATCGCGTTGGTCGCAACGGTTGTCCCAAAACGCATATACTCAACTTTATCGGAAATCTTCTGCGCCATTCCATTTAGAATTCCATCGCTGGGGTCTCCTGGAGTAGACGACGTTTTCCAAACCTCTAAAGTTTGTGTTTTCGAATCGTAAGAAACAAAGTCTGTAAATGTCCCACCAACATCTATACCGAGAATACGGGCCATGCAAAAATCCCCCAAAGCATTTAAACGACACGCGCTTTTTCAATCGCGCTAATTCTTTCAACATAGGGTAGACCATGTAGATGCTAAAAACTATGGATATCTTCTGTTACTAAATAGACACATATTTACTACAGAAGTGAGCTATAGAGTGAGTTGGAAGAGATATTCTTAAACGCATGATCTTAGATAAATAAAGGCTTCTAGTTGCTTAACTTGTTATTAAAATAATTCCACACCCCATAAATACTTATAGCAGTCCAGCAAACTTCAATTATTAAAGCGGATAGATTGAAATCGAACAAAAGGGTAAACCCAATCAGGAGAGACCCTCCTAAGTTGAGCACAGAATACTGTAAATCAAAACTAGTCCAACGCCGCGTTTGTAACTGAAAGTAAGCGATTAAACATAGCACTACTCCTATCGTTCCGATAAAGTCATACCACTGGATTGTCATTTCCCATCCTTTTGACAAATTATTGTTTGTCGAGTTGCTGGTTTAAATAAATTTTATGTGTTGCACGCTCATCAAACTATAAACGAGCGTGCCTTATTACTCGAGCACAAGGCTCCCATTGAAATGGCAACGTACATCTTTTCTTGATAAAAGATCATGTTAACTTTTAGAAAAAAATAAATCGCGAAGGAAAAAAGTAATGTTCAAAATCGACTGTCTAGTCTCAGCTGAAAATCATCTAGGAGAAGGACCGATTTGGGACGAGCAACTACAAGCTCTTTTCTGGGTTGACGGTACCGGAAATCGCGTAGGAAACCCTGCAATTTGGAAAATGGATTATGCCAGCGGAAAAATCGATAACTGGTATTTAGATAAAGATGTTGGAGCTATGGCTATCAGAAAAAATGGCCAAGCGGTTCTTGCCTTATCAGATGGTTTCTATTTTTTTAATTTCGACGACGGATCCTTGGAGTTAATAGAAAAAGTGGATTCAGACAATACAAGGATCCGCTTGAACGATGGAAAGACTGACCGACGCGGCAGATTCATTGCTGGTGGGATGGATGACAAAGAAGAGCTAGATATCTGTTCTCTTTGGCAACTCGACTCTGACTTAACGGTAAAACGGCTTGAAGAAAACATTATTTGCTGCAATGGCCCGTGCTGGTCTCCTGATGATTCAGTTTTCTACTGTGCCGATACCTTCAAAGACACTTTCTCGGCATATTCTTATGATATTGAAACAGGATTAATTTCTTCTAAAAGAGAATTTGCCTCGTCAAAAAATGAACAGGGTTTATATGATGGAGCAACAGTCGATTCTGAAGGATGCCTATGGACGGCCATGGTCATTGGGGGGGATCTGATTCGTTACAATCCAGACGGATCTATAAACAGAAAAATTGGAATGCCGGTAAAAAATATAACTAGCTTATGTTTTGGTGGACCTAATCTTGATGAGATTTTCGTTACGTCGATGGCGAGAGTAGTTCATCCGGCAGTACACGATCACTTTGCCGCAGATGCTCGCCCTCAATTTTCTGCGGGAAGCCTTTATCGAATTTCTGGTTTGGGCATTAAGGGTATTCCAGAGCCCCGATTTGCTGGATAACCTAGAGTTATAGAGTTTTGTTTCAGGTGCTGGAACGTTTGTATTTGACCACCTAAGAGCTCCATGGAATACTCATATGTGGGAAAGAGGGATGAGATCGTATGGAGTACTGGGAAACAGAAAACCGTTCAGGCTTGTTTATAGCAGGATATAAAAACCCCCCTACCAATTATTTTATTGCCGCTGCTGCCATAGAGTTTTTAGAGCTGATAAAAACCTGGAGACAACCGGAGGTAAAAGTAATTGTTCTCTCTGGAGCAGTTAAAGATCGCTTCATCACGCACTATAGCGTCGAAGAGCTCGTTGAGATGGCAGAAAACCCGGAAGTTTTAGAAGCATCAGCGCACGGCATGATTCATGGTTACCACACAATGCTCAGATCTCTGGCGTACCTAGATAAACCAATCGTAGTAGGAATGACTGGCGACACAATGGGTTGTGGACTGGAACTGTCCTTAAATTGTGATATTCGAATAGCTCAGAGAGGCGACTATCGCATAGGATTCCCGGAAATAGCTTTAGGTATTTTAACAGGAACCGGTTCTCAATTACTTACACGCATTATTGGCCATGGCCGTGCACTTGATTTTCTATTGCGTAGCCGAATAGTTAGTCCTGAAGAGGCTCTGCAACTTGGTATTGTCACTGAAGTCGCAGCAGACGCAAAGGCCCGAGCTATAGAAATTGGTGAAGCTCTCATGCGACAATCGAGTAGCTCACTTGCAGCGGCAAAACGCTCGTTGGTTCGAGGGGGGAATCTCCCTATCGAAGAAGGCCTGAAAATAGAGGCGGAAGAGTGGCTGAAAACTGTTGTGACTCAAGAAGCTCTAGATCTCATGCGCGACTATGTTAGCCAACCATTTGAAAAACGCCGGGCATGGATCGAACAACACGGAGTTCCATTCGAGCCAACCGATTGACTCAGTTAAGACCAACAGGTCTAAATCTAAGCCATAGTTGATTTTAGGTTGCCTGCGACATCAAACACCTAATGTGCTGTTTGAGCTTCCCACATTGCACGAACATCACCAATTTTTATAGTGGCAACTACTTGCCCTTTATCATCTAAAATATCAAACAGGTCATCTCTCTCATCAACTCGTACGCTATAGAAGACTACAGCGCCTTCCGGCCCACCACCCTCACTATGAGTATCATCTTTTTTACCACGAAAATATTGACCTGCATGTCTGATTTCTTTTATAGAACCGTCGGTTTCATAAATACGGAGTTCTCCCTGGACAATCAACATGTTCGTTTGCTGAATATGCGTGTGAGCAGCTATTTTCTTATTTGCTGGAAATTTAAAGAGCACATCTATAACTCGGCGCTCCTCATCAAAGTCAGATAAAGAAAACTGGGCGTGCTCGATATACGGGAACGGTCCCCAACTCACTTGACTATCATCAAATGTAAAATTAACCTCATCTGTTTCAGCTATTGCGGCCATTATTTTTCCCCTTTTCCCTAAAAAAATCGACTGGAGTAAGCCAATGGTTACTTCCTCCAAGAGGTGACTGTATCTGGATTCAAAAGCCATTTAAAGCACTTCCGTCAGTCATATTTTGGTCGAAACCCTGTGTGCGAAAATAGCCCTACTTCCTTAATGCCACAAACCCTGTAAAATTTACGCGATGATGATTTCATTTTTGGCTAAGAAATAAATGGCAAGTTTGACTCGATGTCAGCCTCACTTAGGAACTTATGTAGAAGTAACAGTTTCTGCAGATACCAGTGACGAAAGGCTTATCGATGCAAGTAATGCCGCTTTTTCTGCTATAGAAAAAATCGACAGATTAATGAGCTTTCATAGTGTAGAAAGTGAACTCACTATGATCAACAAAACCGCATCTCAACAACCAGTGCAAATATCTTCAGACATGAACTTTGTGATCGAACAAGCGTTATTCTTAAGTAGGAACACAAATGGAGTTTTTGATATTACTATTGCACCGGAACTCATCACTAATAATCTATTGCCTGACCATGGGCTAGATTTCTCCGAGAGTGGAACTTGGAAAGACATCATACTATCGAATGCTCAGATCCAGTTTAAACAGCCTGTACTGCTAGACCTCGGCGGAATTGCCAAGGGCTATGCTGTTGATTGCGCTATAACCGCTGTCGAGGAAACAATTGACATTACTGTCAATGCTGGCGGGGATCTGCGCATGCGACCTTGGCGCGATAAACATGTATCTATGAGACATCCCGAGTCACCTCGCTCTGTTTTTGTCGACACGGTAATGGAGAATTGCGCTTCAGCAACCAGTGCAAGCTATGATAGCAACATAGATTCAATTATAATTTCGCGAGACTCTCAACCTAACCAAATGAACCTTAACAACAAAAGTGTGACGGTGTTTGCCGAAAACTGTCTGACAGCTGATGCGTTGACTAAAGTCGCATACTTGAACCCAGATATGCTACGCAGAAATACTTTCTCCGGTGTTCGCTTTGCCTCTCTAGACAGTGCCGGCACTGTCACTTGGGATTAATTATGAGCAGAATAAATTTCAGAATCCCAATCAAGTATCGGTCTATCTTATTCACAGCATTGGCCTGCTCATGGGTTACGGGTCTAATATTCTTTTACCTAAACCGATGGGTGACTGTGGAGAGTGCTTTTGGGGTGACAAAACATCCAGCCCAAACATTTTTGCTGATGACGCATGGAGCATCCGCGTTCGTGATGCTGATGTGCTTTGGGGTCCTCTTAGTTAATCACTTACCCGCAGCATGGCGGTTACGTCGGTCAAGATACTTGGGTATCACACTAACCACATTAATCTCTTTTCAGATTATCACCGCATATAGCCTCTATTACATAGCGACCGATGAAAGTCGTACTTTCATTTCTAACCTCCATACCGCTTCAGGCGCGAGTATTCCTTTTGTTCTCATAGCCCATATTATCATTGGTCGTATGAGACGAAAGTCAATGTCAGCTAACTCAAATGAAGAGCAGTCTTAAAAAAGATAACACAAACCGACTACGGGCTTAAACTTTTACACGATGGTGCGTAGCAACTGTTTGTCTCCATATTTTGTCTTCTTTAAAGACAAAGGTATCGGTACCATAGTCAAAATTATATTTCACAGATTCAGCGGTCCATGTTATGTACATCATGTCGGCGCTAGACACTTGATCTATTACATTAAACTCACTGCCCTCTGGTAGTAAATCACTTAACCACATCTGAAAAAAGGCACGTGCGCCAGACACTCCATGCCAAACTTTTTCACCATAGACCATCACTGAATTCTCATCATAGTCTAGTAATATCTCCTCGAGGTTACCGACTCCAAATGCGTCCAGATGATGTTGAAAAATTTCGTCTGCTGTTCTCATATGCGCGAACTCCTTGAATATTGAAAGTACCAAATAGACACGATCGAAATCACGAGCATTGTTCCAGTTCCTATCGCTGTGATAGTTGGTAGAACCCACTCAGCTTCGGACGCGGCAGTGTGCCAGGGAGCTATCTCTTCCAATTTCCCCCTGATCGTGACCATAACGATGCTAGTACGCTGGAACCCGCCAATTAGAAAAATAGAACTCGTTCCATAAATGATGAGCATCACTGTAGCCAGCCTAGATGGAATTGAGTCTTTAGCAAAATATGAAGCCACGAGAATCGCAGATGTCGTCGATATAAATGCCATGAAAAAAGTTATTGTTATAGCTAGGTAGGATGCAAACAAGTCAACGACTTCGAACTGTGTCATGCTAAACCTTTTTCGTTCTCTGCCTAAGTTAAGTTATATTATGGCGATGAGCTGTGGTTAAGATATTAAGCCCAATTTAGTTTGGCATTCAACAACAACAGTTATTTTCTATCCTGAGTAGATTGTGCAAGGAGGAAACCAAACATGAAAACAGAAAAGCTAGAGCCTACTCTAGGAGCTGTGATCCGCGAACTGAACCTTAGCACTCTCACCTCAGCCGAGTGGGACAAGATCTATCAACAATTCCTTGAACATGCAGTTTTAATTTTTCCAGAGCAACATTTATCCAAAAAAGAACAGGAAGGTTTTGCCATACGATTTGGTGAAATAGAACACTTGACCGAAGGTGCAAAGACGACAGCTATAACAAATAAAACTCCAAAAGGAGTTTTCTATGATGTGGACTCAGAATGGACTAAATTACTCAAAGGTAACGAAGGCTGGCACACCGATAGCTCTTATATGAGCCTTACGGCAAAGTCGTCTATTTTATCTGCGCACGTGGTCCCAGAAAAAGGTGGGGAGACTCAATGGGCTGACATGCGTTCCGCATATGATGAGCTAGACGACAGAACAAAAAAGCAAGTAGAAAATCTAAGCGCATCCCATTCCTACTTCCATTCTCAAGCAAAGATAGGACATCATGTAAAAGTAGGAGCAAACTACGGCTTCGTTGACGGTGAGGCGCCAGTGCACCCGATTGTTAAAATTCATCCGGAGACAGGGCGACCTGCCTTATTTATAGGTAGACACGCTCACAAGATCCCTGAGCTCTCTGAAAAAGCATCTACGTCTTTACTTGACCATCTCATGAGCCTTTCTTGTCAATCGCCGAGGATCTTAACTCATACTTGGAATAAAGGTGATTTAGTCGTTTGGGACAACCGCTGCGTGCTCCACAGAGCAAGGCCTTACCCTCCCAATCAAGAAAGACTAATGTTACACACTCGTATCAAAGGTGATCGAGTGAGTGAAAGCGCTTTAAATATCTAAGCGTCTCCATAAGAGAATCTCTCTGCTGGGCTTTAAGGCTGACTATTTAGCTAGCTCATATATCATTTAATTTAAAACTATTTAGTTAATCGCTTAAACAGCCGGTTTCACAAATAAAATTTGAGTCTATTAACTCTGATAATATATTCTTTCCTGCTGATTTGAGCACTTAAATGCCATTGTAACAAAGTGGGAAAAGAACAAGTTTCGTGGGCACCGTGTCCGAGGCGCTTTTTTTAACATAGGGAGATAATAATATGACTTGGATCGTCTACCTGGCTGGGGAAATTCACACCGATTGGCGAAGCGCAGTCGTTAAAGGTTCTAATGATCTCGACTTGCCAATAGTGTTTACCAATGCAGTAACCGATCACGAAGCCAGCGACTCTGCAGGCGACAACCTTGGACATGAGACTGACCAGTATTGGAGAGACCACAAATCGTCTAAAGTGAATGCGATTCGGACCCGGAAGCTTCTGGAAGACTGTGATATCGCGGTGATTCGCTTTGGCGATAAATACAAACAATGGAATGCAGCTTTTGATGCCGGCTTTTGCGCTGCCCTCGGGAAAAGTTATATCACATTCCACGATAGAGACATTATTCATCCTTTGAAGGAAGTCGATTCTGCAGCTCTGGCATGGGCTTCATCCCCACAACAGGTGGTCGACATCCTGAAGTACGTCACTTTATCTAAATAGAGTATATTGTAGGTGAGACGGATAACTGAGAGGCGAGATAGCAATAGCTCTTAACGTTTTGCCAAAATTAAAAATTTCTGCCGTCATCACTACTTTTCTCGAGAGAAATCCTAACAAGGGGATCAAATGAAATACACAAGCATCGATGACGCTATTAATGCAAATGGACTCCGCCTAGTCATAGTAAAAGATATGCCCAGTGCATGGGGCGTAGCCGCCAAAGCAATGATGGATTACAAAGGGCTGGATTACCTACTCGCCCACCAGATACCAATGTCTGAAAACCCAGCGCTACTTGCTTGGTCGGGAACCAACAGCGGGCCAGTGGCCGCATGGAATAGCGAATCACCGATCAATCGTTGGGATGATATCTTATTCCTCATAGAACGCTTAGCGCCGGAAAAACCATTGGTTCCTGAAGACGCTACTGCGCGGATCCAAGTCTTGGGAATCAGTCATGAAATTTGCGGAGAGCTTGGTTTTGGGTGGAATCGCCGTCTTGACATGATGCGTCCACCTGAGGGACAGCCTCCATCAGATTTCGGGAAAAAATATTCTTACAACGATACTGATGCTGCATTAGCTAACAAAAGAGTTATCACGCTAATAAAAGAGCTGGCGACGATATTAAAAGCTCAAGCCAAGCAAGGCAGTGAATTTTTAGTTGGTAACTCTATCACTGCGGCTGATTTTTATTGGGCTGCATTTAGTAACTTTATTGTCCTACAATCTCAAGAAGAGTGCCCCGTAAACCCTCAAGCGCGGCCTATGTTTGAAAATACTCCCGCAGAGATAACAGCTGCCATCGATCCGATACTCATTGAGCATCGCGACAGGATCATGCGCACTTATTGCAAGCTTCCTCTTGAGCTGTGATATAAGCTTTTAGAATGCAGATGGGGCCAAGCCTTGGCGCTAAGCCCCATCTCTTCGCTTAACAAACATAATGGCTCATAAACAAAGAGAAATGCATTTGGGCGCCTTTATGCGGCCAGTCAGTCTGCATACTGCGGCTTGGAGATATCCTGGTGCTTTTCCGGATGCCAATTTCAATTTCGCGCACTATCAAAAATTTATTCAGACACTAGAGCACGGCTGTTTCGATGCATTTTTCATGGCGGACCATCTTGCAGTCATGAATATGCCCATGGATGCACTAAAGCGCAGTGCGACCGTCACATCTTTTGATCCACTGACTCTTCTGCCAGCCCTCGCTGTAACAACGAAACACATCGGCCTTATCGCTACGGCATCTACTACATATAATGAGCCTTATCATATTGCCAGGAAATTCGCCTCTCTTGATCATATCAGTGGCGGCCGTGCGGGTTGGAACCTCGTAACTTCTGCCAACCCTGACGAAGCAAAGAATTTCGGGTTGGACTCTCATGTGGCCCATGCTCAGCGATACCAAAAAGCCCATGAATTTTATGATGTGGTGACTGGGTTATGGGATTCTTGGGCTGACGATGCCTTCGTGAGAGATGTAGAAAATGGCATCTACTTTGATCCTCAAAAGATGAACACTCTAGACCATCATGGGAGTTTTCTAAATGTAAAAGGTCCGCTAAATGTGGCACGGCCTATACAGGGATGGCCTGTGATCGTTCAGGCTGGAGCATCTGACGCCGGTCGTCAGCTTGCCGCAGAAACAGCTGAAGTCGTTTTTGGGGCAGCAAACAGATTTGAAGATGGTAAAAACTACTATTTAGATATTAAGGGCCGCATGAGCGTTCTAGGGCGCGCTCCGGAAAGTATGAAAGTGTTACCCGGCGCCTTCATCGTTGTAGGAGAGTCTGAACAGGAAGCCATTGATAAAAAAGCTAAACTAGATTCTCTAGTTCATCCCGATAGCGGTATCGCAACACTCAGTGTTCTTCTCGGATGTGATGCTTCTACTTTTGATATCAATGCCCCTTTACCAGAAATCCCTCCTAGTGAAAGCTCACAAAGTGGGCGACAGAAGATAATTGAGATGGCTCGTCGAGATAACAAAACCGTAGGTGAATTAGCAAGTCATGTAGGCGGGAGCTTTTCTAGTTTAGAGATAATTGGTACCCCTGAGTCTATTGTGGACGAAATGCAGACTTGGTTTGAAGGCGGAGCATGTGATGGCTTCAACATTATGTTCCCCTATTTGCCCGAAGGACTTGATGATTTTGTTTTTAAGATCATACCCGAACTGCAAAAGCGTGGTGTTTTCCGGCGAGAATACACCACTTCAACTCTTAGAGAACACCTAGGCCTCACGCGGCCGGAAAACCGCTTCTCCCCGCTATCCGTTAAATAAATCTAGTAACTGTGTCATTTACAAGACAAGTGTTGCATTTACATTGAAATCGTTTGTATAATAAGAACAATTCTCATTAACATTAAGAGAACGATTAACAACTAGAACACGACTACGAGAAAGACGAATAACATGGAGTTGAATAATGTCTCAAAAAAGATTGCTTAAAGGACTGTTCGCTGCGCTTCTTATCTCCCTATGGGGCGGTATCGCGATGGCAGATAGTCATGAAAATGAAAAAATGGATAAAATCATGGAGATGCTTAATGCCCAAGCGGCAGAAATAGCGACTCTAAAAGCCCAATTGGCAGAAGCGGATGAAGAAAGTGAAGTAATGTCTACAAACGTGCCACAGGATCCTAATGCTGTAGGCGCCGCCGGTTCACGTTGGTCTCCATCTCAGAATAAAAGACGTGCACGCGCGTCCGAGTGGGCTGAAAAAACTTCTATCGGTGGATATGGAGAGCTTCACTACAACAACATGCACGGTGAAGATGGTGGAAAAGATTTCAACAAAACTGATGTCCATCGCATAGTTCTCTTTGTTGGTCATGAATTTAATGACTGGGCGCGATTTGCCTCAGAAATTGAATTTGAGCACAGCTGGGCTGGTGAAGGGCGAGAAGGCGATGTAGTCATTGAACTTGCTTGGCTAGAGCTTGATCTCAGTGCAAATCATCACTTCCGAGCGGGTGCAGATATACTTCCAGTAGGTATCATGAACCTAACGCATGAGCCGACTACTTTTTACGGTGTTGAAAGAAACATGGTAGAAGCGGAAATTATCCCAACTACTTGGACTGAAGCGGGTGCTGGTTTATGGGGTCAATTGGTCCCTGGACTTAACTATAACATTTTCGCCCATACAGGACTGATCGTTCCTACTTCAGGAAGTAGCGCAATGAGAGTTCGTAGCGGACGTAAGAAAGTAGCCAATGCGAAAGAGCAAGATATAGCTATCTTAGGTCGCCTATCCTACACAGGTGTTCCAGGACTCGAAGCATCAGTAACTATTGATTATCAAGCTGACTACACGGGAACTGCTGATAGTATTGATGCCGATGCCGTGTTGACTGAAGTACATGTTGACTACAAGCACGCTTCTGGACTTGGTTTGAGAGCCCTGTATGCACGCTGGGATTTCGGAAAAGATACTTCAGCATCATTCGACCCGTCTAAGATTGGAGCTGACACTGTTCAAGGCTGGTATGTAGAGCCATCATTTAAGTTTGATATGCCTACTACGTTACCAGGAGAGCTAGGTCTATTCGTTCGATACCATGAGTGGGATGAGCGTGATGGAAAAAACAGCTATAACCTCCTAACTAACACAGGAACAGCTAAAATGTTCACTAAGAGAGACCAGTTCACCATCGGTGCAAACTACTGGCCTACTCCAAACATCGTCTTTAAGATTGATGGACAGTGGGAAGATTCTGAAGGCACACCGTCTTCTGGTAATCATGATGGCTTAAACTTAGGAATGGGTTTCCAATTCTAAGTAATTCTGTTATCAGAACTATTTAGGAACTAGATAAAATGGCAATGGACCGACGGACATTCACTAGGTCCATTGCCTCTTTCCTGACCTCGACAGCTAGTCTGTCTCTATTCCACACCCAACTTTATGCCAGACAATACCTTACCATCGAGCAAGCTCAGACTATACTTTGGGGCAACGAAAAGCTCGAACCTCTCGCCGTTAAACTGACATTAGCTCAAAAGAAAGAAATTCGAACCGGATCTAAAATGAGAGTCCGGCGTTCCAACTTGCGAGTATGGAAAAGTCAAAGTGGTGGTTGGTTCATACTGGACTATGTCATCGGTAAGCATGAATACATAGACTACGCGATAGCGCTTGAAAAAAACGGGGCGGTAAGAGGACTAGAGATCCTGCACTATCGTGAAAGCTATGGCGGTGATGTACGCCACAAACGCTGGCGCGATCAGTTCTCTGGATACAGCCACACAACTAATTTACGGCTCAATAAAGAAGTCATGTCTATTACCGGCGCCACAATGTCCTGCAGACATCTTGTGGAAGGGGTAAATCGTATCAATCACACTTGGAAAGTTGCCCTCAGCTCGCTTTAAGCCGAACTTTTTCCCAATAGAATCCCACCTTGCAGCTAACTAAATAGCTTATATCTCTTGATTTATATGTTGTCATATCCTCTATGGCTAAATTCCAAATGTAGATAGCAATTACTTTTTTTCGGCAATTGCTCCACGCGGACTGCTTCTGTAAGATGAAATTTCGAATGACACTGTTTGAGGTGCGCCATGAATCAGCTGGTCAAAAGAGAAACCCAATCCCAACTTGCGCAACGCGCAATCAACTTTCTTTCATGAGCGCGCAAGAAGGCAGCGTAGGGAAACAAGGTTTTGTAGCAGCGCATTCCTGGTGGGGTGACGAAGAAATAGAGGCCGCGTCAAGAATAGAGTCGGAAATCAAACGGCTCAATCTCAGAACTATTCGGGTAGCTTGGGGCGACCAACATGGGATTGTCCGGGGCAAAAATGTGATGGCCCACGATTTTCTTCTCGTTCTAAAGAACGGTATTGATTTTCAAACCGCTACTTTGTTTTTTGACACCACGAATCATATGTTTGCCCCAATGTTTTCTGGTGACGCGGGAATAGGAATGGAAGCGCTAGCTGGCGGCCCTGATGCCATACTTATTCCGGACCCCACCACTTTTCGTACCTTGCCATGGGCGCCAAACACTGGATGGATTTTATCAGAAATGTACCTCTCCTCAGGAGAGCCCTGCCCTTTTGACAGTCGAGGCTTGATGAGGCGCACCCTCGCTAAATTAAGTACTCGAGGGTTTGAGTACATGGCAGGATTGGAAGTCGAATTTTATATCACACGTCTTAAAGATCCAAAGCATGCCCCAGAACAGTCCGGGTGGCCACCGGATCCACCAACAGTAGACGTGATAGCCCATGGATTTCAATATTTGACGGAAGAAAGACAAGATGAAATAGATCCTATATTACAAATCCTACAAGACAATATAGAGGGACTTGGTTTACCACTAAGGACTATGGAAGATGAATGGGGTCCCGGGCAATGTGAATTCACCTTCGACCCGACATTAGGACTTGTTAGCGCTGATAACATGCTCCTTTTCCGAACTGCGGTAAAACAGATTTGTCGACGAAATGGTTTGCACGCAACCTTCATGACACGACCCGGTCTGCCAAATTTTTTCTCCTCTGGTTGGCATTTACACCAGTCCCTTTGCGATACTAAATCAGGGGAAAACATGTTTACAAATAATGGTGGGAACAAAGAACCGCTCTCTTTAATAGGGATGCAGTTTATGGCCGGGATCTTAAAACACACACCAGCAGCATGTGTCTTTTCAACACCAACGATCAATGGCTATAAGCGCTATGCGCCACAATCTTTCGCACCCACAAAAATCACATGGGCTACCGAAAACCGAGGAGCATTAATTAGAGTTTTGGGAGGACCAGGGGATACTGCAACTCATATAGAAAATCGCGCGGGAGAACCTTGTGCTAATCCCTATCTTTACATGGCGTCCCAAATTATTGCCGGCATCGATGGTATGGACAATGCTCTTGATCCAGGTCCAGCAGACGCCTCTCCCTATGAATCACATAAACCGCTGTTGCCTAGAACGCTCATGGAGGCAGTAGCGGAGTTAAAAGACAATCAGCTATTTAGAACAGAATTTGGGGATGATTTTGTTAATTATCTACTAGCGGTTAAGCAGTCCGAGATCGACCGATTCCAGGCCTATGTCACCGACTGGGAACACAGAGAATATTTCGAGGTTTTTTAAATAATGAATGAAAACCATAATTGGCGAGGCAGGAATATTGGTGGGTTGAATAACCAAGAAGTTGACGAGTTTTTGGCTGGGCCCTGGCTTGCACGACTTGCGTGCTTAAAACCAAATGGAAGTCCGTATGTCGTTCCTGTCTGGTACCATTGGGACGGCGAGGCGTTTTGGTTAGTTGCAAGAAAAAAGTCAGAATGGGCGCGTTTCATTGCGGATGACCCGAGAGTCTCTTTAGTAATCGACGAACCCGACCCTCCGATTCGAAAAGTTATCTGTGAGGGACTGGCAGAGGTTATTGAAGAACCCGTGGGGCCCATCTTAGACAATGGTAAAAGTTCAATTTGGAACCAAATAGGTTCTGAACATACTGGGCCTCGGTACTTGGGCGAAAAGTCGTCAGAGTATCGTGACTCAATAAACACCGAACCTTGCTGGACATTTAAAATCTGCCCGGAAAAACTAGTCACCTGGCAGGGTTTCGCTTGGCATGACCGCTATAAGCACTCCGACACGACAAAGGAAAGAGACTAATTCCCTTGAAGATCCTGTCTTCCTCCGACGAGGATCCAATAGGTATTCTTCGTCCTGATTCGAGGACAAAATTCTTTTTAACCTGCGACCATGCAAGCTCTAATGTCCCAGAAGCACTGTGCGATCTCGGTCTCAGCAAGGATGAATTACAGAGACACATCGGGTGGGATATTGGGGCATTAGGTGTAGCGCAAGAACTCTCGAAACGACTTGACGCTACACTAGTTTGGCAAAAATACTCTCGACTCGTTGTCGATTGTAATCGTGTCCTAGAGCATCCTGGCCTTATTCCTAAGGAAAGCGAAACCACCCCAATCCTGGGGAATATAAATATAACTGAGGAGGAGCGGCACCAACGAATCAGTGAATTCTATACTCCATACCATTTAAAAATAAAAACGCTGCTTGATACACGAACCGAAGAAGGCCTAGAAACAATATTTATATCCGTGCACAGCTTTACACCCATTTATCTTGGCCACCAAAGGTCTTGGGATCTTGGAGTACTTTATTCTGATGACGTTGTTTATTCTCACTCTATCTTAGACAGGCTCTCGCGAGAGACAGACCTCAGAATCGGAGACAATGAGCCCTACAAAATTGACGAGAAAGACTGCACAATCCCCTTACATGCATTAAAGAGAGGGTTACGGAATACATTATTTGAAATTAAACAGGATTTGATTACGTCAACCGCACATCAAATATCGTGGGGTAAGAAACTTAGTGCAATCCTAGCGGAGACTATTTGATCTGTGACTTTTGAAACGCAAAATCTACTATCGAAAGCCGTCAAACAAATAATCAATAAGGCGGTGAAAAACCAGCGGAGGCGCCACAATAATTGCTAAAAATGTGAGGTGGTCGAGCGCCCCTTTCAAGCTAGAGACCGGTTCCAAATCTACCCCACTTCCGCCTAACCAGAACAAGATCCAGAGCGGCGTAAACAAATAATTAAAGGCAATGAACACCCTCTTAATAGCTTCCATTTCGTTAAGTTCCTCGAGTCGGGTTATTTGCAGAATACTTTTCCAAAAACTCGGAGCGATACCCATCCAATCGCCAAATAATCGGAAAAAAAGACTCGTCCATTTCAACGGTCCCAAATTTTTTATATCGACTATAAATACTGCTTACAAATTCGGAATGAAACTTATTTTCTGATGACATACAGTGCGCAACTATTGATCTGCGAGGTCTCTGAGTATGGTTGATATCAGAGCCATGCCAAGTCCACCCTTGATGGAAGGCCCCTCCTCCAGCTTTCACTACAATAGGAACCCTTTCAGGGCTTTCGATCCCTGCAGCAGCGGCAGCAGCAGATAGCTCCTTTATCGGGTTAGTAGGTGCATGAAATTGATCTATTTTTCCTGATTGGCCCCAACGATGTGAGCCTCTAACGTACTCAACAGTACCTCCCTCAGCGGTCGTATCATCAAGGGCGATCCAGCAGCTTGCCCAATCAGGTATGGCAGTCCACTGCTCGTAGGCTGAATCCTGGTGAAACCCTAATGGCTTACCACCAGGCGGCTTCCACAACAGGTTATCCTGACTTATTCTGGCCCCTGGCCATCCACCTAAAGTGGCACATGCTCGTCCAATATCTGAGTGGAGAATGACTCTCGCAACACCCCTGTCGGCCTTCCAGGCGTTACATAACTGTCTTGTGTTCTCAGGAGGATCTCGTTCAACCTGCCAATTAACCTCATCAGGTGCGATTCCGGTCTCATACTCTTCGGCAAACAGCCTATCGAAGCGCTCTCGCAATAAAGCGACACTTTCATCGCTAATTATGCGATCAACCTGTACAAACCCATCTGAATGAAAATCAGCGATCTGGGCTTCAGTTACCTTAAATTCTCGCATGACTTTTATTTCTCACCACGTTCTTGAACACAAACTATACATGAAACAAATACCTTTCTCGCTCAAAAGCGGAGACATGACGTCTCATTCGCTCGTCCTCATCGATACAACACGCCACGGAATGCGCTATGAAATCTTTGCCAAAGATTCTTTCAGCAGCTTGGCTTCGCCCCATAAGTTCAGCCGCCTCTAGCAAGCTTCTAGGAACAGCTCCTATATCGCTCGGCACCTTGTCACGACCTATACTGGTCGTCTCCGGGGGAAGCATCAGTTCCTGCTCAATTCCATATAAACCCGCACCTAACATCATAGAAAATGCTAAAAAAGGATTTATGTCCGCTCCAGGTAGACGGAACTCTATCCTAGCATTTTCGATAGGACTAGCGACCAAACGTAACCCACAAGTGTAATTCTCATACCCCCATGTCGCAGTCCTAGGAGCCCAATTACCAGGCGCATACCTTCTATAGGAATTCACATTAGGGGCATAAAGTGCTGTAAGTTCTGGAATTAATCGCAGTATCCCAGCAACAAAATGTCTACCTAATCGAGTTAACTTAGGATTGGAACCACCCCCAAATAATACTGATTGACCTGAATTTTTATCCTGTAAAGAGATTATCGGATGCCCTCCCAAGCCAGGGTGATCATCACTGAGCTGAGCCATAAAAGAAGCTGTTTTTTGCTCTCTACTAAAAAATGCCCGAGTAAACATTTTAAAAAAAGCAGCATCATCCGCTGCCTGCAAAAGCGACTTGGCAGGCATTGTCGCTTCCAAACAACCTGGACCTAATTCGCTACACATGTGATGAAGTTCGATATCGCCGTTTCTAAGGGTTTCCTCATACCTGGCTAAAAGTTCTGCCGAAATACTAGGTAACATGGCAGACCAGCATCTATTTTCAGGACTGAAACTCTTGAGTTTCTGGTAATCTTCATCCTGTAACTCGCTAGCCGTTTGATCGAGAATAATAAATTCAAACTCACTCGCTCCAATTGCTGAGAAACCCATTTTCTCAGCCTTTTTAATCTGTTTCTGAAGCATGGCACGTGGCGAAACCTTCTTTGAAGGCCCTTCGTAATCTGCTACTACAAGTACAGAGTCCGCTTCAAAAGGATAGTTTCTCAAACTCTTCCGGTCGAAAGAACAACTCTCACTCCTGAAAGCTTTATCTACCCTGACTGTATCGTTCGGCCCCCACCACGGAAGAGCATCTATAAAGGACCAGCCTTTTAAAGCAAATTCGCTAAATTGCGAGAACGGTATTTTCTTTCCCCGCCAGGTCCCATCTTGATCGAATAATCCAGCGTAAACATACCGAATATGATCGTCGGCTAGGCCAGCTAAAAATTGTTCCATTGATTGCGCTTTTCTGGAAGTCACTAGATTCGAATTTACTCCGTAAAGTTAAGGAAAATGACATTCTTGTTATACGATACTATCACTAGACTTATTCATTGCAATGCCGTCATAAATTACGTAATGTTTGTCCCAATTAGCACGAAGGTTCAGAATAAGGAATTCAGATGTCAAATGATACAGATCTAGAGCAATATGTCCGCACCCCCAATAGAGATGAACTGGTAAAGGAGGTTCGCGCCAAAATAAATGAATTAGGAATTCGTTATATTTATTATCAATTTATCTCAGTGACAGGAAGAATCGTAGGAAAGGGAATTCCTGCCGATCACTGGGAAAGAACTGCAGAAAATGGATTCCAACTTGTCTATGGCTCTACTGCTAACCTTTTTGTCGATAGGCACAGCAATTATATTGGCTATGGTCCCGAAGCAATGGAACTCGTTGGAATACCTGATCCTGAGACATTCTGCCAACTTCCATGGGATAAGCGTGTGGCAAGAGTGTATTGCGTATGCTTCCGTAATCGAGAGGAACGTGAGAACCCGGGAGCATTTTTAACGTCCGATTGTCGTGGAAATCTAAAGAGAATGAATGCCGACTTCCAGGCGCAGCATGGGTTGGAATTTCGTGTAGGAACCGAGCCTGAAATGATGTGGTTAAAACGCGGCGAAGATGGGAAACCAGATGGAGGTGTTACCAAACCGTACTGCTACCATATAGACCAGTTCGAAAGCTTAAGACCTGTCTTTATGCAGGTGATAGATTATGCGCAAGCTATGGGTCTAGATATGATTCAAGGAGACCATGAAGATGCCCCCGGCCAACTAGAACTCAACTGGCAGTTTGACGATGTGGTTAGAAATGCAGATCGGTTATCTACTTATCGTCAAATCTGTGCGCAAGTAGCTAGGGAAAATAACCTTATAGCTTGTTTTATGTCCAAACCATTTATGGGCGTTTCCGCATCAGGATGTCATACCAACGTCTCTCTATGGAAAGGCGGCGAGAGTCGCGTCAACCGACTCCATAACGATACGCTTCCAGGTATGGATGATGTATTTACCTACAGGGTGGGTGGAGAAAATACATTCATGCCCGATACCGACGATATTCAAAAACCAGGGAAAATAGGTCTTCAATGTGTGGGGGGCATTGTGAAGCATCTAGGTGCACTCACCGCCATAGGTTGCTCGACGGTCAATTCCTACCGACGACTTTGGGACACAGGATTTTGGGCACCTGTCTTCGCCGATTGGGGTTATCAAAATCGAACAACTGGCCTACGCATCTCCGCTCCTGGAAGATTCGAATATCGTGCAGTAGATAGCATGGTAAATCCATACCTCCTCGGCTCAGCGCTTCTGAAAGTTTTTGAAGACGGAATTAATAACGATATAGATCCTGGTGAGCCAGAAAATAGAAACATCTATGAGGCCATGGAAGCTGGGAAAAAAGTAGAAAGACTCCCAATGTCACTTGGAGACGCCCTTACTAGGCTATCAGAAGATGAGGTCGTTAAATCTGCGATGCCAGATGAAATGTATAAAGTCTTTCATTGGTACAAAAACGATGAATGGGAAAAATTTATGGCGACGGTTACTGACTGGGATCAAGAAATGTATATGGACTGTTTACCATAATAATAATTTGCTTAGGTCGCTTGGTCTTTAAGCTTAAAGAAGTACAGTAGATTGGCGAGGATAGTGTGAGGCTTCCCATGTGAAAGCAGGTCATCGCCAAGCATTTTCTTCTACCCCTCTTGCTTAATCGCGAGGGGGGGCTTTTTTGCCAAAATAATGTAAAAATTATCACTGAACTGTCTAATACCATTCAAAAATGTCGCTACGACTGTATTTAAGTTTCTAAAATGGGAAGTAATCCTTCCCCTTTTACCCTAATATTTGACGCTACTTCTGATATGATTTTCGAATTATAATTATTGGCATTCCGAAGGGAATCAAAAACCACGAATATCGAGTTGGTCTGACAGTATCAGCCGTTATGAAAAAGATTAGAAGTTTCTAGCTGCCTGTTTCCAGACAGCCAGGAAATGTATAGTGTGAAAATTAAAAAAAGGAAATTACGTTACCAGCCATGTCTATGAGATTGCTCAAATACGCGTTTATCGAAGACTATGCCGAAGACAACTGGTTCAACACTCCTAGTGATCTGAAAGCAACTTACGATGTCGTGATTATTGGCGCCGGAGGTCATGGACTCGCGTGTGCGCACTACCTTGCCCAAGATCACGGAATTACAAACGTGGCCGTTCTTGATTCTTCCTATATTGGTGGCGGCAACACCGGAAGAAACACTACAATCATAAGATCAAATTACTTAACCCCTGATGGGGTTAAGTTCTACGATCAGAGTATAAAACTTTTCAAAAATCTTTCGTGTGAGCTCGACACCAATATTTTTTTTTCCGAACGCGGTCATTACACTCTTGCCCATAACACCTCTACTTTACGCACAGCACGCTGGCGCGCAGAAGTAAATAAACACCTGGGTATAAAAAGCGAGGTTGTAAGCCCAGACGAAGTCTTACGAGCTTGCCCTGAGATCCAACTTGACTGTGGCGGGTCTCAAGCCGTTGAGGGTGCGCTTTATCATGAACCTGGGGCTGTGGCTCGGCATGATGCTGTCGCATGGGGCTATGCCAAAAGTGCTTCTGCTCGAGGTGTTGAAATACATCAACACACACCTGTTACCGGGATCAATACCGATGCGCAAGGGATCTCAGAAGTCGTGACACCGAAAGGAGTAATCAAAACAAGAACTGTTCTATCTGCTGTTGCTGGGCAAACTCCCTCAATAACTAAGATGGTGGGAATAAAAACTCCTATAGAAATATTTCCCCTACAAGCATGCGTTACAGAGCCTATAAAGCCTTGGCTAAATACGATTATCGTCTCTGGAAGCCTACACATGTACCTGAGCCAAAGCTCAAGAGGGGAGTTAGTCATGGGTGCTGCTTTAGACCCCATGGAACTCCATTCGAGGCGATCGACTTTCGAATTTGTCACGGGCCTTTGCGATCAAGTGCTCGATTTATTCCCTTTCTTAAGTGGAGTGAAAATAAATCGTCAATGGGCTGGTATGGCTGATATGACTCCTGACTTCGCGCCGATTATGGGAACGACTCCGGTCAAAGGATTTTTCTTAGACTCTGGATGGGGAACCTGGGGATTCAAGGCAACACCCATCAGTGGCAAAACGATGGCGAACACAATAGCGACCAACTTGAATGACCCTTTAATTCAATCTTTCAACTTAGATCGATTTAAAAACTTCAATTTGGTTGGAGAAAAAGGGGCTGCAGCAATTGGACACTAGTGCGAGGACCTCGGCGCCATGAAATTTTTTGAATTTCCCTTATTAGGCACTCGTGCCATCTCCGAATTCGTACCCGCACATGACGACGTCCTCGAACCGATAAACTTGGCAGACAATATCTCTGCAGGAGATTGGGTTTATGAGCGTGATAGTGTGCCGAAGATAACTACTGAATTTTGGTATCACTCGACCAGTCAGATTTGGTTCAAAGTAGAACGTAATACTGGCACCAACCAAATTTATAGTGCGGAGGTGCTGCGTGAGTAGACGCTTGCCTCCACGACCTGAAGAGTGGATAGATCGAAAAGTAAAAATAGATTTCTGGTTTGAGGGAGAGAAGTTCTCGGCCTATAAGGGAGACGTAATCTCGAGTGCACTTATTGCAAACGGGCAAAAAATTCTAGCGAGAAGTTTCAAATATCACCGTGCTCGCAGTACCGTTTCCATGGCAAATCACGATGCTAATGTCATTTTAGAGACCCTGACGCAAACTAATATCAGAGCAGATGTAACTCACCCTTCAGCAGGCGCTCGTTATCAGGCTGTAAATACATTTGGCGGCCTAAAGAAAGATCTGGCGCAAATCCTCAACTTTTTCTCAGCTCTGTTACCCGTCGGCTTTTACTATAAAGCTTTTTACAGACCAAGATTTTTATTTCCTCTGTGGGAAAAATTAATTCGTGGGATGACTGGGTTGGGTAAAGTGAACTCAGATACTGATTCATGGCGCCAAGCAAGAAAACAACTTTTTGTTGATGTGCTTATTGTCGGAGCCGGTCCTTCAGGGATAGCTGCTGCTGAATATCTGGAAAAGACCGGACTGAAAACAATTATCGCAGATGAAAATGATCGTGTAGGCGGAACCTTAGGCTATCGCCATAACACCGATCAGTCAGCTCAACAGTTCAAGGATGCGACAATAAAAAACCTAGACAATTTTAGCTCTGTGTCTACTCTCCCTATGCACTATGCAGCAGGCTTATACGAAGGAGGGACAGTGCCTATAGTTGGGCCAGATGGCATCAAAGAGGTGCATACTAAAGCACTCATCATAGCGACAGGAAGTTACGAACAGCCTGCTGTTTTTCGAAACAATGATGCTCCCGGAATAATACTATTGAGTGCAGCAGAACGATTAATGAACAGATATTCTGTACTTCCTTGTGAGTCTGCTGTAATCCTTGCCGGCAACCCTGAGGCCTACGAACGTGCAAAGAATCTGAAAAAGATAGGATTAAGGATCGTGGCAATTATTGATCTTTCGCCCGTTCCAAAAGTCCACGAAAAAGAAATAGCAGACGCAAGAAAAGCAGGGATCAAAGTCACAAAAATAACCTCTATAGTAGAAGCTTCTCTGCGTAAGGGAATATTAGACAGTATCACCGTAATCACCGAACACAATCAAACTGAAAAAATACCATGCGATGGAATACTAATGAGCGTAGGTTGGTCCCCTGCTTCTAGCTTGCTCGTGCAAGCTGGTGCAAAACTTTCTTATCTGACCTCACTAGAACAAGTCATTCCGGATGAGATCCCAGCGGGGACGTACGCAGCGGGACAAGTAAATGGAATTCATGAATTTAAGTCAAAAATTGATGACGGTGTCGCTGCGGCAAACGAGGCCGCGCGATTCTTAGGTTGCGACCTTCCTATCATCCCGCGACCCAAGCGGGAGGACCGCGCGCATTCCCACCCTTATCCAGTGAGTGCCCACCCGAAAGGTAAAGAATTTGTAGATTTTGATGAAGACATACAGCTGAATGATTTGCGCACGTCCTGGCGCGAAGGCTTCAACTCAGTAGAGCTTATGAAGCGCTATTCAACAATAGGGATGGGTCCAAGCCAGGGTAAGATATCAAACATGAACGGCGTAAGAGTGCTTGCCGGCCTAAACAAGAAATCTCCGGGGGCGATAGGCACAACAACTCCTCGTCCCTTTACTCACCCGGTAGCCATAGGCGCGTTGGCTGGGCAACGATTCCGAAGGTATTGGCGCACACCTATGCATCAATGTCACCAAAGAATGGCGGCTAACTTCGAAGAGAATGGACACTGGCTGCGACCTATGACCTATGGGGCAGGTTCTATGCAGACGCTGATTGAAAAAGAGTATGCTGCTGTCAGGGACGCTGTGGGGATAATAGACGTATCTACCCTAGGTAAAGTCGAACTATTCGGGCCTGACTGTATTAAGTTGCTCGAGTACGCCTATACCTGTAAATTCGATAAGCTAAGAACAGATATGACCAGATATATCTTTATGGTGGATGGTTCTGGCGTTCTAATCGATGATGGGGTTGCGGCCCGATTTTCAGATGATCATTTCTATATAACCACGACCAGCTCTAATGCTCATACAGTAGTAAAGCAATTGCGCCTTTTTTCAGATCTACTTAACTTAGATATAGCTATCGTTGATAGGACCCGCCAAGTTGGTGCATTCAACGTAGCCGGTCCCCTATCTAGGGAAGTCTTATCAAAAATTACTAGCCAGTCCCTATCTGAAGCTGATTTTCCATATCTAGCTGTTCGAGAACTCCAAATAGCAAATGTTAAGGCACGAGTCATGCGTGTCGGATTTGTCGGAGAGCTGGGCTACGAAATCCATGCGTCGGCTAATTCGGCACAGACTATTTGGAACGCGTTAATAGAGGCGGGGAAGCCTTTGGGTATAATGCCTTTTGGTGTTGAAACACAAAGGCTGTTAAGACTGGAAAAAGGACACATAATCCTAGGGCAAGACACTGATGGAATGACGACTCCATTTGAGGTCAACTTAGGATGGGGAGTTAATCTCAAGAAAGAACAATCGATCGGAAAAAACAGCTTAATTCACCTAAAAACACAAACTAAAAGACAGCTTGTTGGGTTTGAATGCACAAACACTAGGAAGCTTGAGATATTAGAATCTAATCTAATTGTCGAAGGTGACCGTATTTTAGGACGGGTCACGAGCGTAAGCTATAGCCCTCATCGTAAAGGGATTATTGGTCTAGCGATGATTGACTCAATTGATGCTTCGACAGAACAAATTTGCATTAAAGATTCACAAGGAAATTTAATTGATGCACAAATTGTAAGTACGCCATTTTATGACCCAGAAAACTTAAGACAACTAACATCGTAAGATTCAGATAAGATTTAAATAAAATAGTCAGTAACAGATAATGTCCATAAAAATAAGCCCACTGTTAGAGTGTTATGCTGAATCCAACGCCAAACTCGGTGAAGTTTTTGGAATGAAGACCGTAATAAGCGAAGTGCTGCCTCGTGTAGACACACAAGATTTTATTATGGATCTAAGTCCCGTGCCTAAATGCCTAGTGGTTGGTGGGGAAAGCAGGCAATGGATCACCGAACAAATCGATGGTGAGTTGGGCGGCTTGTTTGATTGTCATCTGCAAAAAAACGGCGGCTTTATATCTGAAATAATCCGAGACCAATTTCTGGCAGTGAACGGCACAAACGAGGCCACATGGAAATCTTTTACAGAAAAATTTCATGCTTCTGGCAGTAAAACACTGATCCTTCCATACGACTGTGCAGAGTTTATAGTAGGAGGGCCGAATATCTGGAATTTACTATATGCCTTGACGTCATTTGATCTCGACTCACTGAAGCCAAACCAGCTTTCTCCGATGCGAATCGCAACAGTAGATGTATATGTATTGCCATATAAAAACATGTTGCGCGTCTTTTGCACTCCGGCAGATGGATATTTTCTTTTCAACACCGTAAAAACTAGTGTTATCTCAGGTGGAGGTGTTTCGATGGGCTTTAACCCGTCTATTGAATCACTATGTGTATCTAACTAATCTACGAGGCTTTTAAAAAGCTTCCTGTTTAATTTTTGTGTGAACGATAAAAAAATTACCACCTACCTGTCTTATATCGCTAAAAATGTCGCTACGATGGTATTTAAGTCTCTAAATAAGAATATAATCCTTCCCTTTTTAACCTAATATTTATCGTACGTTTTAAAGGATAAATTATGTGTGGCATAGTCGGCTTGTTCGCAAAAACAAAAGAATTCGAAAAAGAGCTTGGAAAATATTTTTCTGGCATGCTAAATGAGATGACTGATCGGGGTCCCGATAGCGCAGGATGCGCGATTTATCACAATGTCACTAAGGCGAATGAGTTAAAAATCGTTGCTATGTCAGAGACGCCGCTCTCGAAAAATAAATTGTTAGAAACAATAAGGCAATCTTACCCTGACGCCTCAGTACAAGAACTCGAGTCACTTCACTTCTTGATTACCTTAGAAGGTGAAAGCAAAGAAGCAATCCTTGAGCTAAACCAATGCTTCCCTAACCTAAAGATTTTGAGCAGTGGTTCTTCCATCGAAATTTACAAAGCTGAGGGCCTTCCAAAAAATGTCTTGGAAAAATTCTCAATTTCTTCTATGACTGGATCTCACGCTCTCGGTCATACAAGAATGGCAACCGAAAGCGCAATAACTACGGCACATTCTCATCCGTTCTCGACTGGAGATGATTTGTGTCTTGTACATAACGGATCACTTTCGAATCACAATAGATTAAGAGCGAAATTAAAAAAAGAAGGTATTTATTTTTCGAGTGACAATGATAGTGAAGTCGCGGCAGGCTACCTCGCATGGAGAATTAAACAAGGAAAGACAATAGAAGAAGCCCTTAATCATGCGCTCGAAGATCTCGATGGATTTTATACCTTTGCAATTGGGACAAAGGATGGATTTGCTGTGTTGCGTGACCCAATAGCATGCAAACCTGCTGTTATTAGTGAGACAGACCATTGGGTAGCCATGGCGTCGGAATATAGAGCCATTGCCCTATTGCCAGGCGCACAGAGCGCTCCTGCTTGGGAGCCTGCTCCAGGTAAAATTTACAGTTGGAGCCACTGATATGCCGTTAGAATATGATCTCGCTTCAGGTAGCACGCGTGAGTTGAACAAAAAGCTACATGCGCTTGGAATAGCAAATAAAGTAGACAATATTTGTATTACAAACCCGAACGGCGCGCATGCCTTGGCGGTTGGTCTAACCCGCCCTCTTAAAGTCAACATCAAAGGTCATGTCGGATATTACTGCGCTGGAATGAATCAAATAGCAGAAGTAAACATTGATGGGAATGCCGGCCCTGCTGTAGCAGAAAACATGATGTCAGGCTATGTAACAGTAACAGGCAATGTTTCGCACTATGCCGGAGCTACCTCACATGGGGGTACACTATTAGTTTGTGGGGACGCAAGTTCGCGTTGTGGAATATCTCTCAAAGGAGCAGACATCATTGTTAAAGGTTCTGTTGGGCATATGAGCGCTTTTATGGCACAAACCGGAAGAATGGTTATTTGTGGCGATGCTGGAGAGACATTAGGAGACTCCATATATGAAACCCAATTGTATGTGCGTGGTTCGGTAGCGAGTCTAGGCACTGACTGCATCCAGAAAAGCATGACTGAAAAACACAAGAACGAGCTAGAAACGCTGCTTGTATCTGCCGGAATTACAGGAGCTGATGCCGCTGAGTTTAATCGCTTCGGTTCGGCTAGAAAACTCTATAACTTTAAAGTGGATAACGCTGATGCCTACTAAAAAAAATGGCGATAGCCAAATCAATTTACATGAACTTCAAAGCAGGCTAAAAGAATCTGCTACCTTCCCGCGACAAGTCATAGCGGAAATACAACGGGCCGCCGAGACGGGGATCTATGACATCCGAGGCTGGGGGGCGAAGCGCTCTGTTCCGAACTTTGATGATCTCCTCTTCTTAGGTGCCAGCATGTCACGCTACCCTTTGGAGGGATATAGAGAAAAATGTACCACCAGCGTTACCTTGGGCGATCGGTTTGCATCAAAGCCTATTGAATTAAAGATCCCAATTACGGTCGCTGGTATGAGTTTTGGAGCATTATCAGGGTCCGCAAAAGAAGCATTAGGTAGAGGCGCAACCATTGCTGGTACCAGTACTACAACTGGAGATGGCGGCATGACGCCAGAAGAAAGAGAGCACTCTGAGCTGTTGGTGTACCAATTACTGCCATCCCGTTACGGAATGAATCCAGACGACCTCCGAAAGGCCGATGCAATAGAAATAGTCGTCGGACAAGGAGCTAAACCAGGTGGCGGTGGCATGCTTCTTGGACAAAAAATTAGTGAGAGAGTAGCTGGTATGCGTGATCTCCCTAAAGGCATAGACCAACGCAGCGCATGCAGGCACCCTGACTGGACTGGGCCCGATGATCTGGCTATAAAAATACAAGAATTGAGAGAAATCACTAATTGGGAAAAGCCAATCTATATAAAAATTGGTGCCGCCAGACCTTATTATGATACCGCTTTAGCGATCAAAGCTGGTGCCGACGTTGTTGTATTAGACGGAATGCAAGGCGGTACAGCGGCAACCCAAGATGTTTTCATAGAACATGTGGGCATTCCGACTCTTCCCGCCTTAAGGCAATCTGTCGAGGCGCTCCAAGAACTAGATATGCATCGTAAAGTGCAGCTCATTGTGTCTGGGGGTATTAGAAGTGGTGCCGATGTTGCAAAAGCTTTGGCCATGGGAGCTGATGCTGTCTCAATTGGTGTGGCCGCATTGATAGCGCTTGGTGACAATAGTCCTGCATTTGAAAAGGAATATAACTCACTTGGCACATCCGCTGGATTTTATGACGACTGGCATGAAGGTAGAGACCCGAGCGGGATATCAACTCAAGACGAAGAGCTTGCCGCTCGTTTTGACCCAGTAATGGGAGGTAGACGGCTAGCGAATTATCTAAATGTCCTCGCTCTTGAGACACAGACCCTCGCCCGCGCTAATGGAAAAAGTCACGTACATAATTTAGAGCCCGAAGACTTAGTGGCGCTCACAATAGAAGCTTCCGCGATGGCTGGTGTGCCCTTAGCAGGTACAGACTGGATCCCAGGAAAGAAATAACAACCTAATAGGAGCGTAAAATGGCTACAAAACTCAGTGCAGTTGCTAAGTCCAAAGGAATCAAGTATTTCTTGATCAGTTTTGTGGATCTTTTTGGTCATCTCCGCTCTAAGCTCGTGCCAGCACGCGCTATCGATGGAATGCAAAAGAATGGCGCAGGTTTTGCTGGTTTTGCTGCTTGGTTGGACATGTCACCTGCAGATTCAGACATGTTTGCTGTTCCAGATCCGTCCAGTCTCATCCAACTACCTTGGAATAAAGAAATCGGTTGGCTAGCATCTGATCTATGGATGGATGGAAAAGAAGTTTCAGCATCGCCAAGGGTTATTTTGAAACGAGAGCTTGCGAAAGCGATGAAGGCCGGTTATCGCACGAAAACTGGCGTTGAATGTGAATATTTCTTGACCAGTATGGACGGTTCTGAACTCTCAGATAAGTACGATACGCAAGCGAAACCCTGCTACGACCAACAAGCTCTCATGAGGCAATTTCCTTTAATTAGGGAAATTTGTGACGCTATGCTTGAGCTTGGCTGGGGCCCATATCAAAATGATCATGAAGACGCAAACGGGCAATTTGAAATGAATTGGGACTATAACGATGCCTTAATTACAGCGGATCGCCAAGTCTTCTTCAAGTATATGGTGAAAACAATTGCAGAAAAACATGGTTTTCGCGCCACTTTCATGCCTAAACCTTTCGCTCACCTGACGGGGAATGGTTGTCATACGCATGTGTCCGTATGGGATAAATCAGGTAAGAAAAATTTGTTTCTCAACAAACAGGATGAGCTCGGTATCTCTAAATTAGCTTATAAGTTTCTTGGGGGAGTTATGCACAGCGCAGCTGACCTATGCGCAGTTTTCAATCCTACCGTAAACAGCTATAAAAGAATTAATGCGCCTGTAACCACCTCTGGTGCTACTTGGGCACCTAACTCGGTAACTTACTCTGGCAATAATCGAACCCACATGATCAGAGTTCCTGATGATGGACGCTTTGAATTAAGATTAATGGATGGCGCGGTCAACCCTTATTTGAGTTCCGCAGCGATACTGGCAGCAGGTTTAGATGGTATTGCAAACAAACGAGATCCTGGTCCTCCGCTCATGATCAATATGTATACTGAAGGCCATAAGGCAGGCAAGGTTAAAACCCTTCCTCTCAACCTTTTAGATGCATTAAGATTATTGGAGAAAAATAGCGTCATCAGGGATGCTTGGGGCAAAGACACCATCAGTTCATACGTAAAACTAAAGATGCTCGAGTGGCAGGATTACTCCTCTCATCTGACGGAATGGGAAAAGCGTAATACTTTAGATTGTTGAATTAGTCCGTAATTTGTTAGCACTTACTATCAGAGTAAGTGCTAATTGGCATAATCTTTCAGCATTTTCTTCAGCTCTATACGGTGGATCTCTTCCGTCTTAATCATTTCCCTCGCATACTCTTCGATATAAATACTTGCGTCGCTAACCACATCTAGAAGATCTTTATACAACTCGATGGCTTGTTGCTCGTGCTTAAGGCTTTCTTGCAGTAAGTCGATAGCACTATGGTTGTTAGACTCTTCAATAATAGAAATATCAAGTGAAGGGTGACCGTCTAACCCTGTCACCAACTCTCCTGCTTGTTGGGCATGCAAGAGTGACTCGGACGCTTGCTCTTGGAAAAACTGATTCAAACTTAATCTGTCTCGCCCAGAAACCATCAGGCTGTAATGGGTGTATCTCACCACGCCGGATAATTCATATTTCATGATCTGGTTCAAAATCGTAATCGTTGTTTCAGCATTTAAAATATTCATGAACGTAGATTAACAGTTTCTGATATCTATTGGAATATAGAAGTACTCCATTACAAGAAAAACAGTTGACATTTAAATGATAATGATTATCATTACTATTAAAGAAACATTTAATAACACTGAGTATATAAAATGGAAAGAGAACAAATAGAACTCCATCCAATTGAGACGAGCACACTTTATAATAGCGCTCTAAGAGCCATGACAGAATTCGTAAGTCGGCCCTCCGCCGAACTGGCTGATATTGTTATTTGCCTACTTGGTAGATTAGAAGCCCGCCAAGGCTGCGGCCAAGAAAGTATGTTCAATGCGCTTAGAGATTCATGGTCTTTCTACGCTAGAACAGTCGTGGCTTGCCGAATTCAGCCACGGCATGAGAATAATGTGGGATTCAGCGCAACAATAGATAAAAAAGTAGCCGAAATCTAGGCATAAGCCTTAATAGCTATTTACGAGATTTTTCAGCCTAATTACCGGACTTTAGCCCCCTATCTAATAATCCGATAGACACGGCTGAGAAATCTCTTAAATGCCTATTAGGAACAATAGATGTGATTCTATGGACATATTTTATATATTTTTATATAAAAATAATGGGATCATACTAATAGATAAATAATTGAAGTAAAAATGCGTCTGTCGTTAAAGCTCGTGTTTTTAGACAAGACCCTTCCAAAAACCATCTGCATCAAGCAGAATAAGGATTCTGCTTAACAGGAGAGGGATCTTGCATATTAATAAATACGGCTTTGATTTCAGCCGACGTGCCTTCATGGACAAAACAGCAAGTGGCGTTGGAGGGGCAGGTGTTTTAACTTCTCTATGGCCGCAAATGTGTCGTTCCGCTGATGCCAGTGAAGCCTATCCTGAAGAGCTCCTAGATATAGAGTCATATACTAAAGGACGCGTCAAAGTTGGTGACACAATTGACAAGGACAGTGTGTTTCTCGTACAAGATCTCCTCGATCCTATTACATTTCAACAAGTACTTCAGGATGGGAGGACCTTTGAAATACAGGCCTCTGAGCATGATATTGAGAAAGCATTTCCACCCTACTTTCTAGACGCGACTATCCGGAATCAAGGACAAGCGACATTTGGGGAAGACGGAAACGTCTATACTAAAAGTGGTGCGCCTTGGATAGGGGGACTGCCATTCCCCGAGCCTAAGACTGGCAATGAGGCAATTGCAAACATTACGCTCAGCTGGGGTAGACACGACAAAGGCATATATCCGATCCCTGCACAGACAGTCAACCCTGAGGGAGAAGTTCAATATGAATATGACTGGGTTTGGGCTGAACAACAGTGCTCAGGTCTCGTACATCCGTCTGCTTCTGGCCCTTACTTAAAAGGGTACGAAGACCTTCTGCGGCTGCAGTCTATCTGGTTTACGCACACACAGGATGTCAAAGGTCACGCCTTCCTAAGTAAATGGAAATACAATCAAAAGGATATTCCAGCTCTATGGGGATACTTGCCTAATCTGAAAAGAGTGAGAAGATTTCCATCTAATCAACGGTTCGAGGCATATATGCCAGGCATGAATCTGTACCTGTCTGATGCATGGGCCTCAGGCGATCCGATGCTCACTTGGGGGAACTTTCGAATTATCCATCGTGGACCTTTTTTAGGGTCATCTCACTCCCAATGGCACCCTGATCGCGACAATTGGAAGCCAGATCTAGTCGGTGGGAAGCAGAATAAGAGCTATTTTAAAGTCGGGAAATCACTTATTCCCGAGGTAATTGTCTTTGAAGGAGAGCCTATCGGCTATCCCAAGGCACCTGTATCCAAGCGTAGAATTTATATGGATGCCAGAAACATGGGTGCAGGCATGAGCATAACTTATGATAGAAAAGGTGAAATGTGGAAAGGCCTTGAAGGCGGAGGCGGCCAGATGAAGACTGATAAGCACGCTATAGTCGCAAGCGACGGTCGACCAGAATGGAGTTGGAACTGGGCGATAAGTCACGACGTACAGAAAAATAATGTAACTCGCTTTCACCACGGGAAAACCTGTCGTGGGGGCTGGGAATCGGCGCTTGACCCTGAGGAAAATATTGTCAGAGCCTATATGACGAAGCAGGCCTTAAGAAGGCTGGGCATATAGAAGCGCAATTACTCTCTATAGCTATCATCCGTGCGATCGAGCATACGAAGTAACGCCGGCCAAGCAAGTTTGTGGAGCCCCTCTGATTCAATTAGTCGATTTCCCTGATTGGATGCAGTAGCGATTGCCTGTTGAGATGGCAGCCTAAGTTTGTTGCTGCTCATCGCTCGGACTTGCATAGTGCACGATCGCTCTAGAAGGTACATCAACATAAAGCAGCTAGAAACTGACTCTCCTGCGGCTAAAGTCCCATGGTTACGTAATATTAAAACTTTCTTGTCGCCTATATCTTTAATTAAACGTTCTCGCTCATCAAGATCTAATGCCACTCCTTCATAGTCGTGGTAAGCCACTTGCGACAACAAAACCATCGCAGTCTGCGTCAATGGCATCAACCCTTCCTCCATAGCAGAAACAGCAGTTCCATCATCAGTATGAAGGTGCATTACGGCCTTAGCGTCGTGCCGAGCCATATGGATAGCACTATGAATACAGAATCCAGCAGGATTGATTTCGTAGTCACTCGACATGACGATGTGCCCATCTAAATCGACTTTCACAAGGTTGGACGCCGTAATTTCGTCAAACATTAGCCCATAAGGATTAATCAAAAAATGATCATCTGGACCAGGAACTCGGGCGGATAGATGCGTGAAAATCATATCCGTCCAACCGTAATGAGCAACTAGCCTATATGCTGCCGCTAGGTCGACTCTTGTATCCCATTCCTCGGCGCTGACCTGTGATCGGACACCCGTTTGCGAATTTAATACGCTAACCATAATCAAGCTCTCTCTGTAGACTTACTAGGTTACTATAGCAATAACTCGAATAATGGCAATTACAACTCGAGCTAAAGCTAAAAAAACAGGCAATAGATTTCATAAAATGAACATGCAAAAAAAAATCTATAAGACAATTATTTTTGATTTATTTGGTACCGTTGCTCTTTGGGATAAAAAAAAACTACCTCGATTTAGCTGGCTTGGCGAGGAAAAAATTTCGACATTAGGAGCGCTAAAGCTCGTATTAGAAACAGTCGCTCCAATGATTCCTTTTGAAGACTTCCATCACTCATTCCATGAAACCAACCTGACTATCGAGAATGAACGTAATCAGAGTTCCAGAGAGATTTCATCTCAAGAACGCTTCGAAAAAATTCTACAAGCTTGCGGGCTTAAGTATTGCCAAGAAACAACAGCGCTCGCAGAGAAACTATCCACAGAACATATGAAACTGCTTGCAAAAGGCTGTGTGATCCCAAAAAAACATGTGCTGGCAATCAAAGCACTGAGCGAATCTTACCGTCTGGGTATTGTATCAAATTTCGATCACGCGAGAACTGCGCGCAGTATACTTGCCCGTGATGGGGTCGAAAATTACTTTTCCCACATTGTCATATCAGATGAGTTTGGTTGGCGCAAACCTAACCGCCTTATCTTCGAACACGCTCTTGGATTGCTCGATAGCGACTCAATAGATACATTGTATGTTGGCGACTCACCAAAAGATGACGTTATAGGTGCGAAAAATGCTAATCTAGATGTAGCGTGGGTAAACGCTTCTCCGAAAACTAAGTGCGAAACTGGCGTAATACCGACTTACGAAATAGCATCGATTGTAGAATTAGAGCAGACGCTATCCAAATTTTGAGATCAACGCTTTGCTTGACCACAAGCCTAATACGTTGCATTTCGGTGCAACATAAAAAAGAAGTATTATTAGATTTAGGGAGACACATAACATGGTCTTAGATAGAAATAGCATTGAGGGCGATATCGCGTACATAGATAGTACAGGCCAAACCGCAGAACATCTCGTTTATCCAGTTTCTAGCGGAAAGAAAATTGTGCGGCCTCCCAATAGTTACCAAAAAATGATTATCAACGATGGACGGGGGGAAATTGATAGTTTTAACCTCGATTTACAAGGGTTTTCGCTTATAAAACACAAATCAAGTGTTGCAGACTTCTACGACAACGAGGCAGTAAAAAGACAATACTACCCTGAAATGATCGAGTTGCTAAAAACACAATTACACGCAACAGATGTGCTCATCTTCGATCATAATCAGCGTAGTAAGGTCAGGGCAGCAGCGAAGCAGCCAGAAGTTCGCAACCCAGTTGCATCGGCCCATGTTGACTACACCCTATCTTCTGCACCCGACAGAAGCATTGAAATACTTGAAAAGGCTAATAAAAGTCATTACGTGGGACGCAGGCTCGCCTTAATAAATGCTTGGCGCCCAATTATAGGCCCTGCCGAAGACTTTCCTCTTGCCCTATGTGACGTGAGAACAGTTCAGGCTGATGATTTGGTTCAGACACACATCCACCATTTTAGCGAAAGCGATCCAGATACGCCTAGGCATAGCGGGCAAATTTATTCTCTAAGACATAACCTCTCTCACAAATGGTACTACTTTTCTGCCATGCAACCAGATGAAGTCTTGTTACTTAGAAACTGGGATTCTACCGCAGACAAAAAGAGCGACTACACTCCGCACACAGGTTTTAAAAACAATCTCGCGCCAGAAGGCACAATACCTCGAGAAAGTATAGAAATCCGAGCTCTCGTTGTATATTAAGGGAAAACATGAATATTCCCATATCGAGTAATCGATGAGCTCTTGCTGCGAAGGCCCCTCGAAAAAGCTAGACCTTCTGCTATGGGGAACAACAACCGTAATTTTTATTTGTTACGTAATAATAATGAGTGCAGGTGTTGTCGATTTTTCGGGCCCTATACTTCAAACAATCTCAGAGTTTTGCCACTCGGTCAAAATAATAATCGACACTATGTATTGGGGCATACTAGCAGGTGTATTATCTGTAGGCCTGCTCTCGCGCGTTCCAAAAGAGTTTGTGATCGCGCTCTTGGGGCCTCCGGGTGTTGGCGGTATTCTAAGAGCTTCAGTGGCCGGCATCTTTTTTGACCTATGCAATCATGGTGTCTTACTCATTGCTGGCAAGTTATATGAGCGAGGAGCATCTAACGGTCAGACGATAGCATTTTTAGTTGCCACTCCTTGGAATTCACTCTCAGTCACCTTCATCCTTATTGCCTTAATCGGACTGAAATGGACCTTGCTCTTTATTTTTCTATCTCTACTCATAGCTATAGCAACTGGTCTCGCTTTCGAAAAACTTTCATCGATTGGCTACTTAACTCAAAATCCAAACCGAAGTGAATTGCCAGAAGACTTTATGGTTTGGCAACAAGCAAAAAAAAATATAAAAACATTCGATTGGGGCTTAGAGGCTTCACTGAGAACCTTGAAAGTGTCAGTACTTGAATCTCGTATGATATTACGTTGGATATTCCTAGGAATTATTATTGCCGCCTGTATCAGAACGTTTGTCCATCCTGATGATTTTTCTTCTCTTGTCGGTCCGACTCTAATGGGCCTCGCTTTAACTATCGGTGCCGCAACGATAATAGAAGTATGCTCTGAAGGGTCATCACCTATCGCTGCAGATATCTTCAATCGAGCTCAAGCTCCGGGTAACGCCTTTGCTTTTCTCATGGCAGGAGTTTCAACTGATTACACTGAAATAATAGTTTTAAAGCAGATATCTAGCTCTTGGCGTTATGCGATGGCTCTACCGCTGTTGAGTCTTCCTCAGATAATACTTCTCGGATGGCTAATCAATCACTTAGTAACTTGAACTGTTCACACAGGACGACTCTAAATAGCTATTAAGCGAGCGTCAGGTATCGTCATAATGAAAGCGCTAGAATAATTGACTAGTTATCTGTGGGAAAAAAATCAAAGCAACAGCTAAGAAAAATGTAATCAATGCAAAAGGCATTGCCCCGTAAAAAATATCGTTTAAAGAAATATCAGGATCGTCTATAGATGCTTTAATAGCGAAGACACTAAGTCCTAGAGGAGGAGTAAGTAAACCTACTTCCACTCCAATCACTGTGATAATCCCAAACCACACCAAATCACCACCTAAATTCAAAACAGTGGGCATCGCCAATGGAACCATGATCAATAAAATAGAAGTGCTGTCGAGAACCATTCCTAGGAGAACCAGCGCTACTAAGTAGATAAATACATAGCCCGTCAACCCTAATCCAGATCCACTGGCAAGAGCGCTCATTATGTCGGGCAAACCGGAAAGCGTAATCATCAAACCAAATGACGTCGCCGCTATCACCATTAAAAGAATTGAAGCCGTTTTACTTGCAGCATCCTTAATTAGATTGTAAGTCTCAACGAAAGTGACCCTCTTCATCGCAAGGGCAATAAATATTGCCATCAAGGCTCCTACAGCGCCAGCTTCCGTTGGCGTAAAAATACCACCATATATTCCACCAATCACGACAAGTAATAATATCAAAGTTGGTATCATCATGAGAAGAATCGTATTTATTTTTTCAGGCTTTGGTGGAACATCAGAATACTCGGGTGTCACCGCAAAAGGGAGTCGAAAAAAAACACAAATAATAACCATCGCGCAAAGCATCAGGGCTAAAATAATACCGGGAATGATTGCGGCAAGAAAAAGTTTGTTGATCGACACTTCTGCTATTACACCGTAGATTATTAGTAACAAACTAGGAGGAATAAGCATCCCTAGAACAGAGGAACCAGCGATAAGTCCGAGAGAAAAACGTGCTGTGAATCCAAGCTCTATCATTGGGGGTGCAGCTACACGACTGAAAATGGCGGCTGATGCGATAGAGATCCCTGTGATTGCGGCAAAAACAGTGTTTGCGGCAACAGTCGCTACACCAAACCCGCCTTTTACAGAGCGAAACAGCCAATGTGCGACTGTCAAACTATCTCGTCCTATGTTTGCTTTTCCCACCACCAAGCCCATTAAAATAAAAAAAGGAACCGCAGCTAAGACATAGGAGGTTGCTGCACTATTCACCACTAAACCCAGTGAATTCGCGGCTACCAGAAAATCCCCTTTCATTACAGCAATACCCACTGATGCGGCAGTCATTAATGAAAAAACCACGGGAACGCCAGCTAGTAGAAGAAGAAACAAAAGAAAGATCGCCCCAAGGCCAATAGAGGCATTTCCACTCAAAATATAAAAAGGTATGGGAGTTGCTATGAATAAGAAAAAGCTGACGAGAAAAGAAGAGCTCCTGTTAGAACAGATTAGTCTTCCCATATGAAACAACGAAGCAACAAACGCTAATCCAAATCCAATCAATATAGCCAGCTTTAATGGCCACAAAGCCATCGTAAAGACGCCGACGACTCCAATAAATTGATCATTTTTTATCGCATAACTAAAAAGCGGCACAACTGACAAAAAAACAATGCCACTAATCAATAACGTAAAGTACTCACTATAACTATAAAGCCCTAAGCGAATAATTCTTGTAGAACGCATAACTAAAAAGTCAGTGCTAATGAGGCTACGGCTTACCACTTGCATAGGAGTAGCTAAAAAAACGATGATGGGGATCCCAACGGAAACGATCTCTTCTATACCTAGAAAAGGTAAAGAGAATAGATTTCTTGCCACGATATCATAATTAACGAGGCCTACAACGGTTGCTAATACTAGGGCTCCCCCTATGTGGCACATTTGTATTAAGGACAGCAAACCCTTCGGGAAGACTCCAAAGTATTTTATGAACTGAGTCAATTCGGACCCGTCTGATTTAATACAGCTTTATCCCAATCGAAAGTGGGAGTCACTCCTTTCGAGCGCAACCCATCCATAAGCTCAAATAAAATTCTTTTAGCTGGAAGGCCCATCCTTTGGTAACGGTCAACCCATTGCTGACTCAACGGTGGAAGTCCTTCGATCCATCGAAGCTTCTCTCGCTCATTTAAAGTTGAAAAAAATGCGCCTTCTTCTTTTAATTTTTGCACGGCAGTCAAATACAGCTGCATGCCAGCTTGAGAACTTAATCGAGAATATTCCAATGCCACTTCTTTGAGTATCTCTTTGATTTCATCTGGCAGAGTCTTCCAACGATCGCTGTTGACTGTCAATGCCCCGACAGACTGAGCGCCAACTCCAACCAAAGTTATGTATGGCGCTACCTCGTGAAGCTTAAATGGATAAGCTCCCGTTAGAATAGTAACAGCGCCATCTGCTGCGCCTGTTTTAAGCTGTGTATAGTAGCTAGTTAAAGCGCCATTTACCGCAATAGCTCCAGTCCCCTTCAACCAAATAGAGGCTGCCCCGGGCGCTAAAATTCTTTTTCCTTTAAGATCATCGATTGTATCAACTGGAAAATCTGTGACCAAGTGATAAGTATCTGTTCCTGTCGCCGCCAAGAATTCAACATTATTGTTCCGCCAGCTTGAAGCCAGCTCAGGGATCTGCACATGCAGCTGATTTACAACTTCAATTAATGCCACAAGATCATTGGTAATGAATGGTAAGTCATAAGTAATGTTCTGGAGCGGTAACCGAGAAGACTCCCAAACAGAACCAACCCACCCTACATCTGATAAGCCGATCTGCACTCCGTTGAGGCTATCTTTCCATCTGTATAGATTCCCATAATGCGCAGTCCAGGTTATTGAGTTTTTATACTTGGTAAGGCTGATACGACGTTCACATTCAGGGATAAAGTAATCACGAATTAATGCGGTCCAAGGCACGGTGGCTGGATGGGTCGTTGCAACCGTCAAACTAATATTTTTGCTATCCGCTAACACAAGAAAGCTAATGGCTGAGGCAACCAATAGAATGGATAATTGTCGCATATGCTCCCTTGTGAATTTCAACAAATATCCTTTGGAGACGGATACTGATTCAGTATCCGAGTCCATTATTACAGCCTAACCCAGAACCCACAAATAATTAACCACAAACCTATCATTTTTCCTGGCTTTGCGTTACAACTACGTCATGAAAATTTTAATTATTGAGGGGACTAGTGATGAGTGAGATCCATAACGGAAAATGTTTTTGCGGAGCAGTAGAACTCTCAGTTAATGGGGATGCTGCAGCAATGGGGTATTGTCACTGTGAGTCTTGTCGACATTGGTCTGCCGGTCCAATAAATGCATTCTCCTTATGGTCGCCAGAAAGTGTCACCATAACAAAAGGCGCTGAATTCGTAGAGACCTTCGCGAAGACTGATGCTAGCCATAGAAAGTGGTGCAAAAAATGTGGTGGGCACATCATGACAGATCATCCCAGTATGGGATTGGTTGACGTTTATGCAGCTATTCTCCCTAGTCTAGATTTTCAACCAGGAGTCCATGTTTTTTATAGCGAAAAGGTCGTGAGCATAAAAGATGGCTTACCAAAAATGGTTGATGTCCCTGCAGAAATGGGAGGCTCAGGGGAAACTCTGCCAGAATAAAAGGCTCTGTCAGACGGCGGCTGTCATCCCGCCATCCACAGGTAAAATCGTACCCGTAATATAGGCAGACGCCCTGGACCCAAAAAACAGGGCAACGCCTGCCATGTCTTCATAAACACCGAGCCTATTCAGCAAAACTTTCTCACTGATCCGCTCCTCGCCCATGGATTCGATCATCGGAGCCATCATATCAGTCACAAATGGTCCTGGAGCAATGGAGTTTATATTAACGTGACGCTTTGCCAACGGTGTCGCAAGCGTTTTAGTTAGATGATGTAAGCCTGCCTTAGATACAGAGTAAGAGTAATTATCCCACAGAGGTGTTCGCAAGCCATCTACTGAACCGATATTTATCACTCTTGTCGGATCTCCTTTCGTCGCCTTGGCCGCCAACATTTCGAGAAAACTTTGTATTAGGAAAAACGGGCTTTTAAGATTAAGAGAGATTACCTTATCCCAACCTTTTTCAGGAAAGGAAGGCAGAGAGCTGCCCCATGTCGTACCAGCATTATTGACTAACACATCTAGTCCACTCTCCCTTGTCTGCAACTCTAAACATACGCGCTCAATCTCAGACATCTGAGACAAGTCCGCTGGTAAAGACGCACATTCTCCCAACTTCCGCAATCCAGCGGCAGCTTCGTCGCATACTTCAGAATTCCGAGAGCAAATATATACGTGAGCACCAGCCTTCACGTAGGCCTTGGCGATCATAAAACCAATTCCTCGAGAACCACCCGTCACAAAAACTACTTTATCTTTCACATCGAACAACGACTCTGACATTAGGAACTCCTGAAAAAAACTACTGTACCTGCTTTACTCATATTATATCTCAGCGTTCAAAGGCTGATTGATGGCACTTAATATAGCCCGCAGCGAAGCCTCTAAAATATCTGTCGACAAGCCCACACCACAGTACCGTTGTCCATTAATATTAAGTTGTACGTAAGTAACTGCTTCGGCATCAGCCCCAGCCTCTTGGCTAAGCGTATGCTCACTGTACTCAACGAGAACGATCTCACTACCGCTATGACTTTGCATTGCATTTACAAATGCACCTACCACACCAGCGGCATGCCCTTCCAATTGTAAACGAGCAGAACCATGGGTTAAGTCCACAACTAAAGAATCTTCACCGTCTTTGCGAGATAGTTCATAGGAAATCAACTGATATGGATTTTGGGTCTCCAGATAGTGTGACTGGAAGAGCGAAACTATTTTTTCTGGCGCAACCTCCGATTCTGTCATCTCTGCATAACCTTGTACTACCGTACTAAAATCTATCTGAAGCCAACGAGGAATGTTTAAACCTCGTTCTTGCTCCAACACGTAAGCAATTCCACCTTTCCCTGACTGACTATTGATGCGTATAACTTCCTGATAGGAACGCCCCAAATCAGACGGATCGATTGGAAGGTACGCCACCTGCCAGATGTCTTCAGGTTGACGCTTGGCAAGGCATTTTTTTATGGCATCTTGGTGGCTCCCAGAAAATGCCGTAAACACTAGCTCTCCAGCATATGGATGCCTAGGATGAACAGGAAGCTGCGTACAAGCTTTCACACATCGAATAATTTCGTCCATATTCGAAAAATCTAACTCCGGATCGATGCCTTGGCTATAAAGGTTCATGGCCATCGTCACGATGTCCATATTGCCAGTACGCTCTCCATTGCCTAATAATGTTCCCTCTATTCTGTCTGCGCCAGCCATAACACCCAGCTCAGCCGCAGCGACAGCACAGCCTCGATCGTTATGAGTATGGAGACTTAATATGACACCCTCTCTGCGAGAAACATGAGTAGACATCCACTCAATTTGGTCAGCATAAATATTGGGAGTGGCCATCTCTACTGTAGCAGGCAAGTTGATGACGCAAGGAGCTTCAGGACGGGCATCCCAAATCTCTAATACCTCGTCACAAACATCTACCGCGTACTCTAGCTCGGTTCCCGTAAAGCTTTCGGGAGAATATTCAAACTTCCATTTAGTCTCAGGATATTTTTTTGCCTGTTCAAGAACTATTTTTGCACCATCTGTGGCAATCTTCTTAATTCCCGCTTTGTCCAAACCAAAGACCTGCTCTCTTTGCACTATGGAAGTAGAGTTGTATAAGTGCATAATTGCATTCTTCGTGCCGACAAGAGACTCAAAAGATCGTGCGATCAATTCCTCTCTGGCTTGTGTCAAAACTTGTATTGTCACATCGTCTGGGATCAAATTATCAGTGACAAGTTTTCGTACAAAGTCAAAATCAGGCTGAGACGCTGCGGGAAAGCCAACTTCAATTTCCTTAAAACCAACCTTTACCAATAATTTAAACATCTGAAGCTTCTGACTCACGTTCATAGGTTCGATTAGCGCTTGATTACCATCACGCAGATCCACGCTACACCAGAGCGGTGCCTTCGTGATTTCCTTATCAGGCCAACTCCTGTCCTTCAGACCCACTAGTGGATAAGGAGGGTATTTCGCATGATTAAAACTTGTCATATTGAACCTCGTACAATTAAACGTTAATTTTCGGACTTAGAACCCGGGATGATCAAATCAGAAAATAATTTTATACTTAAACCAGTAGATATTAATTGCTATTTTAGGCCTAAATAGTCAATAATTTAGTTTAATTCTCTAACTTTATTATATATTATAGTTTAATTAACTAAAAAAAGAATCTTCATGAAGCTCGACAGTACTGACAAAAGAATTTTATCCTGTATGCAAAGAAATGCGCGCATAACTAACTTGGAGCTCGCAGAAAAAATAGGTTTGTCCCCTACTCCATGCTCCAGACGAGTCAAACGATTAGAGGATTCCGGACTTATCGAAGGTCACATCACTGTGCTGAACCAGCAAATGCTCGGCTTAAATATTACGGCGATGATTAGTATTAGTATGGACCGACACACTCCGGAGCGCTTTGAAAGTTTTGAAGAGAAGATAGCCGGACTTCCAGAAATAATTGAATGCAGTATTGTTACTGGACAGTCTGCAGACTACTTAATTAAAGCAGTACTTCCTGACATGACCTACTATGAAGAATTTTTATTAGGGAGGCTAACTCGAATAGAAGGAGTGACCGGCGTCCATTCTAGTTTTGTTCTTCGGCAAGTTATTAAAAAAAACGAACTGCCCATCTAAGACCAAGTACAGTATTTTAGAGCGCAAATTATAATAAATTAAAATTCGAAAAAGGATTTAAGTCCAAAATGATAATTGACCCTCTTTCCTCAGAACCTAAAGATATTTATAAACTCCTGATCGGATCAATTGTTCCGCGTCCTATAGCCTTCGTATCCTCCCAAAGTCAGGATCGAATCAACAACCTTGCCCCATATAGCTTTTTTACTGGAATTAGCGCAAATCCGCCCGTGATAGGATTCAGCCCAATGAAAGTGAAAAGTGACAGAGACCGTGATACTAAAAATAACATAAAAAATACTAGAGAATTCGTCATCAACATAGTCTCACACGGCTTTTCGGAAGAGATGAATGTGACCTCTGCAGATGTACCCCCAGAAGTCGATGAGTTCGAACTTGCTAATCTAACTCCTATAGCGAGCGACTTAGTCGCACCCCCAAGACTCAAAGAAGCCAAAATAAGTATGGAATGTCGTTTATTACAGATTGTCGAAATCAGCCAGAAACTTCTTGGGGGAGCATTCGTCATTGGAGAAGTTGTTCGTTTCCATGTATGTGACAATATTATCAGTAACTACAAAATCAACCCCGATAAACTTAATCCAATCGGACGCATGGGAGGCTTAGAATATACCCGCACTAAAGACCGCTTTACTCTTGAAAGGCCAAAGTAGCTATATAAATATCCATTACCTCTTAGAGTGAAAAGAATGATTGGCAAACGCTTAACTTTTTGGTTTAAACAAATTCATACAACTTTAGTCGTAATAGGTTTGTTCGCCCTCATTTACAACTTAAGCACTAATAGTTCTGTCGACATTACATCTAATTGGGGATTATTGGTCGGCGCGGGGTTTCTGGTCAGTCAAATATCTTTCTATATCTACTCTTGGAGATTTCGGAGAGTTGCCAGCCTGATGGACATTCGACTAAGTGCGGCCGACTCTTTGCGCCTTAACATGCAAGGCCTTTTCTATCATTTTTTTCTACCGTTTTCAGCAGGCGCAGACTTTGCGAAATTTTTTAAACTGAAAATGCATCAAACCAGTAAGCAAGTGCGGCTTAGAGCTATCATCCTAGATCATTCAGTGGGCGTGTTCTCATTGCTTTTAATTGCGACTTTTTTGCTTAGCTATAAGGAGCACCCTTTCGAATACCCACAGATGAATTATCTTATATCGGCCGGCATATGTTTGACGATTCTTGCGATTATTATCGTGTGGAAAAAATACTTTGTCAGCATTAAGAAATTTGTCATTATCAATATGACAGAGATAGTAACGATATTCGCAAGCTCAGTTGCAATGCAAACCCTACTATCTTTAGCCATATGGCTAGCAAGTTTAGACCTGGGTATGGATATCTCATATATGGATGTTCTTTTCGTGATGTCTCTATCGATGATCTTTAACGCGGTTCCCGTCCACTTCTTAGGTATAGGTCTCACCGAGATTATGGGATCAGCACTTTATATCTCGATTGGGTTATCGCCTGTAGAAGCGATTCAGATGGTATCTGTTTTATATGTTTTTCGTCTAACAACAGCTGTGATGGGAGGGGGCTGGGAATTTCTTGATCAAACATTGACTAGGCATTAATTCGATCCACAGAAGCCGTTGAAGTGGGAGAATTTGGGTTTTCCCGAAAGAGCCTTCGAGCAGGTAGACTGTCGGCTTTCATTAAGTCTGGAACACGATTTATCACGAAATTTAAAAGCATGTTGGTCGACCGTCGATAGACGTACTGAGGTTCGATATCAGCGCCAATGATAGATTTCCCATCATAAGATCCCAATCCTAAGTGTAAAAACTTACTTTTCCGTTCGATTGCTATCCGAACCACCTCGTTAATTAACTGGAACCATTCACCGCCTGGAGAGCGTTTGTCTCTTCCAAAAAAAGTAGCAAAAGTGGTCTCGTCATCAAATATTACCATCCCATGAGCGATGCGTTTACTCTCCGAGACGACAGTGACGAGCAAGCTATTAGGCCCGAGTATCAGATCCATGTTTTCATAATATCCCGGCGTCAAAGCTTCTCTCATAAAACCACGGGTATCTGACCTTATAATTCCGGCTTGATGTGCCCATAGCTCAGAATCACTTGCGAAATTTTGAATCACTTCCACAGCGTTTCCCCCTAACTCAGCATGTCTCAATCTCCTCTTGATATCTTTACGGTACCGGGCACGAAAGCTATTCAAATACGAATCGTAGCTCTTCCATTTAATCTTAATACGCGCTAAAGGAAAATTAGACCGCGTCTTATACCCTCGACCTTCAAGTACTTTGAAAAAGTCCCGTTCATTTTCGAGGAAATCTCTGAGAACTAACAACTTGCTGTTTTTCTTAGAGGCTATATCTTGCATAGCCGTCTCGACATACATCATGATTTGGCGTCGACAAACTCCGTCTTTGTTAGAAATAGAGCAGCCAGAAACGAGCGGCGTAGCACACTCTGTTATCCGAAGACTTAATAAAGAGGGCCATATTTTTCTAATTTTTTTTACAATATTGAAAAAAAACCTAGGCAAGAGCTGTGCAAAATCAGTAATCACAGTGTAAACGCACGCGTGCCCGACTATATTGCCCGTCTCGTCATACACGACTGGGTAGAAGTAATCGCAACCTTGTATTTTTGCTGATTCAATAGCTCTTAGATAGCCATGAGATCTAGTGATGCCAGATGAACCTACTATCTCATCCCACTCAGTTTTGGGGATTTTTAAAATAGAGTCGAAAACTTTTAAACTGTATTGTCCAACAGAGCTTGTACTGGCTTCGACGCCAGCCTCATTGTCATCATGCGCCTTTAACTGTGACTGATTTGAATTCATAAGCGCACAACGACCGATAATGTGTGAAGCATATTTAATATACGATAAACCGTAAGACGTGCCATGATAACACTTAATTTTTTGCAGACGAGGGAAATGTACAGCTCCAAGATGAACTGCTCTTACCATCAGAGAATCTGTGGTTTCAGGGAATCAATTGCGTGAGGATACTAGCTGTAAAAATTCAGATCGAGTCCTATCAGACGAAAGAAAGGTGCCCAACATAGAAGAAGAAACCATGGAAGAATTCTGCTTTTGAACTCCTCTCATCATCATGCAAAGATGCCTGGCTTCTATAACAACTCCGACACCCAAGGGCTTCACTATATCAAACACAGCAGTAGCTATCTCATGAGTGAGCTTTTCTTGAATTTGAAGACGCCTAGAAAACATATCACTTATTCTGGCAAGCTTACTGACCCCGAGTACTTTTCCATCTGGTATATAGCCAATATGACATCGGCCAAAGAAAGGCAACATATGATGCTCACAAAGACTATATATCTCAATGTCCTTAACTATCACCATCTCTCTTGAGACAGATTCAAAAAGAGCACCATTAACAATCGTCGTTAAGTCTTCATCAGCACCAGACGTCAGGAATTGTAATGCTTTAGCAGCTCTCTCAGGGGTTTTTTGCAGTCCTTCGCGAGATGGATCTTCTCCAATCGACTCTAGCATTTTTAGAAACAAATCTTGCATAGTAATTCCCAGTGATTTAGTAATTTCCCATTAATTCAATTACGACGCTGCAGGCCGAAAGGATCCTTTGCTCTGGCGCTCAATTAATATTCACCTGAGGACATCTGGTCTCTCACTACCGCTTTATCGCTGCCCCAATCTGTTGCTCTAGTATAACCTCTATTAAATGCGGGCCGTGAGTATCCATCGCGCGGCTAAACTCATGATCGAATTCTGCGACCGTATTTACCGTAGTAGCATTAACGCCCATACCTTGCGCAATCTTGACCCAGTCAATAGTTGGATTAGATAAATCAAGCATAGACAGCGTCTTTTCATTTGGCTCACCTGCGCGGGTCCGGTGCAGCTCGACATTCAATATGTTGTAGCTGCTGTTGTTCAGTAAAACCACCGTCACGTCGGTCTTCTCTCGAGCCATACTCCATAATGCCTGAACGGTATACATTGCGCTGCCATCGGCCTGTAAGCCAACTACTTTCCTCTCTGGGCACGCGATGCTTGCACCTAAGCATACAGGCAATCCGTATCCGATCGATCCTCCTGTTATTGCCAACCAATCGTGTTTAGGGGCATTTTGCGTCTGGACGAATAGCTCGAGCCCACTGCTAATACCTTCATCTACTAAAATAGTATTCTCGGGAATGCGAGAGGATACTATTTGTCCTACCGTAGTTGGAGTTAGCTCATCTGATGAGACTTTGTGTTCTGCCATGGCTTGGGTTGTAAAAGTGTTTGGCGCGCCAATTTTTTCTGTTAAATCAGTCAACGCTTGTAAGATATCTTCATCAGGCATTGCGAGCGATGACACCAGGCAATTATCAGGAAATAGCGTGCTCGAAACTCCCGGATATGCAAAAAAAGCAACTGGAGCAGGAGCACCTATCAAGATTAGCTGCTCAAATTCAGCTAGAAAATCAATTGCTTGCTCAGCAAAGTATGGAACCCGCGCAACTGGCACTCTACCCACACCTCTTTGCAATCGCGCAGGGAAAGTTTCACCTAAAAGAGTTACACCGGTGCTCTCACTGATTCGTCCCGCGAGCTCTAGTGTATCTTCTTGTAACGCTCTTCCACCAAGCACAAGAGCAGTTTTACGCCCATTATTTAGCAGCTCACTACACGAGTCTAACGTTGAAATAGACACTTCAGACAAGGGCTCAGGCTTGATTCGGTCGTAAGATTTAGTCGCCGGCTCCCATGCATGATTAGCAGGAACCACCAGCGTAGCAATTCTACCTGCTCCTGAAAGCGCAGCTGAAACAGCTTCCGCTCCAGCCATAGAGAGGTCTTCAGCAGAGTCAGTGAATTTATACCAATGTGAGTGAATCTTCACGTGAGCCTCAACATCGGAAGTAAGGGGTGCATCATACTGGTGATGCCAGACAGCATGATCTCCCACTATATTAACGATCGCTGATCGTGCGCGGCGAGCATTGTGCAGGTTGGCCATACTATTAGCGTAACCTGGCCCAAGGTGAAGAAGTGTAATAGCTGGTTTTCCTGAAAGTCGCGCGTACCCATCAGCCGCTCCACTCACTACGCCCTCGAACAAACAGAGAATAGAACGGACGTTGTCGGTCTTGCCAATTGCAGTTACCAAATGCATTTCGGAGGTTCCGGGATTAGAGAAGCACACTTCTATTCCAGATTCCATTAAAGTCTCTAACAATGCATGGGCACCATTCATAGTCTTCGCCTTCGCCTATACAAGCAATTTAATAACCATCGTATTGTACATTTTTTCGCCAACCTATCGAAATATAGTTCGGTTTATACCTAATTGAGTTCGAAAAAATAATCTGGCATTACCTACACAAAAAGAGTCTACAGTTTTAGTCTTTCGGCGTATCTAGGAGTAGTCGTCTGCAAGAGAGGTCATACATATCTCTTAGAATCTCAAACTTCCTCCAGTCTCTTTCAATGATATTAGTCATCTCTTCTGATGCTTCGGCCATTCGGAAAACAGTTTCCTCGTTTGTTAGCGTTCGCCGAGAAAAACCTATAGCTTCTTCACCTAACTGGTAAAGTTCTTCATATTGACCTACTCTGCTTACTTTTGTGGAATTGAAAAAATATGCTGCACAATGGGCGAAACTATATCTTTGCGGAGCAAGAATCTCAGCAGCCGATGCCTGCCCCGAGAAGAAAAGCAGTACCCACGGGAAGAAAAAATATTTCACTTTCACAAATTAATTCTCCCTCTTACGTCAAAAAATATTCTACTAATCTGTCGACTGTAGCACTCGTCAGAACGTTCTGACAATATAGTCTTTCTTATATAATATAAAAACCAATGTGTCATGACTAACTTTTTTATATTGAACTGCTCCTAGCTTTTCTGTCGCTTTCCTTAAACGAATATTTCCTTCCTTTATAGCGAAATAAACCTTCGACATATATTGAAAAAAATAATTCAAAACGACTTTTTTTGTTTGTAACATTGGCAGTTTCCCCAATATATAGGCGATAAAAATATATACTCAACGCCAATAGAATTATCTTTTTATGATGAGAATAAAATCTAGTCGACCCAAAAGATTACGTTACTTGCAACTAAACGATAATATTCAGTATCTAGGATATCTCCTAATAGATAGGAACTTACATGCATCAAACTTGAGCATCGACAATATCGTAGACAACCCCATATTTATCAAACGTACTAGCAGGGTCTTCGTACATTGCTTTCAACATGGGATCAAGGCGTTTAGCTTGATGGTAAAGCCGACGCAACTTAGCAATTGCATGAAGATCCAATTCAACACGTAAATCGACTTGCGGCCATGGTTGTTTGCCATCAAAAACAATGAGTGTAGCAAAAACTTCTGGTACTCGCCCACGCTCAGGATCTAGTTGGCCCCCAGCATCTCGGCCAGCTTCAAGCGCGCTTAAAAGTCTTTCAGCCATAGGTTTATCTTTGAGAACGTCGAGGGTTTTGGCCATAGACTCAACAGGTGCTGGGCCGTCCATAAAATTACCGATAGCGATTGAGCCATTCCCTTTAATAGAGCTTTTATGATCAAATGCATTTTCGCCAGTATAGCCATAAACTTCCCCGTCACCAGTCACCGCACCAATTTGACGCCAAGAAAAATCTTTATCGAATGTTTTTAATTCTTTTTCTATATCAGGGAAGGACATACCTTGATCCCATAATTCAAATATTTTATACGCATTATTTGGGTTAGCTGTGGCCTGAGCAGTCACTATTAATCCACGTCCGTTCCAAGAAGGAAGTAGGCGATGATAGAGTGGGGTAATTCGAGCACAGTTGAGAGTTATAGTTGTGAGAGCAATACCGATTTCATTGGTTGCCGGGTTTGTTGCAAGGACAGCATAAGTCATAAACTTGTTTCTCCTGAGGGCAGCTTAATTTACATCAGAGAAAACCATTCGCGAAAAACTTTAATCGGGTAGTTCCCCCACCACATATCTAATTAAATGCTATTGACTGCACCTCCGATGGTCAAGAACGTTTGTTCTACAAAGAAACCTCAGTTCTCATCAATTCAAATGACTTATAACCCTTCTTTATTTTTGTGGCTTTTTACGAGATTTTCCCTGAAGAAGTCCTGATAGCTCCAAGTACTTGCAGATGTTACGGTGTATTTATCTGTGCATAGTGCTTTGTTAACGATAAAGAGTTTGCCGACTAAGGTTGTGGCCATCTGATTTTGTCAGCACATATTGTGTTCAAAGAGAAACCCATGAGCTATGTTCAGTTCTTTTAACATTTCAGACACCTATTACTTGATCCGAAGTTGTTTAATTTTCTCAAAATTTAACAGACGGTTTTGGAACGCCAATGGTTTTTTTAGGTATTTTTTTGAAGTAAGTCTATTATTTCAGTTTGGATAATTCGAGCTTGCTCTAAGTTATTATTTTCTCTGATCTTGATGTGTTCCTTAAGCGAAGCATGCATTTGCAACTTCTTCATTTGGGTATGCCTGCTTTTAGCCCATTTTGCAGTTTGCTTCTTCCTCTTTGCGTCCTGTCTTATCTGTTCTTGGGCAGGGTCAATCATCAACATGAACACCGTTGTATTAAAATTTTCTTTAAGAAATTTCACTTTGGATGTGAGTCTATCGCCCTCAAAAATAATGTGTCGATACTCTTTAACTTTGAAGTTTATGAAATTCTCAAAAACCCCTTTCGCAATTGAACTGTACTTCCAACTATCTGCATCAGAAAGCGCACCTTCTTTGTATTGACCTAGAACCAGAATGTCATTGAACTTAGTACACTTGAAATTTGTTCCAAAGTTTATCCGCTCAGGTTCTCCAAGAGATTTCATAATAGATGTCAGTAGATGGGATTTACCTGTACAGGGTCCGCCGATAATTGAAATAATCATGCACCAAATATAACAAATATCGCCTAGGGATATGTACCCCTCTACTTATGATACAAACTACATATTAAATACTAGTGCGCTCTATTTTATGGACGCGATCTGATTTAACGTCTTTAGTAATGTTGGCCTAAACCGAGGATAATTTTCGCACATAGGGAAGTGACCTAAATTTTCTAGCATTTCATAATGGACTTCGGGGCCAATGGCTCTTGCAGACTCTTCTACAAGCTCAGGAGGACAAGTGAAATCATATTCTCCAGAATACATAAAAATAGGTACTTTAGTAGGATCTATTCTTTTTGACCTGTTGATATCGCTATTATCTGCACCCCATAAATATAGGTCATTGCGCATGCTTTTGGGATGTGCTCCTTGGCAAATCCTATTGATTTGGCGATCGCTTTTTGAGATATCGGCTGGCCCTACAGCATCTACCATACCCGCCTGAATTAAATGGGAATTGACCGCGGGATCAATCCACCAATCATGGAAGAATCCAGAGGTAGGCACAGCTCCAGCGAGGGCAATTATTCCTCGGAACTTTTCAGGGAACAATTCAGCTAAATGTAGTCCGATCACTCCACCAATACTGCAACCCAGAAAAATTGGTTTTTCTAATTTTAGAGACTTCTGAAACTCAATTATAAAGCGGGTTACCCAGTCTGAAGTTAGCAATTGATCTTCAGCAAAAAAATCTTTGTCATACGGTGGGTCAGACTTTCCATGTCCTGGCAAATCATAGGCGATGAATTTATATTTTTTTGTTAGTTCTCGGTCCTCAAGTAAATGGCGCCACTCCCGGTTTTCATTGCCCGCTGTATGCTGGCACAAAACAGGGATACCTTCCCCAGCCTCAAAGTAAAATACTTTATGGCGACACCCGTCTATCGTCACGTTAGTATAGCGACCAACCGTTTGCCACTCATCTCGCCAATCAGAATTTGGTGGGATTTCGACAGGACTATCTAGTTCCCTTGCAGCCTGTACCCAATAAGATAAAGTTGTCATTTGCTGGAAAACTGGCCTGACATCCCCTTCAAGCTTCATATAGCCCGCTCCAATGGCAGAAAAAATTGCCTGATACATAGGAGGTGGATTGCCACTAAATAATTTTTTCCATACCGACATTTCAGCTGAGAGCGTAAAAGCACTTGGCTCAAGTGGCCCTGCGTTTAGTGCCACTCGCTCGATACGCCCTCTTATTACATGCAAAGTGTAACGATTTTCAGATATCTCAAGCGTAAACGAATCATCGAACATAAAGCCGTTACTTTGACATGCTTTGTCTTCGTTAATTGCTGCCACCCAGCGGTCAATCCAAGCTGTACTAATTTCCATTATGAAAGTCCTCTAATTAACTAAATACAGTGCGCGTAATTTTGACTATTAGAATAGTATTCTTTTATTTTTTACTTTACGCAAGAGCATAGCTCAGCCAGTCGGTTACCCGCCTCATTTTCGTTAGCTTTAGGTGTTTCATAGACTCACTAGGAACAGTTGCAGACAGCAGGATTTCAGGCTTCAGTTAGTCTTGTAAACTACCTGTGATTCAGCAGAACAGGTAAACGCATGGCATGCCGCGGGAGTTGCCAACGGTAGTGAAGCAATCGAAGATCCTACAGGTAACAAATTATGCGGGATATATCGCATCCCTTAGGAAAATTTGCCTTATACACGGGCAATAGTTCCATCATGTACGTTATACAATCGCAGCGCAGAATCAATGTGGTGCTCCATAGCCATCGGCATATTGCCTAAAATAGACGGGCTACGGTAGCCGAATTACATTTGGTGAGATACTACTTAAGGTGTAAAGGTTAAAGGTTAAAGTTAGATTCAAATTCGTTACACGAAAAATTTTGGATGTGAGTACCGATCAGACTACTCATTTACTTCGAATATAAACTTACATCAAAGAACATTAAAAATGGATGATAAAGACAAGCTCGTCACATGATGCAGCGTAGAACCAAAATTATTGCGACCCTAGGTCCAGCAACCGACGATGAGCAAGTTATTGCCGATATCATAGAGGCTGGTGTGAATTTAGTCCGGCTTAACTTCTCGCATGGTAACTTTGATGAGCATCGTGTTCGAGTAGAGAGAGTGCGTAAAGTATGTGCTGAAAAAAATTATCACGTCGGTATTCTTGGTGATCTACAGGGTGCGAAGATCCGGGTTGGTCGGTTTAGGGATGACAAGATCATTCTGGCGGCGGGAGATAGGTTTGTCCTTGATGCAGATCTAGATTTGGATGCCGGTCACCAAGAAGCAGTAGGTCTAACCTATAAAGAACTGATTCAAGATATCATTGTTGGTGACAAGCTTTTGCTAGACGATGGGCGGATTGTTCTTGCAGTTGATGAAATTATAGGAAATCGCGTAAAAACCACGGTTGATGTCGGTGGTGAGTTGTCTAGCAGTAAAGGTATCAACCGTATGGGTGGTGGCCTTTCTGCAGCATCTCTAACCGAAAAAGATCGTGAAGACATCCTGCATGCAGCAGCACTCGATGTCGATTACCTCGCAGTGTCTTTTGTTAAGACCGCTGAGGATGTCTATATGGCGCGAAAGTTAATGCAACAGGCCGGTGGTGAGGCCGGTATCGTTGCTAAGATTGAGCGCGCAGAGGCACTCGATACGATCAATGAGATCATGGAGGCATCAGAAGTAATTATGATTGCGCGCGGTGATTTGGGTGTTGAGATTGGTGATGCAGATGTCCCTGGTGTCCAGAAGTCTCTGATCTCTAAGGCGCGGGAAACAAAGTGCTTAGTGATAACAGCAACGCAGATGCTGGAATCAATGATTACTAATGCCATTCCGACGCGTGCAGAGATGTCTGACGTAGCAAATGCCGTATTAGATGGTACAGATGCTGTGATGTTGTCAGGTGAGACTGCAATAGGTGCTTACCCAGTTGAAGTGGTTGAAGCGATGAACCGTGTTTGTCTTGCCTCTGAACGTCAAGATTTGCTGCGCTTTCAAACTGAGCGCCGCGAGCCCACACTAGACCGTGTAGATGAGGGGATTGCAATGGCTGCTATGTTTTTAGCGAATCATCTTGATGTTGCCGCTATTGCAGCTTTGACTGAATCCGGTTCAACCGCTCTATGGATGTCACGTATTAACTCAACCATCCCAGTGTATGCATTTACACGTCATGTGAAAAGTTTGCGCCGTGTGACATTGTACCGTGGTGTCTTCCCGGTCTACTTGGACTGCATGGGTAAGACGCATGCACAAGTTAATCGTGCGACCATTGAAGTGCTGCAGGGTTATAATGAAGTGAAGAAAAATGACTTGGTAATACTAACCAAGGGAGACTTGATTGGTGTTGATGGGGGCACTAATGCAATGAAGATACTGCGTGTTGGACATCTTATTGAGGAAGAAATGGATCCGGAAAGTACTTAGCCACTTGACTGTGTGAAGGTTGCTCGGGCAATCCTCTGCTCTGCAGCAAGCATCCACCACTTCACCGTAGACTTGTCATCTTGTGGGACACCAAGTCCAACACCGTACATCCAACCCAAATTTAACTGTGCTTTGGCATTCCCTTGTTCTGCAGCAAACGTGTTGGAGTAAAAAATCTAGGCCTATGACACTTTTGCTTGAACGATGAATTGCCCAACAGCAACCCCGGTCACTTCAACTAGGGTACCTGCTGACAATTCTTGTTCGCTGCTAAGATTCCAATCGATACCTGAATAACGGTACACAGGATTTTTGGTCATAGACACAGCATCATTTAAAATAAAACTGTGTCCAACCAAATCACTCGTAACTTTCTTACTTTCAACGTTACTTTGCATAGACTTTAACGGGCGCCACAAAAGCATGGCCGATAAGGCTGTTAATACTCCCACGCTGAACAATGCACTGAGCATTGAATCGGGGACAACACCAACGGTCATAAGCCCCCCTGCTACCACCGCTGCAAGACCAACAAAAAACAAGACGAAGGTTGAAAAACCCAAAACCACAACTTCGATAACAAGCAATGCCAAACCAGCCATAATCAAACTTTCAGACAAATTATTGCTAACCCAATTCATTTTTTAGCTCGCAACGTTCTTATTAAGCGTGTTTATAATCGTCATGGCCTGAGTAACCATGCTGGCCGCATCAGTACCGCTATCGGGTAATAAGACCACTGAAGACTCTTTCGCTATAGCAAGTTTAGCTTCAATTGCCTTAGTCGCCAAATCAAGCTGTACTGCCTTCTGACCCTCTTCAGTTGCCGCTGCTTGACCCACTTGTCTTAGAGATTCTGCTTGGGCTGATGCAACAGCCACAATCGCCTTGGCCTCACCTTCTGCGCGCAAAACCTGCTCTTCCTTTTCTGCTTCGGCTGCTAGTACTACCGACGCTTTTGCACCCTCAGCTCGGTTAATAGCCGATTGTCTATCACCTTCTGACTCCAGGATCTGGGCACGCTTCACCCGCTCGGCTTTCATCTGTGCTTCCATGGCTTCCATAACTGATTGAGGCGGCACAATGTCTTT
>ENA-OSJC01000057-OSJC01000057.1-marine-metagenome-genome-assembly--contig:-NODE-57-length-108203-cov-6.852792_pt1 | contig 108203 bp, 100 predicted proteins | sample MGYA00237885_ERZ534234 | MGnify/ENA primary metagenome ERZ534234 (study PRJEB26413, sample SAMN06343907) | marine metagenome | isolation source: coastal waters | place: Atlantic Ocean: West Antarctic...
ATTGTTACGGCTAAGCTTTCTTCGTAATATTTAGCAAAAATCCAAGGATTATAGCGAATTATCCCTAGCTTATCATGGCTATTGGCCCATGCTGCTTTCCACTTATACATACCAGCAGCTCTGCCTCTCAAATCAAAAAAAATAGGGATGAGATCAAAGCTTTGATCAAATAATTTTGAACCCAGCTTTATAAAAAGCCTAGTATGCTCTATCGCTTGATACTGCTTTTGATTATCAATAGGGGTTATAATAGTCGAAGTTGTTTGTGTTAGAGAGATGCTCATAAGAGAATTATACCTGACATTAAAATAGCTTCGCACTTCTAATCTTTGCAACTAACATAGAGTGCCTTAAAGGGCGTTAGGCAAAAAATGCATACATCTACAACATACGATTTACACTGCCATACCAACTGTTCAGATGGATTACTAACTCCGACAGAGCTAGTCAGTCGAGCTGTGAAAATGGGGGTCCATACTCTTGCCATAACCGATCATGACACAGTAACTGCCTACCAGCAGATTAATCTAGAAGAAAATCTTCCAATCAAAATCATCCCTGGGGTTGAATTTTCTAGCTATTGGCAGAAAATTAACGTCCATGTTCTTGGCCTTAATGTTCAGCTTGATAGTCCCGCTTTAAAAGCAGGGGTTGCGTTTCAAAATGCAGCGAGGCTGCAGCGGGCAGCCCTGATTGCAGATAAGCTAGATCAACTAGGATTTAAAGGATCGTTGGTTGGAGCTAACAGCATTGCAAACAATGGAAATGTTGGTCGCCCTCATTTTGCGCAATACTTAGTTAACATTGGTGCCGTAACTGATATCAACCAAGCCTTTAAAAAATTTCTTGGATCTGGAAAGCCTGGTGATATAAAAAGTTTTTGGGCTGATCTTCCACAGATTATCAGTTGGATTAAAGAGGCAGGCGGAATTGCTGTATTGGCGCACCCTGCAAAATACAAATTAACTAGAACTAAGCTCAAAAATCTGTTGAATGACTTTATTCAAGCTGGCGGAGAAGGTATGGAGGTGATTTCAGGAAACCAGAACCCTGCTATCACAAAAGATTTGGCTAACCTGTGTGTAGAAAAGAAATTATTTGCTTCATGCGGGTCTGATTTTCATCAACCAGGGCAACCATGGGCTGAACTCGGTCATATCCCCCAGCTACCTTTGGTATGCTCACCTGTATGGGAGCACTGGTAAAGCTGACTCTACTTAAAACTAATGTTATACTAAATAAGTTTAAACGTGGCGAGCAATTGTGAATAAAATACCTACCAAAGCAGACCTAAGAGATGAGCTACAAAAGCAAATCGATGCGTTCACCTGTAAAGGTGGAAAGATTCAAGAGATAGACAAAGGTGTTACGGGAAGAGAAAGCCCTCATGCAAGCCTCAAAACGCCATTATTCAATGAGCCTAAAATAACTAGAACTCCTTTGACAGAAGTAATAGCAGCCATAGACTCCCGAAGACAAGCCAAATCTGCTCCAAAAAAAACAGTTAAATCTGCTCCAAAAGAAAAAATAATTTATGATGATTTTGGTGAGCCGCTAAGAAAAGTATGGACTAATCCGCAGCATTGAAAACATGATGCAGAACTTGAACACTTATACAGATTGCATGACCTCGCCGCTTGGCCTTATAAGAATTGATGCATCAGGGCGGGCCATAACAAAGATTGTATTCACAAATAAAAAAGATTTATCCTCTTCGAGTTGCAGTCTTATCAAGGAATGCCAAAAAGAGTTAACTGAGTATTTTATGGGGAAACGTAAAATATTTAGTTTACCCTTAAATTACAAAGGGACTGATTTTCAGCATGCTGTTTGGTCTTCACTTAATAACATCGACTTTGGCGAAACTGCTTCCTATACCAATATAGCAAGTATGGCACAAAGACCTTTAGCAATTCGTGCGGTGGGTGGGGCTCTCAATAAAAACCCTATTGCAATTATTGCGCCCTGTCATCGAATTGTCAGCAAGAATGGTTGCCTAACAGGCTATGCCGGTGGACTAAAAAGAAAATCTTGGCTGATTGCACATGAAAATTACTACAATAAAAAGCTAGTTTGAAAAAATAATTTTCTATGCCTAACATAAATCACATATCAATCTGGGCTTGTCCTGTGTGCAAGCTCCCACTATCAAAGCTCTTAAGCAGTTCTGCTAAGAATACAGATCAGCAATGGTTATGTGCGAATCAACACAGTTTTGATACTGCAAAAGAAGGTTATATTAACCTTTTGCTATCTCACCAGAAACGATCATTCTCTCCTGGCGATACAAAGCTTATGGTAAGTAGTCGTCAGGATTTTTTGGCGGAAGGCCATTACGAGCCTCTTTCTAAAAAAATTATTTCACTGCTCGATAAATACCTTGCGACTAACTCTGTCTTACTAGACAGCGGTTGTGGAGAGGGTTATTACTTACGACAGCTTTTAACACAAAGAGATGATATCCATATATTTGGAATAGACATATCAAAAGAAGCTGCCAAAGTTATAAGTCGCCAAATAAAAAATAGTTACTTTGCAGTTGCAAGCAGTTTTGATTTACCTATTTTAACTAACTCAGTTGATTGCCTGCTGAGAATATTTGCACCGGGGGACGATGCAGAAGCAGCACGAATTTTAAAGGAAACTGGTACATTAGTCGTTGTTTCGGCAGGGCCAAAACATTTGCTGTCGTTAAAAAAATTACTTTATCAAGAGGCCAAGGAGCACTTGCCGCATGATAATCTAGAGAATTTTTTACTTTTGAATGAGAAAAAATTTAGCTACCAGATTGAGATTAAAAGCGCTGAAAAAATTAACCAACTAGTCGCTATGACTCCACTTTACTGGCGAACAAGCAAGCTAGCTCAAGCCAGCCTGAATGAGCTTGAATCTTTATCTACAGAGGTAGATTTTATAATTAAAATTTACAAGCCCATTAAAAATAACGCATGGAATAATGCATCTATTAAGATCTAACAACCTGACTATCCGCATATAAATAAACATACCTCGTGCTATAATTATTAATCAATTTTCGCCAACAGGTACTTGGAATAATGCAGGCATATAAAGTCAAAGAATTATTTTTAACAGCTCCATTTAGAACCTGCATCCTACCTCTATTATTGATTTTTTTTGGTCTATCGTTGCCCGCTATGGCCGGCGATCCACTAAAAGGTCTCATGCTGAAACATAACGATACAGTCTGGCTGGCTATCGGAGGAGGCCTCCGTCTTCAAACAGCCTCACGCAATAGCAATACGGACGATAGTTCAGAATTCTCAATCAACAGCATGCGCCTCTATATATCTGGCCAGCTCCATAAATATTTTAAATTCAATATTAATACAGAAAAATACGAGGGCGATTCGATGATGACTATCGATGCTCTATTAAAGTTTGAGTTTAATCCTTCTGCTAATTTATGGGTAGGTAGGACGCTAGTACCCTCTGACCGTCCTGGGCTCAATGGTCCTTATTCCTCATTGAGCTGGAATCAATATCGTCAACCTTTATTTTCCGCATATCATGTTGGGGCTGGACAGCTAGGACGAAGCGAGGGGGCTGTATTTTGGGGAACAAAAGAGAGGTTTCAATATTTGTTGGGCGCCTTTGATGGTTTAGAGGATGATTATGGTAACGACTCTGATCACTTATTATATGCAGGCCGACTTGCTTATAACTTTCTCAATGTAGAGCCTCAGCCCGGCCACTACTATACTAGTGCTACTTATCATGGGGCTCAAGGCAATATTCTAACAACGGCTGTAACTCTTCAATCACAGTCTGATGGCACTGGCAGCATTTCCGAATCAGGTGACTTTTTTGGGTACGCCTTTGACGTATTCTCTGAAAGAATTTTACCCAACCAAGGAGTGTTTAACTTTGGGGCTGGTTATAAAGAAACGGATGCAGACTTCAACACTATATCAAGGCCAGCAGATGCAACCGTTGAATGCTTTTGCATCTTTGATGGTGATACGTTTTATACTACAGCGGGCTACTTATTTCCAAATAAAGTTGGGCCTGGAAAACTACAGCCCTATTTTCGGCACACAGAAAATAATCCTAGCGGAGCCAAAAGTAGCGCTACAACAGAATGGGGCGCTAATTACATTATTTTTGGCAATAAAACGAGTTTAAACCTCAACTACGCGCGCGGGGATGCAAATTCCTCAGGGTACGCTGGCAACAAAACAGATACAGTTACACTAGGACTGCAGTTGCAATTCTATTAGGTTATCAGCGCTAGATGTTAGCGCTGGATTGTGGCTTTCCCTGTTTAATCTCTTCAAGTGTTGCCTCGCGAACATCTACAATTTCAACATCAAATGTTAACGTTTTCCCTGCTAAGGGGTGATTAAAGTCTATATCAACATTGAACTTACCAACCTTAGCGATAGTTACGGGACGAGTACCCTCTACTGTTTTTAAAGGAACCACCATACCGGGCTCTAACTTCCCCTCCTGTCCGATACTTTTTCTAGCAACTCTCATTCTGTTCTTTAGGTTTAACCGACCATAGGCCATTTCAGGCTGAAGCGTCACAGTGTATTTATCCCCAGACTCCTTCCCTGACATTGAGTGCTCTAATGTCTCTATCATGTTTTTGTGCCCATATAGAAACATGCTAGGCTCTTGACCTGCTGAGCTTTCGACGATCTCACCTTTCTCGTCTGTCATTTTATGATGAAATGCTACTACACTATCTTTTATAATTTTCATGATTAATTCTTTCCTGCTTGCTGTATTAGTGATCGAACTATTTTATATATCAACATATTAAAATATGGCTGCGAATTATCCTGTGTTAAACCTACACTGGCAAGACCTGATAAAAACCATTAGATGTCGTTACCTTCAAAGGTGTATCAAATAACTGTGATATCAAACTGTCTGTCAATAGTTGTATTTTATCTCCATCAGCAACAATTTTACCATCGCGAATAAAAATTAAACGTTCTATTTCTGGCGGTATCTCGTGAATGTGGTGCGTAGCTAACAAAATAGTTTTTCCTTGATGAAGAAGCTCTCGAACTATTCCAAGATATTGATAGGTCGCCCTTAAATCTAAGCCATTTGTTGGCTCATCAAGAATCATATGATCTGGGTTATGGATTAAAGCTCGCCCCAACAGACAAAGACGCTGCTGGCCTGTAGACATTTCGCGATAGCGGCGATTCGCTAAATTTTTTATACCCAAGTATTCTAATATTTCTTCCCCGCATTTTAATTCAGAATCAGAAATGACTTGGTGATGAAATAAACCAATTGAATTGTGTAGTCCGGAAATCACAACCCCTAAACCACTGACCTCTGAAACAAACCCCGACTGAAGATCAGCAGAGACTAGGCCTATTTTTTTTCTAAGATCCCAGAGAGTTGGTAGCTCCATACCGAGTATTTTTACAAAGGAATTTTCTTTTGAAACTGGGTAAATTTCTCGAGAGAGGAGTTTCAGGAGAGTACTTTTTCCTGCCCCATTGGGGCCTATAATGGCTGTGCTTTGTTTATTTCTTATAGATAGAGAAAACTCATCAAATACCTTTTTTTCACCACGATAAACGGTTGCATTAACTATATCCACGAGATTTGGATCTAACATTCTTGATCCTTTTATTAGCTATAAAATTTAATCTTTTGGCTATTAAGTTATTTTACTTCCTCACCTCTTGCCTGTTTGTCTGCATGGTATGAGGAACGAACTAACGGGCCAGAGGCCACATGATTAAATCCGATACGATATCCATACTCTGCATACTCTGCAAATTCTTCTGGATGAACAAAACGATCAACTGGAAGATGATTCTTAGATGGCTGAAGATATTGGCCAATTGTTATCATATCGACATTATGTCTCTTAAGATCGTCAAGCGCGCGAAACAGTTCATCTTTGGTTTCCCCAAGACCTACCATTAGCCCAGATTTAGTGGGCACAGTAGGGTTTTTTAACTTGTAGTCATGCAGTAATTTCAGAGACCAATCATAATTAGCCCCTGGTCTGGCTTCACGATACAGTCGCAAAACAGTCTCCATATTATGATTAAATACATCAGGAGGCGTCGCGGATAGAATACCAAGGGCTACTTGCATACGCCCACGAAAATCTGGAACTAATACCTCCACCTTAAGATCAGGACTTAAGCCCTTCGCTTCACGTATGCAGTCTGCAAAGTGCTGGGCACCGCCATCTCTCAAATCATCTCTATCCACAGAGGTAATAACAACATATTGTAACTTCATTTCATGAATAGCTTCAGCCAGACTTGCTGGTTCGTTTAAATCCAGTGGATTAGGCTTCCCATGGCCGACATCACAAAACGGGCAGCGGCGAGTACAAATTTCTCCCATGATCATAAAAGTAGCTGTGCCATTCCCAAAACATTCACTAAGATTTGGGCAAGCTGCTTCTTCGCACACCGTCGATAATTTATTTTTTCGAAGGATATTTTTAATTTCTTGAACTTTAGGTGAAGAGGATATGCGGACTCTCATCCAATCAGGTTTGCGGAGGATTGTCTCAGTAGGTATCACTTTCACAGGTATACGCTCAACCTTTTCGGCGCTTCGAAGTTTTTCTCCCTGCTTAATACGTCTTGTACGCTTAGGTGGGACTGCATTAAGATCTGTCATATAAAATTTCTCAAGCGAATTTTTACTAAGCGAGACTAACTATATGGGCTGAGTGTATACCGTTAAGGTACAAAAGCTAGCGACCCAATGTAGTCTCAGTCTTATACTTATTATAACCTAATTTCTCAGCCAAAATATTTGCAATATAGTTGGAGATATCAATCAAAAGGGGTTTGCCTTCAGCTATATCAAACATCTGAGTCATTTCAATATTCAGGCCGCAGGGGTTTATTCTTGACCAAGGCTGAAGATCCATATCTACGTTTAAATTAAATCCATGGTAACTACAGCCGCGCCGGACCCTCAAACCCAAGGAAGAAATCTTTTTAACACCAGTGAGGCTTTGTGTTGCATCACCAACAAAAACTCCTGGGGTTTTATTATGTGTTGTCGCTCGAATATCCCAGTGGGCTAAAGTTTCTATAACTGATCTTTCAATCAAAGTTACAATATCCCGAACGCCAATACCGAGACGCTGCAAGTCTATAAGCAGGTATCCGGTAATTTGACCTGGAGCATGATAGGTTACATGACCACCTCGGTCACTCTGAACGACGGGTATGTCTCCAGGAGAAAAAAGGTGCTCTTTGTTTCCAGCTTGCCCTTGAGTAAATACAGGAAAATGCTCCAATAACCAAATTTCATCAGGGGTATTTTTTTGACGCTTTAATGTAAACAACTTCATAGCTTCAAAAATTTCCAAGTATTGACAGCAACCTAGATGGCGAACAATTAATGATAAATCAGAGGGCTGAGGCATAAAAATAACTTAAAGAACTATTTTAACTAGTGGGTTAACTTTTAGATCATCAAATAAAGACTGTATCTGCTCAGCACTAGTGGCTGTTATAGTTACTGTAATAGCCTGATAAGTCCCATTCTTGCTATCCTTGATCGTTGTTTTTGATTTATTGAATCCAGGAGAATAGGATTCCATTACAGTCATCACTAATGTATATAAATCTATTCCAGAATCCCCTAGAACTTTAATTGGATAGTCGCAAGGATACTCAATTTTAGGGGATTCTTTAGACTCATATCTTTTGATATTTTTTATCGAGGCTACTTTCGCTAAATCTTTTTCGCTCATTCCTCCTGAGCATCCCTGAACAATATTTCAACTGAATCCCATAGTTTCGCAAACAAACCTGCCTCATCTATTGCTTGCTGCGCAACTATAGAAAGGTCTGCTAATAGTTCATTTTCAAAGGAAATAAACATTCTGCCTAGTTCTTCTCCCTCAGAAATTGGAGCCTCAATAGTTTTATCTAACAATATTTTAGCTTCAAGGTCTTTTTGCGAACCCTGAGGTATCGTAAGGTAGACATCCTCAGGAACAATAAGATTTATCCTGTCCTTAGTTCCATACCAAACCCGGGCATCTTCCTGAGCAACATCCCCTGCAGCATAAACTTTTCCCGTTTCATAATAACGAAATCCATATGCTAAAAGTTTCTGGGATTCCTGAGCTCGTGCTGACTCAGTGCTTGCTCCCATCACTACTGCAATAAGCCTCATTCCTTTTCTGGAGGCGGAAGACACAAGACAGTATCCAGCTTCTTCTGTATGTCCAGTTTTAAGTCCATCTACTGAGCTATCACGCCAAAGCAACCTATTGCGATTAGGCTGATTTATACCATTAAACTTGAAGTACTTTTCTGCATAAATACCATAGTGCCGGGGGTGATTTTGGATTAATGCACGTGACAACAGTGCTAGATCTCTAGCTGTAGTCAAGTGACCCTCATCCGGCCAGCCTGTAGCATTATTATAGTGAGTTCCAGACATTCCAAGCAATGCTGCCTGTTGGTTCATGACATCAGCAAAAGCAGTTTCACTACCTGCAAGGTGCTCAGCTAAGGCCACTGAAGCATCGTTTCCAGATTGGATAATTACTCCCCGCAAAAGATCAATAACAGGGACACGTGTTCCCTCGCGAATAAACATCTTGGATCCACCCATTTTCCATGCAGTCACACTAATGGGTACTTGATCATCTTCGTTTATCTTTCCGCTATCTATATCTGAAGCAACTAAATAGCTAGTCATAATTTTTGTCAAACTTGCAGGTGGCAACTGTTGGTCTGCATTATGCTCAATTAAAACCTTGCCAGTATTTGCATCAATTAAAATCCAAGCACTGGCAGCCAGAGCAGGAGGTGCTGGAATCAATATCTTTCCATGAGCCGACATTGCAAGAGTAAATAAAAATAAAGATGACCAAATAGTAACTATTGTTTTTCGCATAATAATAGATCGCTTCATAAAGTGATTGACAAAAAATGCTGCGTCAAATTCAAAAAAAACTTATGCATTGATTCTAGCATGGGTCCAAGTTCTTATCAGAAAAATTAATCACGCACCTTTGTTGGGCCGCCTTTATACTCAGATAAATCTTTGATTCTGATTTTAAGACAATCAGCAAACTCTACTACAAATATTTCTAACGTTATGAACATAAAGATTACTTTTTATTATGGCCACAAACATCGCCGATCCCCTTGATGAATATTTACATCTTATTCTTATCCGTTCTCTCCAAGATCAACTGACTTAACTCATGCACAGCCATTGCGTATAGATGGCTGTGATTATATCGCGTAATAACATAGAAATTATGAAGCCCTAGCCAAAACTCATTGCCGTTCGATCCTTTTAATAGTATTGGTAAAGCTTTAGCCTCAGCGGGTAAAGACTGAAGAGGGGAAAATCCAAGCAAGCCTAAATCACTAATATTCTTGTCCAACTTAAGCTTGTTTGCCAGAGACAAATCAGAATCCTGATCAAAATGCGCTCGGACAACAACTTCACCACCTATTTTCCAGCCATGGCGGGAAAAATAGTTGGCCACACTGCCTATGGCATCAGTTGTGTTGTTCCAGATGTCTGAGAATCCATCACCATCAAAATCTACGGCGTAACTACGATAGCTGCTAGGTATAAATTGCCCATAACCCATTGCTCCAGCATAAGAGCCCATCAAAGCCAAAGGGTCTTGATTTTGCTCTCTAGCTAGCAACAAAAAATTTTCTAGCTGCTTAGTAAAAAATGCGCTGCGCTTAGGGTAATCAAACGCAAGTGTCGATAATGCATCAATGACGCGATAACTTCCCTTATTTCGACCATAGGAGGTTTCCACTCCAATAATAGCAACTATTACTTCTGGGGCTACATTGTACTTCTTTGAGGCTCGAGCCAAAGAGTCCTGATTTTCAGCCCAAAACTTAACTCCTTGATCGATTCGCCTCTCTTGAATAAAAATATTTCTATAGTCTGCCCAAGATTTAACCTTTTCTGCTGGTCGGTTCATGGCATTAATAATCGACTGCTTTTTACTTGCATTTTGCAGTAACGATATCACACGAGAGCGATCTGATTTATGATCATTAACCATTTTATCAATGAATATTTGAGCATCAGGATGCTTTGAATAATCAGCTAAGGCCGAGAAGGGAATCAGCATACATGCAGCTGTGTAAATGAGGGCTACTCTTATCCATATTTTCATATTCAGCTATTTCCTAAAATATATTAGTAAACTAATCTAGCAACTATTTTAACTTAGAAGCTACGTTTTTTTTCCATAGTATTTTTCTCTGTGCTAATAGCCATTAAAATGCCAAATCCGCACATTAATGTAACAACAGAAGTTCCGCCAAAGCTCATAAAGGGCAAAGGCACCCCAACAACTGGCAGAATACCTGACACCATTCCTAGATTCACAAAAATATAAACAAAGAATAAAAAAGTAAAACTCCCTGCAAATAACATACCGAACATGGTTTGCGCCCTAATACTGATAAAAAGGCATTTTAAAATAAGAGCCCCATATAAGATCATTATCCCCAAGACCCCAAGTAAGCCAAATTCTTCTGCAAGAACAGCAATAATAAAATCTGTATGGCTCTCGGGAAGAAAGTCTAGCTGAGACTGGGTGCCATTCCCAAATCCTTTGCCTACAAGACCACCGGAACCAATAGCAATGGTAGACTGAATGATGTTCCAGCCTGCCCCAAGTTTGTCAGACTCTGGATCAAATAAAGTAAGAATTCTTTGTCGCTGGTAGCCGTGTAAGCCATACACCCACATCAATGGCATCACAGTAATTATCGCCAAAAAAGTAGTCACCAGATAGCGCTTTGGCAGTCCGCTAAGAAATAATACAGAGAACCCCGCAACTGCAACTAAAATTGCAGTCCCTAAATCAGGCTGCATTGCAATTAAACCAACAGGGGTCGCAATCAACAAAAATGCAACAAATACATTCTTAAAGCTTGGAGGAAAACATCTTGTTGATAAGTAGCTAGCCAGCAATAAAGGTATTGCAACCTTCAGAATCTCTGAGGGCTGAAATTGTATCCCTAGATCCAACCAGCGCTGCGCACCATTTTTTTCAATACCAAAAAATGATACCGCTATCAATAAACCAATGCCCCCCAGATACGGAAAAATCGACCAGCGCTGCAAAAAACGGGGGTTTATTTGCGCAATAATAAGCATCAAGAAAAGCCCAATGCAGAGTCTAAAAATCTGAGAATTAACAAGAGCAATATTTTGACCGCTAGCGCTAAATAACACCAAAAGTCCGACTATAGATAGAATTCCTAGCAATACTAGCAGAGTGAAATCCAAATGAAGCCTATCCCAACGGGTACGGAGATCGTAAAAAGCTGAACTTCCTTCGTTCATATGTCGCACAAAGTCACCTCGGATCATCGAAGCTCCCTAAACGCCACATCTTTAGATCAAAGAAAATCATAGTTCTGCCTTTACTTTGAGTGTTTCAGGATAGAAATCCATGTAAGAATCAATAATTTTTCTAGCTACTGGGGCCGCTCGGGATGACCCAGACCCACCATTTTCGATAATTACTACTATTGCTATCTTAGGGTTCTCTTTTGGGGCAAAGGCTGCAAACAAAGCATGGTCTCGATGGTGTTTTGGAGTAGTCGCAGCGTTGTATCTTTCTTTCTGTTTAATGCCTACTACCTGAACAGTTCCAGTTTTACCCGCAATACGATAATTGAGCCCCCTGTTGATACCTCTAGCAGTCCCTCTTGCGCTATGCACCACATCATTCATCGCTTGATGTACATACTTCCAATTTTCTTCTGAAATTTCAACTTTTCTCTTTAATGAACTAGATTTTTGCGGATTCTGAACAAGTTGTGGTATTCGTATTTCTCCCTGACTTGCTATACCTGCTGTCATAACAGCTAGCTGCATCGGCGTAGCTAATGTGAATCCTTGCCCTATACTTGTGTTTATAGTGTCACCTGGGTACCAAGACAGATTTCTATTTTTTTTCTTCCAAGAATGTGATGGCATAATTCCGCTTTTTTCGAACGGCATATCAATTCCAGTTTTTTCTCCAAGACCAAAACTAGAGCCATATTCATAAAAAGTATCGATAGACATTAGGGTGCTCAGATTATAGAAGAATGTATCACAGGACTGTATAATTGCATCATTCAGGTAGATAGAGTTTCCGTGACCTCCTTTCTTCCAGTCTCGATACTTGTGCTTTGAGTTGGGTAATTGAAAATATCCCCGATCATTTATATTGTAGCGTTCAGTTATTACTTTTGTATTTAGTGCAGCCAAAGCAAACACAGGTTTCATTATTGACCCCGGTGGATACTGTCCAGTTAAAACTCTATCAAATAGAGGCTGGTCTGATGAGCCTATCAGAGCATTATAATTTTTATGGCTCATACCCATAACAAACTCCCCTGAATTAAAGCTTGGGGCGCTCGCCATAGCAAGCACTCCGCCAGTATCAACCTCTAGAACTACTATTGCGCCCCTTTCCCCACTCAGAGCCTCATAAGCTTTTTGCTGTAACCGGTGATCCAGATACAGATGTATATCTTTACCGTCAAGAGGATCTTCGCGTTTAAGCTGCCTCATGATACGGCCTCTATTATTAATCTCGACAGTCTGATACCCAGGTCTTCCTATGAGGTCATCTTCATATTTTTTTTCTAGGCCAGTTTTTCCGACTACGAAGGTTCCCGCATAAAGAACCGGATCTAGTGAATCATTTTCTTTATCATTAATATGCCCCACATACCCAAGCGCATGTGCGGTTTCAAACGCAAAAGGGTATTCTCTTAATAACTTAGTTGTCACTAACATGCCTTTTAGATCGTGCTGATTGACAGCAAGTATTGCCTGGTCTTCCTCGCTTAAATCCAATTTGAGTGGAATCGCTTGATATGGTCGTCGTCGTCGTTTGAGTTTTTTGTAGAATCGATCTATTTCAAGCTCCGAAAGATTCACTAATCCATTAATTTTTGATATTAACAACTTAATATCACCTGCTCTCTCCTTAACAACAGTTAAATTAAAGCTAGATCTATTTTTGGCTAATATAACTCCATTACGATCATAAATAGATCCACGTCTGGGAGATATGGGCTCCACCAGAACCCTGTTACTTTCAGATCTCGTCATAAATTCTGAGAAACTGCTGACCTGCAGATAATAGTAACGCCCAAATATTACAATCGACAAAACTATCATTATGAAAGCACCCAGAATAAGTCGCGTATAAAAGCTATTCTGTTTGGACTTGTGTGATTGGAAGGGCTTGTAACTATTCATATTTAAGATTGTAACGCTAAGCTATCTTTTTTCACTTAAAATAATCATTTGATGGAAAAATATCCATAAAAAAAGCGAGGATTTACCCTCGCTTTTTTAAATATAACAACAAAAAATATAAACTTTATTCAGCAGGCTCTTCTGGAGTTATTGACTCATCATCTTTCGGTGAAGCAGGCGCCTTATCTTCAGCTGCTATATTTGAATCACCTTCAGAGTCTACTTCCTTCATCGAAAGCTTAATGCGCCCACGAGCATCGACGTCAAGAACTTTTACGCGAATTTCTTGACCTTCTTTAAGATAGTCGGTTACTTTTTCGACCCGCTCCTGTGCAATTTGAGAAATATGCAAAAGTCCATCTGTACCAGGCATGATAGTAACAAATGCACCAAAATCTACAATTCGAGCTACAGTCCCTGCGTAAATTCTTCCCACCTCTGCTTCTGCTGTAATCTCTTCGATGCGAAAAATTGCATCATTGAGTCCGTCAGAATCATCACTGTAGATGCGAATAGTTCCATCATCACTGATATCAATGGTAGCTCCTGTTTCTTCTGTTAAAGAGCGGATGGTAGCTCCACCTTTACCAATAACATCACGAATTTTATCTGCATCAATTTGCATTGTATGATATCGAGGTGCTGCTTCAGAAACTTCGGCTCGCGAACTACTGAGAACTTTGTTCATCTCACCAAGAATATGCAACCGAGCATGTAGAGCCTGCTCGAGTGCAGCCTCCATAATTTCTTCAGTTATCCCTTCAATTTTTATATCCATTTGCAAAGCAGTGATACCCTTAGCTGTACCAGCCACTTTAAAGTCCATATCACCTAGATGATCTTCGTCGCCCAAAATATCTGTTAATATAGCAAATCCACTTTCTTCTTTAACCAAGCCCATCGCAATACCGGCAACTGGCGCTGTAAGTGGAACGCCAGCATCCATCAACGACAAACTTGCGCCGCACACGGATGCCATTGAGCTAGACCCATTGGATTCAGTGATCTCAGATACAACACGTATGGCGTACGGGAATTCTTCAGGAGAAGGTAATACAGCAGCAATACCTCGCCTAGCCAGTCTACCATGACCAACTTCTCGCCTACCGGTGAATCCCATTCGACCGCACTCACCGACTGAATAGGGAGGAAAATTATAATGCAACATAAACGGATCTTCACGCTTGCCTTCAAGGGCATCGATCAACTGTGCGTCTCTCATTGAGCCTAAAGTAGTGGTCACAATTGCTTGTGTTTCCCCGCGAGTGAATAAGGCAGTACCATGAGCCTTTGACAGCAAACCAGTTTCCACGCTAATAGCTCGAACGGTTTTGCTATCACGGCCATCTATACGTGACTCACCACGAGTAATACGACCGCGCACAATTTTCTTCTCAAGCTTTTTGAAACCGTCACGAATATCTTCTTCACTGATATCTTCTATATCATTAACCAAACTCATTGCACTGTTACGAAGACCTTCAAGAAGGGTTACTCTTTCTTGCTTGTCGGTTGTACGATATGCATTATCTAAATCACTTCCTATTTTAGAGCTAAGTGCATCTGCTAACTCAACATTTTGCATTGCTGGCTGCCAATCCCAGGCTGGCTTAGCGGCTGTTTCGGCTAGATCAGCAATAACTTGAATCACCGCTTGCATCTCTTGGTGGGCAAAGAGCACCGCACCCAGCATTGTGTCTTCTGTTAGCTCGCTCGCTTCTGACTCTACCATCAATACTGCATCTTTAGTTCCAGCTACAACCATATCCAGATCTGACTCAGCCAACTCAGAATATGTTGGGTTGAGTATATAACCAAGATCCGAGGTATAGCCAACGCGAGCACCGCCTACTGGACCACTAAAGGGGATCCCAGAAATAGATAACGCAGCCGATACACCTATCATAGCCACTATATCTGGATCAATATTTTTTTCAGCTGACATCACAGTGCAAACTACCTGCACCTCGTTCTTGAAGCCTTCAGGGAAGAGTGGCCGAATAGGGCGATCTATTAACCGAGAAGTAAGTGTTTCTTTCTCATTTGGTCGACCCTCACGTTTGAAGAAACCACCAGGAATTTTACCGGCAGCATATGCTTTTTCAATATAGTGGACGCCCAAAGGAAAAAAGTCCTGCCCATCCTTGGCCTGCTTATTAGCGACAACTGTACATAACACGGATGTTTTATCCATAGTACACAAAACAGCTGCTGTCGCTTGACGTGCAATACGCCCAGTCTCTAATGTAACAGTATGTTTTCCATACTGAAATGTCTTTATTGTAGGTTTCATAAAATTTATTTCCTAATAGTTTTCGATACTTTTAAACTCTAAAAAATACCAGAAATAAGCTGCTCGCGTTACCAATAAATACCTACAAATATTAGATTTATCTTTTAGGGTTTCTTCTACTATAAATCTAGATAATTATAGGTAACTCGATCAGCCATAACGTATAAAGGCATTATTTAGGAGTCTTAATATTTGCTGGCAACACCGTAAAATGCTGCTAGCAAATCTCTTATCGACGCAACCCAAGCTTACTAACTAGCTGTACATAACGGGCAGCATCTTTATTTTTTAGGTAATCAAGTAATTTTCTACGTTGATTTACCATGCGAATTAAACCACGTCGTGAGTGATGATCTTTTTTGTGCTCACCAAAGTGGTCCTGTAATTTATTAATATTTGCTGTCAACAAGGACACCTGCACTTCTGGGGAACCAGTATCTCCAGTAGATTGAGAGTTGCTCTTAACAATTGCTTTTTTTTCTTCTGCATTTAACATATCTTATCTCCAATATGCGGTTTAAAGTTCCGGATACCCACGCATATTTACAGGTACCCCAAGGTAAATTAATTCAATTTAGACTACTAAACGCTTAGGCGCCAGCCTCCCATCAACCATAACTTCACCGACACCCAAAAATGACTCTTCTTGATGGAAGACGCGCACTATATCCCCTTCTTTGCCTTCGCGAAAGACCTGCGGTGCTACTACGGGCTGTCCTTGGCGAAAATAAAAAGCAGCATCTTCAGGTAAATGAACAGCCATTAAATGCTGGATGCCTGCATCCATAGGCTTTAACAGGCTATCTAGACTCTCTATAAGCTTAGACTTATTTATCAACTCTAATTCTTCAAGCGTAACTGAATCTTTTTCATCAAACTGACCCACAGCACTTCTATGTAATTTTGATACATAAGCACCACACCCTAATCGAGAGCCTATATCTTCAGCTAAACTTCTAATATAAGTGCCTTTGCTGCAATGAACTTTCAGATCTATTTCTGGAAATTCTCCAGAACGAAAATCTATCGCTTCAAGTAGGTGAATGTTAACATCCCGCACTTTCCTCTCAACGCTTATTCCCTGCCTGGCGAGCTTGTATAATCTTTCTCCTTCATGCTTGAGGGCAGAGTACATTGAAGGGATTTGTGTGATATTTCCACGAAATTCAGCTAGAACCTCCTCCACTTCTTTTGCAGTCAGGCTCTGAGCACCCAGCTCGGATGTAACGTCACTACCAGCATCTCCACTAGCTGTAGAAATACCAAAGCGTATTGTTGTATGATATTTTTTATCTGCATCCAAAAGGAACTGGGTAAATTTTGTTGCCTCTCCAAAACAAATAGGCAAGACACCAGTCGCCAAAGGATCGAGGGTTCCGGTATGTCCAGCCTTAGCAGCAAGGAATATGCGCTTAACTTTCTGTAGCGCACCATTGGAGGAAATATCAAATGGTTTGTCTAACAACAAAATACCGCTTACCTGACGTCCTTTATTGCGGCGCCCCAATGTTAGTCTTCCTCGGAGCTATCTGACGATAGGTCCTCAGGATTTTGCTGTTGGAGTTTGTCCAGGTATACCGATCTTTCTATCAAGGCAGTCAAATCTTGCCCTCTTTTTCCACTATGATCATATATAAATCTTAACTGAGGAGCGATACGCAAATTCATTTCACTTGCAATTCTAGCTCTCAAAAATCCAGCAGCACCGTTTAAAATCTCTGTATCCTTTTGACTTTCTTCTTCAGATGAGGACCCTACAAAAGTGACGAACACCTTAGCGTTAGCAAGATCTCGATTAACCTCTACAGCAGTAATATTAACCATTGCTAACCTAGGGTCTCGCACCTCATCACGAATCAGTTTCGACAACTCTCGTTGTAGCGCATCCGATACCCTATCTTTACGTGTAAACTCTCTTGGCATAAATATGAGCCCTGATTTATAGCTTTCGGGCTATCTCTATGATTTCATAAACTTCAATTTGATCGCCAGCCTTGATGTCATTGTAATCTTTTACACCAATGCCGCACTCAACTCCGTTACGAACTTCGCTCGCCTCATCTTTAAAACGCCTCAGTGATTCTAGCTCACCCTCATAAATCACAACGCTATCTCGAAGCACGCGGATCGGTTTATTGCGAAACACTGTTCCCTCTATAACCATGCAGCCAGCAATCGCTCCAAATTTTGGCGATCCAAAGACATCTCGGACTTCAGCAATGCCCAGAATTTCTTCTCGCCTTTCAGGAGAAAGCAACCCGCTCAAAGCCTGCCTTATATCATCTAACGCATTATATATGACGCTGTAATACCGAAGGTCTAGTCCCTCTTCTTCTGACAAACGACGAGCTGCATTGTCTGCCCTTACATTGAATCCTATTACTGCAGCACGAGAAGAAATAGCTAAATTAATATCTGATTCACTTATACCCCCAACTCCTGAGCATATAACCTCAACTTCTACTTCATCATTACCCATCTCATGAAGAGCGGAAAGTATGGCCTCCAAAGAGCCCCTAACATCAGCTTTCACGACTATGGGTAAACGACTTTTTTCTTCGCCACCCTCAAATGTAGAAAACATTTCTTCTAACTTTGCAGTTTTTTTACGAGAAGCACTTTCATCACGAGATGTGCTTTTTCGTAATTCCGCTAGATCTCGAGCTTTTCGCTCATCCTCGACCACAAGAAATTGCTCCCCAGCAGCTGGAGGTAAGTCCAAGCCTAGTATTTCTACGGGAATAGAGGGCCCGGCGTCTTTTACAGCCCTCCCTGCTTGATCAGTCATTGCTCTGATGCGACCAACGCTTTCTCCAGCAAGCACAAGATCCCCTTTTCTTAGTTTTCCTGTTTGAACTAGGGCCGTCACAACAGTGCCGCGGCCTTTTTCTAGCCTGGACTCAATAACTACCCCTTTAGCGGGAGCATTGAAAGATGCCTTTAATTCAAGTAATTCCGCCTGTAGAAGCACAGCTTCCAGAAGAGTATCTATACCTACACCTGTAAGTGCAGAAACTTCAACAAACTGAACATCTCCTCCCCAGCCCTCCGAAATAACACCGGCGGCAGATAATTCATTAGTAACTCTTTCCGGGTCAGCAGATTCTTTATCAATTTTATTTATCGCTACTATAAGAGGAACACCTGCCGCTTGAGCATGCTGTATTGCTTCCTCTGTCTGTGGCATAACACCATCATCAGAAGCGACTACTAAAATAATAACATCAGTACTCTGTGCGCCACGCGCTCGCATTGCAGTAAAAGCTGCATGTCCAGGCGTATCAAGAAAAGTAACCATTCCTTTTGGGGTACTTACATGATAAGCACCGATGTGCTGAGTAATACCGCCGGCTTCTCCAGAGGCTACTCGACTTTTCCGAATATAGTCCAGTAATGATGTTTTACCATGGTCAACATGGCCCATAACTGTAACAACTGGGGCTCGAGACTCTAGAATTTCGTCTACAGAGGCCTGTAAATCGCCTATTAGATTTTCTTCAATTTGCGATTTAGAGACAGGGGTGGCTGTATGACCAAGCTCCTCAACAACAAGTATTGCTGTATCTTGATCTATTGACTCATTTATTGAGACAACAGTACCCAGCTTCATCAGAGCCTTAACAATAACAACTGCCTTTACTGACATTTTTTGCGCTAAATTGGAAATCAAGATCTCTTCAGGAACTTCTACATTACAGAAAATTTTATTGACTGGTTTTTTGAATTTATGCTTATTAGTGATCTTAGCAATTTTTACATTAGTTCGGAGCCGAGGCTTTTTTATTTCTCCCGACTCTTCTTCAGCCGCTTTCAGCAAGTCAACAATTTTTGTCTTTGACTCTTTAGCTGCGATACGTTTTTTTGGCTTTTTCAGCTCCCCTTCTTTTTCGTCATCAACAGGGGTTGTGTCATAATTTTTCAGATATTTTTTAGGAGATTTTTCTGGTTCTACTATAGTTTTTTTAGCGACAGTAGGATTATGATCGACCTTGCTGGGGATCGAATTTTCTACAACAACTGAAACTTTTTCTTCTTTAGTGGTGCTAGGCTCAGAATCTTCTGTACTATTCGTAGGCTCGACTTCCGACTGGCGACGGGCGGCTATGGCGGCTTGTCTTTGATCTTCAGGATCAACAGACACAACTTCTAAATCTTTATCTTCACCAATATACCCTTCGGGATTTATTGGCTCCTCTTCGGTGCGCTTAACGTAAGTACGTTTTTTCCGGACTTCAACATTAACTGTCTTTCTTCCGGCACTTGTTTTCAAAGTGCTTAAAGTTTTTCGCTTAAGTGTAATTTGTTTTGGATCACGAGACGTATCGCCATGCAGACTCTTTAGGTATGCCAGCAATACTTGTTTTTCTTCATCACCTACAGTCGCATCAGATTTAGTGTGAGGCAAGCCGGCTTCCTTCATCTGATCTAACAGACGGTCTACGGATGTCCCTACAACTTCAGCAAGTTCACTTACAGTAACTTCAGCCATCAATATTCCTCAATTTTTAGCCTTTTTAATTAACTCTTGCCGTCTTCATCAGCAAACCAGGGGGCACGTGCAGTCATAATTAATTCAGCCGCTCTCTTCTCGTCCATGCCTTCAATCTCTAGTAATTCATCTACTGCCTGTTCGGCCAAATCTTCCATGGTAACAATATGAGAAGCAGCTAATTTTCCTGCTAGCTCCTCATCCATACCTTTCATTTGAAGCAAGTCTTCTGCTGGCTTCAAGGTGCTTTTCTCAGGAGATAATGCCAGTACCAGCAAAGCATTTTTAGCTCTAGCGCGCAATTCTTCCGATAAATCTTCATCAAACCCCTCGATACCTGCCATTTCTTCTAAAGGAACATAGGCTACTTCTTCAAGGGAAGTAAATCCTTCTTCAACTAAAACTGCAGCTACATCTTCATCTATGTCTAATTTACTCTTAAGAAGTTCGATCAAAGTGAGGGATTCCTGCTCTTGTTTCCCTTGCGCTTCGTCGGTTGTCATCACATTGATTTTCCATCCAGTCAACTCAGATGCAAGACGAACATTTTGCCCATTTCGCCCGATAGCCATTGCTAATGAACTTTCTGATACAGCGACATCCATTGAAGATGAATCCTCGTCAACAACAATAGACTCAACTTCAGCTGGCGCCATTGCATTAATAACTAATTGCGCAGGATTGTCATCCCAAAGAACAATATCTATTCTCTCTCCATCCAGCTCATTAGATACTGCCTGTACTCTAGCACCTCTCATACCAACGCAGGCTCCAATAGGATCTATTCGCCCATCATTTGTTTTGACCGCAATTTTAGCTCTTGAACCTTGATCTCTAGCAGCTCCTCGAATCTCAATAACCTGCTCTGCAACTTCTGGAACCTCAATACGAAAAAGCTCAACAAGTATCTCGTTACATCTACGACTAAGAAAAAGCTGTGGGCCCCTATTTTCGGGATTAATGCCTTGTAATATAGCCCTCACCCTATCATTAACTCGAAATACCTCACGACCCACCAACTCTTCTCGAGGCAAAATACCTTCAGCATTATTACCTAAATCAACAAGCACATTATCTCGCGTTACTTTTTTTACAGTTCCGCTCACCAGCTCTCCGACTTGGTCAATAAACAGGTCGACAACTACAGCTCTTTCAGCATCTTTTACTTTTTGAACAATTACTTGTTTTGCACTTTGAGCCGCTATTCGACCGAAACCGACATCCTCAATTTTCTCTTCAAAAGTATCACCAGCCTTGAGCTTAGTATCTTTTTCGTGAGCCTCCTCAAGGGTAAATTGAGTGCCAAGTTCAGCCATGGTGTCATCTGCAATGACATCCCACCAACGAAAAGATTCATACCCACCCGTCTCACGATCAATAGTCACCCGAATATTAGAGTCTTCGTCATAACGCTTTTTTGTTGCCATCTCTAAAGCCTGCTCTATGGCCTCAAAAATAACTTCTGGGGATACACCTTTCTCATTTGAGACAGCTTCTGCAACCATCAGGATTTCTTTGTTCATTTTTAAGCCTCGCAATCGCCCTTAGAAGCTAGGGACAATATTCGCCTTTTCAACACTGCTAATTGGGAAAGTAAATTCGTGACCATCAGCTGTCAACAAAACATCTTCTCCCGCTACGCCATTTAGGCGACCTTTAAAATTTCTCCTGCCTTTATAAGGCAAACGAAGTCTTAGTGAAACCTTTTCACCTTTATACTGTTCATATTGAACAAGTGTATACAAGGGTCTATCCAAACCGGGGGAAGATACCTCCAGCGTATATTCACTAATAATTAAATCTTCAACATCAAGCAAGCTCGCAACCTGTCTGCTTACCTTCTCACAATCATCAACTGTGACAGGGTCTCTATCGATATATATCCTCAGCATAGCACTGCGGCCAGAAGACAGGTATTCTAGCCCCCAAAACTTGCATCCCATAGCTTGGACCACTGGGACAACTAGATCTATAAGTGCATCCTCTCTTGTTGCCACTAAACCCTCTCGATATACTCAACTAGATGGACATTTGGTCCATTTCGTAGTCTATTTCCCGTAGCCCTAGGCCACCTAGCAAAAAGCCCCTAAAAGGGGCTTTTTGAACGCGGATCACTTCAGCGCATCAGTACAGACAAACTCAGCCTATACAAATTTTGGTAGCGGGGGCTGGATTTGAACCAACGACCTTCGGGTTATGAGCCCGACGAGCTACCAGACTGCTCCACCCCGCAACAAATCTTTCTGACTTACGAAACTGATAGCTCTAGTGGAGCCAGTAGTAATCGCTATGTCAAACCCACCAAATATAAAGCCCTATTCTAAAAACCCATAGAGCCGCATCTTGGGGGCGAGGATTATAGAGCCAGCATTATCTCCGGTCAAGATAAACCCCCTGCAAATATATAGTCTTTTGCTTATTATTTTTGGTGAACAGCAATGGTAGTAGGGCAAAAAAGCCACTTACTACTATCGACAAATTGGCCAAACCTGATAAAAGTATCTGCACTTAAATTTTGCTTCACACCCAGCAAGCTGCTTTTGATATGTCATTGCTTGACGACTTACTTTTTTTGCAATTCCGCGTAATTTATTTTTCTTAAGATAGCTTTTTTTCTTATAGCCACCACGGCCTTCATGGTAAGCCAAATATAGATGCTCCGTATTAGAGCTACTAATACCAAGTGACTGACTGGTTTTTTTATTATACCAGCCGATGAAATCAGTGGCATATTTCATGTGAGACCTTCTCGAAAAAAGAGAACCTCTTTCTTTTTCGTATTCCGACCAAACTGCGTTCTGAGCCTGGGCATAGCCATATGCAGAAGAAGATCTAAACCAAGGAATGATACCCAACAATTTATCTCTTGGTGGTCTAATATCATGCCTAAAGGATGACTCCTGCTTGATAAATGCAATCTGCGTAGAGACGCTTGTACCCCATTTATCTTGGGAGTCCTTAGCGTAATCGTACCACTGAGGATTAGTTTCAAATATAGAGCAAATATTAGACTGATTGCTAGGTGGTTTTGGGCTGGAGAAGATACATCCCGACAAGGTAAGGCTTAACAAAATGATAGCTATAAGGCTTTTACTTGCCACAATAAACCCTTTTTTTAAATCGCTCAACTGGCGAACAAATTAGTCTTATCAAGCATTTTAACTATTCTGCTACTACACAAATGATAGTGCTTAATTAAGACATGAATGTACATAAAATACACCCATCAAGATTGCTAACTCTAAAATTTATACTTAGCGCTATGCAAATTGTAGGCGTGTCAGCTTGGTTCTAGTCAGAAAAAGTCCTTGTTGATCGCCATGCGCCACTATCATCTAAACTCCAACGCTCATTTTTCAAGCGTAAATAAAACCTGCGCCAGCTAGACTGCGCGGTTTTTTACTCCTCGTATAAGTTCTAGAAAGGGGTTAAATGAAAATTGGTGCCCAAGGCCGGACTTGAACCGGCACGACTTTCGCCACTACCCCCTCAAGATAGCGTGTCTACCAATTCCACCACTTGGGCATTTTTTGTATTTCATTCTGGTATATCAGTAAAGTTCTCTGTGGAATCCATCTCCGGTAGCTCAGTTTCTGCTGACTGCTGAATAGACTCGAGACTTGGAAGAGTTTCCTTTGGAGACACCCCATCCTTTGCTATTACAGCCAACCCAAAACTAGTAACAAAGAAAATTGTCGCAAGTATAGCTGTAATTTTACTGAAAAAATTCCAACTCCCAGCACTACCAAGCATAGTTTGTGATGCTCCAGAACCAAAAGATGCACCAGCTTCGGCACCTTTTCCCTGCTGCAATAAAATCATGCCAATAATAGCTATGCCCGTCAGAATATGTACGATTAATGTTAGTTTTTCCATGTTCCAAATTCAACCAAATTAAATAATAGTTAACTGCAATTATGCCAGCTTGCATATCTTACTAAATGAGCCAGCATCCAAAGAAGCACCTCCAACTAGTACGCCATCAACATCAGGCTGACTAAGTAGCTCAGCAGTATTGCCAGGGACAACACTTCCTCCATACAAAATCCTAGTCTTGGCTCCATATTCGCCTAACTTATCACGAATATATCGATGTACAATCTGTATCTGATCAGTCTCTGCAGACTTTCCAGTGCCAATAGCCCAGACAGGCTCATAAGCAATTACTGCATCGGCCAAAGATTTTTCCCCCGCACACTTTAGCACTGCATCTATTTGCTCAGAAATAAGGCTGAGGGTTTCACCCTTTTCTCGTTGCTTTAAAGTTTCACCTAAACAAAGGATAGGCTTCAAACCAACTGATTGAGCCTGACGGAACTTTTGTGCAACACCTCGATCATCTTCACTATGAAAACTACGACGTTCCGAATGTCCAACCAAGCAATACTCACACCCTATATCTTTTAGCATCTCAGACGAAACTTCGCCTGTATGCGCCCCATCTTTATACTCAGAAACATTTTGGGCCCCCACAAAAATAGCTGAATCTGAAAGAGCGTCTATTACTTGTGCTATGTAAACATGCGAAGGAAAGACAACAACATCTGCTTTGCACTGCAAATCAAGCAATTCTGCCACCAAAATGGCTATGTCTTTTCTATCGCCGTTCATTTTCCAATTTCCGGCTACTATGGGACGGCGCATAATTTAAAGGCATCCTAGCCCCAAAAGGGCGCAATTTTATCTGAGATATTAGCATTATTCAACCAAAGGGGTATTGGGAGCATAATACTTGTATGCTTTATAATGAATTGAAATTCTCTTTTGTTATCCTGAGGTTACCCCCACTTCATTTTCAACAACTTCGGCTACTCTTGCTACAATTTTACTTACTAGGTAAGCATCCTCACCTTCTACCATGACCCGCACAAGCGGCTCGGTTCCTGAGGGTCGCAATAAAATGCGCCCACGATCACCTAGCTCGTTCTCAGCAGAAGCTACAGCTTTTTGTATGGCAGGATATTTTTTTAGATTAAATTCACCCGCAATTCGTATGTTAAGCATTTTTTGCGGATACTTATGCATCTCTTTTTTGAGTGTGTTCAGGGGCGTAGCCGTGTCACTCATGGCATGCAGGACCTGTAGTGCAGCAACAACTCCATCACCAGTAGTAGTTAGGTCACTACAAATAATATGCCCTGAACTTTCGCCACCCAATTTCCATTTTCTTTCCCGAAGCGCTCTTATAACATGGCGATCACCAACCCCAGTGCGAACGAAAGGAATCTCTAGCTCTTTCAGCGAATTTTCCATGCCTAAGTTGCTCATTAAAGTTCCTACGACACCACTGCAACCTCCATTTTGATGACGATGCTTGGCAATAACAAATATTAACTCATCACCATCTATCAGTTGACCTTTGTGATCTACAAACATAACTCGATCGCCGTCGCCATCAAAGGCAATGCCCATATCTGCAGCTTCTTTTAATACTGCATCCTGCAAAATAGCAGGCTTTGTTGACCCACAGCTCTCATTAATATTAAAACCATCCGGCTCAACAGCAAGCTCGATCACTGTTGCCCCAAGTTCTCGAAAGACGCTTGGAGCTGTATTGTATGTTGCTCCATTTGCACAATCTACGACAATCTTTAGACCCTCCAGATTACTCCCCGATGGGAGTGTACCCTTACAAAACTCAATATAACGACCAGCAGCATCTTCTACTCTAAAGGCTTTTCCAAGTTTCGAAGGATCCTCCGTTAAAAGCGGATTTCCTAAATATCCCTCTATTGCTTCTTCGACATCATCAGGCAACTTAAAGCCGTCTGCTCCGAAAAACTTAATACCATTATCATAAAAAGGGTTGTGTGATGCGCTAATCACAATTCCAGCTTGAGCGCGAAAAGTTCGTGTTAAGTAAGCTATAGCGGGGGTTGGCATTGGACCCAGAAGTGCAACATCAACTCCTGCTGCAATCAATCCTGCTTGAAGTGCCGACTCGAACATATAACCTGATACTCGGGTATCCTTGCCGACAATAATCAATTTACGGCCATCGCTTCTTTGGCTAAAAACTTTACCAGCAGCCCAACCCAGTTTTAACATAAAATCTGCAGTTATAGGGCTAACTCCTACTCGACCACGTATGCCGTCGGTACCAAAGAATTTTTTACTAGTCATATACCCCCTCCACAGCATGTAATATTTTCAACACATCAACCGTAGCAGCTACATCGTGAACTCTTAGTATGCGAGCCCCCCTCTGAACTGCTAGCATCGCCAAAGCAACACTACCAAATATTCTTTCATTGGCAGGCTTATCTAAAATTGAACCTATCATTGATTTTCTAGACAATCCTACAACTAAAGGAAAGCCTAACTCACTTAATTCACTTAGACCACGAAATAACGTTAAATTGTGTTTTAGTGTTTTTCCAAAACCAAACCCAGGGTCGACAAATATTTTTTCTCGGGTAATTCCCGCAGACTCACATGCGCTAACACGACCCAACAGAAAACCTTTAACTTCTTTTAGCTCGTCATTATAGCTTGGAGTAACTTGCATATTAAATGGCTCGCCAATCATATGCATCAAACAAACAGACAGGTTGGCTTTAAAAACTGCTTCAACAGCACCCTTTCGAGACAAAGCGCGCACATCATTAATCATTGCAGCGCCTGCATTTGCAGATTCCTTGATAACCACTGGAGAGCTGGTATCGACAGACACTAACGCACCAAAACGGGTCACAATAGCTTCGACTACCGGTATTACCCTGTCTAGCTCCTGATTTTCATTTACAGGGGTTGCACCTGGCCTAGTCGATTCACCACCCACATCAATTATATCAGCGCCACTGTTGAGATATGCCTCCACTTTTTTTAGCGCCAAATCAAGTGAAATAAATCCTTTATCATCACAAAGTACACCCCCATCAAAAAAAGAATCTGGAGTTACATTCAAAACCGCCATTACGCGAGGATAAGGGAAATTAATATCAATAGCAGAGGTAGGGTTCATTAGAATTTATCAAAAATTATATTTTTCTGGGGCCAAAACAAGAAAAAATTTAAAATTAAAGCAGCTGAAAACCATCACTTCACAACAATTTTGAAGAAACCGTGCTAACACCTGAGCAACGGTATTGGGTTATTGCTGGCAACAATCAAAAATATCAATGATCTTCAGCAGGTGCACCAACTGCGACAACATCGTCTGTGGTTTTATCTTTTTTTCCATCAGCCACGCTACCAGAGTCTTTATCCTCCCAGTCATAAGGAGGCCGAACTGGTTTGCGAGCCATTAAATCATCAACCTGCTCAGAATCAATAGTCTCATACTCCATCAGGGCGCCCTTCATTGCATGAAGAATATCTATATTTTCTTTTAGAATTTGCATAGAACGAGAGTAGCAATCATCAAGCATATTGCGAACCTCAATATCAATTTCTCTGGCTGTATCGCCAGAGTAGGCAGGCTGACTCATCCCAGCAACCTGTCCTTCCTCTTCCCCGTAAAGAATGGGGCCCATTTTTTCAGATAAACCCCATCGCCCAACCATGTTTCTGGCCATCTGAGTAGCTCTTTCAATATCATTAGAGGCTCCGGTTGTTACTCCTTCTTCGCCATGAATTAATTCCTCTGCAACTCTACCACCAAACAAGCTGCACAGCTGCCCTTTTAACTGAAGCTTACTGAGGCTATATCTATCTTCCTCTGGAAGAAATTGCGTAACGCCTAGAGCTCGTCCACGAGGAATGATTGAAACTTTATGCACAGGGTCATGCTCAGGCATTAATCTGCCGATAATTGCATGTCCAGCCTCGTGATAAGCAGTGTTCTCTTTTTCTTTTTCTGACATAACCATAGAGCGGCGCTCCGCTCCCATCATTACCTTATCTCGAGCTTTTTCAAACTCCTCTCCACTGACAACCCTTCTGTTTGCTCTAGCTGAAAACAATGCTGCTTCGTTAATCAAATTAGCTAGATCTGCACCAGAAAATCCAGGAGTACCCCTAGCTATAATGCCTAAGTCAACTTTTTTATCTAATGGTACTTTTTTTGAGTGAACCTTTAATATTTGCTCTCTACCGCGTATATCTGGGAGCCCTACGTACACCTGACGGTCAAATCTTCCAGGGCGAAGCAAAGCCTTGTCTAGCACATCAGGGCGGTTTGTAGCAGCAATGACAATTATTCCCTCGTTGCCCTCAAACCCGTCCATTTCAACCAGCAATTGATTTAGCGTTTGCTCTCTCTCATCATTTCCGCCTCCATGCCCACCGCCACGATGACGACCAACTGCATCTATTTCATCAATAAATATAATACAAGGTGCTTGTTTTTTTGCTTGCTCAAACATATCTCTGACCCTTGAGGCGCCGACACCTACAAACATCTCAACAAAATCTGATCCAGCGATAGAGAAAAATGGGACCTTAGCCTCACCAGCAATAGCCTTAGCTAAAAGCGTTTTTCCTGTACCAGGAGGCCCAACCATCAGAACCCCCTGAGGAATTCGACCACCTAGACGCTGAAAACGTGCAGGATCTCGCAAGAAATCCACCAGCTCATGAACCTCCTCTTTTGCCTCGTCCACACCTGCTACATCAGCAAAAGTCGTATTAATTTGATCTGGAGCCAACAATCTCGCTTTACTTTTACCGAAGCCCATTGGCCCACCTCGACCGCCGGCACCTCCCTGCATTTGCCTCATGAAAAACATAAATATTGCTAAAATTAGGAGAATTGGGAAAGATGCTACTAAGAGCTGGCTCCATATACTTTGCTGTTCAGGATCCTGACCTTCGACCTTTACACGATTGTCTAGCAGGTCACCCATTAAGCCGTCATCAGACACTGCTGGCCGGGTCGTCTTAAAAGCTGTTGCATTTTTCGTGAGACCTTCAATTATAGACCCCTTAACAACTATGCTTTCAACATTCCCACGCTGCACATCTTCTATAAATGTAGAGTAATTAATCATTTTATCAGGGGTTGAGGTGCCGAAGTTTTGAAAAACTGACAACAACACCGCAGCAATGATCAGCCACAAAACAATATTTTTCATCATGTCATTCAAAGAACAGTCCTCTTTTATTTTTACAAGCCTAAACTTTCGACTTAGCCTTTATTTCTCGATGGTCGTTTAGCTTCATTGCAACAAACAACCTTACACTACATTAACACCAAAGACTCAATTCTTAAGATCTTTTGCAACAACATACACCTCTCGTGAACGAGGTCTTGAGGCTTCCGGTTTTCGCGCTACTACACGCTTAAATCTCTTCCTCAGCTCAAGCATATACTGATCAAAGCCCTCTCCGTGAAAAACCTTAACAACAAAATTTCCGCCAGGCTTTAGAATCTGGCAGGCCAGATCTAAAGCTAATTCAACTAAATACATAGCCTTAGGCTGATCAACGCCTCTGATACCACTCATGTTTGGGGCCATATCCGAAATTACAAGGTCTACTACGTCTTTTTCCAACAAATCAAGTATCTTCTGGAGTATATCTGGATCGGTAAAATCCCCCAATATAAAGTCTACACCAGCAATAGAATCCATTTGTAATATATCCGAAGCTATCACTTTTCCTTTTGACCCAACTAACTTCGCAGCAACTTGAGACCATCCGCCAGGGGAAGAACCAAGATCAACTACTACTGAGGAGGGCTTAAAGAGTCTATCTTTTTTATTAATTTCTAATAATTTATAGCTAGCACGAGAACGATACCCGTCTTCTTGAGCTCGTTTGACGTAGTAATCATTGTTATGTTCTTGCAGCCATTGTTGGCTGCTTTTTGATCGCGCTGCCATATCTATGTACCAAAAAAATTATATCATTTAAGATCGCTGCTTGTTTTGCCAGCAGTTAAATAAAGAATACCTAATTACATACAAGCATTACAACTAAGTTTTAGCGCATAAAAATAGTAATCAGTATAGAATGCCTGCCGTTTCGCCGTAATAGCAATGAGCTAGCTCAAAATACCTCCAACAGCAAAGAGTAGAGCTAGAGGGTCAATATTTGCTTGGTATAACTTACATCAAGAGCATCAAATAATGAAAATTTCAAATGAAGACAAAAAACAACTGCGGCGACTAGGACATAATCTTAACCCAGTCGTAACAATCGCAAGCAAGGGATTAAGCGAAAATGTATTGGCTGAAATTAATCGAGCCCTTAACGATCATGAGCTAATTAAAATAAAACTATCTAGTGGTGACAATAAATCTAAATCAGAAATAGTTAGAGTAATTTGTGAGCAATCTGCTGCTCAAGTTGTTCAATCTGTTGGTCACATAGTGCTATTATTGAAAAAGTCAGAGCAACCAAACGCCAAGCTATCTAACTTACTCCGATAGCTTAAACATATTTAACATCATCAATTTCATATTCAATATCGCCAGATGGAGTTCTCACAGTAACTACATCACCTATTTCCTTGGCCACCAAAGCTCTAGCTATAGGAGACTGATATGAAATTTTGTTAAGTTTTATATCAGATTCATCATCGCCAACTATTTGATAATGAACCAATTTATCTGTTTCTAGATTAATGATGTGTACTGTGCTGCCAAAAATCACTTTATCTCCAGCAGGGATCTCGGTAATATCGATAATTTGCACATTGCTGAATTTAGATTCAATTTCTTGGATGCGGCCCTCCGCAAAACCTTGCTGCTCTCGAGCCGCATGATATTCAGCGTTCTCCTTCAGGTCGCCATGCGCCCTCGCTTCAGCAATAGCTGCAATAATTCTAGGGCGATCAATTTTTTTTAGCCTTTCTAGTTCAGCGCGAAGGCTTTCAGCCCCAGATAACGTCATAGGCACCTTGCTCATTTCTTACCTCCTAAATGCAAGCTTTGCAGTTTATTTACTTTTATCTCGCTTTTGGTCTCAAGCGCCATACATACGGCCTCTCCACCTGCTAGTGTTGTCGTGTAGTAAACCCCATGCTGCTCAGCACTTGACCGAATAGGAGCAGAAGCTGCAATTGCTTGACGACCCTCAGTTGTGTTGACAATCAAATCAATCTGATCATTCTTAATCATATCAACAATATGAGGACGCCCTTCCTGAACCTTATTGACAACTTCTACGGCAAAACCAGCATCTATTAAAACTTTTGATGTACCTTTTGTTGCGACTAAATTAAATCCACAATTTATTAGATTGGATGCAACACTAATAATGCCGCTTTTATCTGGGTCTCGCACACTCAAAAAAGCTGTCCCTTCTGAAGGTATCGGATTTCCAGCACCTAGCTCCGCTTTAAGGTAGGCTTCAGCGAAGGTATGACCAACACCCATAGTTTCTCCTGTAGATTTCATTTCTGGGCCAAGAATAGGGTCTATGCCTGGGAATTTATTGAAGGGCAGCACAGCCTCTTTAACGCTAAAAAAACTAGGAGTTATTTCATTAATAAAACATTGGTCTTTAAGAGAAATGTCAACCATGCAGCGAGCGGCTACTTTAGCCAAAGAAACACCTATACATTTAGATACAAAAGGTACAGTCCTAGATGCACGGGGATTTACTTCAATGACATAAATTTTCTTGTCCTGCCAAGCCAATTGTACATTCATTAACCCCTTAACCTGCAATTCAACAGCCATAGTTTTTACGATTTTACGCATCTCGTCTTGAACATCATCTGGAAGACTATAGGGCGGCAAGGCGCAGGCAGAGTCGCCCGAATGAATCCCCGCCTGCTCAATATGTTGCATAATTGCACCAATGACGACATCTTTCCCGTCAGATACAGCATCTATATCTACCTCAACAGCAGAAGACAAAAAATAATCTAGCAGTATAGGGGTGTCATCTGATGCTTTAATAGCCTGCTCCATATAGCGAGACAGCTCGTCTTCCTTGTAAACAATTTCCATAGCCCTCCCCCCCAGCACGTATGATGGGCGGACAACCAAAGGATAGCCAATATTTGCAGCTGCACTTGTCGCGGCTTCAACAGAGCGCACGATAGCATTTGGAGGCTGAAGAAGTTCTAATTTGTCAATCATCTTCTGAAAACGCTCTCGATCCTCTGCTAGATCAATAGCATCTGGAGTTGTACCTATAATAGGAACACCCTCATCCTCAAGAGCTTGCGCCAACTTTAATGGTGTCTGCCCGCCAAACTGCACGATTACGCCTTTAGGTTTCTCAACATTTACAATCTCCAATACATCCTCAAGTGTAACTGGTTCAAAATATAGTCGGTCAGAGGTATCATAATCAGTAGAAACTGTTTCTGGGTTACAGTTAACCATAATACTTTCATAACCCGCCTCATGCATTGCAAGAGCAGCATGCACACAGCAATAATCAAACTCTATACCCTGTCCAATTCGATTAGGCCCGCCACCTAAAACTAAAATTTTATCACGCGCAGAAGGTTGCGCTTCACACTCCTCTTCATAAGAGGAGTACATGTAAGCCGTAGAGGTTGAAAACTCACCTGCGCATGTATCTACACGCTTAAATACTGGGCGTATATTTGCTTGATGACGAGCATCTCTAAAATCCTTCTCACTGACGTTTAGCAGCACTGATAAGCGCTTATCAGAAAATCCTTTGCGTTTAAGGCGAAGTAAGTAATTTTCGCTAATGTCGCTCAAAGAGGTGCCCTTTAGAGAAGCTTCTTCTCGGATGAGATCTTCGATCTGACAAAGAAACCAGGGATCAATGGCTGTGAGACTAAACACCTCGGACACATTCATGCCCGATCGAAAAGCATCTCCGACATACCAAATGCGTTCTGACCCAGGAACACTTAATTGCTGTCGTAGCTCTACCAGGTCATCTTTTGATATAACTTTTATCTTTTCCTCAAAACCTGCTGATCCCACCTCTAGCCCGCGAAGAGCCTTTTGGAGAGACTCCTGAAAAGTACGGCCAATAGACATGACCTCTCCAACCGACTTCATTTGTGTGGTTAATTTAGCATCAGCCTGATTAAATTTTTCAAAAGCAAATCGAGGAATTTTTGTTACTACATAATCAATGCTAGGCTCAAAAGAGGCTGGAGTAGCGCCCCTTGTAATGTCATTCTGAAGCTCATCAAGAGTGTAACCAACTGCCAATTTTGCTGCGACCTTTGCAATAGGAAAGCCTGTTGCCTTTGATGCTAGAGCAGAAGAGCGAGATACTCTTGGATTCATTTCAATAACAACCATCCTGCCATCATCCGGATTCACCGCAAACTGAACATTAGAGCCGCCGGTCTCTATACCAATTTCTCGCAAGACTGCAATGGAAGCATTGCGCATGATTTGATATTCTTTGTCTGTGAGTGTCTGCGCAGGGGCAACTGTAATAGAGTCGCCAGTGTGAACCCCCATCGGGTCTAGGTTCTCAATCGAGCAAACGATAATACAATTATCATTTTTATCTCGCACTACTTCCATCTCAAATTCTTTCCACCCCAACAAAGACTCATCAATCAATAGTTCGTTAGTAGGCGACAGTTCAAGCCCGCGCTGACATATCTCTACAAATTCCTCTCGGTTATATGCTATGCCTCCGCCTGAGCCCCCCATGGTAAAAGACGGCCTGATAATACAGGGGTAGCCGAAAAGATCTGGTACTGTAAGTGCTTCCTCTAAGGTGTGCACGATAAGTGCTCTGGCAGTTTCCAGCCCAATTTTTTCCATTGCGACAGCAAAAAGACTCCGATCTTCTGCTTTCTTAATTGCATTTTGGTCAGCGCCGATCATTTCCACGCCAAACTGATCTAAAACACCCTCTCGATGAAGGTCTAAAGCACAATTTAATGCTGTCTGACCCCCCATAGTTGGCAATAGCGCATCTGGTCTTTCTTCCTCAATAATCTTTGCAACAGTACGCCACTCTACCGGCTCGATGTAAGTAGCATCGGCCATCGAGGGGTCTGTCATTATGGTGGCAGGGTTAGAGTTTACTAGAATAACTCGGAAACCCTCCTCCCTTAGCGCTTTACAAGCTTGTGCACCGGAATAATCAAATTCACAGGCTTGACCTATTACAATAGGTCCTGCCCCAAGAATCAAAACACTTGTAATATCAGTTCTTTTTGGCATAAATTATCAATTATTTTATGTTGCTGTTATATTTTTTCCCACAAAATATGAATGAGGAAAGTCCACATATAATCACGCCATACTCTTATTGGACGCAATAACTAAAATTCTACTAATCCCGATCACAATAATTCTTAATGAGCTCAAAAAAATGATCAAACAACAAAGAGGCTTCATGCGGCCCAGGGCTAGCTTCAGGGTGCCCTTGGAAACCAAAGGCTGCTTTATCTGTTCGATGTATGCCCTGAAGTGACTGATCAAACAATGAATAATGTGTAGCACGAAGTGTCGACGGAAGAGACTTCTCGTCAATGGAAAAACCATGATTTTGACTAGTAATTATAACTTTCCCGGTTTCAATATCCTTTACTGGGTGATTAGCCCCATGGTGACCAAATTTCATTTTTATAGTCTTTGCGCCACTCGCTAAGGCTAAGAGCTGATGACCTAAGCAAATTCCAAATACTGGGATATTTGTCTGCAAAATTTCTTTGATAGCACTGACCGCATAATCACAAGGCTCAGGATCTCCTGGTCCGTTAGATAGGAATATGCCGTCAGGGCTCATATTTAACACTGTAGCTGCGGGCGTGTGAGCCGGAACAATTGTTAGCTCAGCACCATGCTCAACAAGCATTCGTAAAATATTACGCTTTACCCCGAAATCATAGACTACTAGATTATATGGTTTTTTACGCTGATATTTTTTGTGACCGAAGCCAAGTTCCCAGACCCCTTCAGTCCACTTGTAGACACTGGTTGTTGTGACCTCACTTGCGAGATCTACTCCTTTCAAGCCACCAAAATCTCGAGCAGTATGCAGCGCTTTTTCTTCGTCAATATCTCCAGCCATAATACAACCGTTCTGAGATCCTGTTTCTCTGAGGATTCGAGTTAACTTTCGTGTATCTATGTCTGAAATGCCTAATATGTTTTTTTCTTTCAGATAAGTATCCAAGCTACATTCAGAACGAAAATTGCTAGCCAAGTCAGATAGGCTCCTTATCACTAAACCGGCAGCCCAAACGCGAGGTGACTCTTCATCTTCAGTATTTATTCCGGTATTGCCAATATGAGGATATGTGAAGGTAATGATTTGACGTGCGTAAGATGGGTCAGTAAGAATTTCTTGGTAGCCGGTCATTGCTGTGTTGAAAACCACTTCTCCATTGGACACACCTTCGGCCCCAATGGATCTGCCTTTAAAAATAGTACCATCTTGAAGAACCAAGATAGCTGACCGATAGGAATCGGTGTTCAATACAATCTCCTTAACGACAGATATAAATTACCGGCAATGCAGGCAATCAAGGTTAGATTTATTTTCCAACGCATACAACATCGATCAAAACAAACACCAAGCAACAAAAAGCGAGGTGAAACAACTTGTCTCACCTCGCCTCTAAATACTAGATTGCAGCTTCCTAATATTTGACTTTAGGATGCTAATATAGTGCTAACAAATGTATGAATATTTTAGGCTAACGACTGCAGGCTGTCCAGACAATACTAGTTCAATGATCGCCTTATCATTTGAGGTCAAGTACATCCTGCATATCATAAATCCCTGGTTTTTTGTTAGACACCCATTCGGCCGCCCTAATGGCTCCACGAGCGAACGACATGCGACTAGAGGCCTTGTGGGTAATTTCAATCCGCTCTCCTTCTGCAGCAAAAATAACGGTATGGTCCCCTACAATGTCCCCTGCTCTTATGGTTGAAAATCCAATAGTTTTTTGATTTCTTTCCCCCGTTTTTCCTTCGCGCCCGTATACCGCAGCATCCTTTAGGTCTAAGTCCATTGCGCTCGCAACGATCTCCCCCATACTTAATGCTGTGCCTGACGGTGCGTCTATCTTGTGCCTGTGATGAGCCTCATGAATTTCCACATCTATTTCTTTGCCCATCACTCGAGCAGCTAGATCGATTAACTTAAAGCATAAGTTCACACCCATACTAAAGTTAGAAGCCATGCACAACGGTATCTTCTCTGCGATTGAGAGCAATTGATTTTTTTGGATGTCTGTGAACCCAGTTGTCCCAACGATCAGATTTTTTTCTTTTTCACCGCAGAAGTTAGCATAAGAAAGAGTAGCCTCAGTAGAACTAAAATCAACTAACACATCAAAGTCATCGACAACATCTCGAATATCATCGGTCAGCAAAACACCCAAACATCCAATACCGGCAAGATCCCCTGCATCGGAGCCTATGAGGGGACTGTCTGGTTTCACAATTGCAACAGTTAGTGCAGTACTAGGATTAATAGTCGCAGCCTCGATTAAAGCTTTTCCCATTCTGCCTGCGGCACCAGTTACTGCGATTCTTGTGGGGTTATTTCTCATAATATCAACGGTCTTATATTTAGAGCTCTTAGCGCAGCAAGTAATATTCAGCGCTCTTTTACCAACACTGTAATGCAACCACATCAACATTAGCCATTAATAACTAATTGGTAAACCCATCAAAGAATTTTTTTACACCCTTAAACCAAGAGTCTGTCTTTGGTGAATGCTTTACCCCAACAAGACTCTGTTGGAACTCACGTAGCAATTTTTTCTGCTGACTATCAAGCTTAATTGGGGTTTCAAGCGTTACCGTACAAAATAAATCGCCCACACCAGCACTTCGAACAGTTATAACGCCTTTGCCTTTAAGTCTAAAAGTAGTGCCAGTTTGTGTTTCCTGAGGTATCTTTAGCTTCACAGGCCCACTTAATGTAGGAACTTCTATTTCGTCTCCAAGAATAGCATTAATTACGCCTACTGGTAGCTCACAATATAAATTCCGGCCGTCTCGCTCGAATAGCGTATGCTTTCTTACATTCATTTGTACATACAAATCTCCTGATGGTCCGCCTTCTGGGCCAGCCTCGCCTTCGCCGCTAAGACGGATTCGGTCGCCAGTGTCTACTCCTGGGGGCACTTTTACAGAGAGAGTTTTCGTCTCTTGCGTTCGCCCATCACCGCGGCAGCTTGGACATGGATCGCTTACGACTTTCCCGCGACCATGACATTTTGGGCAAGCTTGCTGTACAGAAATAAATCCTTGGGACATTCTTACCTGACCGTGGCCGGCACAAGTACCGCACGTAGTCGGAGAAGAACCTTTCTTGCCACCGGTTCCATTGCATAACTTACAAGGACAAAGCGTTGGTATCTTAATCTGTACTGTTTTACCCTTTATGGCATCTTCCAAGACCATATCTAAATTGTATTGGAGATCAGACCCGCGCGTAGGGCCTCCTCTTCGCTGACCCCGAGACCCACCAAATATATCTCCAAAAACATCTCCAAAAATATCGGTAAAATTCCCATTAGCATCATGGCCTCCGCCAGAACCGACTCCAGCATGACCATACTGATCATACGATGCTTTCTTCTCTTGATCTGAAAGCACCTCATAAGCCTCAGTAGCCTCCTTAAACAAATGATCTGCATCTTTATTATCTGGGTTACGGTCAGGATGGTTCTTCATAGCTATTCGACGATAAGCTTTTTTGATATCTTGCTCAGGTGCGCCCCTAGATACACCAAGGGTTTCATAGTAATCACGTTTAGACATTCGCTTCTGCTTCTGTATATGAATTTTTCTGCCAAAGACAGAGTTTGATCGAGCTAAGGCGGCTTGCCAAATCTCAAATGTAGAAAGGCGCGGGACTACCCCGCGCCTACGATCAACAACACATTCTCAGTCGAAAGTTTACTTTTTTTCTTCTTCTTTTTGAGATTCAGGCTCCACTTCTTCAAACTCAGCATCTACTGCATCATTGTCCCCAGTTGACTCTTCTGACTCAGCTCCAGCATTTTCTGCTTCTGCAGCAGCAGCCTGCTCAGCATAAAGCTTTTGAGCAAGAGCACTTGAAGCCTCTGAAAGTTTTGCCGCAGCTGCATCTATTGCCTCTTTATCGTCACCCTTAACAACTTCCTCAACTTCCTTTACAGCAGCCTCTATAGCTTCTTTTTCTTCATCTGTAGCTTTATCGCCCGCCTCTTGAACAGTCTTTGTTGCTGCATGAGCAAGCCCATCTGCAGCATTTCTAGCTTGCACCAACTCTTCAAATTTTTGATCTTCAGCAGCATTAGCTTCTGCATCATTGACCATTTTTTCTATCTCATCATCAGATAACCCGGATGAAGCCTTAATAACAATTGATTGCTCCTTCCCCGTAGCCTTATCCTTTGCGTTTACATTCAAGATACCATTTGCATCAATATCAAAGGTTACCTCAATTTGCGGCATTCCTCTCTGAGCTGGGGGTATATTGGCAAGATCAAAGCGACCCAAAGACTTGTTGCCAGTTGCCTGTTTTCTTTCGCCTTGAACAACATGCACAGTAACAGCTGTTTGGTTGTCTTCGGCGGTGGAAAAAATTTGTGACTTGCGCGAAGGAATGGTTGTATTTTTTTCTATCAACGGTGTCGCCACGCCACCCATAGTTTCTATACCTAAAGTCAAAGGCGTGACATCCAACAACAAAACATCTTTCACATCACCAGAAAGCACTGCACCCTGAATAGCAGCACCCATGGCAACTGCTTCATCCTGATTTACATCTTTGCGGGGCTCCTTTCCAAAAAAAGCACTCACTTTTTCTTGAACCATTGGCATACGCGTCTGACCGCCAACAAGAATAACATCATCAATGTCGGAAACAGACTTACCCGCATCCTTAAGGGCTAGCTTTAGGGGAGCCATAGTCCGCTCCACCAGCTCATCAACCAAAGATTCAAGTTTAGACCGCGTTAGCTTTACTACCAAATGTTTTGGTCCAGTAGCATCAGCAGTTATGTAAGGTAAATTAACTTCTGTTTGCTGGCTAGAAGAAAGCTCTATTTTAGCTTTTTCAGCAGCTTCCTTAAGACGCTGAATTGCCATAGGATCTTTAAGTAAATCAAAATCATTTTCTTTCTTGAATTGATCAGCCAAATACTCAATCAGGCGCATATCAAAGTCTTCGCCACCCAAGAAAGTATCTCCGTTGGTTGAAAGAACCTCAAATTGATGCTCGCCATCAACATCAGCAATTTCAATAATAGAAATGTCAAACGTACCGCCGCCTAAATCATATACAGCAATCACATGGTCGCCTGGAGTTTTATCCATCCCATACGCTAACGCTGCGGCTGTAGGTTCATTAATTATTCTCTTAACATCAAGACCAGCAATTTTTCCTGCATCTTTTGTTGCCTGTCGCTGAGCGTCGTTAAAATAAGCCGGAACAGTTACAACTGCCTCTGTGATTGGCTCTCCCACATAGTCTTCTGCTGTTTTCTTCATCTTCTTAAGGACTTCAGCAGAAATCTGTGGGGCAGCTCGCTTCTCGCCATTTACTTCGACCCAAGCATCACCATTATCGGCCTTAACAATTTTATAAGGCACCATCTTTATATCCTTCTGGACCACTTTGTCTTCAAAGCGTCTGCCGATAAGTCTTTTTACTGCAAACAACGTATTAGCTGGATTGGTGACCGCCTGACGTTTTGCTGACTGTCCAACTAAAATTTCACCACCATCAACAAATGCGACAATAGATGGAGTAGTGCGAACGCCTTCAGCATTTTCTATAACTTTTGGCTTATTGCCCTCAAGCACAGCAACACAAGAGTTGGTTGTACCTAGGTCAATTCCTATAATCTTACCCATGTTTTTTCTCCGGGATTAACATAATTTCAAATTCAAATTTAAAAATATCGTGTCTAGTTAGTAATATTGGCTCATTGTTAAAAATTTCAACCCTTGTCTTATGGTTTCTTTTTACACGGCTATTAATTTCATGTTTTAGCCACCACAACCATGGCTGGACGAACTAAACGGCCATTTAAGGTATACCCTTTTTGAAATACATCTATAACGGTATTAGGGGCAGCCTCAGGTTGCTCTAGTATGCTCATAGCTTGATGAAGATCTGGATCAAAGATTTCTCCCTTAGGGTCAATCGGCAACACCTTATGATGCACCAAGACATCCTGAAAACTTTTCAGTGTAAGTCCGACACCTTCAGCTAGCAGCTTAAAATCTTCTTTATCCTGATCGATACTCTGCAGTGCTCTCTCGAGATTATCGACAACAGGGAGTAATTCCGCCACGAATTTGTCTAATGCATACTTATGTGCATTCTGGATATCTCTTTCTGAGCGACGAAGAACGTTTTGCATCTCAGCCTGATTTCTCAAAGACTCATCTTTTGCTTCAACCAATTCCTCTTGAAGCTTAACTATCTGTAAAGAAAAATCTGGCTCTCCTTTAGCGACAACCTCTACTGTTTCTGCTTCTGTTTCTATTACTGTTACTTTTTCCGTATTCTCGGAAGAAGTAACTTTAGATATATCAATCGCCTCATCAATTAACTCACTAGGATCTTTATTTTTTTTACTCGCCACAAACAACCTCCTTAGCACCAACTTCGTATTCAACTTAAGGCAAGCTTAAATTACACAAGAGCCTAAAAGCCTTATTCTATCCATACACACTTATATTGGGTCATCGCAAAAAGTTTCAAGGGCAGACGTGTCAGAAAAATCTGTATAAGATTAGCAATATGAATTTAATGCTAGATTGATGCGGGAAAAATTTTGCTTTTAACATTACTCGTAAAAAATTTCACACTAGTCGAGAGTCTAGAAATTGACTTTAGCCAAGGCATGACAGCGCTTACAGGTGAAACTGGTGCCGGCAAGTCTTTGATCGTTGATGCACTAGCAATGGCTTTGGGTGATAGGGCGGACACAGAGCAAGTTAGGAATACAGCGGAAAGAGCAGAGGTTTCCGCGATTTTCGATATTAGCGAAGTACCACACGCCAAGCAATGGCTCAAAAATTATGACTTTGATAGCAATAATGGTGACTGCGTACTCCGAAGGGTACTAACAAAGGAAGGTAGGTCTCGCGGTCATATCAACGGCCAGCTAGCAACAATGCAGCAGTTACGAGAGCTTGGCGAGACCCTAATTGATATTCATAATCAACATGAGCACCAGTCTCTGCTAAGGCGTGAAACCCATCGTCATATTTTAGATAATTTTGCAGGCTGCATTAACCTAACAAAAACAACTAAAAAATTATTTCATGAATGGAGCGACGCCAAAAAACAACTTACACGGCTTGAAGGCATCTCAAAAGAGCTAATGGCATCTCGTAAGTTGCTTGCTTTTCAAGTTGAAGAACTTACAAACCTCAATATTTCTGAAGGTGAACTTCAGTCACTTGAACAAGAGCAAGTAATACTCGCAAATGCAGAATCAATCCTAACAGACAGTAATGCACTTCTTCAAATATGCTCAGATGATGAACACTTTAATCTTGAGATAGCACTCAATAATTCTCTACAGATATTACAAAAAATGCATACTAAACCGAATGCTCTCGCAGAGGCTGAAAAATTGCTTCTTAGTGCACAAATTGAAATTCAAGAAGCTAGCACAGAAATCCAGCAGCATCTTAATAGCTTCAGCGCCAAACCGGAAAAGCTCAAGCAGGTTGAGGACCGACTTAGTGAGATATATCAGTTGGCGAGAAAATACCAAACTCCACCGGAGCAGCTATACCAAAAAAGCAAAGAACTAATAAATGAATTAAAAAATTTATCAGCCAGTCATAACCAAGAGGCTCTCCTTAAGCAAGAAACACAAGAGATGTATAAAATCTACCTAAAAGCGGCTTCGGAGTTAACAACAAAAAGGCTGACGGCATCAGAAAAACTTACGGTGGCAATACAAGAACAATTTGAACTACTATCAATGTCTGGTGCGCACTTTAAGGTTAGTCTCGCTCCACTAGCAAATGAAAATTTAGGAGCGCATGGGCAAGATTCTATTGAATTTCTTATTAGCACAAATCCGGGTGAACCAAGCAAACCTTTAGCGCGTATCGCCTCAGGTGGAGAGCTATCTCGAATTAGCCTCTCCATTCAAGCAATAGCTGCAAAAAATTCACCAATCCCGACGCTAGTGTTTGATGAAGTCGATGTAGGAATTGGGGGAGCTACAGCTGATACAGTAGGAAAAATGCTTCGCATACTAGGATCTACCGGTCAGATTCTTTGTATTACCCATCAACCGCAAGTAGCTGCTCAAGCACATAATCATATGCTCGTAAGCAAAAATACGACAAATAACGTCACGTATAGCAAAATCACAAACCTGTCTATTGCTGAAAAAATAAACGAAGTAGCAAGAATGCTCGGAGGGGCCAATATTACTAATACAACTTTAGACCATGCAAAAGAAATGATCGGGCTGGTCAAATCAAACTGATCTAACTATATAGGCTATTTTTTTCTTACATAAAGAACCAGGCTATGATCCACTAACTCAAATCCATTTTCAGCGGCAATCTTCCTTTGTAGTTCTTCAATCTCAGCATTATGAAACTCAATCACTTTTCCGCTATCAACATCTACCATGTGATCATGATGCCTTCCGCGCTCAAGTTCATAAACTGCAGGGCCGTTATCAAAGTTATGACGCATAACTAGTCCTGCGGACTCAAATTGAGTTAAAACACGATAAACTGTTGCAATCCCAACATCCTCACCCGCTTCAATGAGCTGGCGATAAATATCATCAGCACTTAAATGAGACTGAACAGAGCTTTCTAAAATGTTTAATATTTTAAGCCTAGGGGCGGTGACTTTTAAGCCTGCATCACGTAATTCACTATTTTCGTCATTCATTCCCTTATAACCCCTTTAATAGACAGATTGTATTCTGTATTATCAACCGTTGATGTAATTACGGAAACCCTATAATGCACTTATCTGCAAAAATACTACTCTGCACAATCATGGTTACAGCCGCGCCTGGATGCTCTAATTTGTCCATGCCGAAAGTGCCAAACTTCGATCACAGTTTTCTCAGGCTGCCAGAAGTACATAAAATTGATGTACAACAAGGTAACATAATTACTCAAGATATGATTGATCAACTCAAGCCTGGGATGAGTAAATCTCAAGTAAGATTTGTTATGGGGACGCCTCTCATTGCGGATACTTTTAGGCAGAATCGCTGGGATTATTTTTATAGCCTAAAACCAGGTAAGGGTGTGGAGGTACGAGAAAGGATGGCCGTATTTTTCGAGGATGAAAAGCTATCCGGCCTTAAGGGTGACTATATGCCCAACCCAGAACCCGAAGAGCAAGTGACACAAGCTGAGCCCGAAGAGCAAGTACAGCTGGAAAATTGAAGGTATGCAGCGCACTAAAAACAGCTGATTGCAATTGCATTATGCAGGGTTCTATTAGCTTATTTCCTAAGACCCTTTTGCTTTCTGTATACTGGCCGCTTTTTCTGCACGGCGCCTTCTAATTTCTTTTGGGTCGATAATCAGGGGTCTGTATACCTCAACTCTGTCCATACTGTTGAGCACTTGCTCTTTTGGTGGCTTTAAGCCTTTAGTACCAAGTGTTTTTCCAAAAATTCCCATTTTTGCATTATCAATATCTATTTCCGGGAACTTTTCAACAATACCTGATTGCTTAACTGCGTCAAATGCTGTTGTTCCAACAGAGACTTGTAGCTCTATTATTTGCTGTCTTTCTGGTAACGCATAAGCAACTTCAACAGAAACTAACTTTTTATTAGCCATCAACCATATACCTCTTTTGCTCTAGATGACAAAGCATCAACGAGACTGTTAGCTACCGATGTAAACAACTGCCCTGATGCTAAGCTCACGGAAATACTATTAAACTCAAACTCTAAACCCAAAGACACTTTGCAAGCAGTTTTATCTAAAGCCGTAAAAGACCATTCTCCACTAAACTTCTGAAATGGGCCTTTATCTAGTGTCATACTGATGCGTTCAGGCTCATATAAAACGTTACGCGTTGTAAAACTTTGTCGCAGAAAACCTTTTTTTAGGTCAAGTTTCGCCACCATAAAAGATCCGCCTTGATCAATAATTTCTGCACTCACACAATTTTTCATATATTTAGGGTAAGAGGCTACATCATTAACTAAGTCAAACATCTGTTGCGCCGAATACACAACTATTGCTGTCCGATTAATAATCGTCAAAATTATGCTACCCTCGGATAAATGCCCATAATAAGCACTACTATTACGGCTAGCGGCGAGATATATCTAACAGCCCAGTGCCATGTATGAAATAACCACCGAGAATCAGCAGGCAATCCCTGATGAATAGTTTTTATTTTCATATGCCAGCCAATAAAAATTGCAACAAGCAGCCCAGTCAATGGCAACATGATATTTGCAGTAACAAAGTCTATTAATTCAAAAAAGTTAAACCCAGCAATTTTTTCTTCAGCCCAGACATTAAAAGAGAAAACACTTCCTAGTCCAACAAACCAAACAATGAGCCCCAGCAGCAAACTTGCTGTAATTCGGTTAAAGCCCTTAGATTCAATCAAGTAGGCTATAGCGGGCTCAATTAATGAAATTGATGAACTCCAAGCTGCTAGAGTTACTAATACGAAAAAAATAGTCCCAAAAAATAGCCCGCCCAGCATGTTTCCAAAGGCCACCGGCAAACTAATAAACATTAATCCAGGTCCTGCGCTGGACTCAATACTGGGATTCGAAAAAACAATTGAAAAAATAACTAATCCTGCAATTAATGCGACCAAGGTATCAAGAACGCCAACCATTAAGACGTTAGAAAAAACTCCAGTATTGTTTGGCATGTACGCTCCATAGGTCATCATTGCTCCCATTCCTATACTTAATGTAAAAAAAGCATGTCCTAGCGCTACCAATACTGCTTTCCATGTTAGGGACTCAAAATTAAATCCAAACAAAAAATTAAAGGCGCTGATAAAATCACCCTGCTGATAGCCAAATATCAATAGACCTATCAATAATACAAACAAAAGAGGCATTAAGATTTGAGCAGCCAACCCTAAACCTTTATTTACTCCGCGCATAACAACGACGACAGTCATAATCATAAATAATGAATGCCAGAAAATTAATTCATTTTTATCTTCAAGTAAGTCCTTAAAAATGGTGTCGGCCTGATCGGCAGTCACATTTGTAAAGGCTCCAGAGACCATATATTCAATATAATTAAGGGCCCAACCAGCAATGACTGCATAGTAAGACAGTATCATTAGTCCAGCAGATACTCCCATCCAGCCAATTATATTAAAACTCTTGCTAGCACCGGCATTCTTAATCAAATTTCGAACAGTATTAATAGGACTTTGCCTGCCCATGCGACCCAAAGTCACCTCAGCAACCATTATTGGCAAAGCCACGACTATAATGCAAACGATGTAGACAAGAACAAATGCCCCTCCCCCATTTTCGCCAGCTATATAAGGAAACTTCCAAATGTTCCCCAAGCCTACTGCAGAACCAGCGGCTGCAAGGATAAAAGTCCAGCGACTTGCCCATGCCACATGTGGGTTTCCTTGAGTATCAACACCTGCATTCTGGCTAACATTTTTAGATTGAGATTTTTTAAACATTTTATTTCCCTTTTTTGTAATTTCAATTGTAACCAGAAACTGCGCTCTTAAAAACCAATCCGACCATACTATTTTATTCTTCACTCCGAAACACAAGAAAACCATAGGAGCTTTATCAATCAATCTCTATAATCATAGACATGGGAAAACAACCAAAAAAAATGCAGCCAAACCCGCTCATAGCCCAAAACAAAAAAGCCCGTCATGACTATCATCTAGAAGAGAAATTTGAGGCTGGATTAGTCCTGCAGGGATGGGAGGTTAAAAGCTTACGAGCTGGAAGAGGCCAACTAACTGATAGTTTTGTGCTGCTTCAGAATGGTGAAGCCTACCTCATGGGTACTCATATAGCTCCCCTCAATACAGCCTCAACGCACTACGTCACCGATCCTAGTCGCAATAAAAAACTTTTATTAAATAAAAAAGAGCTATCCCGCCTATTTAATGGCGTCAACCAAAAGGGACACACATGTGTTGCTTTATCAATATACTGGAAAGGGCATATTGTAAAATGCGAGATTGCTTTAGCAAAAGGCAAACAAGCTTACGACAAACGCGCCTCTGAGAAAGATCACGACTGGCAGCGCCAGAAGCAACGGATTATGCGGCACAGCGGTTAATCTAGCCTTATCTATTCAAGCTGTTATCTAAAAAACTTGCATCGAATATGTTACCACCTGTGTTAACATCTGGTTGTATCTGTTTTATGGGGGCGTTCTGGATTCGACGCCGGTTACAAAACCCAAGGTGCATGCCGAGATGGTGACCAATCTCGTTAATCCAAAGTCGCAAACTATTAGTTGCCAACGACGACAACTACGCACTCGCCGCCTAAGAAACGGTAGAATGCCATCTGACTGGAGCCGTGCTTGTGCGTCCAGAGTCTTTCGGGGCTATCAGGTGTCATACTCACAAGATCGCGATGAAGCTTGTCTGGGGCGGACTCACTAAAAACTCACCAGAATCGTAGTTTACGTACCCTGCCAGTCGGGTTGTAAGCTATTAAAATAATGACTGAACTAAGCATGTAGAGCCTTCGGCAGAGGACTGACGGACGCGGGTTCAATTCCCGCCGCCTCCACCAACTTATTAAGACCAGCAATATCAAAGGGTTTGGGCAATTGCCTAAGCCCTTTTTTGTAGGTGGATTTGTAGGTAGGTTTGCAGGTAGAAATGATTTAATTTTGTTATATATACTATTGCTCAAACTTGAAAAGCATACCCCTTAAGGAGAAACTAGAAATGACAAGTAGACCTATAGCGTTTGGTGAGATTCCTGGTATTAAAGAGGGCAAGTGGTTTAAGGGCAGAAAAGAAATGATGCCTACGAGCTTTCATAGAAATTGGGGTAAAGGGATTGATGGTAATCAAGCTGAAGGAGCTAGCGCAATCGTTCTTTCTGGTGGATATGAAGATGATGAAGATTTAGGTGATGAAATCATATACACGGGTGCTGGAGGAAGAGAGCAAAATACAAGAAAGCAAATTGCAGATCAAACTTGGAGTAACTCTGATAACGCAGGTATTTTTACGAGCTGGGATAGAGGTCTGCCAATTAGGGTAATCAGAGGACATCAACACAAATCAAAGTCTTCACCAGAAACGGGTTATACATACGCTGGTGTTTATAATGTTGTAGACGCATGGCAAGAGACTGGTAAAAGTGGCTTCAAGATTTGTCGTTTTAGATTACTTTATTGTGGTGGCGACAGAGAACAAACGGAATCCATTGAAAAGACACTATCTGATCAAAAAGGAAGTAAAAAGCGTGTTGAATCCACTGTACTTAGGCTTGTAAGGGATACAAAAATAGCTAACGAGGTAAAGAATCTATACAAATTTAGATGTCAGGTGTGTGATCTAGCTATTGAAACAAAAACAGGATTCTATGCTGAGGGCGCACACATAAAACCAGTCGGAAGACCTCATAATGGTGATGATAGCTCATCAAATCTTTTATGTTTATGTCCAAATCACCATGTCATGTTTGATAAAGGAATGTTTTCCATAACGGATCACTTCTCCTTAATAGGCTTTGTTACTGGAAATTTGATAGTGAATGCATCACATTCCATTTCATCAACAAACCTAAAATATCACAGACAAATTCATGGCTATGGTTGATTATTTCTGAGGGGCATAACAAAAAAATATAAGCAGAATTAAGAGCTTTATATAGTTAAAGCACGCTCGTCAAACTAATTAAAATTTGTATTGTAAGCCAATCATCAGTTCTTGAGTTTTGATTTCACCGCCATTATCCTCTTTAGTCAGGACACCCCGTACTCCAGAAGGGATGGCGAGGTAGTTTTTACTTGCCTTGAATCTACCCAAATCAACAAACTGATAATTAACATCAATAGATAACTTTTTTGTTAAATTTACCAATACTCCTGCTGCAAATTTGTAAGCAAACTGTGATAGCTTAGCTCCATCAGTTAAAGTATAGACTGATGATACCTGTGATGTTAGTGTAGTTGTACCCAATTGATTTCTTGAAAAACCAATACCGCCGCCCAAATAAGGCGTCACCGATGAACTGCTGATTACAAACGGTTGAAAATCATAGAAGCCATTTATAAATACACTTGTTGTATCTATGTCTGCTTCTTCTCTAGACCCATTTGAAGCCGAGGGTTCGCTAGTGAATTTGGCATCGAGTTTTAACTCATCTCTTTGCGAGAACTCTAATTCAAGTCTAAAGTTATTATTTATATATTTACCTATACTTAATCCAAAAACATGTCCAGTACCTAAGTTGCTATCCTTAATATCATATTGACCACCGCCAGCATCGCCATGCATCTCCCCTGTGTCCATTGATTCTGACACACCGCCTTTTAGGGTTATGTACAAACCCTTAAAGCTATCACTTAATTTAATTTTTTTTTGTGAAGTTGAATTAGCTAGAGCAGCTGCTGGAGTAGCAGCAGGTGAGGTGTTTGAGTCATCATAACTTCCTCCGCCTGCCAGTGTTAAACTTGCAGATGAAGCAGTCAAAAGGAGCAATAATATTTTACTTAGTTTCATTGTTACCACCATGTTCTAAATTTCTCGGGCATCTTAGATGCAATCAAAACTTAAAACAAATGAAATTTGCTTGCTTTAGCTAATGAGTCAGCTATAGCCAAAGCTAATGGTGTTTATACGAATAGAAAGCAATCAAAAGCAATAGATAAGATAGGGATTCAAGAAGCAGTAGCTGGTGGTATGTCGGTTAGGAAAACTGCTAATAAGTTTAATGTAGCACCATCTACAGTTAGCAGGATTAAGAAGCTAGTTGCATAAAAATGTAAGTGAAAATGTAAGTAGATAACCTCTATAACGTGCGTATTCTCTATAATGTTACGGCAGAGGACTGAATAGGTTCAATTCCCGCCGCCTCCAATATTAGTATAATTTTATTGCTTGTAACTCTTTTGAATTTAATTCGCACATGATAAGTTAATCAGGTCTATCAGTCACTGCTCCAGTAGAAGCAGAGCTTACTGTTCTCGCATATTTTGCTAGCAATCCTCTAGTATATTTTGGTGCAGGCTGCTGCCAGTTGCGCTTTCTCTTGGCCATTTCTTCATCATTAATATTCAGTGTAATCTCACTATTTTGCGCGTCAATTGTAATGTTATCACCATTTTCTATCAGCGCGATGGCTCCTCCCTCGTATGCTTCAGGCGTGATGTGGCCCACCACAAACCCCCTGCTGCCTCCTGAAAAACGACCATCGGTGATCAATGCGACATCGTTGCCCAGGCCTTTACCCATAATAGCAGAGGTGGGGCTTAACATTTCCCGCATACCAGGGCCGCCTCTCGGACCTTCGTAGCGAATGACGACCACGTCACCGGACACCACTTGACCATCGATAATAGCAGCAAAACCTTCCTCTTCTGAATCATACACTTTGGCCGTGCCAGTAAAACTTAAGCCTTCTTTTCCTGTAATTTTTGAAACCGCTCCTTCAGGCGCTAAATTGCCACTTAGTATCACCAAATGACTGTCTTTTTTGATCGGCTTATCAAAGGGTAAGATAATATTTTGCCCTTCAGCGTAATCCGCTACCCCCGCCAAATTTTGGGCCATGGTTTTTCCCGTGACTGTCATGCAGTCACCGTGCAACATGCCGGCATCTAACAAACGCTTCATCAGAGGCTGAATGCCACCGATTTCAATTAATTCAGACATCAAATATTGTCCACTTGGGCGCAAGTCGGCAATCACCGGTGTTTTTTCACCAATACGTACAAAATCATCCAATGTCACTTCTACCCCAACGGTATCCGCCATTGCAATTAAATGCAGCACTGCATTGGTGGAGCCTCCTAAGGTGATGATTAACGTAATTGCATTCTCAAATGCCTTTTTTGTCATAATGTCGGACGGCTTAATGTCATGTTCGAGCAAGTAAACAATGGCTTTTCCTGCATCAACACAGTCTTGTTTTTTGTTATCTGAAACTGCATTTTGCGCAGAACTATTCGGCATACTCATACCCAAAGCCTCAATCGCCGAGGCTAAGGTGTTTGCTGTATACATTCCGCCGCAAGAGCCCGGGCCAGGTATCGCCGTTTTTTCAATATGTTCCAACTGAGTGATAGGGATATCACCGCTCGCATAACCACCTACAGCTTCGAATACTGATACGATATCTGTATGGTTTTCGCCAGGCAAAATCGTCCCGCCATACACAAAGATAGAAGGACGATTCAGACGTGCCAAGCCCATCAAACAACCAGGCATATTTTTATCGCAGCCGCCAATAGCAATAATACCATCATGCCCCATGCCACCTGATACTGCCTCTATAGAATCGCAAATAACTTCACGTGATACCAAAGAATACTTCATACCTTCGGTACCCATAGAGATACCGTCAGATATAGTGATAGTGCTATAAATCACGCTTTTGGCACCGGCGCTATCCACACCCTTACCCACCTCATCTGCAAGAGTATTAATGTGCATGTTGCATGGCGTCACCATTGACCAGGTTGAGGCAATACCCACCTGTGATTTTTTAAAATCTTCGTCTCCAAAGCCTACCGCCCTTAGCATAGAGCGACTAGGAGCCTGAGTTGGACCATCTACGATTTTTTGTGAATATTTGCGTGATTTATCTGTACTCATATTTTGATCTTCGTTTTCAGTTTCAATAAATACACTATAGGATTGTATAAATAAATTACAATCTAAATTCATGAGTTGATTAACTTATAAAAGACATCATAATTTCAGATTGAAGTATCTATTTGGCCTTAGATTTTGGCGCCCCCTAACATCCCCCCAACCTATACCCACCAGATTTTTATCGTGAAACATGTATGGGGTAAGTTCATTGTTAGTGGCTGGTCTTTTTTGTGGACTAATTTTCTTTGTATAATCTATTTAAATTATTTATTCTTACTATTATGAATTTCAATAAAAAAATATCATTTCAGCTGCCTGATGACGCATATAGCAGAATGGATGAGACAACAGACGAAGAGTTTTATGCTATCCCTAGGTTTGTTGCGCATATTGACTATGGCGCAATAGACTCAGTGACTGAACTTTACCGTAAGTATTTGCCTGAGCATGGAGATATTTTAGATCTAATGAGCAGCTGGCTATCTCACCTGCCAGAAGAAGTAACCTACAACAGCGTCACAGGCTTGGGTATGAATGAAAGAGAAATGTTCCATAACAAGCAGCTAGACTCATGGTCCACCCATAATCTAAATGACGATCCAAGGCTGCCTTTTGGAGACAATCAGTTTGATGCAGGTGTTATATGTGTGTCTATCGACTACCTGACCAATCCAATAGCTGTCCTGCAAGACACGGGGCGAACCTTAAAGAAAGATGCTCCATTGGTTATCACCTATTCAAATCGCTTCTTTGAAGCAAAAGCGACATCAGTCTGGCTGCAGCTAGATGACGAGCAACGGGCTTATTTAATCAAATTTTTCCTTTCTGAAACTGGATCATACAGGGACATACGGCTCATAGACTGTTCGCCGGAGTTCGGCGATCCGCTGTACGCTGTTGTTGCTAAGAACATTGGATAGTGTAGCTCCTATCGAACAACCAGATACATAGGGCGCCCATTTCGACTAATTTGCAATAATACAGAACTCTGACTTAACTTTAATGCCTCACTAAAGTTAGCTAAATCAGTAACTCTCTTTCTGTTTACGCCAACTATTAGATCTCCTGGCCTCAAACCTGTATACGCAGCTCGAGAATTTGGCTCCAAGCCTGCAACTATTAAGCCATTTCCCCCTGGCTTCACTTCCACACGAATACCTTCCAACAACTGATGGACTGGACCATTAGCAAAAGAAAGCTCCTGTTCGCCGATCCCCACGTTTAATTTTTTTATTTTTCCTTCCCGAATAAGACTTAATTGCACCTTATCCCCTACTTCCTTTATCCCAATTTGACTTCTAAGCTGTCCACCTGAACTAGTAGGTCTTCCATCAACAGCTGTGATTACATCACCTGCTTTTACACCTGCCTCTTCAGCTTTAGAATTTTCTATTACACCTGTTATCAAAACCCCTTGTTGACCATTTTTTAAATCAAATGCTTCCCGTAATTCAGGCGTGATATTTTGAATGGAGACTCCGAGCTGCCCCCTCTTTACCTCACCTGTTGCAAGAATTTGCTCCATACTAGCCTTGGCCATATTGACAGGAATTGCAAAACCTATACCAACATTACCTCCTGAGGGAGCAATAATTGCAGTATTTATGCCTATAAGGTCCCCACTCAGGCTCACAAGGGCACCACCAGAATTTCCTGGGTTAATTGACGCATCGGTCTGTATAAAATTCTCATAACCCTCGATACCTAATCCTGTCCGACCTAATGCACTGACTATACCGGTAGTAACCGTTTGGCCCAAACCAAATGGATTACCTATAGCAACCACAAAATCTCCTACATCCAATTTATTAGAATCACCAAAATTGACCTCGGCAAGATTTTTTGCATCAACTTTCAAGATAGCAATATCTAGGTCTGGATCAACGCCTTTTATTTCAGCAGTAAATTCTCGTCCATCTATTAAAGATACACGTACTTCATCGGAATTTTTAATTACATGATAATTAGTCATAATGATGCCATTTTTAGCATCAACAATTACACCAGATCCAGCGCTCTGTCTTCTTTTTCTAGGTTTTTGTGACTCCGGAATATTCTGGTTACGTCCATTGAAAAAACGCCTAAAGAAAGGGTCGTTCATTAGCGGGTTTTGCGCCTGATTATTTTTCGAGAATGTAGCAATATTAACTACCGCAGGGTTCACTTCTTTGAGCATAGAAGATAGTGAAGGTAGCCTGTTGCCAGATGAATCTGACAAAGGTAGTGCCGCATATGTTTCTGAGAAGAAACATGTAATAGATAAAGAAAATATCAGGCCCTTTAATAATGACATTATTACTCCTAAACAATTATGATTGTGAGGTCTATAATATTAAGCAAGTGGGTGTATTATAAAAATACCTTATTTGAGACTAAAATTGTACTGAAAGGTTTCGTAAAATGCTAAATAATTTCAAATCAAGGATATCACATTGAAGGCTGTAGTATTAACAGGTATTGATGGTCCTAAATGCTTGAGGATAAACGACGTAACGACTCCATGCCCGCTATCTGGTGAAGTTCGCGTCAAACTGATGGCATCAGCACTGAATCGACGTGACTACTGGATGACTCGAGGTCGTTATCCAGGCACAAAGGTTCCCTGCATACCAGGTTCAGATGGAGCCGGCATAGTAGACGCAGTAGGCGAAGGTGTTGACTCAAGCTTAATTGGAAGGGAAGTCATTCTTTATCCAGCTAGAGCATGGGGAGAAAATGAAAATTTTTATGGACCTGATTTCCGTATCCTTGGGATGCCCGACCAAGGAACCTTTGCAGAGCTTATTTGCACTCCTGCAGAAGATATTTATGACAAACCAGCACATTTAGGCTGGGAGCAGGCTTGCAGTGTACCGCTTGCAGGACTGACAGCATGGAGAGCCGTAGTGACTCAGGCTGAGGTGCAGCGAGGTCAAAAAATCCTAGTCACAGGGGCGGGGGGCGGAGTATCTACATTTGCAATACTATGGTGCTTGCAACTTGGTGTAGAAGTTTATGTCAGTAGCGGTAATGAGGGGAAAATTAAGCTCGCCAAAGCTATGGGTGTTGCTGGAGCTGAAAACTACAAAGATCCCGACTGCTATAAAAAATTACGCGAACAGTCTGGAGGTTTTCATGCTGTTATTGATAGCGCTGGCGGCGATGCACTAAACAGTATACTGGAAACGCTTCTCCCCGGGGGCCGCTATGTTTTCTTTGGCTCAACTGCAGGAATACCTCCTAACGGTCTTCCAATGGGCAAGCTTTTTTTCAACCACATTCGCATTCAAGGAACAACCATGGGTAGCAAAAACGAGTTCAAAAATATGTTGCTTTTCCTGAACAGAAACAAGATTAAGCCAGTTATTGACTCAGTGTACCCTCTATCAGCAGCTGTTGAAGCATATTCACAAATGGAAGTATTTGGACATACAGGTAAAATCATTTTACTCAACAATTAAATACATTGATCATAAGTACTATCTTGTCGATTGTTACTGATTATATTTAGGAGAGGCAAAAGATGACGGACTCAAAAAAACCTATTAATTTTGAAAAGCAAATTAATGAATTGGAAGAAATTGTTAAGAACATGGAAGAGGGCTCATTGAGTCTCGAGGACTCCCTTAAATTTTTTGAAGATGGAATAAAAATAACCCGCGCGTGTCAGCAGGCGTTAAAAGAAGCAGAATTAAAAGTTGAAATACTAACGATGGGGTCAGGAAAACTTGAAGCATTTGAGCCTGAGAAAATCTAATGAATAATGGTTCTTTCTCTGATTTCTTACACTATTGCCAGCAACGGATTGAGAAAAAACTTACGGTACTACTCCCTGAAAAAATTGAGCCCAACAACCAGTTGCAGAAAGCAATCCGATATAGCGTCCTGAATGGCGGAAAGCGGTTGCGCCCTGTATTGTCATACGCTACAGCAGAAGCTTTAGGCGGAGTCACTGAAAATACTGATTTAATTTCTATGTCAGTAGAGTTAATTCACTCCTACTCTCTGATACATGACGACCTGCCATCAATGGACAACGACGCCTTAAGAAGAAACAAGCCTACTTGCCATATTGCCTTCGGCGAAGCACTGGCTATATTAGCCGGTGATGCCTTACAGTCAATGGCGTTTGAGCAACTCACAAAGCTTGAGGGAATTCCACCAAAAATACCACTACAGCTTATCGCTTGCCTTGCAAAAGCAGCTGGCGCAGAAGGTATGGTCAAAGGGCAAGCCATAGATATAGCTTCAGTTAACCAAAAAGTGAGTATAGAAGAGTTAGAGTTAATGCATCATAAAAAAACAGGCGCTATTATTCATGCTAGCATTGCCATGAGCGCCTTGTCTGCTACCCATGCGACCCCTGAACAGCTGGCTGCTCTTGACACTTACGGCTCATCCATAGGCCTAGCTTTTCAAGTACAGGACGATATTCTAGATGTTATAGGTGATACGAAAATGATCGGGAAGAGGTCAGGTGCAGATGAGGCTCTCCATAAAGCGACCTATGTTCAGCTTATTGGTTTAGATAAAGCTAGAGAAAAGGCTGCACAATTGCACAAAACAGCAATAAATGCGCTTTCAATCTTTGATAGCAATGCACAGCACCTAAGAGCAGTGGCTGATTATATCATTAGCCGAGAACGCTAAAATTTTTCCCAAATATACTATTTCGTAGTCAAAAAACCGAGCTTACTACACTAAAACCTAAATTTTGGTGTAGTATTACATTCCAATTTCGGATGAAAAATAGATGGCGCAAACCTTTAGTAATATACCACTGGATCGACCAGACACCCCGCTCCTAGACAGCATTAGTGATCCTTCTGATTTAAGAGGGTTAACCTCAGATCAACTACTTTTATTGGCAGATGAACTGAGAATCTACCTATTGTTCAGCGTAGGACAAAGCGGCGGACATTTTGGTGCAGGGCTAGGTGCTATTGAATTAACTATCGCTCTTCACTGTGTCTTCAATACACCAGATGATAAGCTCGTCTGGGATGTCGGCCACCAAGCCTATCCCCACAAAATTCTAACTGGGCGCAGAGAACAAATACTTTCCGTTCGAAAAGCAAAAGGATTGTCGCCCTTTCCACACAGAGAAGAAAGCCCCTATGATGCCTTTGGTGTTGGTCATTCAAGTACATCTATTGGTGCAGCACTTGGAATGGCTCTTGCCTCAAAATTAAACGCAAGTGATAAAAAAACTGTCGCCATTATTGGTGATGGCGCTATGACAGCAGGGATGGCATTTGAAGCGCTTAATCATACAGCTCACACTGATGCTGATTTATTAGTCATTTTAAATGACAACAATATGTCGATCTCACATAATGTAGGAGGTCTCGCTACGTACTTTTCTAAAATCTGGTCCAGCCGTTTTTACAACACAATACGCGAAGGAGGGAAAAAAGTACTACGTGCAGTGCCTGCAGCCTCAGCGTTTGTGAAAAAAACTGAGGTACACCTAAAGGCAATGGTTGCTCCAGGAATTGTTTTTGAAGAACTCGGCTTTAATTACATAGGGCCTATAGATGGGCACGACCTACCTTTACTAATAAAAACATTAGGTAACCTAAAATCTCTCTCATGTCCTATTCTTTTGCACACGATCACACAAAAAGGCAAAGGATTCGGGCCTGCGGAATCAGACCCTGTTGGTTACCATGCCCTGAATAAGATTGACTCAAAAGTATCAGTTTCAGATACAGCCAGCACAACAAAGCCGCCTAGAAAGAAATATCAACAAATTTTTGGTGACTGGTTGTGTGATATGGCAAATGAAGATCCACTACTTGTAGCAATAACACCTGCGATGTGTGAAGGCTCAGGAATGGTTGAATTTTCCAAACGTTATCCAGATCGTTTTTATGACGTTGCTATAGCCGAACAGCACGCTGTTACCTTGGCTGCGGGTCTTGCCTGTGAAAATACAAAGCCCGTAGTTGCAATTTATTCTACTTTTTTGCAGCGCGCATACGACCAACTAATCCATGATGTAGCACTACAGAATCTTAGTGTTTTGTTTGCTATAGACCGCGCTGGCCTTGTTGGTGAAGATGGGGCAAGTCATGCGGGAAGTTTTGATATAACCTTTCTTCGCTGCATTCCGAACCTAATCATAATGACTCCATCTAACGAAAATGAGACACGTCAAATGCTTTACACTGGGTTTATTCATGATGGGCCTGCTGCTGTTAGATACCCGCGTGGAACTGGCCCAGGGGCAGAGATAGATACCAAAATGACAGCCCTTTCTATTGGGAAAGGTCAGGTGGCTCGAGAAGGAAAACGACTAGCAATCTTGAACTTTGGAGCCTTGTTGGAGACTGCAATACAAGTGGGGGGCGAACTTGACGCCACTGTTGTAGACATGCGTTTTGTTAAGCCGTTAGACGTTGAGCTTATAAAAAAACTATCATCAGAAAATATACTACTGGTCACAATCGAAGACAATGCTATTTCTGGCGGAGCAGGAAGTGCTGTAAGTGAGTGCTTGGCATGCTTAGGTTTATCTGTCCACATTTTGCACATAGGGCTTCCCGATACATTTATAACCCATGGGAGTCGAGACTATCAATTAGGCTTGGCTGGCTTAGACCCGTTAAGTATAAAAAATGCGATACAAACTAAACTAAAAACACTCGATTAAAAGAAGACCTTAAACATGTATGATTTAAGAGAAATTTCTACTGAACGATGGCAGGTCAGCTAGTAATTGTTTGCCGTATCGTTTAGTGATGACCCGTCGATCTAAAATTGTAACTCTGCCTGTATCTGCTTCCGTACGAATCAACCTACCGCATGCTTGATGTAATCGAATAGAGGCTTCAGGTAGCATTAGATCCATAAATGGATTTCCACCCTGCTCCTCTATCCATTCAGATACTGTCGAATAAACAGGGTCATCTGGAACTGAAAAAGGTATCTTTGCAATAATAACATGTCGGCAATAGTTTCCAGGGAAATCCATACCCTCAGAAAAACTTGCCAATCCAAAAATAACACTGCCTCGCCCCTCGTCAATGGCAAGCTTATGGCGACGTACGATTTCTTGGTGTCCATACTGACCTTGGGTAAGTACGCTTTCTCTAAAGTCTGAGGATAATCCTTGCGAAACTAAATCCATCTGTCGGCGAGAAGAAAAGAGCACTAAGGTGCCTTCATTCCAATCAATTAGTTTTGGCATTTTTTCGATCAATGCATTTGTATGGCCAACTGAGTCACTTGGATCAGCCCCAATGTCTGGAATTGACAAAACTCCTGCAGAAGAAAAATCAAAAGCTCCTTCCACTGATATGCATTCTGCCTGAACAGATAAACCAGTACGATTTTTGAAATTATTAAAACTATTTAATGTTCTTAATGTAGCCGAGGTAAGTACAGCGCCGTAACACTGCTTCCATAAATTGGCCTGAAATATAGCTCCAGCATCTGTTGGTGATGAAGACAGACAAATATCTAAATTACCTGAATTAGTCTGCTCAAGAGAAAGCCATCGGGCACTAGGAGAGCGCTCAAGGTGATTTTTTAGACCGTTGGCCTTTCTGCTTATAGAATTAATGGGAGCGCTTTGCGCATAGCTTTTCCATAATCGCTGGACTGCCTCAATTCTGCTCTGCCAGGTTCCTGTCTGTTGGAATAACTGCTCTAGGTCTACTCGCGGAATAGGGAAATGGGGCTCATCCATAGCGTCACCTAGGCTATCTAATAATCCTTTTGTCAGGGAAGATAAGATTCCTAATTCTTCTGATATATTTTCAGCAGTCTCTCTTACGTCATCTCCTGGATCGCCACCAGGAAAACACCAAGAAGAAGAGGTATCATTTTCATTTAATAAATTTTCAAAAATAGAGTAACTCAAACCCAATAATATTTCGGATGTTCCGGCCGCTATACCTATTTTTTCTAGGCTTTTTTGTATATCTGGAGTGTCCTTTAAAAGCGTAGATTTACCCGCTATTTGCTTTTTTATTTGACCCAACCAGTTCATTGTATTTTTCAAGCGACACTGACTCGAAAAATGATTCAGCGCTGTCGCGCTTATGCGATGAGCTTCATCAAAGATGTATATAGTATCTTCTGGAGCAGGTAATATTACTCCTCCACCTAATGCCAGGTCAGCCATTACTAAGTCATGATTGGCGACAATACATTCAGATTTTTCCAGCTCATCTCTGGCCTTAAAGAAACAACATTCTGCAATAAATCGACAGCGCCTACCCGTGCACTGGCGGCGATCTACTGTGAGCGGTCGCCAGTCTACATCCTCAAAAACATCAGGCCAGCTATCCCTGTCACCCAACCAGTCTCCTGCCTGTAAAGACTGATCCATATCGCGGTAACTTGCTATCAGGCTTGCTGTTGGATTAAAAGATATCTCGTCTTCAAACATAAAAGCGCCGCTATCTTTTGCTTTAGCGGCATCAAGACACTGCTCCAGTTTTAAAGGACAGAGATACCTTCCGCGACCCTTTACGAGACTAACGCTATAATCCCATCCAGCACTTTTTAACAACAAAGGTATATCTTTGCTGACCAATTGCTCTTGAAGGGCGACTGTCCCAGTGGCAACAACAACTTGTTTGCCTAGCAATCTCGCCAAAGGAAGCACAGACAAAAGGTATGCAATAGTTTTACCTGTTCCTGTTCCTGCTTCGATCACACAAATGCCATTGTCAGAAATTCTGCGGCCTTCTTCATCCTGCTTAATGCTACCTATAGTGTTAGCAACCGCAGCAATCATTTGTTTTTGGCCTTTCCTGGGGCGTAATTCATTGGTCTTTAAGAACTCACGATAGCCCTTTTGAATCTCTTCTTTTACATCTAGATCTAAGGTCATTGATGTTCCATAATTCAGGTAGTGGTTTCGGATAAAGAAGTTATCCAGCTTTACAGTCAGGTCCTTAAAGGCCTTTAAATAAAATAATAATGTCTCTCTGGGGCTACTGCTAAAGCGGGGTCTGCAGGGGGATAAATCTTAACAGGTAAATGATATAAAAAAACTATTCTTATTAATATCTATGCTGATGCTCTCGACTCCCTCCTATAGCGAATGGAGCAAAGTGGCTGAAAGTACAGGCAGTCGAAATGTGATCTATGTAGATTTTAACAAGATCAAAAAAGCTGATGGGTATGTGTATTACTATGCGTTAACAGACTACGCGAAGCCGGTATTTGGAGATTTGTCTGTCACAGTTTATACCCAAGGTGACTGCAAGTTATCAAGAGAAAAGGGGCTCACTTGGATATTCCATCAAGGGAAAAAGGGACAAGGGAGAAGCTTGATCGAAAATACACCTGACAGCAAATGGAGCTACCCTTCTGCACATGCCTCTTCCTCCTCCAAGGAGATAGTGCTGAGAGCAGTCTGCGCAAAAGCTAAGTAGAGAGGGCAATATGACTTTTATATTATTTTGTTAATTGATTATACTGTATGCTTAGACCGTATTTTCGTAGACAAAGCCTCATGAACATAAAAATACTACCATCACTCCTGCTATCACTTGCCCTGTTATTCAGCATACAGGCTGGCATGGCGCATGGCATTGAGCATTCTAATCATGAGGATGGGATTGAATGCGAAGACTGCAATGCGGGTCAGCACGCACTCAAGTTATTTGCTCCTTTTAGTACTTTTAACCTCAATCTACCCATTTACTCATACGTCAATGGCATTACCTTAAATGTCATTCGTGTCGCACATACCTCAAATGTTTTACAGCAACCTCGAGCACCTTAAGAATACCTAGATAGAAATTTTAATTAACCACTAACTTATTTTTTAATTAAATTCTTTATAGGAATTCTATTATGCGTACATTTATTTTATGTGCTTCAATTTTTTGCACTTCTGTTTTATGTTTTTCCGTTCGAGCTGAAAACTTGACAATTAACATACAAGAAATACCAGTGACAGCTAACCCACTTCAGCTGCCCTCTCATGAACTCGTTTCTCCCATCCACATCATAAATGGGAGAAATCTACAAAACTCTAACACATCATCCCTAGGTGAAAATTTAGATAAAGTACCAGGTGTCAGCAATAGCTCCTGGGGCGATAATGTTGGGAGGCCATTGATCAGAGGGATGGGCGGCAACCGAGTAAAGATCTTAACTAACGGCATGGCAGTTAACGATGTATCTAGCATGTCAGGTGATCATGCTGTGGTAGCAGATAGTATATCTTCAGAACAAATTGAAATTATCAGGGGGCCTGCTTCAGTCATCTATGGTGGTGGCTCAGTAGGAGGAACTATCAATATAATTGATCGCGCTATTCCTAGTGGATTTACTGACGGGCTTAATGGCGTATTTGGATTAAGTCATGGCGGCTCGTCCAGGGAGAGCACTGACTCTCTTTCAGCGGAATATGGTTTTCGGAATGTTATGTTTCATTTTGATGGATTTAAGAGAGACAGTAAAAATTTAAAAATACCTGGAAACTCAGTATCATCAAAACTCAGCGCATCAAGAGCGCTTGAGGGTGAGCCTCTTGCAAGGTCTGCTAATGGAAAAAACACCTTGAATAGCTCCTATAACGACAGCTATGGTGGGGCTTTTGGAGCATCCTATATCCTTGATGATGGGTATACCGGATTTTCATATAAAAAGAATCGTATGGAGTACGGAAATCCGATTGAAAATGGAGGCAAATTTGATGTGAAGTCTGATCGATACGATTATGTTTACGAGAATAATAACCTAACATCTACTGTTAGCAATTTTAAATTCAAGACAAGTTATAGTGATTACGAGCACGCCGAAATTGAGCCGAGCGGTACTGTTGGTTCTGATTTTTTCAAGTCAACCTATGAAGGTAAATTTGAACTATCCCATTCCTTTTTTAATCAATCAGCGGGCGTTATAGGTCTTGATTTTGGTACATCAAGATTTACGAAAGATCAAGGTGCTCCTATGATCGCTAACAATGACAGCAAGACTATGTCTTTATACTTACTAGAAAATTTTTCCGTAAATGATCAAGGGTTTATATTTGGCTTTAGACAGGGCTACACCAGATACAACTCAAACGACTTTTCTAGTGATGACGGGTGCACTGTTGATTACACTGAAAGTACTAATTGTGAAGGTTCAGGTGGCGAAGAGAACTCAACCAACTTCAAAGATTCTGAAAAAACTTTTAATACTTCCAACATATCACTAGGCACATCGTCCCAATTGAACGCTGACTGGTTATTGCAATTTAACTTGAGTCACACACAAAGAGCCCCAGCCCACAATGAACTTTTTTCATATGGCCACCATCACGCTACAGAAACTATTGAACATGGGAATAGAGGTCTCAGTGAGGAGCGCTCAAACTCTATAGACACAACAATTAAGTGGAGTGGTGAAAAAAATAGTTTTTCAGTCTCTCCTTACTATACTCGCTTTAATAGCTATATAGCTTTGTTGAATTCTGGAAAAACACAAAAACACCTACACGAAGGAGAGGAAGAAAGTGAAGAAATAGGTGTCTATGAATATCAAAATATTCCTGCCGAATTTTATGGTTTTGAATTCCAAAGTGATTTTGATTTAAGCAAAAATTATAGCTTAAACATTTGGGGTGACTACGTAAGAGCTAAAAATAGAAATGGAGAAAATTTACCTAGAATATCGCCATTAACTTTAGGTGGAATTCTATCGGCTGATTGGGGCAATCTTAAAAGTGACCTAAATATCAGACAAGTTTTTAGTCAAAACAAGACAACCAAATATGAGATGAAGACCGATGACTATTTAGATCTTACCCTGGATATCAATTATCGATTGCCCTCAAGTAAATCAGTAAGTTTCTTTATCAAAGCTAAAAATTTACTTGATCAAGACATCCGAAATCACACTTCATTCATAAAAGATCAAGTTTTATCAGGAGGGAGATCCATTAAAGGTGGTATTTCTATTAGCTTTTAAGTAAATCTAACGCGATTTACTTTCCAATAGCTGTGATACTGTAGCCAAAATAACAAGCAACGCCAAGAGAGGTAGGTAATGAACGCTTTCAACATAGGTGTGTATGTTTTCATTACCATTGCAGTGATCGTTGTAATCGTCGCAGCTATTGGGTTTTACCGAGGGAAGAGTGAAGAGGCTGATGGCACTACGCCTATTTTTATTCCCATTCTAGCTATCGCTACTTCTGGCCTAGCAATTGTACTTATAAAATATGTACTGGATACCCTTTGATTAAGCGCGATTAAAACTGAAGGTATATAGGGCTTAATGCTAGGCCAGATTTTATGGCTACTTGATCGAAAGCTGGCCAGCGTAATGCGCTGAGCTAGTTAAAAATGACTGTTTTGTTTCCATACAACAATATTCTATTTTCAATATGCCAGCTTACTGCCCTAGAGAGGACAACTCGCTCCAAATCCTTGCCTTTTTTAACAAGATCTACGACCTGATCGCGATGCGAGATACGAGAAATATCTTGTTCAATGATTGAACCTCCATCCAGCTCTTCCGTCACATAGTGGCTTGTAGCTCCAATTAGCTTTACTCCGCGCTCATAAGCTCTATGGTAGGGCTTTGCCCCTACAAATGCAGGTAAAAATGAGTGGTGAATATTGATAATTTTTTCTGGATATTTTGTTACAAAATATGGTGATAAAATTTGCATATACCTAGCCAGAATTATTAGATCGACATCAAACTCATCTAATAGTGAAATTTGCCTTTCCTCTGCATCCTTTTTATTTGTTTTATTGACCTCAATATAATGAAAAGGTATTCCATGAAAATTCACTAATTTTTCTGCAGTCTTATGATTACTGATAACTACAGAAATTTCACAATTCAGCTCTCCATTTTTATGCCTATGGAGCAAATCAGCCAAGCAATGGTCATATTGAGAAACCATAATTGCTAGCTTAATTTTTATTTGATTTGATTTTAATCTCCATGTCATTTCATATTTTTTAGCAATTGATTCAAAATTATTAAGAAATTCACTCTCACATAATCCAAAGTCTGCTACATCCCATTCCAGCCTCATCAAAAATAGATTATTTTCTGTATCTATATACTGGTTGGCGTGCAAAATATTGGCATTATGAGTCAACAAAAAATTTGAAAGCGCTGCGACGATACCTTTTTGGTCCGGACAACTAACGAGCAATGTGGCTGATTTTTTCATACTTTTCCCTTATGGGGCGCTAGTTGGAGTTTATTTTTTGAAGCACCGGATTTGCATACATCTCAATAATTATTTTTTGGCATTCAGACGAAACGGCGTCTATTCGGCGATTAAATTCATCCCCTATTTTTATCCAATCACAATCAATCTGTGCCGCCATGATAGTAGTTTTGTCAGTGGGTTCATGTAATTTGTGGTACGCCAATAGATTAGTTGCATGAAGTTTATAATTATTGATAATTTGATGATCCAATGCCAGTGCTGCCTCATCAGCAGAAGCATGCTCAGCCAGTATTGGTTCGCCAAAAGCAACATGAACTGCGCCTTTGCGACCAACAATGCCTTTGTAGATGCTAAAAAAGTCTTCATGTTCATTTTTTTTATAGCTACCTTTTGTGTGTTTCTCCAGAAGCTCTGCTGCTTTTTCGACATCAAGGGGGTCAAATTCATACGAAATAGCTACTGGCACTACATTCAGCTCACACATAGCAGACCCAAAACTCTGACTTTTTTGTTTACTTAATGTCAGCATTTTCAATAAAGCTGGCTCTGTCTTATCCATGCCATCCTTAGCCCGACCTTCGCGTTGCGCTATCCATACTGAGGACATGTCCTCAACTATCGAGCAGCGTATATATCGAGATAGTTGTGTTAGCGCTGTCAATTTTTCGCGCCGGCCTATAGATGATCGCTTAACAACAAAGCTTTTGTTTACGCGAGCTAAATCTGATACAAATTCCTTAGTTAACAGATTATCTCCGATAGCAATTCTTACGGTTTCTCTATTGTCATCAATTAACGCTACATTCAAAAAAGCCGGATCCATAGCTATATCGCGATGATTACTGATAAAGAGGTAAGGTATATTTCGGTCTAATTTCTCAAGACCACTAACCGTCAAAACACTATCGATCTCTCTTAACAGATTCCCAAAACTGACCCTTATTGCGCCATGAAGATCGCGAACTGTGCGCATCCTTGAGAAAGCGGATCGCAATGTATATGAAATCACCGGTCGCACTAACCAAGAGGCCCAACGGGCTAATACTGGGTATTTGATTGACAAGAGGGTGTCTATAAACTCACGACTCTTTGCAAGTCTAGCTAAAACAGTGCCTACTTCATCATCAGAATAAGGTCTAATATCGTCAAATTCATTCATAGTCAAAAGGGCTTTTTATTTAAATAAAGGGCTAAAGAGATTTTCTTGCACAAACTAACGGAGATTATGCCAGGGTACTTCAGACGAATGTTTTTCAATCAAATTAACTACATCAAGAGTCATGGCAAATAAAGCCATACGGACTAACAATCCATTATCCGTCTGCCTAAAAATAGCCAAACTAGGATTGCCATCAAGATCTATGTCTAACTCGTTAGCTTCCTCTCTGGAGTCTCTTGGCAATGGATGCATAATCACTGTATTAGGTTCGCAGTGTGCAGTATAGATCGCTTGGTTCAATCTAAATTTTCCTCGGTATAGGTCAGCTTCATGCTTGCTGGTAAATCTTTCTTCTTGAATCCTAGTAGAATAAACAATATCAACGTGAGATATACTGGATTCAATCTTTTCTGATTCAATTACAGACAAGCCTTTGCTTCTCATTTCTTCCACGATATCTTTTGGCATAGCAAGGTCTTTAGGTGACACAAGCTCGACAGAAATGTTTTTATACAGCGTCAACAGTTTGCTTAGAGAGTGGACTGTCCTTCCGTGCCTTAAGTCGCCAATCATAGCAATGCGAAGCCCATCAATCTTGCGACCCAAACCTTTTAACTCTTTTTCAATTGTATACAAATCAAGCAATGCCTGACTGGGGTGCTCGTTGCTGCCATCACCGCCATTGATGACTGGCACTCGACTGCTCTTTGAAAAATCTGCAACAGAGCCTGGTTCTGGGTGACGCATACAAATAATATCGCTGAAGCCAGAAAGCACTCTGGCTGTATCATGCAATGACTCTCCCTTTGCTAAAGCAGAAGCTTCAAACCCAACTGTTTCTCTTACATCACCACCTAACAGATTAAATGCGCTTCCAAAGCTGATGCGGGTTCTAGTACTTGCCTCAAAAAACATATTGCCAAGAATGGCTCCCTCTAGAACACGGGTTCTTTTCTGCCTCTGGGCATAGGGCTCCATACGATTAGCCACATGAAAAATGGCATCAATATCAGCTCTTTCAAATTGACTAACAGAGAGAATGCTTGCACCTTCAAATTTCACTTTTCCCTCACAACATAAAATGTATTTGTATGCATTTTAACGACTTTCCTATATTCGAACCAGCACCTTATTCCATAGAAGCTTTATCAAAGATGTCTCGGCCCCATTTTTCCAAGGACAACAAGATACTTCGCTCTCGCTCTGAACACGCTTTCTTTGATAATAACGTATCCAATGTTAAAAAATAGTCTTTTAGCACTATGTAGCCATCATCACCCTCAGTTAGCCTCTTTAGACGCATATCTCTCCAGGTAACTTGCTCTGATGTACTCAAAGAATCTGGGTAATTTTTTGCTCTATAAAGAAAGAGCAATTTTTGGTAACGCTTATCTCTAAAAATTAAATTATCAGCTGTAAGCTTCTGAGCGGAAGCCTCCCTGACTACTGACAACTTTTTTTTGTCAGCTTCATTTATGAAGCCTTGGTATAAAGAACCCTCAGGGTTTTGAGCGTCTTGAAATTGACTTATAGAATAAACCTCTTTCAACTTTGGGCCTAGATCGTGCTTTAGTAAGTATTGGAGATTGTCTTCACATTTTTCAAGCTCTATTCCTAAGCGTTCGGCAACAATGCTATCTACCAACTTGGGCGTTGCTACTATTGGACATTTGTTTGCAAATACCTCTAGAACTGAAAGATTTTTTTGCCCATCTGGCAGATCACTTTTTCGAGAATACAAACGCTTGTGTATTTCTTGAGCAGAGAGTTCTATTAGAGGCTTTGGATCATCCATCAGGTTAAAGCAAATAGTAGAATTCTTATTGGTTGGATGAGCTGTTAACGGCAGAACTAGAGCTGCATAATAATTTTCTTTTGGGAGTTTTCCAGCTACATGGAGAAATGGTTTACGATGACAAACATCTACCAAACTCTGCACCTTTGTTTTAAATCGATACTTATAAACATAATCATACAGTTTTGGCTGCTTAGTCATAACGAGTTTAGCAACAGCAATTGTAGCTAAAACATCAGATAAAGCATCGTGGGCAGATTCGTGGGGGATATTGTTAGCTTGAGTCAAACTAGTTAGTTTAAAACAAGGAGAGCCGTCACTTTTGGTTGGCCATTCAATTCCATCCGGCCTTAAGGCTCTAGTTAGACGAAGTAGATCCATAACATCCCATCTAGAGTTGCCATGTTCTCGTTCCCGCAAATAAGGATCATAAAAGTTACGAAAAAGTGAGTATCGAGTAAACTCATCATCAAATGCGATACTATTATATCCAACCCCGCAAGTGTCGGGGAAGGAAAGCTCTTGATGCACTTTTTGAATAAACTCTCTTTCAGGAATTCCTTTTTCTTGAGCAATTTGAGGGGTAATTCCTGTAACTAAACAAGCTTCAGGTACAGGTAGTCGATCAATTGGGGGCTGGCAATAAATCGTCAGCGGTTCACCAATTACCTCTAGTTTCTCATTGGTTCTAATACCGGCAAATTGCGAAATATAGTCTCGGCTTGCGTTTGTCCCAAATGTTTCATAGTCATACCAGTAAAGACTTTTTGTCATTCTTCAATTTACTCCGTATTCAGACTATGTAATATGTTTACTTTAGCACCAATAATATAGTAACCAGAAACTAAAAATCGTAATTTTATCAAAGTGATTGGATTTCTTTAAATGAATGATTAAAATACATGCTGGTTGAAGAGTACTGGTAACCTCAGCTAAGTTTTTGGATATAAAGTCACTTGGATATGTATTATTTATCATAGTTTTCAAAAGTATATTTTTTTAATTTTTCTGAGGATGTCTAAATAATGAAACGGATCGAAACTGACAGTATGGGTGAAATTGAAGTTCCATCAGACCGTTACTATGGAGCTCAAACAGCACGATCTCTAATTCATTTTGATATTGGTATAGAAACTATGCCGCGAGAACTTATAAGAGGTATGGGTATTCTAAAAAAAGCTTCTGCCATAGTTAATGCAGAGCTAGGCCTTTTGAAAAACGAAAAAAAAGATCTTATAGTCAAGTCTGCTGACGAAGTCATTAGTGGTGATCTGGATGGCCATTTTCCACTTAGAGTATGGCAAACCGGCAGTGGAACTCAATCTAATATGAACACTAATGAAGTTATTGCTAACAGAGCAATAGAGATATCAGGGGGCGTATTGGGCTCTAAGACACCAATACATCCTAATGACCATGTAAACATGGGGCAATCTTCTAACGATACCTTTCCAACAGCAATGCATATTGCCGCCGTGGAGCAAATATATGATCATTTATTACCTGAGCTAGTCAGCCTACGTGATTCAATATCAAAAAAATGTATTGAATTTCAAGGAATTATAAAAATTGGTCGAACCCATCTAATGGATGCTACACCTCTTACTCTTGAGCAAGAGTTTAGTGGCTATGTACAGCAACTCACAAACGGTATTAAAAGAGTAGAAAACTGTCTACCCCACCTTAGTCAGATTGCACTTGGTGGCACAGCAGTCGGTACCGGTCTCAATTCCCACCGTGATTTTGCAGTAAAGGTTGCTGAGCAAATTGCTTTACTTACTAAGAGGGAGTTTATAACAGCGCCTAATAAATTTGAGTCGCTTGCTGCGCATGATGCTGTGGTAGAGGCTAGTGGGGTAATGAAATCACTCGCTTGCTCCTTGATGAAAATAGCTAATGATATTCGATGGCTTGGATCTGGTCCTCGTTGTGGTATAGGAGAGCTAAATTTACCCGCAAATGAACCAGGTAGCTCTATTATGCCAGGTAAAGTAAACCCAACGCAGTCTGAAGCAATGACTATGGTTGCAGCCCAGGTGATTGGTAACGATACCACTATAGCCGTTGGAGGTTCATCTGGAAATTTTGAGCTGAATGTTTTTAAACCAGTTATGATCTATAATCTTCTTCAGTCAATTAGGCTTCTTGGCGATTCATGTCGATCTTTTAATAAGCATTGTATTGTGGGAATTCAAGCAAACAAATCTAAGATTGATGAACATCTAAATAATTCTTTAATGTTAGTTACGGCATTGAACCCATTTATTGGATATGACAATGCAGCCAAGGTCGCAAAAAAAGCATTTGAGGAAAATACGACATTAAAGGAAGCTGCGGTATCTCTTAAATTCCTCACTTCCGAAGAGTTTGATGAAAAAGTTAGGCCAGAAGACATGACTGGACCAAAGTAGCTATAGGCTAGTATAAGATTTAATTGAGGTCTATCTTGTTAGTTGCGATTTAAGCTGCTGAATTTCACGATTGATACTCAAACGATGAGCATCAATTGCCTTGATTGCTTTTTCGTTATCTAAAACTCTATCCTCAAGACCTTGAGCTGACAGGCTTCCGGTCTTGCTTGTTAAATCATTAAGCTCCAGCTTGGTCGCTAAAGAAGCATTCACTACCGCACTTATCCTTCCAGTAATAATGGCAAGTTCTTTTTTTTGATTCGCAACCAAGACCTTTAGATCTTTAATAGTTTTTTCCTGTTTTTTGATGCTCTTAGTGTTTCTATCGTAAGCTATAGCCCATAACTTTTTTATTTCCGACCACTGCTTGTCCAGTCTAGACTCTTGTTCTTTAAGATCTGCGCTTATATCTGAGGAAATAATATTAGCCTCAAGTCCACTAAAGCGGTCCTCTAAGCGAGCTACATCTAAACCTTGCGCTACGAGAAAGCAACCCAATCCAGCTAGGCTAACCATCAAGCCCACAACAAGCAACTTATACAGACTCACCTCTCTGCCTCGAAAAAAAATCGTTGGGTTACCAGATCCAGCAGTCTTGCTGGAACCGCGATTGACATAAGCTTTTCCCCTACCTATTCTTTCATCGCTCTCAGGCACAATAGAGCCGACCCCACCAAAGTTATCATCAATCATAATTTTAGGTATCCTCGAAAAGCTAATCAGTTACTGTCAGGAAAATAGATTATACGCTATAGACATGAAATCTGACTATTAGGCTATTTTGATACTTTTTTTCCAGTATTTTATGCTACAAATACTGGAAAATAGTATCTTGAAAATAAATAAGCCCCGAGATTCGGGGCTTATTTATTCTAATACTAATTGATGGTCTACCGTAACAGCTCATCAGCAATAATAAAGTATACCGAACAGTATAGCTGTCAGCGTCAAGCTGCCATGTATAACGCCCTTAACTGAAGCCATTGGCCCCTGTTTTCCTATCAAGCCATTAACTTCTAACGCTGCAATAATCGCTAAACAAATCATCAGGTCTAGCCCACCTAAAGGACTGCCATAACCGATCAGAGATGGACCCCATTCAGCCCCATGTGGGCTGGCTAGCATACCAAATGCCATTGGTGCTGAAAATAGCACGTTAGTCCTAGAAGCCAAAAGAGCCCTAGCTCCGTTTTTAGCAGCGTCGCCTTCCTTCATTCCAAGGGCTATTTGTTGAGCAGGCCAGATCACTAGCCAAACGTTCAAAAACATCAGAATTCCCATAGTCGAACCGATAACAATTACATTGTTAAATTGCCCCTTATGAGAAAGTCCTACTAATAAAATTATACCGGTAACAAAGGTAAGCATCGCACCCCAGCGAAACCACCAAAGCGCACTTGGTGCCAACTTGGACTTTGCATCAGCCAGAGCCTCAGGTGTTGCTTGCTTAAAGTAACCACCCTGAACAAAGTTGAAATAATAAAGCATTCCAATCCATGTAATGCCAAACAACAAATGACTCCATCGAACGAGAAAATTAATAAACTCCATACAGCTACCCCTTACACCAAAGTTATTAAAGCTAGTATTTCACACTACGAAAACTATAGCTTGTATTTTTATTTGAATTTTTCGTATAAAAAATCGTAATAAAAAGCTCGTAAACACAAGGCTTACGAGCTTTTCTAAGACTTTCTGGGATTGTAACGAGATGCTTACATCATGCCGCCCATACCGCCCATACCGCCCATACCGCCCATACCGCCCATATCTGGCATGCCTGCAGGAGCAGCGCCTTCGTCTGCTGCCGCATCAGCAACCATAGCTTCTGTCGTCAACATCAATCCCGCTATAGACGCTGCGGCTTGAAGCGCACTACGAGTCACTTTTGCAGGATCCAGGATACCCATAGCAATCATATCGCCATACTCACCTATTCCTGCGTTATAACCGAAATTACCCTTACCACCCTTAACTTTATCTACAACTACTGATCCTTCACCTCCAGCGTTTGCAACAATTTGACGAAGAGGAGCTTCCATTGCTCGTTGAGCCAGTCTGATTCCTACATTCTGATCTTCGTTATCGCCAACTAAGCCCTCAATTCCTTGAAGCGCTCGAATTAAAGCAACACCGCCGCCAGGAACAACACCCTCCTCAACAGCTGCACGGGTTGCGTGCAACGCATCATCTACTCGGGCTTTCTTTTCCTTCATTTCAACCTCTGTAGCGGCTCCTACTTTAATCACCGCAACACCACCAGCTAGTTTAGCAACTCGCTCTTGTAGCTTTTCACGATCATAATCTGAAGAAGTATCTTCAATTTGCGCGCGGATTTGTTTCACCCTAGCAGCAATAGTTTTCTTGTCGCCAGCGCCGTCTACAACAGTTGTATTTTCTTTTGTCATACTGATGCGCTTAGCTGTACCGAGATGCTCCAATGTTACAGCCTCAAGGTCCATTCCTATTTCTTCTGATATAACAGTGCCTCCGGTAAGAACAGCTATATCTTCGAGCATAGCCTTACGACGGTCACCAAAACCAGGTGCTTTACAGGCTGCAACTTTTACTATGCCGCGTAAGTTATTGACGACAAGTGTAGCTAGCGCTTCGCCTTCAACATCCTCTGCAATAATCATCAGTGGACGCCCTTCCTTCGCAACGCTTTCGAGTAAAGGAAGCAGGTCGCGAATATTAGAAATTTTCTTATCGTAAAGCAGTATGTATGGGGTTTCATGCTCAACGCCCATACTTTCCTGATTGTTGATGAAGTATGGAGAGAGGTACCCTCTATCAAACTGCATTCCTTCAACAATATCTAATTCATTCTCAAGCCCAGTGCCATCTTCAACTGTAATAACACCTTCTTTTCCAACTTTCTTCATTGCTTTGGCTATAATATCACCAACATGCGTGTCGCTATTTGCAGATATAGTACCTACCTGAGCGATCTCTTTTGTATCTGTACATGGTTTAGCCATAGCAGCAATTTTTTCAACGGCTGATGCAACTGCTTTATCAATGCCGCGCTTCAGATCCATTGGGTTCATGCCTGCCGCTACTGATTTCAGGCCCTCATTCACGATAGACTGAGCTAGCACTGTAGCTGTCGTAGTTCCATCACCAGCTTCATCAGAGGCTTTAGATGCAACCTCTTTGACCATCTGAGCGCCCATATTTTCGAATTTATCTTTAAGATTAATTTCTTTTGCTACAGAAACCCCATCCTTTGTAACGGTAGGTGCGCCATACGATTTTTCTATAACAACGTTGCGCCCTCTTGGCCCCAAAGTAACTTTTACAGCGTCAGCAAGGATATTGACACCCTTGAGCATTGGGTTGCGTGCGCTATCTCCAAATTTAACTTCTTTATCCGACATGATAATTTCCCTTTCTTAAAATTCATTGAAACTTTTATTCTATTTTGAGCAGTTCAAGCTATACCATTTTAGGTATTAGGCTATCATGACCGCCTTAACATCGCTTTCACCAAGGATAACCAACTCCTCTCCATCGATTTCAATAGTATCGCTACCAGCGTACTTACCAAAAACAACGGTATCTCCTACTTTTACGTCTACCGGGCGAACTTCCCCGTTGTCTAAGATCTTTCCAGACCCTATAGCCAGCACAGTGCCTTGATTTGGTTTTTCTTTAGCAGAACCAGGCAGTAAAATACCGCCTGCAGTTTTTTCTTCTTCTTCCTTTCGACGAACAACAATGCGGTCGTGCAGGGGACGGATTTTCATTAGCATTCTCCAACTGTTATGTGCGACCCTGAAAAATATCTAAACTAAATACAATAGGGTCAATTTATAAAAAGTCTATCAAAACTGGTTTGCATTCACATGTACTTATATATGGTGCCACCTTATTATCATTTCAAGGGGCGGTAACAAATTATTTATCCTTTTCTTCACTCCAATATTCAGCATCTATAATATTTTTCTCACTATCGGAATTATTGATGCCTAGATTGTCTTCTTGTTCTTGTTCTTGTTCTTGTGTAAATTTTTGGCCATAGCCTCCATTAAAAAACTTTGATGCAATACTTAACACAAAATACATTCTAAATCTTGGGACCAAGCCGGCAAACCCAAACAAATCAGTAGCAAATCCCGGCGTTAATAACAAAGCTCCACTAAATAAGATAATAAGGGCCTCAATCATTTCTTTAGCGGGCAATTCTCCAGTATCAATTTTATTTCTGGCACGAAAGAACGTCTCTAAGCCCTGCTGTCTTAACAACGATAATCCTACTGCAGCCGTTAACAACACAAGACTGATGGTAAATAAAGCTCCGATCTCACGGCCAACTGCAATTAGGAGATAAATCTCTACAACAGGAATAATGATAAAAAATAAAATTAAATACCGCAAAATCTACTCCATATCGACACTTAGGTTGAATAAGCTGCTTTTCTCCAGATTACCCAAGACAATAATATTGCAGGTATGCCCATTAATGCCGCATAGATGAAAAATATCTGATAACTGGTAGCATCAACTACAATGCCAGAAAAACCACTAAAGAATTTACCTGGCAATATCATCAACGATGTGAACAGCGCATACTGTGTGGCAGTGAAGGCTCGATTGGTCAGGCTAGACAGATAGGCTATAAAGACGGCCCCTGAAAACCCACCGCTGATGTTGTCACCGCTGATTGCTATTACCAACCCATTAAGCTCGTGTCCTATGTTAGCCAAATAAACAAACAGTAAATTGGTCATTGCCGTCAATACGGCAGCTAGCAATAAAGGCCTATGGACCCCATAGCGGACAACACACAAACCACCTACAAATGCTCCCACTAATGTCATGAAAAATCCAAATATTTTACTAATACTTGCAATTTCCGCCTTAGTAAAACCCATGTCTAAATAAAATGGGTTTGCCATGATACCCATAGTAATATCACTAAGTCGAAACACTGCAATAAATACCAAAATGATCAATGCATAAGAACCATTTCTTTTAAAAAACTCGATGAATGGAGCCATAAAGGCACCCTGCAGCCAGAAAATCATACGGTCTAGGGTTTTAACCTTTCTGGTGTTAGCTGATTTAAGCTCATCTTTTTCAGTTCGCGGAGGCTCAGGGATAATAAAAACTGTGAAGACGCCAACCAGCATCAAGGAGGCCATAAAAAAATATGCGGTATCCCAACTGTATGCATCTGCCATATAAAGGGCTCCTGCTCCTGCGACAAGCATCGCTGTGCGATAACCGAACTGATAGCCTGCTGCTAGCGCACCCTGCATTTCATCTACTGCAGATTCAATGCGGAAAGCATCAATGGCAACATCTTGAGTAGACGATGAAAAGGCAACTATCACTGCACAGATTGAAAAATTCAATAGTGAAGCCTTTGGGTCTACTAGCACCATAGCAACCAATCCGAGCATGATTCCCAGCTGTCCGATTAAAATCCAACTTCGACGTTGGCCAATTTTTAACGTCAGCCAGGGCACCTTTATGCGGTCAACAACTGGCGCCCAAAAAACCTTAATCGAGTACGTCATTCCCACCCAGCCAAAAAAGCCAATGCTGGATCTGCTAACATCTAGGTCATGCAACCAAGCTGTTAAAGTGCTGAACACGAGCAGGAGTGGTAGTCCGGCAGAAAATCCTAAGAACAACATCCTTACCACTTCTGGTTGACTGTAGATTCTAACTGCTTCGCCCCAGCTTTTAGTTCCTTGCTGGAATTTCATTTGTTGACCCCATTATTTTGGCATTCGCTTTTTTGAATAACGCCTAGAGAGCTCGTTATAATGTCAAAAAAATCAATTAAAAAGATTTATACCCTAACAGATATCACCAATGATGCTATACACTTAATTACTATATGACAGCCATCCTAGAAGTCTTCAATCTAACAAAATCATTTCGCTCTTTAAAAGCAGTTGATGATGTTTCCTTCGCGATACCCAAAGGTTCATGTTTTGGGCTTCTGGGCCCTAATGGTGCAGGAAAAACAACAACTATTGAAATCATTGAGGGCATAAAGAAACCCACATCTGGCAGGATTTTGTATAAAGGTAAATTGCGTGATGGTCAATTTTCATCAGAAACAGGCATTCAGTTTCAAACAACAGCGCTCATGGATTACCTGAAAACTCGTGAAGTCCTTCAGCTTTTTTCAAAACTTTATCATCACACGCAATCTATCGATGATTTGATTGAAATATGTCAACTTGAAGAATTCTTGGAAACCTATGCCACAAAACTTTCTGGAGGTCAGCGGCAAAGGTTGCTCTTAGCAGTTGCTTTAATAAATGACCCAGAAATACTATTTTTAGATGAACCAACAACTGGCCTCGATCCCCAAGCAAGGAGAAATTTCTGGGCCCTTATTCGAAATATAAAAAAGTGTGGAAAAACTGTGCTGCTCACCACTCACTACATGGAAGAAGCAGAGTTATTATGTGACCAGCTTATAATTATGGATAAAGGAAAGATTATAGCCGACGGTTCTCCAGAGCAGCTTCTGAAAAAAAACTTTGACCATACTTACGTTTGCCTTGATCGACAAGACCTCAGTAACACGGAGAGTTCAAATTTCACTCAAGCTATCTCCAGTCCTATTGAAGTGCAAGAAGACTGCATCGCAATTGCCACAAACAATGTAGAAAAAACTTTATTAGAACTCATGTCCCAAAATGTTGCCTTGCAATCGCTACAAGTAAGAAAGCCTTCTCTTGATGACTTATTCTTAAAACTAACTGGACATCATCTAAGGGAGTAAGCTACGCAATGAAGCAAATTTTTGCATTATGGATGGCTAGAAACAGGGAGTATTACCGAGACAAAGGCTCCTTGTTTTGGTCCTTTATAGCGACTCCTCTCATAGTAATTATACTAGCGCTGGCCTTTTCAGCTGAGAGTAATAATATATTTCGGGTAGGGGTATTTAGTTCTCAAGGGGCTATTGCCGACACTTCAAAGTTAATCTCGCCTTTATCGCCTCGTATTTTCTCAGATGAACCTACTGTCGAAGTTATAGAATACAAAAACCTTAAGGATGCTATCAGAAAAATACAACTACATAAGCTAGATATCCTTATAGACTCAGTTAGAGCTGACCGCTACTGGATAAATCCTGAATCTGAAAAAGGATTGCTCCTGGAAAGGATGCTGAAAACTAAATCTCTAACTATCACCCCAAAAATAGTTTGGGAGCGAAAAGAGATCGAGGGGCAAAAAATTCGCTACATAGACTGGGCAATCCCAGGGATTTTAGCCATGAATATAATGTTTAGCGGGCTATGGGGGATTGGCTATATTATAGTTCGTTACCGCAAAAATGGAGTACTGAAGAGACTGCAAGCTACCCCATTAAGCGCGTGGAAATTTTTAGCCTCACAAGCATTATCAAGGCTATGTATCATGCTTGCAGTAACTACAATTGTATTTGTGGGGTGCAATTTTTTTATAGATTTTATGATGATAGGCAGTTATTTCTTATTACTGCTGGTAGCTGTATCTGGTAATTTAGCCATTATAAGCATGTCACTTTTGATGGCTGCGCGAACTTCCAGCGAAGATCTAGCAAACGGTTTACTTAATCTGATCAGCTTCCCGATGCTGCTTCTTTCAGAGCTCTGGTTCTCGCTAGATGGAGCGCCGCAATGGTTGCAAAATTTTTCACAAATGCTCCCCCTCACGCATTTAGTAGCAGCGGCAAGAGGAGTTATGCTTGAAGGTGCAGGGTTTTTAGAAATCGCGCCACAGCTAATTGTCTTAACCTTAATGGCTGCGTTATTTGTAACGCTTGCGGCATTTTTGTTTCGTTGGGATGACGACTAACTCGAAATATATAAACTTAATTTTTAGCCACATCTAAAAACTAAGAGCAGAAAAATAACGCCCCCAATCAAATGAAGGGCCTGGATCAGTTTTTCGGCCAGGTGCTATATCGGAATGCCCAACTATGCGGTCCCTTGTTATTAACGGATAACGTGCCATCAATTCCTGAGTCACACTAGCAAGCTTCTGGTATTGAATGGAGGAATAGGGCGCACTATCAGCACCAACCAGTTCTATTCCAATAGAGAAGTCATTGCAGCTCTCATCACCCGCAAAGCAAGAATTTCCAGCATGCCAGGCTCTTTCATTGAACCCTACAAATTGTATTAATTCTCCCTCTCTACCAATTACAAGGTGCGCCGAGACCTTAAGATTTGAGATCTCGACAAAATACGGATCTATACTGACATCCAGCTTATTTGTAAAAAAATCACAGACATACTTACTGTTTAGCTGGTTTGGCGGCAAACTAATACTGTGAATAACTAAAAGAGAAATTTTTGCTTCTTTTGAGCGACTATCTTGATTTGGTGAAAGCTCAACTCTGGAGCTGGTATGCCAGCCATTAGCGTTAATCATGGTGCTCTGTCCAAAAATTAATAAATTTTTAAAACTATAAGGTTGCTTGCCTTTATATGCAATCTCCAACAGTAAAGATGTTTAGAAAAAAAATAAACTAATATAAAACAGGTTTGCTTTTATTTCCAACAAGAACTCCATAGGTCCTTTAACACTATAGCTGTCCTGATATACTACCCACTATGATGGACGAGATTCTTTTATATGTTAAATGATAAAAAATTAAGAGAAGACATAAAGGTCAGCGTTGCCAGATCATTGGCTGAAGATATTGGTGACGGCGATATTACAGCTCTGCTAATTCCAGAAAGTACTATATCTGATGCTGTTGTTGTTACCAGGGAGCATGGAGTTCTATGCGGTCAAGCATGGTTTGATGAGGTGTTTCAGCAGTTAGACCCTAACATCGAAATAAAATGGCTCGTTAACGATGGTGATACTTTGGTGCCAGAGCAGTTAATGTGCAGACTTAGTGGTTCTGCACGTAGCTTGCTGACAGGAGAAAGAACCGCTCTTAACTTTATTCAAACTTTATCAGGAACAGCCACCACCGCTCGAGAATATTTTAGGCTGGCATCAAAAAACGGCTTAACCATTCTTGATACTCGAAAAACAATCCCAGGACTTAGGCTTGCACAAAAATATGCTGTTGTTACTGGGGGATGTCAGAACCATCGTCTTGGGCTGTATGATGCTTTTCTTATTAAGGAAAACCATATCGCAGCTTGTGGCGGGATAAAGCCTGCAGTTCAAAAAGCAAAAGAAATTTGCCCTGAAAAACTCATAGAGGTCGAGGTAGAAAATTTATTAGAATTTCAAGAAGCGCTCAATACTCAAGCTGATGTTATCATGTTGGATAATTTCGACTCTATTATGATCCAGCAAGCAGTCGCCATGAAAACGCAAAAAATTAAGCTCGAAGTATCAGGAAATATAGATGTGAAAAATATTTCCCAAAAAGCCCTCTCAGGAATAGACTATCTTTCATCTGGAAGCCTAACCAAACATTGTCGAGCTATAGACTTCTCTATGAGACTAAAATAATGACCTTTGTGGTTGGATTAACGGGTGGGATTGGTAGCGGAAAAACCACTGCAGGAGACTATTTTCAGCAGCTAGGTGTACAAGTAATTAATGCAGACATCGTAGCCCGAAATATAGTGGAGAATGATTCAGAATACCTAGCAAAAATTTCCTACTTTTTTGGAAAAAAAGGTCTACTTTTAGATGGATCTTTGAATCGAAACTTTATACGCACAGAAATATTTAACCACCCAAAAAAAAGAGCCTGGCTTGAAGCTCTCTTGCATCCACCCATTAGAAAAAAAATCTCATGCCTCCTTGAGGTATCTACTAGTCAGTACACAGTACTTGAATCGCCACTGTTGCTTGAAACAGATCAATGCGAACTCACAAATAGAATATTGATAATAGACCTAACGGAACGCCTACAAATACATCGCACCTCAAAACGCGATGGCAGCCAAAAAAAGCTGGTAGAGTCTATTATCGAGTCTCAGATGCGACGTACAAAAAGACTAGAGCTTGGTAATGATATCGTTACTAATATTGGCAGTATTGAGGAACTAAAAACTAAACTATTAAGGCTTCATAACAGCTATCTAGCTTTAGCGAAAAATCATACTTAAAAATATGACGACAAAATGGAACATAAGATGAAAGAGTTTAGCGAAATCAAAGAACCCCCGAAGGTCGACTGCCCTAGCTGTAAAACACGGGTTTCCTGGAATAAAGCTTCGCCTTACAGGCCTTTTTGTTCTTTGCGCTGCAAACAGTTTGATCTCGGCGAATGGGCCTCAGAAGGGTTTAGTATTCCAGGGCAGTCTGCTATAAAAAATCACGATGAAATGGAAGATGATACTACTCATCACTAATCAATTAAGTAGGACTGAAGAGCATCAATAATTGGTATATTTGCCTCAGGAAATTCATACAACTTCAATTGATCAACTGGAACCCAAGCTATTAACTGTCCTTCGTTCCCTTTAGCTCTGCCAGTAAAATTACTCACTATCCATGCATCTAATGTAACATTAAGTTCTGGGTACTTATGCTCAGTCTTAAGAAAAAAACTGGCCTCAAGGACAGCTATAGTTAATTCCTCCTCCAGCTCCCTAAACAAGGCTTGATTTGAAGTCTCTCCTATTTCTATTTTACCTCCAGGAAATTCCCATAAGCCCCCCTGAGGTACGCCTTCTTTTCTCTTGGCAATCAAAACTTGATTGTTGCATCCCAAAATTACTGCAACAGCAACGTTTGTTTGGCTCATCAACTACGGTATTCTGAATTTATTTTGATATAGTCATAAGACAAATCTGTAGTGTAGATTGTTTCTGCAACATCCCCCCGATTAAGAATGATATTTATATACAAAGAATCTTTATTCATAATTGCCTGGCCAAGAGGTTCAGAATAACTTTCAGCTCTACCCCCTTTTTCGGCAATAAGTACATCATCCAGGTAGACTTCTATATTCTCAACATCAAGATTTGGTATACCTGATCTGCCTATTGCTGCAAGAATCCTTCCCCAGTTAGGATCAGAAGCAAACAGCGCCGTTTTCACCAACGGAGATTCTGCTACAGCGTATGCAACCTTTAGGCATTCAGGTATATCTTTGCCTGAGGAGACCCTTACTGACACAAATTTAGTGGCTCCTTCTCCATCCCTGATAATTTGCTGGGCTAATGAAAGAAACGAATCCTTCAAGCAACTCAAAAACTTATCCGTATCACTCGCAGTTAGTTCTGACACGTTGACCCCAGAGGCACCCGTTGCAACCAAAATTGCACAGTCATTGGTCGACATATCACCATCGATAGTGATGCGATTGAAAGAACAGTCAACTACTGTACCCAGCATCCTCTTTAAAAGTTCTTCCTCAATCACTGCATCTGTAGCAACATATGCCAACATAGTCGCCATATCTGGCCTTATCATTCCTGAGCCTTTTGAAATACCAGTAATTGTTACTTTCTTTCCAGCAAGTTTTAACTGGGTGCTTACACCTTTTGGGCGAGTATCTGTTGTAAGAATAGATAGCGCCGCGTCATCCCACCCTGTGTCAGCTAGCGAAGCGTATGCTAAAGGTAGGGCTGAAATAATTTTTTGTACGGGCAAGTGTTCGCCTATAACGCCAGTTGAGAAAGGGAGAACAGCTTCTTTCTTAACGCCTGCTATATCTCCAAGGGCCTGACACACAGATTCTGCATTTTTCTTACCTATTTCCCCAGTACCGGCGTTTGCATTGCCCGTATTTGTAACCAAATAGCGACTTTTTGTCGAATAGATATACTTTTTTGATAACTGTACCGGTGCGGCGCAAAATGAATTCTTTGTGAAAAATCCTGCAATAGAACTGCCCTCTATCATTTCCATGACAACTAAATCTTTCTTACCAACAGATTTAATGCCAGCACTCGCCACACCTATTTTAAAACCTGGTACAGGATACATTTTAGGAAAATAATCTTCGCCTACCGCCATGACTTCCTCGCTGTATTTTTAAGCCAGCATCATTTAGCTGAAAAAACCCAAGTAAAAATGCCACTATTTAATTACTGTTTCAATTTACCATGGCATTGTTTAAATTTCTTCTCACTTCCACAAGGGCACGGGTCATTTCTTCCAACCTTTTGATCAGATCTAACAAAAGGCTGATTTGTGAATGCTTTTTTTACAGTCTCACTTGAATTTTTTAACCCCCCAATGGCTGCCACTGAATCGTGTTGCATTTTAAGTTTCTGTCGCTGCTGAGCCTCCATCTTACTTCGCTCTATTTGCTCAATTTCAGCTCGATCTCTAACCTCGGCCTTGCTTAAAAAGCGAATAGTCTCTGATTTTATATTTTCTAGCATTTGCTGAAATAGCTCAAAAGACTCGCGCTTATATTCCTGCCGAGGATTTTTCTGAGCATATGCACGTAAGTTTATCCCTTGTCTCAAATAATCCATACGGGAAAGGTGCTCTTTCCATAGTGTATCAAGCACCTGAAGCATTACTTGCCTTTCAATAACCCGGATCTCATTGCCAATTAAAGCTGCCTTTACCTCATAAGCATCCTGAGCTTTTTTCTGAATCCATGATCGAATTTTTTCTTCATCCAAAAGATCGTCTTTTTCTAACCATTTCTGAAGCTCTATCTCAAGATTAAATTCTGACATGAAATGAGCTTCTAGCCCGACTATATTCCACTGCTCCATTAAACTTAACGGTGGTATGTAATGATCTATTGAAGTATCGACAACGTCAGCTCTGATTCCACTAATAACCTCACTAATATCTTCTTCTCCCAACAAATCATTTCTTTGTTGGTAGATCACTTGGCGTTGGTCGTTAGCAACATCATCATATTCTAGTAGATTCTTACGCATATCATAATTTCTACCTTCAACTTTTTTCTGAGCTTTTTCGATAGCACCTGTAACCATGCGATGCTCAATAGACTCGCCTTTTTCCATCCCTAGGGATCGCATCATATTTTTTACTCCATCTGATGCAAATAAACGCATCAATGGATCCTCCATAGATAAGTAAAAACGCGATAAGCCTGGGTCACCCTGTCTACCAGCTCTTCCACGTAATTGATTATCAATTCTTCGGGATTCATGTCGCTCGGTGCAAAGTATATGGAGTCCTCCAGCGGCAATAACTTCATCATGACGGATTTTCCATTCATCTTTCACGAGTTGTATTTTTGACTCAGTGGGCTTCTTCAGGCCTGAAATGATTACCTCCCAGTTTCCTCCAAGAACAATGTCTGTTCCTCGACCAGCCATATTGGTTGCAATTGTGACTGTTCCAGGCTGTCCTGCCTGAGCAATAATTTGCGCCTCTTTTTCGTGATACTTTGCATTTAAAACTTGATGGGGAATGTTTGCTTTTTCGAGTCTTAGTGACATTTCTTCCGAACTCTCAATAGTAGCAGTGCCAACCAAGACTGGAGCATTTTTTTCAACACAGGACTTTACATCTAAGACAACGGCATCATATTTTTCATCTGTAGTAAGGTAAATCAAATCATTTAGGTCAACTCTCGCCACAGGCACATTTGTTGGTATCACAACGACAGGTAACCCATATATTTGATGAAACTCGTAAGCTTCAGTATCTGCCGTTCCGGTCATACCAGATAATTTCTCATACAGCCGAAAATAGTTCTGAAAAGTCGTCGATGCCATCGTTTGGCTTTCACTCTGGATTATGACACTTTCTTTCGCTTCTATCGCCTGATGCAGGCCTTCGGATAATCGACGGCCAGGCATTGTTCGGCCAGTATGCTCATCAATTAATACAACCTGCCCATCTTGCACAATATATTCAACATTCTTACTAAACAGATGCTGCGCTCTAAGCGCTGACTGCACATGGTGAAGCAACGACAAATTAGTCGCATTATATAAACTATCTCCACTCTTGAGTAAGTCTTCACTTTCAAGGAGGGACTCTATTTTACAGTGCCCATTTTCAGTAAGCTCTACCTGACGTAATTTTTCATCAATAATAAAATCACCAATATTTTCTTCAACCGAAGGAATAAGTGGTGCAATTAATCTATTAATTTTCTGATACAAAATTGAACTGTCTTCAGCTGAACCTGAAATTATCAGCGGTGTTCTAGCTTCATCAATTAGGATTGAATCCACTTCATCAATGACAGCAAAATTTAAGCCTCTTTGGAGTCTATCCTCGAAACGCGAGACCATATTATCTCTGAGGTAGTCAAAGCCAAATTCATTGTTTGTTCCAAAAGTAATATCTGCCTGATATGCATTAAATTTCTTTTCTGGGGTGAGTTCTGAAGCAATAACTCCAACATTCATACCTAAAAACTCATATATGGGCGACATCCAACCGGCATCTCGGCCAGCCAAGTAATCGTTCACAGTGACTATATGCACGCCCTCTCCGGTTAGCGCATTCAGATATGCAGGCAGGGTGGCCATTAAGGTTTTACCCTCGCCTGTCCTCATTTCTGAAATTCGACCCTCATGAAGCACAATTCCTCCAATCATTTGGACATCAAAGTGCCGCAAGCCTAAAGTACGTTTAGCCGCCTCTCGAACAGCTGCAAAGGCCTCAGGCAGTAACTGGTCTAGCGTATCTCCCTCTACATACCGCTGCTTGAATTCTTTTGTTTTATTTTTTAATTGATCGTTTGTTGTTTCTGAAAAATCCTCCTCATAGCTATTTATACGATCTACGATTTTTCGTATTCTTTTGATTTCTCTATCATTTTTACTACCAAATAGTTTTGCTAAAAATTTCATTATCATTCCAGGATATATCGGACTAAATACTTAGCTCCACAAGGAGCAAAAGATAAAATACATAAACAAGGTTAAATTACCGAGTAGATAAATGGACTATCGTCCGAGTATTTGAAATTAACTGATCTAGAATTACAGTTGTTTTTATTTAAAATAAACATTACTCATGGAGACTTCTAATTTATTATACCTTAATGATTATGTTGAAAAAATTCTATGCCGTTAATAGAGGTTTCGTATATGAAATTGGCGCCTCATCTTCATCGTTTTCAAAAGTAACTATCTCCCACGCATCTTTTTCAGCAATTAACTTTCTCAGCAGGGCGTTATTTAACCCATGCCCAGACTTGTAGCCAACATATTCACCGATTAGGCTATTTCCTAATAAATACAAATCACCAATTGCATCCAAAATTTTGTGCTTAACAAACTCATCTTCATAGCGCAGGCCATCTTCATTTAAGACCTGAAATTCATCTACCACAATTGCATTATCCATACTGCCTCCGCGTGCTAAACCTTGAGATCTCAAATACTCTATCTCATGCATAAAGCCAAAAGTACGTGCTCGGCTAACTTCCTTTACAAAAGAAGTGGTAGAAAAATCAATTGATGCTTGTAGTGTTCTATTATTGAAAGCTGGGTGGTCAAAGTCGATGGAGAAGCTGACCTTGAACCCATTAAATGGTGAAAATGAAGCAGTTTTGTCACCATCCTTGACAGTGATTGGTTTTTTAATTCGTATAAATCGCTTAGGTTTATTCTGCTCTTTAATCCCTGCTGACTGAAGTAAAAAAACAAAAGGGCTGGCACTTCCATCCATGATGGGCACCTCCGAAGCTGTCACATCAATAATAGCATTATCGATACCCAAACCGGCCATTGCTGACAACAGATGCTCTACTGTAGAAACACGAACCTCCCCCTTCATAAGGGTTGTAGAAAGCATGGTGTCTCCAACATTTTCTGCTTTTGCATGTATCTCAACTACAGGATTCAAGTCAGAGCGTCGGAAAATAATTCCTGTATCTTCTGGGGCCGGACGGAGAGTAAGAAATACTTTTTCTCCTGTATGGAGGCCAATTCCCGTAGCCCGAATCATATTGTTTAATGTGCGCTGTCTAATCATCTTTTACTATTATCCAAGATACTTTGTTTGTGACAGGTGATCTATTTTTTATGGAAACAAATTCAACAATCAGAGCGAGCTCACAGAAACCACTTTTTTTCTAACAACCAAAATAGACTTTTTCTTGGGTCAACTAAGTAATATGCATGGTTAAGCTCGGTAGTTTTCCAACATATAAACCAAGATAATACACTACCTTAATCTGCCTGACAGCGTAAAAATGCAGGAATATCTAGGTAATCGTCAGAATCAGATTCTTTTTTCTCACCCATACTCTCTTCTGATACACCACTTCCCTTTCGAATCACGGTTGGTTTATCAAACTTGGTGTAGTCCCTGTCTCTTGGTTTCGATACCTCTGTCTCTTTTGTTTTTGTGTTATCCACTACCTTAGTAGGAAGTTTTTTCTCATTAGTCACCGTTAGCCCTGTAGCAACAACTGTTACTCTAAGCGTTTCTTTTAACGAAGGGTCAATGACAGTTCCTGTTACCACTGTGGCATTGTCCGCTGCAAAGCCATTTACGGTCTCAAGGACATCATTAAATTCACCAAGCGATAAGTCTGGTCCAGCTGTTATATTTACCAATATACCTCTAGCACCTTGTAAATTAATATCCTCTAATAGAGGGCTACGGATAGCTTTTTCAGCCGCTTCATTTGCTCTGTCTTCGCCTACCGCTTCTCCAGTTCCCATCATTGCTTGCCCCATCTCAGACATGACAGTTCTTACGTCAGCAAAATCAACATTGATCATTCCTGGTCGTATTATTAAATCAGCAATTCCCTGCACGGCACCCAATAACACATCATTTGCTGCGCTAAATGCCTCCAGAACACTTGTAGAACGACCTAATACCTGAAGTAGCTTTTCATTTGGCACCGTTATAAGTGAATCCACCTTGTCTTTTAGCTCTTTTAAACCCTCCTCTGCGACTGACATCCTCATTTTACCTTCCCAGACAAAAGGACGCGTAACAACTGCGACCGTTAAAATTCCTAGTTCTTTAGCTATATCTGCAACAATAGGCGCAGCACCAGTTCCTGTTCCACCGCCCATGCCTGCGGTGATAAAAACTATATCAGCACCACGTAGCACATCAGTGATTCTCTCACGATCTTCCATTGCAGCTTGACGCCCTACATCTGGATTAGCACCAGCTCCAAGCCCTTTTGTTAGACCTCCCCCTAATTGCAAGATTGTAGCGTCAATATCTTTGAGTGCTTGCGCATCAGTGTTTGCACATATAAATTCAACGCCAGAAACACCGCTATCGATCATGTGCCTTAGAGCGTTACCTCCTCCTCCTCCAACACCGACTACTCTAATTTCTGCGCTATCTGGTGTAGTATCTACTATCTGAAACATAATGATCACTCCTCACTTATGGCCTTTAAATTTTAATACGAGCTTATAAGGTTTCCTGAAACCAACCCTTCACTATTCCCAACAAACTTTTACTTCCATCCCTGTTGGCTCTACCTGGCATCGACCCCTCTGATAGCTGTCTGACTCCATACAACAATAAGCCAACACCTGTTGAGTAGATCGGGTTATTAACGATATCGGTTAGCCCTCTAATGTTTTGAGGAGAACCCACTCTAACTGGCATATGAAAAATCTCTTCTGCTAGCTCGACAACACCTTCCATTTTAGATGTGCCTCCAGTGAGCACCATTCCAGCAGCCACCAAGTCTTCAAATCCACTACGTCTAAGCTCTGCTTGAACCAAAGAAAACAACTCTTCATATCTTGGCTCAACTACCTCTGCTAGCGCTTGCCGAGATAAATCTCGCGGGGGCCTATCTCCCACGCTAGGAACTTTTATAGTTTCTTCAGGAGCAGTTAATTTTGCTAAAGCACAAGCATATTTAACCTTTAGCTCTTCTGCGTGTGCCGTTGGAGTTCGCAATGCATGAGCAATATCATTTGTAACCTGATCTCCTGCAATAGGTATCACCCCTGTATGCCGAATAGCTCCGTCTGAAAAGATTGCGATATCAGTTGTTCCCCCTCCTATATCAACTAGGCAAACTCCTAGTTGCTTTTCATCTTCCGTTAAGACTGCATAACTCGATGCAAGCTGCTCTAAAATAATATCGTCGACCTCGAGCCCACACCTTCGAATACATTTTTTTATATTTTGAGCAGCATTTGCTGCGCAAGTTACAAGATGAACCTTGGACTCTAGTCGGACACCAGACATGCCCAAGGGTTCACGAACTCCTTCTTGGTTATCAATAATGTATTCCTGTGGCAGTACATGCAGGATCTCCTGATCAGCTGGAATAGCTACAGCTCGAGCAGCATCGATCACGCGCTCTATGTCTAAAGGCAGTACCTCTCTATCTCGAATAGCGACAATACCATGAGAATTCAAGCTACGGATATGGCTTCCGGCGATCCCTACAAATACAGAGGATATATCGCACCCCCCCATCATTTCTGCCTCCTGAATAGCTCGCTGTATTGAGTTAACAGTAGCCTCAATATCAACTACTACCCCTTTCTTTAAACCAGAAGATGCTTGCAGTCCAGTCCCTATTATCTCTAGAATCCCTTCAGGGCTGACAGCTCCAACAATAGCCGCAACCTTTGAAGTTCCAATATCCAACCCAACTATTAACTGCTCTTCACTAGAATTAGCCATTCTTGACCTCATATTTACCCGATATTCCTATATTTTTATTAATCGCTATACTACTTTTATAACGACCCTTGCTATTAAAGCCTTAATATTTATAACTGCATATTCGTCATAACGATGACTACTCACCTCCACCTCACAGCAACGCCGTTGTCATACCTAACATCCACACTAGCCACATCGCCACTCCTGCTGCTTAAAGTTGCCTTCCATATGACCAAAAAACGACGAATTTTTGCTATGATTTGATCGCGACCAATCACAAGCTCCAAACCATTCGATAGCATTAATCTCCAAACTCCAACATCATCTTGCTTTAATTCAGAAATCTTTAAATTTTCTGACTGCAACAATAAGTTAGTTTCCCGGTACGTTTTCATTAACAATTTCTCCGAATGCTTATCTCCCTGTAATAGAGGCAAATCTGACAAACTATTATTGTTTTCAATCTGAAGAATTTCACCCCTATCATTTAAAAAACTTTTTTCTCCCCATCTAGCAATTGGGTTCTCTTCTATTACTTTTATCTCTAGACCTCCTGGCCATTTACGCCTAACAGTAGCTCTCTCTATCCATGGATGCGACTCAAGAAGAGATGTTATTGGAGCTAAATCTAAACTGAGAATTTCACCGACTACTAGTGGCTTTATTAATTCTTCAATTTCTTGTTTCTTTATATTATCAAATGCACCTATTACTAAAACATTATTAATGGGTACATTAAAGTTAACGAAAAGGTATTTCCCTCCCCAGATCACAGCAATAATAATCGCTACCAAAGGCAACATTGCCAGCACCTTAAAAAGCGAATTTAAACAGTCGCGAAGAGAAGAACGCTGATCTGTCATTTTTACCCCCCACTCTCGTTTCGATTTATTTGTATATTCATTTTTTAAACTTCCAGAAAAATATCTACAGAATGACTATAAAGAACTATCCAGTATTTTTAATGTCAGCTCATCAAAACTGTATCCAGCAGCAGCAGCAGCCATTGGCATCAGGCTATGATCTGTCATCCCCGGAACAGTATTTACCTCTAATAGAAAAAAGTCATCATTAAGATCAGACATTACATCCACTCGCCCCCAGCCACTACATCCAAGACTTTCAAAAGCTTTTATTGCTAACCCCATGAGCAATTTTTCTTTATCCTTGCTTAATCCACAGGGGCACTTGTAAGTAGTATCATCAGCAAGATATTTAGCAGCATAGTCATAAAAATTATTCTTAGTCTCAAGCTTAATAGCAGGCAAAGCCTTTCCGTCTAACACAGCAACGGTATATTCCGCCCCCTTCATCCATTGCTCTGCAATCACTGTATCATCGAGCCTAAAAGCAGTCTGCCATGCCTTTTTTAAAGATGCAGCGCAGCTCGCTTCACTCATACCTAGACTTGAGCCTTCTCGGGAAGGTTTTACCATAACTTTGCCACCTAAATTTTTAAGTGCTTTATCCCAGTCAGTTGCCTCTCCCAGCTCTTCAAATTTAGGTGTAGGCAGACTGAGACTCTGCCAAAATTTCTTGCTGTATGACTTATCCATAGCAGCAGCAGCTGCCAAAACTCCGCTACCGGTATAAGGCAGGCCATAAAACTGTAAAGCACCTTGTAAGGAACCATCCTCACCTCCAGGTCCATGCAGCATAATAACGGCCCTGTTTAGTCGATATTCAGGCAATCGTTGTAAAAAATCCTCGCCGACGTCAATAGGAACAACCTCTACGCCTGACCTAAGTAATGACTCCGCCACAGCCTTACCAGACAGCAGGGAAACCTCCCTTTCAGCTGACATACCTCCGAACAGAACTCCTACTCGGCCATATTTTTTCTTTGTTGACTTAGTTATTGTCATTTTTTTACCCAATGAGCCCTATTCCAATATCTCATTTGCAAGTATCTTTACAAGCTTTCCGACACTACCTGCACCCTGAGTAATTACAATATCTCCGGATTGAATAACATCATTCAGCACCTCTTGAACATCATCAATACCATATATATAAATAGGGTCGACTAAGCCTCTTTGCCGAATACTACGGCACAAAGCTCTGCTATCTGCGCCAGGAATTTCATCCTCTCCTGCTGCATAAACCTCAAGCAATAACAATATATCGCAGCTAGACAAGACTTTAATAAAATCTTCGAATAGATCTCGTGTACGTGTAAAACGATGTGGTTGAAAAACCATCACTAAACGTCTTTCTGGCCAACCCTCTCTAATTGCTTTTATGGTTGCAGCCACCTCTCTTGGGTGATGGCCGTAATCATCAACCAACATCGCACTTCCATTACCTACAGGATATTCTCCATAAATCTCAAAACGGCGCTCAACTCCCTGAAATCCAGATAAACCGCTCTGAATAGCCTCATCAGAGACACCTTCATCAGTAGCAACAGTGATTGCAGCTGCAGCGTTTAAAATATTGTGAACCCCTGGAATACCCATCTCAATTATCAAAGGGAGTATTTTGTCAGGCCTGTCTATCTCAAAACGACTTTTCTCCTGCCTAGTAGACACATTCTTAATGCAATAATCTGCATCTTCTGAAAAACCATATGTAAGCACAGGTCTTGAAATATCTGAAAGCATAGCTCTAATAACAGGGTCATCGATACACAAAACAGCTAAGCCATAAAATGGTAAATTGTGAATAAAAGTCAAAAAGGTTTGCTTCAATTTGCTGAAATCAGAATCATAGGCTTCCATATGATCAGCATCAATATTAGTTATTATCGTGACCATAGGCTGTAAATGTAAAAAAGATGCGTCACTCTCATCCGCTTCTGCTACTAAATATGAACTGACCCCTAATCTGGCATTAGCATTAACTCCTTTTACTAGCCCCCCAACAATAAAAGTAGGATCTTTGTCGCCAGCAGCCAAGATGGCAGCCAATAAGCTTGTAGTTGTAGTTTTTCCATGTGTCCCTGCCACCGCTATACTGTGACGATAGCGCATCAGCTCTGCTAACATTTCTGCTCGAGGAATTACTGGAATACGAAGTTTTCGTGCACCTATTACCTCTGGATTGTCAACCGCGACAGCCGAAGAAATAACAACTACATCAGCCTTGATAACATTTTCTTCTGCATGACCTGATTGCAAGCTTGCCCCCAATTTCGCTAATCGGAGTGTATTGCTGTTTTCTACCAAGTCGGACCCTGAAATTTCATAACCCTGATTAATCAAAACCTCTGCTATCCCACTCATGCCGCTGCCACCTATACCAACAAAATGTATGCGTCGCATGCGTCGCATCTCAGGCAGAAAATAATTTCTCTCATTTCTCATGACAGCTCCAAGCAAATATTGGCTACTAACTCTGCAGAATCTGGTTTCGCTAATCGCCTTGCATTAATCGCCATAGAATTTAATTTTTTTCGACTCTCAAGCCACCCATGGAGGACTGCCACTAATTTATCAGTTGTTAAATCGTCCTCTCTGATCATTTCCGCCGCTCCGTGCGCCACAAGCCATTGACCGTTGAAGAATTGGTGATCATCGACAGCATAAGGAAAGGGAATCAAAAGTGACCCAACCCCGGCTGCAGTCAGCTCTGAAATTGTCAGTGCACCCGCTCTGCAAATAACTACATCAGCCCAATCATAAGCTCCAGCCATATCAGCTATAAAAGGCTCTACACTGACCTTTAAGTTAATTTTTCTATACGCATCTTTTGTTTCTTTTAAATGTTTTTTGCCACACTGATGCCTGACTTCTGGCCCGTATGTCTTTTTTATAGAAGATAATGCCAATGGAAGCAGCTTATTGATTGCTGAAGCACCCATGCTTCCTCCTAAAACCAAAATTCTTAGAGAGTGAAGCTCCCCAATACCCGTTAATAGTGGCGGGCGCAGTGAGCTAATTTCACTACGAACTGGATTTCCAACCCACTCACCACGAGGAAGAACATTAGGGAAAGCGGTAAGTGCTCGAGTGGCAACTGTAGCCAGCAGCTTGTTAGTGGTGCCTGCAATTGCGTTCTGCTCATGAATAATCAATGGAAGCCTGAGAATCCGAGCAGCAATCCCACCAGGGCCTGAAGCAAAACCACCTAGCCCCAAAATAACATCTGGGGACACTCTTCGAATAATAGCTAGAGCCTGAAACACTGCTTTGGCTACTATATAAGGTGCTCTCAGCCACTTAATAATGCCAGCCCCTCTCAGCCTCTCGATATCAATGTAGCTAATAGGAAACGCTTTTGCTGGAACAAGCTCTGATTCAATCCCCTCGCGAGTTCCTAGCCAAGAGACGGCAATATTTCTGGTCCTTAATATCTCTGCCACCGAAAGGGCAGGAAATACATGTCCACCAGTTCCACCGGCCATTATCATCACCTTGTTATGTCTCTGCTCTATCACGTCTCGCTCGCTCGCTTTACTATTGTGCCAATACTTCCAGCTTCTGAACTAATCTTTAAAACTAATGCCACCATCGCAAGGCAGACAATAAAGCTGCTTCCACCATAACTAACAAAAGGTAAAGTAAGCCCTTTTGTAGGCAACAATCCGGAAGTCACTCCTATATTCACAAACGACTGCAGTGCCAATATTACTGCAATACCAATACAACTATAAGCAGCAAATAAATCTCTTTTTTTCATTGCCTGACGAGCTACATGAAGTATTCGATGCACTAATAATGCGTACAAACATACAATCAGTATGACGCCCACCAACCCAAATTCTTCAGCATAAATAGAAAAAATGAAATCTGTGTGCGCCTCGGGCAAGTAATGCAGCTTTTGTACACTATTACCCAAACCAACTCCAAACCATTCTCCCCGACCAAAAGCCATCATTGAATTTGTTATCTGATAGCCAGAGTCGCCAGGATCTAACCAAGGATCTAAAAATGTTATTAAACGCTCCAGCCGATAGGGTTCCATCGCAGCAACATAGACTAAGCCACCTACGGCAAATATTGACATGGCACCAAACAGCCATAGAGGAACTCCTACAATAAATAACATACAAAAAACCGTGGCACTTATAACCACCATAGAGCCGTAATCTGGCTCAAAAAACAAAAGCACAATAACAAAACTGACCATGGCTAAAGGCATAAAAGTACTTTTCCATTGAACTCTAAGCTGCTCTTGGTAGCGCTCTAAATAACCCGCCATAAACAAAATAACAGAAAATTTAGCTACTTCTGCAGCTTGAAGATTCATAACACCAAGAGAAATCCAGCGCCTACTTCCATTTATTTTTGATGTAAATAAAACTGCTATTAACAATAAAATTGTTAACCAAAATATTGGTTTGCCAAGCCGACACCAAATTTTCGAGGGAATGACTAAAAAAATTAATACGACAACCACTCCTAATAAAAGGAATACTAAGTGCCGCTTAAGGTAGTAAAAACTATCGCCATACTTAACATCAGCATGACTGATTGAAGCAGAATAAATCATCACCAAACCCACAGTAAGGATAGCCAGCACTGCGAACAACAACTGCTGATCTATATTTAACAGAGAATTGGATAAATTACTTTTTGATTGTCCCGCTCTTGAATTCATTGTAGGCCCTCTACTGCAGATATAAATCTCTGACCTCTGTCTTCAAAACCATCAAACATGTCAAAGCTTGCACATCCTGGGGACAGTAAAATAACATCTCCTGATTTGGCTATCTCCCGCGATATACCAACTGCATCTTCAATATCAATTGCATATATAGTATCTATCTTTTTAGACACAGCTGCGTCTATTTCAAAGGAAGCCTCCCCTATTAGCAATAGCTTCCTCACTACTCCATTTAAAGCACTCGCAAGAATTGAAAAGTCTTGGCCTTTACCCTGACCACCGGCAATTAAAATCACATTATTGCTAGCTGACAATGCTTTGATCGCGGACAAAGTAGCACCTAGGTTTGTTGCTTTGGAATCGTTAATATAGATTACTCCGCACAGAACCCTTACGACCTGATATCGGTGAGGGAGCCCAGTGAATTGACGCAGTACATTTAACATTGACTCTAAGGGCAAATGGATTGCCGATCCTAATGCCAAAGCAGCAAGGGCATTGCTTGTATTATGCGATCCACTTATTCCTAAATCGCTTTCAGGTATTAACCTGTCAAATTCATAAGCGAGCCATGACTGCCCATCTTCGTCATTAACTAAGCCAAATCCCCCAAAATCCGGCCGATCAATACCAAAACTCGATACTTTTACTTTCTCTCCAACTAGTGGTGAACTGAGCCTGTCATTCCGATTGACTATCACTTGTCGAGCACCATTGAAAATACGATGTTTAGCCTGATGGTAATCAAGTAGCGTTTTGTAACGATCCATATGATCCGGGCTAATATTAAGAACTGTTGCCGCTTCAGCGCATAAACTGCTAATAGACTCAAGCTGAAAGCTTGATAGCTCTAAAATATAAAACTGCGCACCTTGATTAAGCAGGTCCAATGCAGGTGTCCCCAGGTTTCCACCAACACCAACTAAATATCCTGCAGCAGTACACATCTGGCCTACAATCGTAGTGACAGTACTTTTACCATTTGAACCAGTAATAGCGACAATAGGGGCATCAGCGGATCGAGAAAATAACTCGATATCGTTTATGACGGGAATATTTAACTCAATTGCGGCTTGGATGGGTGGCATCTGCCTTGATAGCCCAGGGCTAAGAATAACCTCATCGGCACCCTTAAGACTTTCGAGAGATAGCTCGCCTAGTGATACTTGTATATCTGGAAATTCAGAATTAAATAGCTCAAGTAAAGGTGGCTCTTGGCGAGTATCCAACATCACAAAATGCTGCCCAAGCTGAGACAAATGGCGAGCTACGGAAAATCCTGTAGCGCCAATACCAACTACGGCCTTAATTTTACTGCTTGCTATTATCTGCCTCATTAGAGCATTAATTCCTCTACTACCTAAACTTCAGGGTCAGTAAGCCAAACAAAACTAGCATGACGGTAATAATCCAAAACCTAACAATCACTCTAGGCTCAGGCCAGCCAATCAATTCAAAATGATGATGGATGGGAGCCATACGAAAAACTCTCTTGCCCGTTAACCTAAAGGATGCCACCTGAATTATTACTGATGCAGCTTCAATAACAAAAATACCGCTCATAATAAAAAATATGATCTCATGTCTAATAATTACAGCTACAACGCCCAATGCTGCGCCTAAAGATAGAGATCCAACATCTCCCATAAAAATTTGTGCTGGGTATGTGTTAAACCACAAGAAGCCAAGGCCAGCCCCTGCAAGGGCCGCACAAAAAACTCCCACTTCCCCCGCGCCAGCCACATAAGGAATATGCAAATATTCTGCAAACTCAGTATGCCCTGCTAAATACCCTATTAAGCCCAAAGCACTACCGATAAAAACTATCGGCATAATAGCCAAGCCATCTAGGCCATCCGTAAGATTTACTGCATTACTGCTGCCCACAATTACAAAATATGTAAGTAAAATATAAAAGGCGCCTAGGGGTAAAGCCACATCTTTAAAGAAGGGCACTATTAGCTCATTTTCTACGCCGACACTTCCCATTCTGTAAAGAGTAATTCCAATAATAAAAGCCGCTAGCGATTGCCAAAAATATTTCCACTTAGCAAGCAAACCTCTAGAATTATTTCTAGTAACTTTTTTGTAGTCATCCACCCAGCCAATAATCCCAAATAAAAGGGTTGCTAGTAAGATTACCCAGACATAGTGATTCGAGAGGTCTGACCAAAGAAGGGTGCTTGTAAAGATAGAAAAGAGTATTAGTACGCCTCCCATGGTTGGCGTTCCTGACTTGCTTAGATGGCTTGCTGGACCATCACTTCTAACTGACTGTCCAATTTGCAGGGAAGCTAGGCGGCGAATCATCCAGGGTCCAAAAATAAATGAGATACCCAGAGATGTAAGGGCTCCCATGACTGTCCGAACTGTTATATATTTTACTACGCCAAAACTACCAAAATACTGCGATAAATAGTCAGCCAACCAAATAAGCATTTATACGCCTCCTAATGTTTCTATTAGACCAGCTATATCTTCCATAGCCATAAATCTTGACCCTTTAACCAAAACTACCGTGTTAGAATTTAATTTACATAGATCTAAAAAATTAATATTATTCAAATAACTTATTAGTTCTTTCTTGTCACTAAAGTGACAGCCTTTGCTCCCAAATTCTCTAACAGCATAAAAACAGAGAGGTCCAACAGCCAAAAGAATATCGATGCCATTATCTAAAGCATACGCCCCTATTTCAGCATGAAGCGTCACCTCATCTTCACCAAGTTCTGCCATGTCACCCAACACTAAAACATGTAGCCCCTTAATCACGGCAAGGTTATTAATGGCTGCTTTTACTGAACCTGGATTTGCATTGTAGCTATCATCAATAAGGGTTACGCCGGAGGGAAGTTTTTTAAAATTCATCCTGTTTGGGATTTGTATTAAGTTATTTAAGCCATCTGCAATAGAACTTAATTGCGCACCTGCCGCATAACTACAGGCTGCTGCTGCAATCGCATTTAAAATATTATGTTTTCCGCTAACTGGAAGAGCTACCCTTACTTCTCCGTTAGGAGCAACTAGCGTGAAGCTATAAAAGCCGTCATCCTTTAATATAAGATTCTTGGCGGTAAAATCAGCCTTAGGATTACTCATCGAAAAGTTCAAAACTCTTGCATTTGTTGACTCAGACCATACTTCAGCATAATCCTCATCAAGATTAATAACTGCAATACCTTCAGTCGGGAGACTCCTATAGATCTCACCTTTAGCCTTAGCAATATTGGTAAGACTGCCAAAGCCTTCAAGGTGGGCGGGAAGAACATTGCTCACCAAGGCAATATCAGGCAATGCTAGATTACAGAGATAGCCTATATCTCCAGATGCCCTTGCCCCCATTTCTACTACCGCATAATCATGATCAGAGCATATTTTCATTAACGTATAAGGAACACCAATCTCATTATTGAAGTTTCCTTTTGTAGATAGCACTTTACCCATTCCTTCAAGAATGGTTGCAACCATATTTTTTATCGACGTTTTCCCGCAACTTCCGGTTATAGCAATCAAATGCCCGTTAAAGCTCTTGCGATTTTCTCTAGCTATTTGACCTAGCGCCTTAGTTGTATCCGAAACGACCCATTGACTGACTACTAAACTTCTCATTGGGCGCTCAATCACTAACCCGCTGACCTTGGCTGCAACTAATGAGGAAAACTTATGTCCATCAAATTTTTCCCCTTTGAGGGCAACAAATAATTGACCGTCTATCAGGTCACGACTGTCTGTAGATACAGAATCGAAATAACAATCTGGGTGCATTACCGTTCCACCATACTCGAGAGCCATCTGTGTAAGCGTCAATGTATTTATCACGCTAACCGCCCTCGCCGAGGCAAGGCTAGCCAAGCTTCTGTCTGATCACTAAAAGACTGCACCTTAGATCCAATAATCTGATGCAACTCATGCCCCTTTCCTGCTATCAGAACAACATCCTCCTGAGCTGCAGATTTGATGGAAAATTGGATTGCCTTTCTTCTATCAGGAATAATATGAACACTTTTCTTATCCCTCAGCTCAAGACATATACCTGATAAAATTTCATCAATTATTGCTTGAGGGTCATCTCCCCGAGGATTATCATTAGTAACAACTATCTTATCCGCTAGTTGATCGGCAATTTTACCCATCTTGGATCGCTTGGCTTTATCCCTGTCACCGCCACATCCAAAAACACACCATAATTTTCCATTGCAGTTGTATTTAAGAGCCTCTAACGCATTTTTTAAAGCGTCTGGTGTGTGAGCAAAATCCACTACAACCATAGGTCCATAAATTTCTTTATTGGTTGCACAGACCGGGTCATAAATAACCTCCATGCGTCCAGAGATAGGCCCCAGATGAGGTATTAATTTTAAAACCTTCTGAAGCGTTAGCCCCTGACAACAAGCAGCGCCTACAACTGCTAGCAGATTTAATAAGTTAAACCTTCCAATTAACGGACTCTTAAGCATACCGTTACCCCAAGGAGTTGAAATATCAGCTGTTACGCCTGCACCTGTCAGTTTTACATTCTGAGCATAAATAGAGGCTGCTGGATTCACCAAAGAGAAGGTAAAAGAGGTGGTAGATGAAGGCAGCTCTTGGGCTATTTCTAAACCAACAGGGTCGTCTTCATTAATAACTGCATTTTTAAGCCCAGGCATGAAAAATAACTGTTTTTTAGCGGCAGAGTAGCTTGAAATATCACCATGGTAATCTAGATGATCGTGACTCAAATTGGTAAATACAGCTGTATCAAATAGTAAGCCATGGACTCTAAATTGACTTAGACTGTGAGAGGATACTTCTATGACTGCTCTCTTTACATTGCACTCGGCAAAATTAGCCAAGACAGACTGTATAGTAATAGGATCGGGGGTGGTCATCCCTTTACCTTTTAGCTCTGACTTTCCGCTCTCTACACACCCATACCCCAAAGTACCAATGACTCCGGCTCTGTCGCCAACAAGACTAAACAGCTGTGATAACAATTGTGTACAGGTAGTTTTTCCGTTAGTCCCTGTCACCCCGATCAATGCTATTTTATGCGAGGGATTCGAATAAAATTGTCCAGAAATTTTACTTATTTTTTTGTTCAAATCTGGTATGGAAATTACCCTTTCATGCTTTTTAAAATAACAGCTATCTGCATGGCATAGAACAATTTCAGCGCCGGCCTTAAGCGACGACTGGATATAATCTCGCCCATCTTGATAAGCCCCAGGAATTGCAAAAAATAAATCACCAGGCTTAACCTGCCGGCTGTCAAGGCAGACCCCGGAAACCTTTGACTTCATTAGCTTGTCGGGCAACAAAACCCCTGGCAGCAGACTTTTCAGACTACTAACTAACGGGGCATTAAACGTTTTTATCAAATGCCACCCCCAGACTTTATAAGATCTGGCTCAACGTTCAGTGCAACTGCACTATTATCACGAGTCATATTCGGGGCAACTCTTAACACCCTGAGGGCTCTTTCAGTGATGCTTGAATATATTGGTCCAGCCACTAAACCGCCGTAATGCTCTCCAGCCTTAGGGTCATTGATAATCACCACCGTCACCAAACGTGGTTTTTCTGCTGGCACTATACCGGCAAAGAGTGAAACGTAGCGTTTATCATGATATCCACCCACTGAAGTCTTATGCGCAGTCCCTGTCTTTCCAGCAACATTGTAAGTATTAATAGCTGCCTTTACTGCAGTTCCTCCGCTACGAGTTGCGCCAGTCATCATACTGCGAACTTTAGCAACTAGTTTTGCATCGACTACCTGCTCTCCCTCCGGAACCTCATCTATCTTCAATAATGTAATCGGCTTCTTGAGCCCATCAGATGCTATAACTGCGTATGCTTGAGCAATCTGAAGGGCTGAGGCATTTAAACTATATCCAATGGAAAAATTTGCCCTTTCTACTTTCATTGATTTTTTATGAAAAGGAAGTACGCCTGAACTTTCGCCCCTAAAACCCGTTCCAACAATTTTTCCAAATCCTACGCGTGAAAATAAATCATGCATATCTCCTGGATCAACCGCTAATCCCAACTTTATTGCGCCTACATTGCTAGATTTCTTAAGTAACTCGGCAAGGCTTATTTTTCCAAAATTATGGTGATCAACTATTTTTTTTCTATCCACCTGGATGTAACCAGGATTTGTATCAATGACTGAATTAGAAAAAATCTTACCATTCTCCATCGCTGCAAGAACCGTAAAAGGTTTGACTGTAGAACCAGGCTCAAATACATCCAAAATCGCTCTATTTCGCATTCTTTTATTTAAGTCCCAAGAACTCAGTTTTCTTCTATCATTTGGATTATAAGATGGCTGATTCGCCATCGCTAAAACTTCTCCAGTACGTACATCTAATATCACAACTGATCCAGAATTGGCTTTGTGCTTTAAAACAGCCGCCTTTAAATCAGTATAGGCTTTATGCTGAAGCCTCATATCAATACTAAGCGCTATGGTTTTTCCAGGTTTAGCATTACGCTCCACTGCCAATTTTTCAATTACGCTACCCCTTCTATCTTGTAATATTTTTTTCCTACCAGGAACACCTGCGAGAATATGGTCAAATGCTAGCTCGATTCCTTCCTGGCCTTTATCTTCTAGATTGGTTATCCCTACTAACTGTGAAATCACTTCACCTGCTGGATAAAACCGCTTGTATGTTTTTGTGTCATATATGCCGGGTATTTTCAAAGCAAGAATTTTTTCAGCTAACGCCGGCTCCACATGTCGCTCTATGGGCATCCATTTTTTATGAGATTTTTCAGAAAATCTATGGCTTAAACTCGAACTACTTACTGATAAGTATTCGGCTAGTTGAGAAAATTTAGGATGACTTACATCCACCAGACGAGGGTCGGCAGATAGATTTACTACGGGGCTGCTTATAGCTAAAGGCTCACCATGCCTATCAGTAATTACTCCACGATAAGCAGGGATATACTTACTGCGCACCATCTTTTGTGAAACTTTTCCCTGCAGAAATTCATATCCTTTATCAACATCAGACAGGACTTGCAGCCCAGCTATATGCCAAACAGTTATTATTGGCAACGCCATAAGCGCGACAGCTAAAAATACATAGCGCCAACGAGAGATATTTATTTCATTTTTCTTTGATTTCACCTAACACTACATCCTAATAATTACTTAAAATATCTATGGAAAAATTGCTACAAACTCATCCTGTCGGGGAGCTCTCATTTTTAGACTATCTTTTGCTATTGCCTCAATATTAACTAGCGACGCTTCAGCACTTTTTTCTAATAAATACTTCCCCCACATCTCCTGCAAAGTATTTGAACCTCTTTCAAGAGTTGAAAGTTCATCAGTCAGGACTCTGCAAGCATGGCTAACATGAATCACAGATAGCGCAGAAAAAATTACCCCGACCCACAGAATCAAAAACCAGCATCTAACATTTGAGTTAGCTTTTGATTTTATACATCCAGGCATTCTGATATCCATCATAGTCATATCAACTTCTCTGCAACTCTCATTACTGCGCTTCTAGCTCTTTTGTTTTCCCTCACTTCCGATTGACTGGGTTTAATAGCTTTTCCTATCGAACACATACGTCGAATGATATCTTTTTCCATTATTGGCAGACCTTTAGGTAAAGCCTTCCCTTTTACTTGGTCGCGAATAAACCTTTTTACAATACGATCCTCAAGAGAGTGAAAGCTGATGATCACTAATCGGCCGCCAATAGCTAAAACTTCTAAAATATCAGGCAACACGCTCTCAAGGTCTTTTAGTTCTTTGTTGATAAAAATTCTGATACCTTGAAAAGCTCTAGTAGCTGGATGCTTGTCCTTTTCCCATGATGGGTTAGCCTCTTTTACAATATCTGCAAGCTGTCTGGTTCGAGTTATCGGCTTCACTGTACGAGCAGAAACAATTGCTCGGGCTATACGTTTAGAATACCTTTCTTCTCCATAATCTTTAAGAACTTGAGCTATGTCATCCATGCTTGCAGTAGACAACCAATCAGCTGCGCTTATACCGCAATCAGGATTCATACGCATATCTAGTGGGCCGTCTCGAAGAAAACTAAACCCTCTGTCGGGGTCATCAATTTGAGGTGAAGAAACTCCCAAATCCAACAAGACTCCTGTTATTTTCCCCACATATTGCCTTGTTTCAACTAATGCGCGTATATCTGCAAACGTAGTCTGTGTAATATCAAAACGTGGATCTGCAGAAAATTTACCTCTCGCTACATCACATGCTTCAGGGTCTTTATCTACTGCCATCAGACTTCCTGTGCCACTTAGTTGACTTAAAATTAATCCCGAATGTCCGCCTCGGCCAAATGTACCGTCAATATATAACCCCTCAGTGTCCGTAATAAGCGCGGCAACTGCTTCTTTTAACAATACAGCCTTGTGGCTTACTTCTGCTGACATAAATTTCACCTATAACGAAATAGACTGCATTTCTTCTGGGATTTTTAAATCGCTGTTGGTTTCGGCTAGCCAGCTAGCTCTACCTTCATTCCAGTTATCCTCACTCCACAGTTCAAATCGATGACGCTGACCTATTAACATTAATTTTTTTTCTAACTGAGCGTATTGTCTTAATTCTGAAGGGATTAAAATTCGGCCATTGCCATCAATATCGACCTCTCTGGCATGCCCAATCAGAATTCTTTGCAGTTTTCGTGTTGTTGAATTGAATGATGGGAGAGCAGAAATTTGCGCTTCTATTATTTCCCACTCGTTAATAGGGTAGATCAATAAGCATTTATCTTGTAAATCAATAGTAACGACAAGGCTTCCATCACACACATTACTTAATGCATCACGATACCTTGAGGGCATCGCCATACGGCCCTTAGCATCGATATTAATTTCGTTATTTCCTCTAAACACTTTTTTACCCGACCTTATTTTTTAATGATATAAACCACTTTTACCCACTTTCTCCCACTTTTGTAACTATATGCTCAAGAAAGTCAAAGTCAAGGCATAAAAATCCCACCAATAAACAAAATTTGGATAAAACTCAATAACTTGCGGTTAATAGGGGAAGTGTAAGAGAGCTTAGTACGATATAATTAATAAAAACATACGGCTATAAATACCAGTTAAAGTGATTTATTAACTCCTAGAAAAAATTAATAAAATTACTGAAACCATGAATGACTGGTGTAGCGGAGGAGAAGCAAAGGTCTTTGCCGCCCGCTTAAAAAGCTATATTACTTGAAAAGGAGATCAACCCATGGCTTACGCCAAGGGTTGATCATATAGAGTCGGCCTGTAAGCCGGGTTCTGTCGTGAGCAACCATTCCTCTAGGGCACGCATCACTACGTGCCTCAAGCAACCTACCCGAGTCCAGCGCGGGCCGCGCCAAAGGACTCCTATTTGGTCTTGCTCCGAGTGGGGTTTTCCATGCCGCAAACTGTTACCAGTTGCGCGGTGCGCTCTTACCGCACCATTTCACCCTTGCCTGTATCAGAATATGACCATCGGCGGTATCTTCTCTGTTGCACTTTCCGTAGGCTCGCGCCCCCCAGGAGTTACCTGGCACTCTGCCCTATGGAGCCCGGACTTTCCTCCCCTGGCAACCTGATATCACCTAGGGAGATATCAAGAAGTAACAGCGGCGGCTGCCCAGCCAACTCTATGAACAGATTACCATGAAACAGCTAATTATCTGTTAATTATTTTGATCAAAAAATTCTAGTCTAAGTTTCACAAAAATAAAATTTTTTAGCCTACTTGCTCTTTAAGAGACAGGGCTAATTTATACAATAAATTTTTTTGGGCGCCAGTAATTTTTGCTGCCAACAATGCAGCCTGCTTTAAAGGGACGTCTTCCAGAAGAATAGACAAGATTCTTTTAGCCTCAACGTCATCTGGGTCTTTTTCTGAGAGACTAGATCCTTCTACAACAAGAACTATCTCACCTTTTTGTTGGTTATCATCTGCCTTTACCTGCACAAGAACCTCGGACAGGGGTCCAGATAAAAAAGTTTCATAAGTTTTTGTGAGTTCTCTGGCAAGAACGACTTGGCGACCTTCGCCAAACACACCCATCATGTCCGTTAGAGTCTCTAATATTCTGTGCGGGGCTTCATAAAACATTAAAGTTCGAAACTCTTCAGCAACGCTTTTCAATTTTGAGATGCGGGCAGATGATTTTGCTGGAAGAAATCCTTCAAAGATAAACCGATCGCTCGATAACCCAGATGCGCTAATTGCAGCTATAAGTGCGCATGATCCAGGTATAGGTACTATTTTAAGACCTTTTTTTCTGATAGTTTTTACTAGCCTATAACCAGGGTCGGAAATCAAAGGGGTTCCAGCATCAGAAATCAAGGCCACTGACTTTCCAGACAAAAGCATATCGAGAATAGTACAAATTTGCTTATTATCACTATGGTCATGGTAAGAAACCATAGGGGTTTTTATGCCAAAATGACTAAACAAGCGACTGCTGTGCCTCGTGTCTTCAGCCGCTACCAAATCAACAACTTTTAGGACATCTATTGCACGGGGGGACATGTCGCCCATATTGCCTATAGGTGTTGCTACTACATATAACACGCCTGTCATAAGAAGAGATGCCTATTTTTAAAATTCACGTTATAGCCCCCTCGTATATTTATGCGCTGGTGCCCGCAAGCTTCCCGCCTATTTCCGTATTAAATACGGGGAAGCAGTCTCCATGATAGACTTGATAAACACGCCAGCAATAAAACATTTATTCCTTTAGCATACCATTACAGGGTAGAGGTGATCCAAAAAATTAAGGTCTTCTTTCCTGAAAATGACCTCGAAAACAACCAAATAGTATGGGCAAAGTGGTATTTTCCCCGCCCTGTGTAATACTAAGAGATAAGAGCAGTGATAAAATTTTAAAGAGTAGCAATGCAGAGGACTCCCGACAAACCACCTAAGCATAAGGTAGAATGACAATCCAACTTAATTAAAAAATCTAGACCAAAACTAGGGCAGGCATGGAATCAACTGTTATTACGCACTTCAATCAAAGCATTCAGGCCAAAACGGCCTGCGGCCAAGTAATAGCACCGTATATTGTTAGTGCTAGCAAAAAAATAGTGCGACAGCTACTTCAGGGATACAAGGTTCTATCCTGCGGGAATGGCCTGGCGTCCTCTCTAGCTAATATCATGACAGAGTCTCTTTTACTTCAGTACAAGCTTGAGCGTCCAGGATTCCCTGCTATCTCACTCAATGATAGCGGAATTCATACAGCTATATCTCATAAAAGTGGTAAAAACCAAGTATTCAGTAGGCAGATATCGGCACTAGGGCAGGCCGGGGACATACTAGTAATTTTTAGCAGTGGCACTAATCCCAGCAATTTAGTGCAAGCTATTCAGTCTGCCCATGATAAGTCTATGGCAATAATAGCAATGACAGGCAGGCATGATAAGGATCTATCAGCACTACTAAGCAATGAAGATGTTGAAATGAGGATCGAGCACGATGACGCTCATCAGATATGTGAATTGCAAATGTTAAGCATTTTTTGTCTCTGCGAACTTATCGACCAACAACTATTTGGGGGGAGCAACTGATGTCAAAACGATGCCCGGTAAAAATAATACTTTGCATATTTATGCTAGCTGGATGCACAGAAATTATTCATGTTACAACCGAGGAGCCAATAAAATCAGCCCCAGAAGAAATTTCACTCGGGACAGACATCGATGACTGGGAGATTGAGACCTTGATTGGAGTTAACATAAAAAAATCTAGTCCTGAGCTAGAGAGGGCTCATATCAACATAAGCTCATACAATCGAGTGGTTCTTTTAACTGGTCAAGTGCCTTCACCAGAAGCCAGGAGCCTTGCAGCTAAAGTTGCCAACAGCTATCGCGGAGTCCGACTAGTGCACAATGACATTAGCGTGAGCGGCCCTACTTCTTTTATTGCGCGGACTAACGATGCATGGCTTTCAGCAAAAGTAAAAACTAAACTTATGGCACATGAAGAAATTAAGTCATCATCGATTAAAGTAGTCACAGAGAATGGCGTAGTCTATTTGATGGGTCTTATTTCTCGTGAAAAAGGGAAAATTGCCATACAGATAGCCAGCGAAACTGGTGGAACTGTGCGTGTCGTATCAGCCCTTGAGTATACTGATGAAATAAAATCAGATAACACACAAACGAGCTCATAAATACGAATGCTCAGTGTCACATCAATTCAAGTGCGATAGCTAGCGCCTCGCCCCCACCAATGCATATAGCCGCAACACCTTTTTCTTTTTTGTATGATTGCATTGCGGACAATAAAGTTACTATAATTCTAGCTCCAGAGGCTCCTATTGGATGGCCTAAAGCGCATGCCCCGCCATGAATGTTGACTTTTTCATGTGGCAAGTCCAAATCCTTTATTGCCGCCATGGTTACAACAGCAAATGCCTCATTAATCTCATAAAGATCTACATCATCTTTGGACCAATCAAGCGCTTTTAATAATTTTTTAATGGCTCCGACTGGCGCAGTAGTAAACCATTCCGGTTCATGGGAATTACTAGCATATTGGGAGACTTTAGCTAAAGGCTTGAGCCCTAAATTATTTGCTACAGATAACCGAGTTAATACCAAAGCAGCAGCTCCATCACTGATGGAGCTGGAGTTGGCAGCAGTAACAGAGCCATTTTTTTTGAATGCTGGTCTCAATTGCGGAATTTTTTCTATATTGCCTTTTCCTGGCTGCTCGTCTTTGTCATATAAAACATCACCTCGACGATTTTTTACCGTAACTGGTGTAATTTCAGCATTAAATTTTCCATCTAATATAGCTTTCTGAGCCCTTTGCAGGGAAGTAATAGCAAACGCATCTTGCTCTTCGCGTGTAAACTCATACTTGCTGCAAGTTTCCTCTGCAAAAAGACCCATAGCACCCTGTGTGTATGCATCTTCTAAACCATCCATTGTCATGTGGTCGTAAATAGTTGCATCGCCAAAACGATACCCACCCCTGCCTTGTGGCATCAAGTATGGAGCATTTGTCATACTTTCCATCCCGCCTGCAATGGCCACCTCCGCACGACCCAGCGTCAAGCTATCGCATGCGTTCATAACAGCTTTCATGCCAGAACCACAAACCTTGTTTATAGTGGCGGCACTAACTGAAACAGGAAGCTCCGCACCTATTGCAGCCTGCCTTGCTGGAGCCTGCCTAAGTCCAGCAGACAATACACATCCCATATCTACAGAGCTAATGGCATCTGGCGGGACACACGAACGTTCAACAGCAGCTTTAATTGCTGCTGCACCCAACTCTGTTGCCGGAACTCCAGAAAACTGCCCTTGCATGCTACCAATAGGAGTTCTTGCCATGCCCACTATTACAATCGGATCAGACATATTTCAAGCCTCTATTTAACTATCCTTAAGGAAGGTTTTTTACTTTTATCAACAGAATCGCCATCTTTGGACAACTTGCTGGATGAAGCTACAGATTTAATGGAGTTTGGCCCTGAGGGCTCAGGATCTTTAGGACTCTCCTCCTGAAAGATCATACCTTGACCATTTTCTTGAGCGTAAATTCCAACTATGGATCGAATGGGCAGGTAAATATCACAAGGCATTCCACCAAAACGCGTGCTAAATGAAACTTCTTCATTGCTCATTGATAGGTTGGTAATAGCTCGAGGAACCAAGTTAAGCACTATTTCACCATCATTAACATAACTCTGTGGCACCTCTACACCCGGTTGATAGGCATCAACGGAGATGTGAGGCGTTAAGTCGTTATCAACTATCCACTCATATATTGCCCGAATTAAGTAAGGTTTATTTGACGTCATAATTATAGCTACTTAATATCAATTCCTAACAATCCAATCTACAAAAAGAAATTTACGAGGCCTCTTGATGCAATAAATCTAATTTCTACTATGTCTACATTTCTCTTTCAATCTCTGACAGGCTTTCTTGGAAAGACTCTCGCTCAAAAATACGAGCCATGTAGTCATGAAGAGGTTTTGTTTGACGATTACTTGGTAGATCTATACTTAGACTCTTTAGCCGCCACAGTATGGGACCCAAGCAACAATCTACTAATGTAAAGTGCTCGCTCATAAAGTAAGGCAGGTCTGAAAAAATTGGAGCAATACTGACAAGGCTATCTTGCAGTTCTTTTCGTGCCTTTTCTGCCATCGGACCCTTTGGCGAGCTAACAATTAAATCTACCTGAGTACTACAATCTTTCTCTATTCTATACATAAATTGACGACTTAGTGCTCTCGCAACAGGATATACTGGAAGCAACGGAGGATGAGGAAATCTCTCATCTAAATACTCCATCATCACCTTTGTTTCATAGAGCGCTAACTCGCGGTCAATTAGCGTCGGCAATGTGCCATAGGGGTTCAGTGCCAAAACCTCTTCTGGAATAGCTAGATTGTCAATATCCTCGATATCAACAGTGACTCCTTTTTCTGCCAAGACAATACGAACCCGATGACTATAATGGCAAGTCGGATCAGAATAAAATGTCATGGATGATCGTTTTGCAACAATCCCCATAATAAAACCTCGATTTAATTATAAATAAACGAGCAACTGAAGTTAGTCGCCCAAGCCAGTTGCTAATGGATATCTTTCCAGTATTCACGGTTTAATAACCAGACCCAAATAAACAGGAATGCAAGAAAAAGTAAAGCATAAGTGCCAATCCTCTTGCGATCTTCGGCCATTGGTTCAGCAACGTAAGTTAAAAAATTCACTAGATCATATATTACTTTATCAAAATCTTCAGGAGAATGACTACCTTCGCTTATAAGTGTGTAGCGACCACATGGATCTTCTAATATTTCAGCGCGAGTAAAAATATCTCTTTTAATACCGCCATTGGCAGCAAGAACTGGGCCAGGTGCACATTCCTGCAAACCCTGAAGGTCTAATAAAACATGCGGCATTCCCACGTCCTTAAAAACTTTATTGTTTACACCAAGGGGGCGATTCGGATCTGAATAAAAGTTCCTAAGGTATGTGTAAAGCCACTCTGGGGAGCGCGATCTAGCAACTAAAGTTAAATCTGGAGGAGTTGCACCGAACCAGTCTTTAGCTTTATCTGTAGGCATTGAAATATCCATTAAAGCACCGAACTTTTGATCTGCATATATGAGATTTTCTTTAGCTAGGTTCGGAGGTATTT